>Ga0187893_10000849_pt1 | contig 76915 bp, 60 predicted proteins | sample MA1701074metaG_FD_139574 | JGI IMG/M metagenome (GOLD analysis project Ga0187893, IMG submission 139574) | White microbial mat communities from a basaltic lava cave in the Kipuka Kanohina Cave System on the Island of Hawaii, USA - MA170107-4 metaG ...
GAGTGCATCGCAAAGCTCAATGAAGTGCATTTGTGCGCCCGCGCGTTCCGTCAATGCAGCGTCGCGCCACTTGCTAACAAAATCCGGCAAAGTCGTGGTTGGCATCTCTTTAGTCAAATGTAGATGTCGAGCTGCTCGCGGAACAGGCAGGTTCGACACGTCGGAAGTTGGCCCTGGCCTCCTACTCCAGAAAGTAAAAATGAGAGCGCACTATGTCACGGTCTCGGCATTCTGCCAATATCGGAACGCTGCTGTACCATGAGCGCCCAGTAACTCGGCGTCCATCAGGCAAAACTACGCCAAGACATCACCGTTTCGCCGACTAGGTTTGAAAAATGTTAGGCAGATGTGGAACTACGGGCAGGTAATCAATTTCCGGGGAAGTATGACGGAAATGCCATGCAGACCATCGGTTCCTGCTCAACCTGCGCACTCCGTTGCATTCCCAATCTCCGGCGTGCGTATGAGACTTGCGGTTGATCCGATGGCGACCCATTGACCACCCCGGCTTTTACACCGGGGTGGCCTAGTTGGAAACACTCACGAACTCAAAAGTTAGGCTTCTTCGTAGTGATAGCCCACTTCGCCGTGATCCGTGAAGTCCAATCCTTGAATTTCCTCTTCGGTAGTGGGGCGCAAACCGACAACTGCCTTAACGATCAATGTCAGGACTACCGTCCCGACGATGGCAAGAACCATCGTTAGAACAATCGCCTTGAGCTGCTCAAGCCACAAGGTATGCCCAACGATGTCTTTCAGATTGGTGCTCAGGTTGCCATTCACTTCAGCCGTGGCCAGAATGCCTGTGAGGAACGCCCCTAACGTGCCACCAACGCCATGGACGCCAAAAGTATCAAGGGAGTCGTCATAGTTCAGCATACTCTTCAGCTTTGTACAGGCCAAGAACGGCACCACCCCTGCCAGGACGCCGATGATGACGGCGCCCGACGCGTTCACAAATCCGGCAGCCGGAGTGATCACAACCAAGCCTGCGACGATTCCAGAACAGAACCCCAGGACGGTGGGTTTGCCCCGAGTCAGCCATTCGAGCGCAGGCCAGGTAAAACCAGCCACTGCGGCCGAGAGCGTCGTTGTCATGAAGGCATTCGCTGCAATCCCATCGGCCGCAACGGCACTGCCTGCATTAAATCCGTACCAGCCCACCCACAGCATTCCGGTGCCGACCATCGTTAGCGTCAGACTATGGGGTGCCATCATTTTCTGACCGAACCCGGTGCGCTTACCCAGCATTAAACAGAGCACCAGAGCCGACCATCCAGACGACATGTGGACGACCGTACCGCCGGCGAAATCAATAGCCTTGATCGTCGCCGACGCATTCCAAACGCCGTTCATGAAACCATCGATGCCCCAGACCATGTGAGCCAGCGGAAAGTACACCACCAGCATCCAACCGAGGATGAACAGCATGATGGCGCTATATTTCATGCGCTCTGCGATGGCACCGATGATCAGACCAGGCGTGATGATGGCGAACATCAACTGATACATCGAGAAAACGTTCTGAGACACCCAATAAGCGTAGTTGGTATTGGGTGCTGCGCTCACTCCCTTGAGAAGGGCCAGACTGGTTCCTCCAAGAAACGGGGAGCCCGCATCAAAAACAAAGCTGTACCCAAACGCCCACCAAAGAATAGTGACCAGTCCCGCACATCCCAGACACTGCGCCATCACCGACAAGATGTTTTTGGTGCGCACCAGTCCACCGTAGAACAGAGCAAGGCCGGGGAGAGTCATGAACAATACGAGCGCAGCACAAATCATCATGAACGCATTGTGCCCAGGACCGGCAACGTTCACGAGCGCCTTTGGTGCAGTGTTGTTTATGTAAGCCTCGAGGTCGGCGATGCGATCCAGCATAGCCTGGTTAGCCGCTGGCGCGCCGTTCCCTGCTGCGGCTGCGGGTGGGTTGGCCGTGGGCGCCGAAGCCTCAGCGGCCGGGGCACTTTGAGACAACACTGGTCGTCCCAGGCTTAAAACGACCAGCAGTGACAACACTGCTGTGCGAGAGGTCTTCATGCATGCCGTCTTCATCGTGGAAGCTTCTCCTTAATGAGATTGGGTTGGCAACAAAGCCAAACAAGCGGGAGAAAAGAAACTAACATTCATGCCTTCTTTTTGATAAGACAGCGGTCGCCGATGACTTGAACCGTCTCCGGCAACCGCTTCTGGCTGGAAATTAAAGAGTCGTGCTCTTGGCGACGGAGGGCTTCAGAAGAAGCTCTGCCGCCATGTAGGAAGCAGTGGCTCCGGCGATCGACGAGGACCCGGTTACCACGAAATCAGGATATGCTCTGTTGCCGTGCTCGCCGATATCCAGACCCTCGATTTCTTCTTCTGGCGATACCCTAATACCCATCGCAAGTTTCAGGGCGTACCAGAAAATCATTGAGACGCCAAATGCGAAAAGGCCAACCCAGAAAACTCCCTTCAACTGCACCATGAACTGTTGGATTCGAGTCAACCCCGTTGCCAAAGCAGCGATGTCGGTCGCAACCTGATTGTCGTAGAACAGACCGAGAGCGAGCGTGCCCCAAATACCATTAACAAGGTGAACGCTCAGCGCGCCGACCGGATCGTCCAGTTTAATCCGGTCAAACATGACAACGGCGAGAACTACCAGGACGCCACCGATCAAACCGATCACCGCTCCCGAAGCAACGCTGACGAAGGCGCAGGGTGCAGTGATTGCAACTAATCCCGCCAGGCAGCCATTGAGAATCATTGACAGGTCAGGCTTCTTCAGAAGAACCCAGGCCGTTACCAAAGCGCCCAACGCTCCGGTTGCAGCCGCCATGTTTGTGTTAACCAACACATGCGCGATGGCCACACCGTTTCCGGCCGACATCGTGGAGCCGGGGTTGAACCCGAACCAACCGAGCCACAAGATCAAGACGCCCAGAGAAGCTGACGTCATGCTGTGGCCTTGGATAGCTTTGATCTTGCCATCCTTCGTGTACTTGCCCAAGCGGGGACCTAGCACGATCACACCTGCCAAGGCGGCCCAACCACCGACTGAGTGCACGACACTCGATCCAGCGAAGTCACGAAAATTGTTGGAACCCAGGAAACCGCCGCCCCAAATCCAGTGGCCTGTGATCGGATAGATAAACGCCACCAACAGGAAGCTGAAAATAAGAAACGCGCCAAACTTGATACGCTCGGCCACCGCTCCCGATACGATCGTGGCTGCGGTTCCGGCGAACACCAGTTGGAAGAAAAACTTTGCCCACAATGGCACGGGTGTCCAGTTGATGGCGCCGTAGACGCCCGCGTAAGTGGCAGTGGAGAACGGGTTGGACGCCGCGTAGGCCGCACCTAAAGCCGGCGAGTTGTCGGCTCCAGACACAAACCAAAGTCCACTCATCCCGACGAACCCGTTGCCATCCCCAAACATCAGCCCCCATCCGAGCACGTAGAACGAGATCGTGGAAGCGGCAAAGACAATAAAGTTCTTGGCGAGAATGTTGGTGCAGTTCTTTGCCTGGCAAAGTCCGCTTTCCACGAGTGCGAAACCGGCATTCATCCAGAAAACCAGCATTGCCGTGACGAGCACCCAAACTGTGTCAACGCCAATGCGCATGGCACTGCTGTTGTCCATCAGGGCTTTCATCGGGTCCACTGGCGCCGCATTCTGCGCAAACATCGGCTGTGTAACCAAGAACGCCATCAGCACCATAAAGAAAGCCGCCCATCCCAAGCGGGTTGATTCTTTCTGAAGGCTCTTCATAGTTGTCAATTGTCTCCTTAGTCAAAGTGTGCCGTACTCTGAGAGCAAGGCATTGAAACTGAACGAGTCCAAGCCGATCCGCTCTGCCTGGAACCGTGACAACTCCAAGTCGATCCTGCTCTGGCCAAGCGGATCGATCTGAAGGACCTGCCCACCACCTAAATCGCTTGCGAACCGACTTCACCAGTGCGAATTCGGATAACCTGCTCCACAGGAAAAATGAAGATCTTTCCGTCTCCGAATTTCCCGGTCTTGGCTGACTTGGTAATGGCGTCCGTCGCCTGGCTGAGCAATTCGTCCGGAATAATCACCTCAATCTTTACCTTTGGCAGAAAGTCGACGGTGTACTCACTGCCGCGATAGTGCTCCGTGTGGCCCTTTTGCCGCCCAACCCCGCGTACCTCAGACACGGTCATACCATGAACTCCGAGGCTCTCGAGGGCGCCTTTGACCTCTTCAAGCTTGTGCGGCCTGACAATACACTCCAGCTTTTTCATAGTGCTTCCTCTCCTTATGGATTTACAACGCGTGGTAACTGAAACACCTTTTGCTGCTTGCACCCTGACGTTGAACACTCGGCTTCGACGCGACAACGATTGAGTGAGGGCCGATCCAGTCTTCGGATTCCAAGGAAGCCACGACGACGGGCGCACTTAGAGCGTGGCCAATGTCACGCCAGTCCCATGGCGTCCATGCACAGCCGTTCTTCGATCTCATGCAGTCGTCCAGGGTCGGTGATTTTTCCGCCGCTGGCATCGCGAACGTAGAAGACGTCGAATGCGTGGGATTTCTCCGTGGCCAACTTCGCAAAGATGATGTTGACATTGCAACTGGCCAGCGTGCGGGCTATGCGGTAACCCAACCCGAGCCGGTCGCCTGCCTGGACTTCAATCACTGTGGCCGTCGGAGACACGTCATTGTCGATGCGGATTCGCGATGGAAACGAGAGCCGCGGGCCATCGTTTCCCGTTCCTGGTTTGGAGTGGCTCTTGAGATACTCGTCAACGTCCACCTGCCCGGAAATAACCTTCTTTAGCAGCTTCTCGACACGCGGTTGATCTTCGTGGTGAAGTTGGTGTGTGCCACCGATGCTGCCGACCTGAAACACATCGAACACCAAACCGTCTTCCCGCGTGCTGAGTTGCGCGCTCAGGATGTTGAGATTAAAGGCGGAAAGGCCTCCGGCGATCTGCGCAAACAGACCAGGATGGTCGCGAGTGACCAGAACGAGATCGCTGTAGCCTTGCTCCGAGTGGTCAACCCATCCGATCACAACATCCGCAGCCTCAAGCTTTCGGAGCAACCGCAGTTGGAGCACAATCTGGGCTGACGCCGTGTAAAGCAGATAGCTCTCCGGAAGCCTTGCAAAGTGCTCTTGCAAGGCTTCGGCGCTCATCTCGTCTTTCAGCAGCGCCAGAACCTGCTTCCGAACACTTTCTGCGTCGGCATGGCTCGCTCGTGAGACAGACCCGGCAAACATGAGCCGGTCCGAAGCCTTGTGGTAGAGGTCCCAAAGCAGGTAGTCCTTCCAGTCCGTCCACACGCCCGGCGCAACGGCTTGCGCATCCGCATAGGTAAGCAGGAGCAGCATGTTGAGAACATCGAGCCGGTCTACCACCTTCACAAACTCTTCAAGGGTGTGCGGATCGTCGAGGTTTCTTCGTTGCGACACGTGCCCCATGAGCAGGTGGTTCCGCACCAACGCCTGGATCTTTTCTCCTTCGTCAGGATCAAATCCCAGGCGTTCCAGTGCCCGGCTGACAAGAGTCGCTCCCTTCGCTGAATGCCCCTTGCCCAGTCCCTTTCCTGTGTCGTGCATCAGGACAGCAAAATAAAGCGAAGAAGAGTCGTGAATTTCGTTCAGCACCTTGCGGTAGGGCGCGTGCTTTGGATCCGCGCCGTCTGCAATGGAGTCCAAGATGTCCAGCGCTCGCAGCGTATGTTCATCTGTTGTGTACTTGTGATAGAGGTCGTGCTGCACCTGGCAGGTGAGCCGGCCGAACTCAGGTAGAACCCGTCCGAGGAAACCTAGCGCGTGCATCTGCCGGACAATCGGAGCCGCCTTACCCTTGTTGCGCAAGATGGCACGAAAGTCGGCGCCAATGGAGTGTGTGGCAAAAGCACTGCGTCGAAAGCCGGAACTCTTCTGACGAATTGCGGTCTGAGTGGCCACGTCCAACGACGCGGCTGCGGCCTGACCGTAGCGGAAGGTGCGCATCCATTGCTCTGGAGTGGTCTCTGCAGGGGAAGATCCCGTCTTCGACTGCCTGGGAGCTGTCTTCCCAGGCGTCAGGCGGATCAATTTTGAGGACAACCACGTTGGGCGAACCGGCCTGGCTTCCTGCTGAAGCCGGGACGTAAGCGCGTCCAGCACGCGTTCGATGCGGCGTACCTCAAGGTAGTAACGATGCAGAAGCGCTTCCGAGTCCTTCTGTCCACGGCCCTTGCGAAGACTGATGCTCCTGGCTACCGTCGCCAGCACGCTGTGCGAAAGCACGTCTGTTTTGCGATTGCTGCAGAAATGCAGCTCATTCCGGAGACGCTGCAGAAACTCATACGACTGGCGGGCGCGTGCCCATTCCGCTGGTGTCACCTGGTGGTGCTGCAGCACCTGTTCGATCTTCTGTCCCGGATAGAAAACCTTCGCGATCCAGCCGGCAAGGTGAAAGTCCCGCAAGCCACCTTTCGCTTCCTTGATGTCGGGCTCTTGAATGAAGGCTGTGCCCCCCTGACTCAGATGGCGTTCCTCGATGCTGCGGAGCATCTTGTCCGCGATCGACTTTCGACTGCGCTTGATTGAAAGGCTGAGTTTCTCTTCAAAGTCCTCGTAATGTTCCTGACTCCCGGCCAGGAGTCGCGCATCCAGCATCGAGTTTAGCGAGACCAAGTCCTCATTGCCCATCTGCAGCGCTTCCTTGAGGGTTCTCACACTGTGCCCAACCTGCAGTCCCATGTCCCACAGCAGGCAGAGCATGAATTGAATTTGCTGTGCCTCTTTCTGTGACTTCCGGCTCTTAACCAAAAACATCAGGTCGACGTCCGAAAAGGGCGCCAGTTCCCTGCGTCCATAACCACCGATGGCGATAACCGCCGTATTGCTCTGACTCGTTACGTCTTTACCGAGACTCTCCGCATACATTTCGCGAACCAGGTGATCGAGGAGTTCGCTCCGATAGAGGGTCACTTCCCTGCCCCCCATACCGGCCCGGTGTTTCATCTTGAGCCGCCGCAGTTCTGAGCGGTGCAGCCTTTGGCCGTACTCAAGAAGAGACTCGCCTCTCTTCCTAGGCTCGGGAGAATGGGAGAAACCAGCGTGAGGAGTCATTGGTAGCACCGGCGTCTTGGCAGGTGGTGGTATTGGCGGCGCGCAAGCAATTGCTATTCCGGCTGCCGAGTAGTCCATATTCAAGGTTTAGACCCAGTGGAATATTTCTAGTCAAGCTGCTCTCTAAAAAGAAACGCCGCACTTTCCTCTGTCCCCCCTTTTTCAAGGGGGACGTCGGGTACTTTGCGGCATGGGTTGTCGAGAATGCCTTAGACCCCCTGTAGTCCCCCTTCGCAAGGGGGACCAAGAAGAGCCCGACCTTCGGTCGGGCTGCAGAGTGATCGGACCCCTGGCCTACTCCTTGCCAATTCCAAATGAATAGACCAGACCGACAATAAAGACATTCTGACGGTTCGAGAACTCGTCTGTGCCCTTCTTAAAGACTTCCTGGTTCGAGAAGTCATACCGGTACTCAAGCTTGGTGCTGAAATTCGGCTTGATGCGATACTCGTTGGTGAGGGTAAAGGTCTTCAGGTCTTGACGAGTTCCTGTGGCAAAACCTGCGCTGTCATAGAGGTATTCAAAACGCGGCGCCAATGCGATTTTGCCGTCTGCCTTGCTGAACCGAATCGAACTGGCAATTCCTCTCCAATTGGCGTTTGGATCGGATGGGATGAACGGCTTGTTGGTTCCGATATCGTAATTAAATCGCAAGGCAACATTCGGATTGATCGTGGCGTTGATGACGCCATCATAAAGGTGCCGCCAACCGGTATTTGAAATGCTGTTTTCCGGACCACCGAGATAATTCTGAATGATCTGGAACTTGGAACTGGGGGTGAGCGTGAGCGAAAACCCCACGCTCTTACCCGTATTCTGGTCGAACGAATTGTTCCAGCCGTTTACAAGGTAGAATCCCACGCCTACTTTGTCGGTGGCCGAATAGTTCATGCGCAGACCCGTGTGGTAGAAAGGCTGCGCGTAGGAAAACATGACACCCTGCTGGTAGTTCCAATTGTCGAACGTGTCAAAGACTTCTGCGCCTATGAACGTCGTGAATTTCCCGACATCAAAGGTGAGACCCCTTCCAACTGGCGCGGTGTAGCTGACATAGGCATTGAGAATGTTGCGCTGAATGGAGTCTTGCGTGCGGCCGGCGGCAGGAAACTCATATAGAGAGTTAAAAGAGTCGGCCAGGGGGCCGTAGACCAAGTCAAGACGATAGCCTACTGAGTTGGGTCCACTGGTCGGCCGGTTAAAGCTAAGCTTGGCCGCATTGAACTGAAAGCTGTTGTGGTTATAGGTTGTGCCTCGAAGACTGATTGACTGATCTCCCGGCTTGTTTGTGTTATATCCGTAATAGGAATCAACGTAGCCGGTTACCTGGGTTGACTTGAAAAAACTTAGGGTGGGTGCGGCTTCTTCCTGTTGCTTTTTGACTTCGTCAACCTCTTTCTTTAGTTCCGCGATGCTCGGTTGAGCCGCGGCTGGAGCGCTCGTCGCGACCGGAGTTCCTGACGCAGCGGGCGCTCCCGCCTTTGACTCAAGTTCAGCGATGCGAGCTTCTAACTTCTTGATCGTCTCCATCAATTGATCGGTACTCACTGTCTGTGCGAGCAAACCTTGGGGCACGAGCAGGCTCAGGCTCAACAGTGCTGAAGCGAACCGTCTAACAGGTGAAATTTTCATCCGATTCCTCCCATTGAAGTTGGAGAGCTTGGCAAGTTCCTGCCATTCCCTCTAAGCGTTAGGTTCAAATGATCCAGGGTGACCTGGAGGCCAAAAAAAAAGACGCCCACTGGGGGGATGGTTCATCCGCCGCCAATGGACGCCTCTGTCCAAACCCGGAATCGTCCCGGGTCTTAATTCGTTGTACTACTTACAAGTGCTGGTTCGATACAGCTCTGTACCAAACTTGGTGCCCAGTCTAGTCATAAATGCCGAGGGGTCAAGATTATTTATTTTATGCCTTGCATAAGGCATTCTTATCAAGAAGGATCCTCCATCATAAGGGCCAGCGGCTCAAGCAACCGCAGTGACGCGAAGACGCTGAGAGAAACATCGAGAAGCCGTGACTGATCGCATCTCAGTTCTCACCGAAAGGGTGAACTAAAATCTGGATACGGTGTGTTCAACGTCAAAAGCAATCCCTTCACGTTTTGAGTTTTGATTTCCAGTGGGGTATCGTGGTTAGGTAGCGCGTGACACATGCCCTTTGGGCTCGCCTGCTGATCGATTCATGCCAACTTACACGTTGCCTCCTGGGCCAACAAGCAGATTCTGGGGGCTCTCCTTCTTGTCCTTTCGAAGAGACCCGATTGGATTTCTCACCGGCGTGACCCAGCGCTATGGCGACCTGGTTGGATTTCGCTTTGGCACTCAGTGGGCGGTCTTCATCAATGATCCCGAGTTAATTAAAGATGTATTGGTGACTCATGACCAGGCTTTCGGGAAAGGCCGCGGCCTGCAGCGGGCGAAGCGCCTGCTTGGAGAGGGGTTGCTGACCAGCGAAGGCGCCTTCCATCGGCGCCAGCGCCGGCTGGCACAGCCTGCATTTCACCGGCAACGAGTGCACAGCTATGGAACGGTGATGACGCGCTATGCAGATCAAGTGCGGCAGGGCTGGCGGGACGGGAGCACGCTGGACATTAACCACGAGATGATGCGCCTTACCTTGGCCATTGTGGCCAAGACTCTCTTTGACGCCCATGTGACCGGCGAGGCTGAAGCCATCGGCCGGGCGCTGACCACAACCATGGAATCGTGGCGCCAACTGATGCTGCCGTTTTCAGAGTTGCTGGAAAAGCTCCCCTTGCCAAGCATCCGACGCTTTAAGGAAGCCCGTGCTCGTCTGGATGCGACGATCTACCGCATCATCAAGGAACGCCGAGCCGATCCAACCGATCGTGGTGATCTGCTCAGTATGCTGATGGCCGCGCAGGATTCTGAGGTCGATGGCGGCAGCATGAGTGACCTTCAGCTTCGCGATGAACTCATGACGCTCTTCCTTGCCGGTCATGAGACAACTGCGAACGCCTTGACCTGGACCTGGTATCTGTTGTCACAACACCCCGGCGTTGAGAGCAGACTACATGAAGAATTAGACCAGGTACTCGCAGGACAGCTGCCTCAGGCAGACGACCTTCCGCAGCTCGTTATTGCGGAGAAAGTGGTGGCCGAATCGATGCGCTTGTATCCTCCCGCCTGGATCATTGGCCGCCGAACGCTTCAGGACTATGAGATCGCGAGCTATCGTTTGCCAGCAAACACGCTTGTACTGATGAGCCCATTCATCATGCATCGCGATGCCCGCTACTATCCGAACCCGCTGCGGTTTGATCCTGAGCGCTGGACAACCGAGGCGAAGGCTGCCCGTCCCCGCTTCTCTTACTTCCCGTTTGGTGGAGGTTCCAGACAATGCATCGGCGAAGCTTTTGCCTGGATGGAAGGCATTCTGTTGGTAGCTGCGTTCGCGCAACGCTGGCGGTTCCGCCTGGTTCAAGGCCACCCGGTAGTGCCGCGCCCATTGGTGACCTTGCGTCCAAAATTTGGAATGAAGATGACCATCGAACGACGCGCCTCGAATTGAATGCGCCCGAAGACTATCTGGTGTTGAAGGCGCCTATGTTGATCCATCTGTTCAGGGCCTCCATCAGGCCTCCCGCTTGAAACCTCATTAAGGGACGACATGATCCCAAGCACTTGTGTTGGACTCATTGGCATCGGATTACTAGCCGTTGGTATCTTCGCGCTCGTCTCGCCTGAAACCGCGGCCGTGATGTTCGGCATCCCCACTCAGGCAAACGAAGCGCGGGCCTACGTTTGGGCAACGGCTACGCGCGACATCGCTTGTGGATGTTGGTTCCTCGCGCTCCTTGCCCTTCGAGTGCACCGGAAAACGCTGGCCGCTTCCTTGATTGTCGTTGCATTGATTCCCATCGGCGACTTCATCAACGTCTCCTTGAACGCAAGCCAAAGCACCACCGCACTGCTGCTTCACGGCAGTTCCAGCGTCGCTTTTGTCGCATTTGGAGTATGGCTTTGGCGAGGCCAGCTCAGCAGGTAACCGAGGAGGTCGTCGTGAAGCGGCCTTGCCGGTGCAGGTCGAGCCCATGGTTCCATCAACTGACGGTTCCAAGCATTCTGATAGACGGACTAGCGTCGCTGAGGGTACGATCTATCCCAGCAAAAGCGACCTGATCGAGTACCTTGGTGCCCCCTAATCTAGCGAGGTGAGACGATGCGTATCATCCGTACAACGAAGCTGCTCGTTCCTTTGTACTCTCTCATTCTCGTGCTTGCGTTTGGAGCCTTCGCGGAAGTTCCCGGCGTATACCGCATGGTTCCAAACGATGATCCGGAATCGCTAGCTGCTGCCAAAGCCGCTGTCCGCCTGGAAGGCGAGAAGCTTGGCAAGAACGTCGTGTTTTCGTCGATGGTGTACGCTCAGCGACAGGTCGTCTCAGGAACGAATTACAAGTTGTGTATGAAGGTAAGAGCGAATGGAAGCTCCAAGAGGGCTGAGGCGGTCATTCATCGCAATCCCCAGAAGCAATACTCACTGACAAGCTGGAATTGGGGACAGTGCACCAAGCCGGCTGAACTGAAAGCCACTTCTTCTACCGGGCCATCGGGGCAGTAGCGCCTCGAAAATCCCTCTTACAAATCGGGAGAATGTTTTCATCAAACGCGGCGGGAAGCGCGGAAGGAAAAACTTCTTCTGTGTAAGCAGGAGAGCCGGGATTTCGGGCGCCTGCAGACCAGCAGAAACGTCGTTCTGCGGCTCAAATTGCGCCAAGTAGTTTCCACAGATCTTTCTTCAGCCTTTGTTCTCGTTTCTTGTCGTCCTGGCCCCCGGCCTTTTGGAAGATTCGAGGACGAGCACGATTTCGGGGCTGGTTAACCCGTCACCCCGACAGCCATTGATTTGACGCCATCGCTGGTGACCTGTAGACTCAGCATTATCAACCTGATGGAGGCGTCTCTTGAAACATCGAATCACCTGGTTCGCGTTTGCGGTACTGCTATGGGCAATCGCAGCGATCGGTGTGCAGCCGACCACCGTCGGTCAAACCACGCCGGCGACCAAGCCGGTGGATTTTAATCGGGATATTCGCCCCATTCTCTCTGACACTTGTTTCACCTGCCACGGACCCGATGAGCAGACGCAGCAGGCAGGATTGAGGCTCGACACCAAAGAAGGTGCATTTGCCGACCGAGGGGGCTATCAGGTCATCGTCGCGGGAAAGGCATCGGAGAGTCGGCTGTTTCAGCGGGTGAGTGCGAAGGAAGAGAACTTGCGCATGCCGCCACCAACGGCAGACCGCAAGCTGACCCAGCACCAGATCGATCTGTTGCGGCGCTGGATCGACGAGGGAGCCCGCTGGGACACGCATTGGGCGTATTCTCCGCCGAAACGATCTGCTTTGCCGGCTGTGAGAAACTCTGCCTGGGCTAAGAATGCGATCGACGCTTTCATCCTCTCGCGCCTGGAGCGCGAAGGTTTGAAGCCATCGCCAGAAGCTGACAAGACGACGCTGTTACGACGCTTGAGTTTCGATCTCACCGGCCTACCACCCACAACGTCCGAAGTCGACTCATTCCTCTCAGACTCTTCGCCCGATGCTTACGACAAGCAGGTGGACCGGTTGCTTCGTTCTTCGCGTTACGGCGAGCGAATGGCAATGCAGTGGCTCGATTTATCACGCTATGCCGACACGCACGGGTATCACATCGACAGCCACCGGGACATGTGGCACTGGCGGGATTGGGTGATTGATGCTTTCAACCGCAATCGGCCATTTGATCAGTTCACCACCGAGCAGTTAGCTGGCGACTTGCTGCCGAATGCGACACCGGAACAAAAGCTTGCCACCGGATTCAGCCGGAACCACATGATCAACTTCGAAGGCGGCGCGATTCCGGAAGAATATCAAACCGAATACGTCGTTGATCGCGTAGAGACTACTTCGGCCGTATGGATGGCTATGACGATGGGCTGCGCTCGCTGTCATGACCACAAATACGACCCAATTCGACAAAAGGACTTCTATCGCTTCTTCGCATTCTTCAACACGATCCCCGAAAAAGGTCTCGACGGAACCATGGGAAATGCACAGCCCATGATTCAGCTGCCTTCGGCTGCGCAAGCGGCGGACTTAGAGCGCCTCAAACGCGAGATCAAGGTTCGTGAAGAAGCCCTAGCTGAAGCCAAGGTTGACCCGCTGTTTGAGGACTGGCAACGTAAATGGTACGAGTCTCGTAACCTCTCGACCAATCCTCCCCGGGACGGACTGGAGGCGCACTACGAGTTCGATGGCCATTTGTCTGATACTTCGGGTCACTATCGTCACGCCAAGACACTGCGAGGTGAACTTACCTTTGGCCCGAACGCGGTCGGCCTGGGTGCTGAGTTCAACGGAGAAACGCATCTGATGTTTCTCGGCGCTGGCGACTTTGAACGCGACCAACGCTTTTCTATTGCGCTCTGGTTCAACAAGGGTGGCGACGTAGGACAGGAACTGGCATTGCTTCAAAAATTCGGGCACCGCCAAGGAGGCTATGAGCTGGCTTTTGACAGCTCGGTGCCTGTCGGCGACCTCAAGCGGGGCTCCCATCTCTACGTCCGTCTCATTGGTCGCGGGCGAGAAGACTCGATCGAGGTAAAAACCAAGACGCGCATTCGAATGGGAATTCCTCAACATCTGGTTCTGAACTACGGCGGATCCGGAAGAGCCGCTGGAGTTCGGCTCTTCCTGGACGGCAAACCCCTTGAGGTGGACGTGCTCAAGGATAACTTGACCGGATCTATTCGGAACTTCGGCCAACTGGAAATTGGAAACAAAGCCTTTGGCGATCCCTATCGCGGCAACCTGGACGATCTGCGTGTTTATGAGCATGAGTTAACAGCTGCAGAGATCGAACAACTCTGGCTGCATCAACCGATTCGCTCGCTCTTAGGCGATCCTCTCAAACGGCTCTCCGAAAACCAAAAAAAGCGCGCAACCAGAGACTCAAGGATTATTTTCTTACCTACGAAGCACCCGACCCCTACCGGCGAAGCTATACCGAACTGACGGCGCTGAAAAAGGAGAAGGCGGCGTTAGACAAGGTGGTGCCAACCTCAATGGTCATGGAGGAGATGGAGAAAGCGCGTGAAACTCATATTTTGGGGCGGGGTGACTACCGTAACCTGGGTGAGAAAGTCCAGCCCGGGGTTCCTTCCAGCCTTCCGCCGCTGCCTGCGGGCGCTCCTGCAAACCGCCTTAGTCTGGCCGGCTGGCTATGCGATCCTTCCCACCCGCTCACGGCGCGTGTGGCTGTCAATCGGTACTGGCAGATGTATTTCGGGCACGGGATTGTGAAGACAGCCGAAGACTTTGGCTCGCAAGGTGAGGCTCCCGTCCATGCCGAGTTGCTGGACTGGCTGGCGACAGAGTTTGTCCAAACTGGCTGGGACATCAAACGTATGCAGCGACTCATTGTTACCTCGGCTGCCTACCGCCAGTCCTCGCATGTTACGCCGGAACTCGTCGAGAAAGATCCTGAAAATCGTCTCCTGGCTCGCGGCCCGCGTTTCCGCTTGCCCGCCGAAATGGTTCGCGACAATGCGCTGGCAGCCAGCGGCCTATTGAACGGAGAGATCGGCGGCCCGAGCGTCTCCCCCTATCAACCCGCCGGACTCTGGGAAGAAATGGGCCGTCCCGGGGACGTCTTCTCAGCTCAAACATACACGCCCAGCACAGGGAAAGATCTCTACCGGCGCAGCATGTACACATTCTGGAAACGGACGGTGCCGCCGCCCTCGCTCGCCACCTTCGATGCCCCGGATCGGGAGAAGTGCACGGCCCGTCGCGCTTTGACCAACACGCCTCTGCAGGCTTTGGTCCTGATGAACGATCCGACCTACGTCGAAGCCGCACGCTCCTTGGCCCAACGGACTCTTCTCGAAGCAGACAGCAGCCCGGCCAAGCGCATCCAGTTCGCCTTCCGGCAGGCCACGGGGCGAAAGCCTTCCGCGGAGGAAGTGCAATTGCTGAGTTCGCTAGCGCAAAAGCAAGTGGCTCTTTATCGGAAGGATAAGCAAAGAGCCTCGGAACTGATTCATGTGGGTGAGTCCCCTTCCAATGCAAAGCTCAACCCCAGCGAACTAGCCGCCTGGACAGTGGTTGCGAGCAGTATTTTGAATCTGGATGAAACGATCACCAAGGAATGAAGAGAATGACGAATGGCTAAGCACGAATGACGAAAGAATGAGTGAATGACTAATGACGAAGGCAGTGCCTGCTAAAGTTGAGGAAGATGACAAAGCGAGGTCACTGAAGTTTGACCTCGAAGAGCGGACGGTACACTTTGGAGAAGCTGTGATTGCATTTGCCAAGAAGGTTCCAAAGACTCCTTATAAGCCAATTCGTCCGCGCTGGCACAAGCGTTGGTTCCAACTATTGCGAGGCTGATGATGCCGTTTCAAAGAAGGAGTTCCATCACAAGATAGGAACTTGCAAGAAGGAAGCCCGTGAAACCAAATACTGGCTTCGCATCATTGCTGCCGCTGACCCGGCGCTGAAGGATGACGCAAGAGCCTTGTGGCAAGAAGCAAAAGAGCTCCACTTGATCTTCGCGGCTGTTCTCAGGAAGAGGCAAACCTCGGACTAGACATTCGGACTTCGTCATTCGTCATTGATGACGTTGAAAACTCAACGCCCCAAAGTTCGACATTCGTATTTCGCAATTCGTCATTTCAGGAACCGCTATGAACCTTGAAAAAGAACTCCAACTAATTCTAACCCGCCGCCAGTTATTCTCTCGCGCAAGCGTGGGTATCGGAACAGCGGCGTTGGCCTCGTTGCTACCCAAGGATCTTCTCGCCGACACAGTCACGATCGATCCGAAGACCGGCGGCCTGACAGAGTTACCGCACTTTGCACCCAAGGCCAAAAGGGTCATCTTCCTGCACCAGTCAGGAGCTCCTTCGCAAGTCGAGCTCTTTGACTACAAGCCTAATCTCAAGAAATTGCACGGTACTGAGCTTCCCGACTCCATTCGGCGCGGTCAGCGCATCACCGGAATGACTTCAGGCCAGGACTCGTTTCCCGTGGCGGCGCCGATCTTCAGTTTCAAGCAACACGGGAAGTCGGGAACATGGCTCAGCGAGCTGCTGCCCCATACCGCCAAGATCGTGGATGACATCGCCATCATCAAGACGATGAATACCGACGCGATCAACCACGACCCCGCGATTACGTTCATACAGAGCGGCAGCCAGCAGCCCGGCAGGCCCAGCATGGGATCCTGGGTGAGCTACGGCTTGGGAAGCGAGAACCAGAGCTTGCCTGCCTACGTCGTGCTCCTTTCACAGGCCAACGCACTCAACATTGACCAACCCCTGTTTTCTCGACTTTGGGGCAGTGGTTTCTTGCCCTCTCGCTATCAAGGAGTTCGCTTCCGTGCATCGGGCGATCCAGTGCTCTATCTCGCGGATGCCCCTGGGATTGATCGCACCACTCGCCGCAACATGCTGGATGTAGTTGGCAAGATCAACCGGATGCGTGCAGAGGCTTATGGAGATCCGGAAATCGAGACACGAATCGCCCAATACGAGATGGCATATCGTATGCAAACCTCGGTGCCGTCGCTCATGGATCTCAAGGATGAACCGGAATCGACGTTCGAACTCTATGGACCCGACTCTCGCAAGCCAGGTACCTACGCAGCCAACTGCCTCCTCGCACGCCGACTCTCAGAACGCGGTGTTCGCTTTGTTCAGCTCTATCACCGAGGCTGGGATCAGCATAACGACTTGCCACGCGACCTGGCGCTGCAGTGCAAGGGGACCGATCAAGGGTCCGCAGCTCTGATTCAGGACCTAAAACAAAAGGGACTTTTGGATGAGACGCTGGTGGTGTGGGGTGGCGAATTTGGCAGAACCATCTATTGTCAAGGCAAACTGACAGACACCAACTACGGCCGCGACCATCATCCGCGCTGCTTTGCCATGTGGGTTGCCGGGGGCGGGGTTAAAGCCGGCATCAGCTTGGGTGAGACTGACGACTATTGTTACAACATCGTGAAGGACCCGGTGCATGTTCACGATCTGCAGGCGACGCTTCTGCACTGCCTAGGCATCGACCACAAGCGCCTGACGTACAAGTTCCAAGGGCGACACTTCCGGCTAACCGACGTGCATGGCGAAGTGGTGAAGAGCATCTTGACCTGAGTCCGAGAGAATGACGAATGACTAAGCTCTAATGACGAAAGAATGACCAATGACTAAGTCCGAAGCCCACACGTAGGAGCAACCCAACGACAATGACCGGGACTGCCAGAGCGGCGGACGATGTCCAGGGACAGTCGCAAAAGTTCGATCTCGAGGAGCGAACCGCCCGGTTTGGAGAAGCAGTGATTGCCTTTGCGAAGAAAATCCAACGAAGCCCGGTGACTCTGTCGCTCATCAGCCAGGTAGTGCGTTCTGGAACCAGCGTTGGCGCGAATTACTGCGAGGCGGACGATGCTGTTTCTAAGAAAGATTTTCGCAACAAAATTGGAACTTGCAAAAAAGAGGCACGTGAGACCAAGTATTGGCTGCGTATGCTCGGAGGAGCTGAGCCGGGCATGAAGGACGAGGCACGAGTTTTGTGGCAAGAGGCCAAGGAACTTCATTTGATTTTCGCTTCAATCCTTCGAAAATGAAACGACGGCAGCGGAGGTCGTGAGCTTCGCTAGTTCTATCGTCATTCGGATTTAGACATTCCTTCGTCATTCGTGCTTAGTCATTCGTCATTTTCCAGTGTGAAATCGAGCGGAAGTCGGAACGACACTGGGATGTCGCGGCTGATTGGGACGTTAGACATTCCTTCGTCATTCGTGCTTAGTCATTCGTCAGTCAGGAGGCCGTCCAATGATTACTCGTAGAAAAATGCTGCTTACTGGCGTAGCAGGTACCGCGGGCCTGCTCTTCCGGCCTTCCTGGACCTACTCCAAGCCGTTGGCTGCGAAGCTTGGAATCCCTGGCCCTTTCCGCGGGCGCGTGGTTGCGGTTCAACATCCAGCTTGCATCGCGTATAGCAAGTTTCAGGCAGAGCCCATCCGAAACATGATGCATAAGGGAATGACAGAGCTTACGGGTGCAGGCAACTGGGCTGAAGCCTGGCGGCTCTTCGTCGAGCCAGGGGATGTGGTTGGGATTAAGGTGAATCCCGTCGGTCAGCCGCACGTCATCTCTTGTGCGGAAGTCATTCACCAGATCGTGGATGGACTCAAAGCGGCGGGGCTCAAATCCAAAGACATCGTGGTCTACGATCGTTATCGCGCACAGTTCCTAAAGGCGGGTTTCGACAAGATGCTCCCTGAGGGGGTACGCTGGTCGCACGCTGTTGAGGACTACGACAACATCCAGATGGACATTAGCGGTTATGATCCAGATTACTATCTGGATATGTCCTTGGTGACTCCGGGGCAGGATCCTTCCAACCCACAGGCGCGTCGATCCTACGTTGCACGGTTTCTCAGCAAGGAAGTGAATAAGCTGATCAACTTGCCTGTGCTTAAAGACCACCAGTCAGCAGGAGTGACCTTGGCGCTGAAGAATCTTTCGCATGGCTTGGTGAACAACGTTGCTCGAAGCCACTCGAGCAGCACGCTCAATGCGTGCGGAGCCTTTATCCCGGCAGTTGTCTCGCTGCCGATGATTCGTGAAAAGACCGTTCTCCACATTCTCGATGGCATCAAAGCGCTCTATCACGGCGGGCCTGGCATCCCCAACCCAAGGTTTGTTTGGGAACACAAGACGATGTATTTCGCCACCGATCCTGTGGCATTGGACCGTGAGGGTTGGAGAGTGATTGATGAGAAGCGGCAGCAGGTGGGAATGAAATCGATTGCCGAATCAAAGCCAGATGCTCACAGCACCTTTCTTAATCGCCAGCCAGAACACGTCGAAATCGCTGGGGCTTTGGGTCTGGGTGAGTGGGACGAGAAGAAGGTGGAGATCAAGAAGTTCGACTTAGCATGACCACCTGTTAGGTTCGCCGTTGTTGCCGCGGAGAACTCGCTCGGGCCACCGAGGCACGAATCCGGATTTCCCTCGGAATCTTGCGGGATTCTGGCTTTCGCCGGATTGAGGGGCAGAGTGAATGATTGCGCTTGGTTATTTTTCGCGATCAAAGATGGACTGCGGAATACCTGCCAATGCGGTAACGCGAGAAAACTCCGATTTGGGCGCCATCCGATTTTCGTATTGAGCTTTTGTCGCACCAAGCGCTCGACGCCAGTTGCCGCAAGACCAGTCGCACTGCCTCGGTGCAGATTGCACCCTTGTCGATTTTGCGGATAGGCGTCTGGTGCAGCAAAGCAGTGCTTCGGCATCACAGAAAGATCGATTTCGCCCATCTCCCCATCGCCGGCTTTTGTCGTCAGCTAAAAGGCTCTTTAGATTCGAGAGTTCCCCGAGCCTAGCGCTGGGATTACAAACCAACGTTGCTCTGCGCTGCAGCTGGCCAACGACTCGTATAGACTCCACTGCAGTCTCTAAACGTCGCTTACTTTTCCAGCCACCCAAAAAGAAAAGGCCGCTTTCCAGGGAATTGGCGATGCCAAACTCCCAAGTCAGCGGCGTCCGAGTGTTTCTGTCAGTCAATCTGCTACACAAACTGCGGTTGCGTGAATTGTGATTGCTACTTGTGAATGACGATGCTTCCTCCGCCGAGCAGTGTTCCTGGTGTGGTCAGGTCAGCGGTGTCAGTGCTGCTTATTTGATTGTCATAAACAATGGCATCGTTGTTGTTCTTGTCCCAGATCTTGATCCGGAACTTGTCAACTCCGCCTCCACCATTCACCTGCCCGTCAATGGCAGTGAGCAGGAAGCCGTAATTGCCGCCGCCATTGATGGTGCCGGAGCCCTTGTACTGTGCTCGGGCGCCAGCAATCACCAGCCATTGATAGACCGTACTCTGGAAGTTAAAGCTCGCCACGTGGAATTGGAATTCGGTTTGGCCCGATGGCACCGTTGTCCCCTTGTTGTACTTCGAAACGAAGCCAAAAGTCGCCTTGCCGGTCAGGCTCGGGGCGGCGACGTACGCGCCGGCGGGTGAGGTGATCCACCCACCTCCAGTTACAAAGCCACCACTTGGATCGAAAACCACCACATACTCAAACTTCGAGTTTGCAGGTGCACCAGTGCCATTCGAAACCGTCACGGTTACCGTATAGACGCCGGCTTGAGAGTAAACGTGGGATGCCGAGCAGGAACCACTTGCACCCGACGCTGCTGTAACCGTCGTATTCGGCGTGCCATCTTCCCAGGAGAAAGTGCAGGTGTGAGAAGTCTGGCTGGCTACGTCGGTAAATTGTGCGACGACTGTGGCTGTCGCTCCCAGGGCCAACGGATTGAGAGGCCCTGTCACTTGCGGAATGGTTGTCCCGGTTACCTGCGAGAGGACAAATGGACTGAGCGAAGGCACTCGTGCATAGATCCTCTTGTTCGGGAAGTCAGGGGCTGAAGGACCACTGAGGATCGTGCGATCCACAAGCACTCCACTCTCATTGTGCAGCACTCGCAAATTCGCAAAAGCCAGAGAATTGGTAATCGAAGGCACATCGAACCGGATGACAATCCACGTCGCCGGGTTATTTGGATCAATACCTCCCAAGCTGGCGGTTGTGGAGATCTCGAAGGCGAGAGTGCTCCCGGAGATGGAGTAACCTCCGGGGACGGTCCCGGCAGACGAGGCTGCGATTGGAGCCACCGTTGTCTGTCCAGGGGAGGTGACTGACAGGAACGTCGGTGTGATCGTGCTCGTCTCCACCGTAGAAGAAGGCGATACGTTAGTGCCAATTGGAGTCGGGGCCGTGACAACCTGTTGCAGCACGGCTGATGTGCTCGTGGCAAAGAACCCGGTGGGTTGGTACACCGCTGTGTAGGAATGGCTCCCCACTGCCGGTGTGAATGCGTGTGTCGCAGTTCCTCCGGAAAGGGGAAGAGTCGTGACCAACGAAGCGAAGTCAAACAGCTGAACGGTCCCGTTGGGCACTCCTAAGTTGCTACTTACTGTGGTTGTCAGACTTATAGACGTTCCTTGAACGACTGGATTGGCCGAAGATGTCAGCCCCGTGCTAGTCACAGCAAAAGCAGTTCCGCTCAGCGCTATCGCATGCGGACTACCGGGACCGTTACTGCTGACCTGAATATTCCCAGAATAGCTACCACCCACCGATGGGAAAAACTGCACGACGATCGTGCAGCTCTGTCCCGCCTGGACCGAGGACGAGACCGAGCAGGTGCCTCCAAAGGGGAATCCTGCAACGGTCGTGATTTGCGTGAGACTCAAAGGCAAATTTCCCGTATTTGTGACGGTGATCGTCTGTGGCGCCGAACCCGTTCCCGTCGTCTGAGTGCCAAAGCCGAGACTGGTTGTGGATAGGCTGACGACCGGAGCTGGTGGTGCCTGCGTTGTGGCGGAGATTTCAGCACTGATTCCGCTTGTGACGAAGTTCTGATTATTGGGATGTGGGTTAGTTTCCGTCTGTATGACAAAGTAATAGGTGGTGCCTGGATCCAACCCGGTGATCGTCAGCCCTGAAGACGTCTTTGGAGTGAACCCGGCGCTGCTGTACGGACCGGCTGACAACGTACTCTTGAGAGCTGCATAGCGGCCAGGATCGCTTGTGTAGGCGATCGGTGTCCAGGAAAGTAAAATTGAAGAACTGGACTGCACATTGGTTGACAGGGAAGTGGGAGCGATGGTTTGGGTGCTCTGCCAGTCGCCACCAGTCTGCTTCGAATCCAAAAGTGCCGCCAGCCCAGTGTCATTGCTGTAAAGCGCGTTCCAACGCAACTCGAGACCGCTCAAAGCGGTGAGATTACTAAGCGACGCCGGGACGTTACCGCTGAGTTGGTTGGAATTGAGGTAGAGGATCTCGAGGCTGGCCAGGTTGCCGATTTGGGATGGGATATTCCCTGTGAGTTGGTTATTGGTGAATCCCAAACGTTTGAGATGCGAAAGATTGCCCAAACTGGTGGGAATGGCGCCGCTCAGATGGTTGCCGCTGAGAAAGAGGCTCTGCAGCTGGGCCAAGCCGCCTATTTGCGATGGAATTGTCCCGGTCAACTGGTTAGTCGACAGGTTTAAGAGCGTGAGGCTCGAAAGATTGCCCACGCTTGTAGGTATATTGCCGCTGAGCTGGTTTTGCCGGAGTTCAAGGATCTGCAAGCTGGTAAGGCTGCCGAGTTCAGAAGGAATCGTCCCCGTGAGCTGGTTGTTAGACAGATCCAACCTTGTAAGATTCAACAGATTTCCAATGCCAACAGGAATGGTGCCACTCAGCTGGTTGCTTTCGAGCCAGAGGATTTGCAGTTGTGCAAGATTGCTGAGTTGAGATGGAATTATTCCGCCAAGTGGGTTGTTTGAGAGGAGGAGGCTCCGCAATTGGGCAAGGTCTCCAAGTGCTGCGGGGATATTGCCGCTGAGTTGGTTAAGGGACAGATTCAGAATTGTCAGATTCGACAGACCTCCAAGGTTGGCTGGAATGCTTCCGCTTAACTGGTTCCCGCTTAAGGAAAGAGACTGCAGGCTGCCAAGAGTGCCTAAAGACGGAGGGATTGATCCGTTCAAGCTATTACTCCCCAAGCTCACCTGAATTACAGCGGTCTGACTGGCGTTACAGACCACCCCAAACCACGTGCATTCGGTTCCTGGCACTCCCAGCCAGTTGGTCTTGTTAGTCCAGTTCGCTCCATTGGTGCTGTTGTAGAGGTCGATGAGCACCTGGCGTTCGGCTGACGGGATCACGACGATTCCATTGCCGGCCAGGTTTACCGTGTGCGGGCTGTTTGAGGCGTTACTGGTGATGGTTAAAGCTCCGGTTCGTGCGCCGGTCACTGCGGGAGTGAACGTGACGTCAATCGTGCAATTGGCCCCGGCAGCCAAAGTGGCTGGGTTGATCGGGCAGTTGCTCGTCCGGGCGAAATCTCCGCTGGTCGCTATGCTCGCAATTGTCAACGCCGCTGTGCTTGTATTCGACAGCGTCACCGCTTGCCCAGGACTGGTCGATCCTACCGGCCGGTCCACAAATGTCAGGCTCGTGGGTGAAACACTCGCGGTGGGCAGAATTGCTGTGCCAGTGACGGAAATCGTGTGCGGACTGTCAAAAGCGTTATTGTAGAGAATCAAAGTGGCCGTTCGGCTACCCGTAGCGCTGGGCGTGAAGGTCACACTCATGATGCAGTTTTGGCCTGGGAAGACCTCGGCGCCCCAGCACGTGTTTGTTTCAATCGAAAAGTCATTTAAGTTGGAGCCGCTCAGCTGCGCATCGCCCAGCACAAAGGGACCCGGCCCGGTGTTGATGATCGTAAGAGATTGCGCGGTACTCGTGGTCCCTAGAAATTGGCTCGCAAAAGTCAAGCTTTGGCTTCCAAGGCTCGGGCTCAAGATTGGAGAAATCGAGACGGCCAGATTGTGATCAACTCCGGCTGCAATGAGCGTTGCGCCGGTCAAGCCGGGAATCTGCAGTGGAATAGAACTGTTGGCATTGCCGTTATTGCCCAGCTGGCCAAAGGTATTTCGGCCCCACGCCCAGCCCGACCCATCTGACTGCAGTGCGAGACTGTGGCTGCCACCGGCCGCGATGGCCACCGCACTGGTGAGACCGCTCACCTGGACGGGCGTGGTACGATTTGTCAGCGTGCCGTCGCCCAACTTGCCATTGCCGTTATTGCCCCAGGCCCATACGGTTCCATCTGACTTCAAAGCCAGACTGTGAAACGCACCTGCCGTAATGGTGAGCACGCCGGTCAGACCACTCACCTGCACGGGCAGGGTGCTGCTGGAAGTCGTCCCGTTGCCCAATTGGCCCGAAGTGTTAAGCCCCCAGGCCCACACCGTTCCATCCGACTTCAGAGCCAGGCTGTGAGAACTTCCACCGGCCACTTCCAACACACCGGTCAGACTGGTCACTTGCACCGGCACCTTGCTGAAGGTGGTTGTTCCGTCGCCCAACTGGCCGCTGCCATTCTGTCCAAAAGACCAGAGAGTCCCGTCCGATTTCACAACCAGGCTATGCGTGTCCCCCGCGGCTATCGCAGTCACCTGGCTCAAACTGCTGATCTGAAGAGGTGTGGTGCTGAACTGGAGGTTTCCCAGGCCGAGCTGCCCAATGCCATTGCTGCCCCAACCCCAAAGGGAGCCGTCGCTCTTGGCAGCCAGGCTGTGGTTGTGGCCCGCAGCGACGCGGCTCGCGTTAGTGATTGAGGACACCTGGACGGGAACCGTGCTGGTGGTGAGTGTGCCGTTCCCCAACTCGCCGTTTCCGCTCTTTCCCCAGGCCCAGACCGTGCCATCGGCCTTGAATGCCAGGGTATGGGTCGTCCGGCCTGCCAGTGCCAGCACTTGATTCAGGCCACTCACCTGCACCGGAGTGCGGCTTAGGGCGGCCGTGCCGTTGCCCAATTGGCCGTTGCCGTTCTCTCCCCAAGCCAGCAGCGAAGCGGTCGCGCCGTCTCCGCTCAGGCTCACACTTTGCGGGCTGTCAGCCGCGTTGCTGGTGACCGTGAAGCTGGCGCTGCGGCTTCCGGCGGCCGTGGGGGCGAAGTGAAGGCTGATGCTGGTGCTGTTGCCGGGAGAGAGTGAGAGCGGCAGCGTGGATGAGCTGGCTCGGAAATCTCCTGGGTTGGCACCGGCCAAAGCCAGGCTCGTGATGTTAAGAGTTCCCGTTCCACTGTTGGTGATGATCAGATCCTGCACCATACCCGCCGGACCGACGGGCTGCACGCCGAACGTGAGGCTGCTGGGGCTTAGGGTGGCGGTCGGAACGGGAGGAGCCACACCGGTGCCAGAGAGATTCACCGTGTGCGGGCTGCCAAAGGCATCACTGCTGATGCTCAGTATGCCAGTGCGCGCGCCACTGAGCGTGGGGATGAACGTGACATCAATCGTGCAATTCGCGCCAGGAGACACATTTGCGCCACACTGGTTATTCGGAGAAAAGTCACCACTGGTGACAATGCTCGATAAATTCATCACAGCATCGCCGCTATTGACCAGTGTTATCGTCTGGGCGGCGCTGGTAGTTCCGACCATTTGGTCCCCAAACGTCAAACTCGCCGGAGAGCGGCTTACCAGCGGCGTTCCCGAAAAACTGATTTTAGTTACGAAGACGTCTATGTCCGGCTGATCGGTCTGATACGCGTTGCTGTTAGGAAAGTCTGTCGAAGAGGTGTTTCCCGTCACATAGGCGTTGCCTGAACTATCCAAAGAAATACCTTGGCCAGCGTCGATAGAATTGCCACCAAGGTAGGTGGAGTAGAGCAGGGACGCAGCCCCGCTTCCGAGAGTGTTCAGCTTGGTTACGAAGGCGTCTTCGTACGGCTGGTCAGTCTGATACGCGTTGCTAGTAGGGAAGTTTGGCGAATCGGTGTATCCCGTCACATAGGCGTTCCCCGAACTATCTGCAACAATGCCGTAGCCTAAGTCTCCAGAGTTGCCACCGAGGTAGGTGGAATAAAGCAGGGACGCAGCCCCGCTCCCGAGCGTGTTCAGCTTGGTGACGAAGACATCCCAGCCCGGCTGATCAGTCTGATAGGCGTTGCTGGTGGGAAAGTTTGTTGAGTCGGTGGATCCCGTCACATAGGCGTTGCCCGACCCATCCACCGCAATGCCCCAGCCATACTCGTGAGAGTTGCCACCGAGGTAGGTGGAATAGAGCAGGGACGCAGCCCCGCTCGCCAGTGTGTTCAGCTTGGTGACGAAGGCGTCAATGCCCACCTGATCGGTCTGATACGCGTTGCTGGTAGGAAAGTCTGTCGAATCGGTGTGTCCCATCACATAGGCGTTGCCCGACCCATCCACGGCAATGCCGTTCCCCTCTTCGGTAAGGTTGCCACCGAGGTAGGTGGAATAGAGCAGGGACGCAGCCCCGCTCGCCAGTGTGTTCAGCTTGGTTACGAAGGCGTCCTCGCCCGGCTGGTCAGGCTGATACGCGTTGCTGGTGGGAAAGTTTGTAGAAAGGGTGGATCCCGTCACATAGGCGTTGCCCGACCCATCCACCGCAATGCCCCAGCCATAGTCGCCAGAGTTGCCACCGAGGTAGGTCGAGTAGAGCAGGGACGCAGCCCCGCTCGCCAGTGTGTTCAGCTTGGTGACGAAGACATCATCGCTCGTCGTGCCAGTCTGATACTCATTGCTGGTAGGAAAGTCGGTCGAACTTGTGTATCCCGTCACGTAGGCATTACCAAAGTCGTCCACGGCAATCGCACCTGGAGCACCTGCAGCATCAGAGTTTGTGCCTCCCAGGTAGGTGGAATAGCTCAAGGTTGGATCGATGACTAGCGTCTGAGCTGGATCGTAGTCTTCAACGACAAAGCCAACCAAGTTCAGACTTTTGATTTGGTAGTTCCCGACAATCGTTTTCCGGACGCCGCGGGCTTCCTGATAAATTATTGGTTTGTGCTGACGCACCTCACCGGTTAGCGTCTCGAGCACCAGTTCCCCGTTTGAATCAACCCGGACTTCGTCTGCTCCTTCAAAAGTCATCTGAATAACCCTGGGATCAGCTCCAGGCTCGACAATAAAGTCGTATTCCAGTTGGCGCTGGTTGCCGTAATAGACCAGATCAATGCCTGGATAAACTTGCTGGTAGCGCACTTTGCTGAAGCTTGCGACACCGGTCCGCCACTGCTTGGGGTCGTTGCCAATGAAATAATTGGTCTTCGCGGCCAGAGGCATGTCCCCAACCATCTCGGGAGCAGAGTTTGCGCCACGCAGCTTCATCCGCAGAATCGCTGTCTCCTGCTCTGGGAGTTTGCGCGCATCCCCCACTGCTCTCTTCAATCCGCCACTGGCTTGATGGTTGCTGGATTCGGCCTTGGGCTTGCTCAGCGCCAGCACTGCCTCAGTAGGTGTGAGAAACAGATTGTAGCCTTGGCCCCGCGCCAGAAATTTCACCTGCTCATCTGTCTGCCCGGCATTGGCCTCGAAGCTTAATGACAGCCTGCCATAGCTCTCGGCCAACCTGGTTTTTTCGGATGGATTGAGTTCATTGGTCTTTGCACCGGATTGCGGTGGCATGGGACTGACTTGGACAGACTCCTTGACCTTTGGATTCGTCGTCTCAGCACTTTGGTGATAGAAGATCTGCCACAGCAGCGATACGGCAAGCGCCAGCGACAACAAACCACCGATCCATTTTGTGTTTCGTCCCAGATGCCTCATAGCAATTCCTCTCCTCACAGCACGTAGTGCAGACCCGGGCTTTTACAGGTCTGCGGTTTCTAAGGTGGGTTAACCGCAGACCCCAACTTTCACTGCCTACCCTGGCTCCATGCCCACGACTAATCGGATTTATGGCTTGGTAACGTCGATGGTGAATGAAAAGTAGAAGTCTCCCAGACTAGTATGAATATCCTTTGGCTTGGCCGGCGTAGTCTTCATTAACCTGCCAATATTCTTTCTCTCACCGTTAGCTTGCACGGCCGATGGTTCAATTCTCCACTGATTGCATTTGTTTGCCGAGTCAACGCGCAGGCAGGTAATCAAAGCAGGCTGGGTTCCTGTAAATGAAGGAGTACCCATATCGATTCGATAAGTGGACCCATCGGTGTGACGAAATGATGGGGAAAGTGCGCAGTTGCCGGTTGTGCCAACTCCATACATTCCCTGCATATCCGTCAAGTAAGCACCCCCTTTGCATATGAGCCTGGCTGGCATGGTTTGATATGGGAATGGCGCCGTGGGATTTGCCCGGCCGGGTGCGCTGTTTGGAATAGCGTCGCGAAAATCAAAGAGAATGGTACGCGTGGGGGTCGAAGCACTATTTGTTATGAGTTCCCAGTCTCCAGAACTCTGTATGTGAGAGAGCACGGTACTGGCGTTTACGTATGGTCCGAGCTGGTCGCTTTGCAGGCGCATAGTGGGAACCGTATCGACGCCAAAGCCAAAAAAGGAGCTGGTGACGCGAGTGTCCTGTTGAGGTTTCCCTGCCTGGGCCGTAGGCGGGAACAACGACGTGACCAGCAAGAAAACAGTAATCACAAGATTTGTTCTGAACATTTTGGGGTTCCTTTCCAGTTGAGGGTTCGTTACCTTTCGCTCGAATTCCGAAGTAATTCCGAAGTTAGGAATCTGCGACTTCTCGCTAAACCAGAGTGGGGCTGCTTTTCTAGCCTGCACACGGAGATTGGACATTTTCTCAGGTGGGAGGCGTTCTCCGAACGGCGACCGATCCTGTGGAACCAGCGATCGCCGTTGAGGACAGCGGCTCCGACATTACCCTAGTGCTCCTTCAGGATTGTTATCCTTTGAAGGTCACGTTCGTTGCGACCGATTCTGAGCGAGTCCGAGGTAGCTGCTACAACGTCCCTGTTTCGGGCGGCGGCAGAAATGGGAACGCACCTCAAGAAAACCAGAGGTCAGCGGATGGATTTGTGCATAGTGAAGTTCCTCTTGGTATGTCTTTCGGAAGTGGGGACAGCCCAGTCAGGCCGACGTATAGCAAGCCGGGGCAGGAATCCAGCCTGGATTCCGGCTCGCGCTGCGCTTGGCCGGAATGACGACAATTGCATGTGGATTCTGCTAATCACATGTGACGAAGTATTTCGACTTCCTGCCTCGTTATCCCTTTGCCTGCCCTAACATCAACTCAAGCCTTCGACTCATTTAGTGGACTCTCACTTGTTTGGCTATTTACTAAGTGCCGGATCGGCTGATTTTGTGACAGCCCAAGAGCCAATTTTCTTGCGAGGTCAGGTTGGGGGATTTCTCTGCTGGAATCGTTTCGTCCGCGTTCCCTGATGCTTTGCGCCACCCCGTCTGCGCTGTTCGAAAGTCTCGAACAGGAAAATCCTCAGTCCGGTGCCAACGTGTCATAAGGCTGACGACTTTGGTCTGGCCTTCTGTTATGCTGGGAACCAATTTTTCCGATCCAGATCAGGTTCTCAGGATATTGCAGCGCAGGATGCATCAGGCACTCTCTGCGTGTCCTTTGAGAACCTTCAATTTTTTCTTCAATAGTTCTTCATTTCTCCTATGCGCCAGTTGGTGAAGCACTTCTACGAATTTGCCGACTTTCAGATTGATGTGAAGAACCAACTTCTCTTGCGGGCTGGAGAGGTCGTGGCCCTGAATCCGAAGACTTTTGATTTGCTTTTGGCGCTGATATTGAAACAGGGGGACGTCGCTACCAAAGACGAGCTACTGAAAACAGTCTGGAAAGACACCGTCGTTGAGGAAGCCAACCTTTCTCACCATGTGCATCTTCTCAGAAGGGCTTTGGAGGAAGACACCAACGGCCACCAATACATCGAAACGATCCCTAAACGAGGTTACCGTTTTGTGGCGCCTGTTCGGGAGGTGGGTAATGGTGCCAGCAACAAAGGACTAGCGGCAGCTATCTCAGAAGTTCAGTCTCAAGAATGGGATTCTCGGGCCTATTCAGTTGAGGAGAAACGATCGCTCGAAGAAATCCCGTCGGAGATACAAAGTGAGTTTCATCGGCTCCAGCCTTCGGTTGCCGCCAGCGGTGTTGGGTCTAGTGACGAAAGCTTAGGGAGTAAGGAACCCAGAAATCTGAACGTGGAGATTGACCCCAGCCATCCGCCGCCCAAGGCAGCGCACCTGCCGAGTAAGTGGGCGGTGAGCTGGCGACCAGGCACGGTTTTCTTCGTGATGATTACTTTGCTCCTTGGGAGCGTCTTCTTCCTTAACCGATCACGCCAGGAGAAGAGTGCTGACAATCGCACTCAGCCTCGCAGCGTGCCTTTCACCACCTTGCCAGGCATGGAAAATCAGCCTGCTTTTTCGCCAGATGGGGAACAGGTAGCTTTCTGCTGGAATGGGGAGAAGGAAGACAATATTGACGTCTATGTCAAACTGCTCGGCACGGAGTCGATGCTTCGACTGACCACTCACCCTTCCCAGGACACCAGCCCAGCCTGGTCTCCTGACGGCCGCTTCATTGCGTTTCGCCGGCACACAGGGGACGAGAGTGGCTTCTATTTGGTGCCTGTTTTGGGTGGTGCGGAGCGCAAAGTGGCTGCGGCCCTTCCTGGCAGAGCCCATATGCGGGGTCGTAGCGTGGATTGGACCCCCGACGGCAAGTTTCTGGTGGTGGTTGATCGCGAGTCCGAGGAGACTCCCTTTAACATTTCTGTTGTTTCCATAGAAACGGGAAAGAAACGCCGGCTGGTGTCCCCGGCGGCGCCATCCACAGGGGTCATGGGCTTGGCTGTTTCTCCCGATGGGCGCACCGTAGCTTTTTCTCAAATCAACCCAAAGAAAGTCGATCTTGCGAGAACCCAGAATGATCTCTATGCGGTTCCGTTCGTGGGAGGCGAACCGAAACGATTGACCTTTGATAATTCCTGGGTTTCTGGCATGAGCTGGTCTCCTGAAGGTCTAGAGATTGTCTTCGTTTCTCAACGCAAGCAACCTTCCGGTCTCACGGGTCTCATAGCCCCTTACTCTCTATGGAAGATTTCAGCCTCTGGCGGCGAGCCAATTCCATTGTCAATCCCCTCGCAGTTTGGCCATGGACAATTCCCCAGCAGCCCAACCATTTCCCGGACGGGAAATCGCTTGATCTGTGAACAACGGGAAATATGGGTGCTCGACATCTGGAAGGCTTCGGGACCGCATGCCTTGGGCGATGGCATTTTTCCTGCACAGTTTATTGCTTCCACTTGGCCGGAAAGGAATCCCCAGTTTTCCCCAGACGGCAAGAGAATCGCTTACAGTGGGGGAAGCACTGGAAACCTCGAGATTTGGGTTTGTGATGAGCAGGGACAGGCCTGTGCCCAACTGACGTCGATGGCGCCCAGGCCAGCTCAAAACCCTCGTTGGTCGCCAGATGGCAGCGAAGTCGCCTTTGACTCCGGTGGTGGTATTTATGTGGTGAGAAGCGATGGAGGAAGCCCTCGCGCTTTGACCGTTGAGAGCGCTAACGAGGTTCTGCCGAGTTGGTCAAGAGATGGCCAGTGGGTCTACTACGGTTCCAATCGGGGAGGGGCCTGGCAGATATGGAAGTCGCCCGCAGCAGGAGGGCAGGCGGTCCGGGTGACGCAGCATGGGGGATTCGAAGCTTTTGAATCCTTTGACGGGCGGTTTTTGTACTATACCAAGCCCATTGGTTTGATGTGGACGTTTGGCTTGTCGAGTATTTGGAGAATACCCGTGGCTGGCGGCGAGGAAACGCGCGTGGTTGAGCGGACGAGCGCCGGTTACTGGGGCTTGCTGAACGATGGGCTATGCTACCTCGACCCGTCGGGTCTTGAATTGCCTTTCTCAATCCAATATCTCGACCTTGCCACGGGTCAAATCAGAAAGGTTGGTTCCATCGTCAAAGAGCCGGATTGGAATACTCCCAGCTTTGCCGTTTCACCGGATGGCCGCTGGATTCTCTACACCAAGCGGCCTCGTGAGGAACGAGACCTGATGTTGGTGGAAAATTTCCGGTGAGACTCCCGAAAGCTAGAGGGTATCGCGCCGGTCATTGCAACGTAGAGATGGAATGTGGGAGCCGCTGTCCTCAGCGGCGACACCTAGCCGGGACTTCCAATCGCCGCTGAGGGCAGCGGCTCCCACTCTCTATGCCTGACTGCGGGGCCCCAGTCGGGAGCAGCCGAATGACTATTTCTCTCTGTCGAGAATGAACTGCGGAATAGCTTCCAATGCCTCTTTGAAAGGAGACGGCGGAAAGACCTGCAAGGCGGAGTGGGCTTCGGCCGCAAAGCGCCGGGCCAGGCTTCGAGCTTTCTCTACCGTCTCATATTTATTCACCAACGACAGGATGTCCTTCGGTGAAACGGATTTGAACTCCCGTTCCTTCAAGACGGTTTCAATGAGCCTGGCCTCTGCTGGTGTGCATTGCTCCATGGCGTAAACAATCGGCAAGGTGACCTTACCTTCTTTCAAGTCGCTGACCACAGGCTTGCCAAGGATCTTGGAGCTGGAGCTGAAATCCAGAATGTCGTCCACCGTCTGAAACGCCAGGCCTACTGACAATCCGTACTTTGCCAGCGCTGCCTGTTGTTCTGAACTCGCACCTCCCAAGACACCCCCAATGCGCGCACATCCGGAAAACAGGTAGGCGGTCTTGCGTCTCGCAATGTCTAGAACATCGGTCTCGCTGACCCTGCGATTTCCATTGAATGTCAATTGGATTAACTCGCCTTCCACCATCCGCTGGGTGAGGTCGATGAGAATATCGAGAATCTGAAAGTTACGCTGTTGAAGGGCCACAGCGAATGACTGCATGTACAGCCAGTCGCCCGCCAGCACTGTAACCTGGTTGCCCCATTTTCGATTCACAGCGGGTCGGCCCCGTCGGGTTTCGGCGCCATCAATGATGTCGTCGTGGACAAGCGTCGCCGCATGGATGAACTCCACGACCGCTGCAAGCTTGATCGCCGCCTGATCGGCATTGCCACACAACCTGGTGCACAACAGCAACAGACAAGGGCGAATTCGCTTTCCACCGCTCTCTTGAAGGTACTTCCCGATGTCGGAAATGGTGCGAACGGAAGATTCGCTTTGCCGTGCGAACTCCTGCTCGACTTGCTGAAGCTCGTCTTTGACCAGATTAAAGATTTGTTGAGGGGTCACAGATTTGGGGGCCGCGGTAGCGAACATAAGAAATCACCAAAGGTCATTCCTGAGACCGAGGACCGGGTATCGACGACAGGAGACTGAGAATAGGGCTCGCTGTGCAATCAGACTTTGGAGTCCTCGGAGCCATCTACTGGCTGCGGTAGTTCGTAAACTGCATGTCGAAGTCAAACTCGCGAGATTTTAGCAGCTTGATGACTTCCTGCAGCGTGTCGCGATCCTTACCGCTGACTCGAACGAAGTCGCCATTGATGGAAGCTTGAACTTTGAGCTTCGAATCCTTAATGATCTTCACGACTTCCTTGGCTTTCTCGGTGGCTATTCCCTGCTGCAGGTCCACCTCCTGGCGAACGGTGCTTTCGGCCGAAGGAACTGGTTTCTTGTAGCTCAAGCTCTTTAGCGAGATTCCCCTCTTAACAAGTTTTTGCTGGAAGATATCGTTCAGGCTTTTCAGCTTGAATTCGTCGTCAGAGATCAGAATGAGTTTGTCTTTGCCTTCCAGGTGAATCTTGCTCTTGCTGCCTTTGAAATCAAAACGCGCCAGAACTTCTTTCATTGACTGATTAATCGCGTTGTCCACCTCCTGCATCTCGATCTTTGACACAATATCAAACGTGTTCTGCGCAGCCATTATTTCTCCTTAACTTATTCAATGATGTCTGATTCATCCCGTCCTGCTAGTGCTTGGTGATCGCCGTGTACCCGTCGGTGCTCAACCGTGCCTTAACCTTCGTTGCTTCGGCTTCACTCGTGTAAGGACCGATTTGAACCCGAATCAGTTTGCTCACTTCTTCCTTTGGTGGGTTCACGATGAAGACTGGATATCCCTTGGTTCGCAGGGTCTTAGCCAAACGATCGGCCTCTCCCGCACTCTTCAAGGCAGCGACCTGCAAGCTTACCAACCCCGGCCGATTTCCAGTGCCTCGTGCTTCAGCAGAAGCACTTCCACTCTCTGTTTCCCCTTTCTGTTTCTTCGCCGCAGTCGCATTCTTGCTCAATCTCGGGGATTCCGGATGAAAGTTCTGGTCGACCTTTTGCTCCTTTACCGCACTGTAGAAGTCCAAATTCTTTCGGTAGTCGGCACGAGCTGCACCCTGGTTAGCGTCAGCTTCATTCGCAGCAGGTGGTTCTTCTCTGGATGCGGCTTGGATTGGGTCACTCGGCGCAGATGGGCCGCCGATAGTGGCACCAGCCAGGTTCTTCGGGTCTTCCTGTTCCTTGAGGGCCGTTTCAAAGGCTTGAGCTCGACCGACAACAAATCCCAGCGCAAAGAACACTGCGCAAACGCAGACAGCGCCAAGAAAAAAGAAGGTTAGATGACGATAGTCGATTCGGAAGGATTTCGTGTCGTGACTCTCGCTCATGGCAACTCCATATCAAAGCAATGGGGACAATCAAATAGGTAGTGGGTGACCCAGTACTGCCAACAAGAGAAAGAACTAGCCACAGAGACACAGAGGCGCGGAGAGTCTGTCGGGAATCCGTGGACACGGCGATGGTGCGCCTTGAACGACCTGGATTTCAACTCTCTGTGTGGCAATCTGTCTCTCTGGTTCAGACTTCATGGGCCTCGGAGCAAAAATCTCGACCGAATCGTGAACTTTGCCGGCAGCAGCGGAAATTTGCATCACTTTTTCAGGAATGCCTGGAGCACGTCGACGGGTATGGGAAAAATCACAGTGGTATTCTTCTCCACTCCAATCTCCGTGAGCGTTTGCAGATAACGCAACTGGATCGCTACAGGCTCCTGCGCGATAACCGCAGCGGCTTGGGCCAGCTTTTCAGACGCTTCGTACTCGCCTTCGGCGTGAATGATCTTGGCCCGTTTCTCGCGTTCGGCTTCTGCCTGCTTGGCCATCGCACGCTGCATTTCCTGCGGCAGATCAACCTGCTTCACTTCCACCAAGGCAACCTTGATGCCCCAGGCATCCGTATGCTGGTCCAGAATGGTTTGCAGCTTGGTGTTCAGAGTCTCCCTTTTGCTCAGCAGATCGTCGAGCGCCACTTCACCCAAAATCGACCGCAGTGTGGTCTGCGCTAATTGCGATGTGGCGTACAGGTAGTTCTCAACATCCACGATGGCCTTGATGGCGTTCATCACACGAAAGTAGACCACCGCGTTGACCTTCACAGAAACATTGTCTCTGGTGATGATGTCCTGAGGCGGGACATCCAGGGTCACGGTTCGCAAGGGCACCTTGACAATCTTGTCGATGGGCCATCCCACAAAGATGAGCCCAGGCCCCTTGGCCTCTGGCAGAAGCCGCCCCAACCGAAAGATCACACCGCGCTCATACTCGCGAAGAACGTTGATGGAGTTGAAAAGCCACATCGCCACAAACATGATGGCGAATAGTGCTAATGGTGGACTGAAGGCTTCCATGAGCGTCTCCTAAATATCGTCTTCGTCGTGGTACTTGTCCTCGAAGAAAGACCATCATGCACAAGGAGCGGATCAAGGGAAATTGTCTTCATCCCTTGGAGCGCCGGGGTTCGCTCTGTGCCGCACAACACATCGCTCAAAAGCAACTGAATGTGGGAGCCGCTGTCCCCAGCGGCGATGCGAAGTCCTCGGGCCGAGACGGCAAATCGCCGCTCGGAGAGCGGCTCCCACATTCTCATCTCAGCTGAAATGTGGCGTCTCTACCGAAACTGCCTTGCATTACAGCCTGCTGACTCGCACCCTCATTCCTTCAACAGTCAGAACCTTCACTGATTCGCCGGCTGCAATCGGGGTCTCGCTGCTGGCCTGCCAGATCTCTCCGTGGACCCGGATCTTCCCCTCTCCATCGATGTCGGTCAGCGCAACGCCCGTCTCGGCAATCAGGCCTTCCTCGCCAGTCACCGACTTATTCCGGTGAGCCAGGATCACGAGGCGCATCAGGAATACCGTGATGACAGCAAAGGGCAAAGCGATCCCCACCGCAGTGCTTAGCCGAACCCGTAATTCGGGGAGAGGAGAGTCAACCAGGATCAACGATCCAAACACCATCGCCGCAATTCCCAGGGCAGCAAGCAAGCCATGACTGGTGATTTTTGCCTCCAGAACAAAGAGAACCAGCGCGGCGATGATGAACGCGATTCCAAGAGCATTCACCGGAAGAATGCTTAAAGCCACCATAGCCACGAAAAGGCAGAGACCCCCTGCTACACCGGGCAATATCAAACCAGGTTGCGTGAACTCGATATACAATCCCATCAAACCGACCAGGCCAAGAATTAGAGCGATATTGGGATTGAGTGCTTTCGCCAGCACGCGCTGCCGCATTGACATCTCAACTGTCCGGACGCTCTCACCTTTGAGTTTGAGGACGACCGAGCCTCCGTCGAAGCGCTGAATGGTCTTGCCGTCGAACTGCGAAACAATCGCGTCTACGTCTTGAGCAACACCGTCGATCAGCCCCTCCTTTAGCGCTTCCGTTTCGGTGAACGATTTGCTTTCCGTCACCCCTTTCTCAGCAACAGCGGCGTTGCGCCCCCGTTTGGCAGCGAAGCTCCTAAGGTAAGCAGCGGCATCGTTTTCAACCTTCTTAGCCATCACTTCGTCTGGTTTTCCACCGCCTATGCTGACTGGGTGGGCTGCACCGGTATTTGTGCCAGGCGCCATCACGGCCAGGTCCGCAGCCATCAGGATGAAGAATCCTGCAGAAGCGGCGCGCACACCGCTGGGACCTACGAAGACGATAACCGGAACCTTGCTGGCCAGGATCTTCTCGATAATTTGCCGCATCGAAAGATCGAGACCACCCGGCGTGCTCAACCGCAAGATGACCGCCGCTGCCTGTTCCGACTCGGCCTGCGCAATCCCGTGGACAACATACTCCGCAGAAATAGGGTGAATCACATCGTCCAGATCGAGTCTAAGGATACCGGCGCTGGCTCGACTGCTCCAAGCCAGCAGCAGGACTAGAGACAAACAGGTCCTTTTCACGGCTTCCCTACCCTTGCCAGGATGTCTTTGGCGGCCTGATTTCCAGGCTCCAGTTCCAGAATTTTGCGGGCTTGCATCTCGGCCTCTTGAGGGCGCAGCAGAGACAGGTATAGCTGCGACAATCGCAATCGGACGGCGGTGTCTTCTTTCAACCACAACGAGGCGCGCAGCTCAGGAATCGCACGTTCCTTGTCGCCACGGGCTTCCAAAACCTGAGCCATCAGGAGATGCGCCTTCGCGGAGGCCGGCTCACGATGTATGGCTTGTGCTAACCATCTCTCAGCATCATCGAACCGCTGTGTCGCCATCATTTCCTCAACCGGTTTGAATTCATCGTGGGACTGGTCCTTCAGTGCCGCGCGAGCCTTGGCTTCCTGGGTTTGCCTAAGGTGCAACTGCAGTTGTTTGAAGCTTGAACCCAGAATGAATCCGAAACAAATCTGGCAGTTGCCTTCGTGTTTCCCAGACTTCGATCGTTGGGTTGAGTTCGCGTGCATGCGCCAACGCGGAGGCTGATTCTTCCGTCCTTCCTATTGCACGAAAGCATTTCGACAGGAGGTATTGAACTTCGGCATCTGAATCGTTCCGCTCGTTGAGCCTGGTAAGACCTTTCAGAGCCCCTGCAAAATCGCCGCTCCTCCACCGATGGTACGCCAGGTTGAATTCACAGTCTGCTTCGGACGGGTCCCCGGCAACTGCTTTCTGAAAAGCTTCCATCGCGGCCTCGTTGGAACCCTTGAGACTCAGCGCGATCGCCAGATTTGTGTAGATCTCGCTTGCTGGAATTACCCGGCTGAGACGTTCAAACTCCCCGGCTGCTTTGTCGTAATTCTTGAGCTGCAGGTAGTTCACCCCAATCAAGAAACTGACCTCCGGCATATCGCCTTCAAGCTTCAGCAAGCGCTGCAGCCAGAGCGTTGACGTGGGGTAGTCTTTTTCCTGGTGGTACAGCCTTCCGACTTGATAGATGGCCTTTGAATAGTTCGCCTGCTCCTTGTCTGCCTGGCGAAAAAACCGAATCTGTTTGGCGCGGTCCGACTCAAGCAGTCCGCGAACGTAGTTCTCCAATGCGACATTTGGGATCACAGGGAACTTCTCAAGAAACGCATTCAGACTCAAAGGAAACATGGAATCCAGCTGTGCAAGAATCTTCCACGCCAGCCGGCCGCAACTTCCTTGAAATTGATCGAGCGGAGCCTTCTCCTCCAGGCGGGCTTTCAAAACGTTTTTTCGTAGGTCCAGGATCGACGCTGTGGCTTTAATTTCGGTGCCGTCCGAATCGAAGTTGCCAAGCACCAGGATGTCCGCGTCCAGCACCTGACCGATCTTGATCAAAGAGGCCTGTGACAGACTGCTGGAATAGGGAATTCCAATCCGGTCGAATGCCAGCAGCCTCTCGTCGCGTCCCAGAATGTTTAGTTTTGACCACTTCAATCGGTCTTCCAGAAGCTCGGGGAAACTCTCACTCATCCAATGCAAGCCTGCATTCTTCGACTGGTTGGTGAAGGGAAGAATCACCACCGTCTGCATCTGGGCCTGGCTCGAACTGCAGCACACAAGCCACAATATCGGACAAAGCAGGGTCCGAAGATTTTGATGAGCCAAGGGAAGTCGCATCCAGATCATGAAGCAGTGCAAATGAAGACGCGGTGAGTTGAAGGGGGTTGAGACACTTTTTAGTCATCAACCGCTGTCATTATAGCAAACGTGCGGCGGAAAGTACGAAGTGGAAGGGCGTAACTACCGATGTGAGGAGGTGGTGTTGCGTAGTTGCCTGTTCAGGACTTCTGGCGCGCCAGACTTCTCTCCTGCTTTTGCGCTCCCCTTCGTAGATCTTCCACAAGCTTGGCCAGAATTTCTGCTTGAACGGGTTCAGTTCAGGGTATCCCGGAACAATTGCACCGCTGTAAGACCACTCGGCTTCATTCTTCACCAACTGTGCTCTTACCGGATTGGCCAGGATATACGCGCAGTCTGGCCAAAAGGCGTTTCTCTGACACTCCCCAGGCCGAAGCACATGGTCGTGTGGTTGATGCTGCCATTGACGCTGGTCGCCCAAGGCGGGGTCAAGATGTATGCGGAGGAACTTCATTTCTTTAAGTTGGTCACTTTGCTGGCGTAACCCCATCCAAACCAAGTGAAGATGATCAGGCAACAGGCAGTAGGCGGGACAAAGCAGATGAGAACGTGCACCGGCATGAAGCATAAACTCGCGGAAGCTTGTCTGAAAAGGAGCGTTGAGCCATCCCAGGGCTCGGTGCTCGACTGTCAACGTCCAGAAGACAACCCCGTACCCACGATAGAACTCTCGTTGCAAACGGGGAAGCTTTCCTTGCGTTCATGCCCTTCGATCCTCGCGCCGGAGTCTGCCCGAAAGATCCACCTCCTTACGTCGGTGGCTACAAAGCAGCGTGTGGCCGGTGGCTCGCCTCAGATGAAATCCAAGGCGCACAAATGATCGAAAAATGCCTGCTTGGTTCGCTCTGCTTCTTGCGGATAGGCCTGCATCAGTGTTGCGTAGGCCACATGGAGTTTTTGGCTGGCGGCTAGAACGCGAGGATGGTGGGTGCCAGTTCCCAGTGCGTGTTTGAAGGGTTCTCCCCTTGTGACCGCGCGCTGCCATTCTTCGAAGTACGTCTCTTGTTCCTTGAGCGCGTCAATCACACCTCGGTTCACAGCCTTGAGGTTGTCCGGTACGGCTAGCGCTTCCAGTTGCGCTATCACACTATCAGTGACTCGCTTATAGTTTGGGAACGCAGTTCCCTTCTTCCCATTGGACTGGAACCAGGCCTGCGTCTGAACGCGTTCCACAATTGCCAGATTCACGAGTCGAAAGAACTCTTGGAGGAAGGCACCGTCCCTCAGATTCATCTTGACCAACTTTGGTTCGAATGGAGTGTACCGGTGCGGAATCGCCCGGTAGGCATCCTCCACGCTAATTGCGAAAGTCGGGGCAGGCCCCCAGACCAGCAAGCCACACAGGAGCAGCTCAATCAACCGTCTGATTTGTTTTTTGGTGAAATCGTTCCTACTCAGGGCCAATGGTTCCATAGATCTTCTCCCGATAAAGTCGTTCGTTTTCCATGTCGCCCAGGCGAAAGTAAACATCTGACAACTTCACCAAAAGGCCGGGGTTCGGCTCATGTCCCAAACCCTTCTCATACTTTTCAAGGGCCATGGAAAAGTTTCCCAGCACGAATGCGGCATCCCCCATCCGCTCGTGCCATCGCGCACTTGGAATTCCCAAGGCCTCGTACCGATCGGTCATTCGTTGCGCAAACCGCTCTGCGTCGGCCGCTTGACCCTTCCAGAGGAGCACCAGGAAGTATTGCTCTGCCACGAAAACGTCTCTGAGGTAGTCGCCCCAATTGTCTGGAAAACGGCGCTTGAGCTCCTGGAGCAACTCGGGCGTCATCGCACCACCGTGCAATCGACGCAGCAAATCCTGACCGATTTCGTCCGGTACCTGTTCCGCGGGCCCCCGCAACCGCTGCTCCACTTCGTCCAGGCGTTGTCTCGCCAAGCCAATCGTCGCCATTGCCGGAGGAAAACGAAGATCATCGTGCCAGTCTTCATAGATTCTGGAAAGGCGCTCGTCAACCAGGTCCCACTGCTGCAACGCTGCCAGCGACAATACTGCGTTCATAGAGTAGATCTTTGCTGAAGGCACAAGGGCCGCGGCTTCGTCAAATCGCTTCAATGCCTGCTCAGGCTTTTGGTCCCTCAGAGCCTTGGTTCCTTCGCCCCAGAGCGCCACAGCCTGCAGCAGTTGCCTGGTTTCGATTGAAGCTTCCTGGGGCACCTCCGATGAAATCGCCTGGCCATTGATGAACCGCAAGAGCAGCTCCCATAGTGCGGCAGCTTTGAGGGCCTCCATTTCCTTTTGGCGAATCCCAAAATCAGAAAGTCCAACTGGGTCTATCGGCTCGGGCCGGCTGCGTCTGGCGCGCTGCGCCTCACTCCAGTAGTCGATGAAGAGTTTTTTTCGCCCCGGAGCGACAAAAGGCAGGTGAACAATCGATTCGTCGATCCCAACGATGACATCATCAACATAATAGGCGACGTTTGATTTGTGTTCGTTCGTGTCTCCGATGAACGAGAACTTGTCCACCGCCGATCCAGGCTGGTTCGAAGCGTTTGCCTGTCTGGCCAGAGAGACCACGGGTTTCTCGATCCCCTCCTTGTGGATGATGAGGTCGTAGGAGCCTTGGTCAATGTCATAACTCGAGTTCACGACGTACCAGACAAACGGCTCCAGTAGAAGCAGCTTCTTGGGCATGCTGTCTGAAACCTGGCAAAGGTGGCCTTCTCGTGTCTTGAGCCAGAACCCAATACCATCCTTGCGCAGGCTAAACCACTGAGGGCCGGCCAGGGCAATATTGAACTCTTCGAAAGGTGTCGCCGTCATGAACGCAAAGTGGAGAAACAGTTTCCCTCTGGATCGGGGTGCAAAGTAACCCTGTAGTTCCGGGAAATCGCCGTCCGCGGCCACATCGCGAATCTCAACGGACCGATATCCACTCAGCCGGTTGCCGGCGTTCAAGCGGACTGTACCTCGCGACCTGGCAAAAACCGCGAAGGTATCCGGCCCCGTGGCCAACTGTGCATCATCGAAACCATAGCTGACCAGAACGTTCGAAGTACCAGTCTGCCCGGATGCCGCGGCTGTCAGAACGCAGAAGAGAGCTATAGATTGGATTTGTATTCTTCGAGCCATACCTTCCATTCGCGGACCTTGACATCCCGCTCCGCTGGAGACGCGTCTGGGTTGAATCCCTTGGTCTGACCTGTTTGGATCTGGAGTGCCAGCATGGCGATCCGACGCACATCGGACTTCGAATCGCCAAGCGCTTGAATAAGCCCTGAGAACAAGGCAACTTTTTGTTGTTCTGTGAGGTGGATCTGGTCGGATGCCAACGCACAGGCCGCTTTGTCGCGAAACAGGGGATTGCCGTCGTGCTGCATGTTGTTAAGTAGGACTTCCACGACGTCAGCGTCGCTGCTCACGCGACCCAGAGCCCATTGCACCTGTAGGCGCAGCTGCGAGTTCGGGGTGTGAACATCCTTCATCAGGACGCGCTTGGCTTCAGCCGACTTCCATCCTAGTGAGTAGAACGCTTCAGCGACCCGGGCGCGCTGCGCCGTGTCAGAAGACTCGTATAGGCGTGCCATGACAGGCAGCACTTCCCTTCCCAAGGATTTCAACTCGGCGAATTTACCTCCAGCAACGATAGCCTGGACAGCCTTCGAGTCAATCCCCAGGGCAATTTCAGGTGCTGAACCAACAACGAACCCCATGACCACCAACAATAGAAAACGACTTCTTGAAATCCTCAATTGAGCAACCATGACTGACCTCCCGCGCCAAGGTAAAACCTGGCATCAATTCACAACTGGCTCTAGTTTTCCTAACCTAACGGATTCCATCTGGCGTCCCTTTAGTCCCTTTCGAAGCTGCGTGCATCACTCAGTCTGAGCGTTCGCGCCTCATGTCCTCAGACGAGACACGGTTGCCTTCTTGCCGTCTTTTTTGAGGCCCACGACATTTGACCGAAACAGAGCTGTTTGCCCCGAAACAATGCTTGGAACATTTCGGGCCGGTTTTCGTTGTTTGTGTTAGGAATCTGCCGAGTTAGACTAGCAGACATCCCGAAGGAGCCCTTTGAATGAACGTGAACCCGACAAATTCGAGGTCGCTGGCCGGTCCGCTGATCTTAATCACGGTTGGAACCCTGTTTTTGATCCAGAACCTGGCACACATCAATGTCTGGAGGGTCTTTTGGCGTTATTGGCCTGTGATCCTCATAGCCATCGGTGTCGGCAAACTGGTGGAATACTTTCGCGGCACTAACCTCTCTTCGCGCTAGATCGGAGCGGGCGCTTGCCTTTCTGGAGGCTGCCCGCGCTTCCAGCCAAACGACTCCTTCTAGTCAATTCTTTTCTCCTCGATTTTCGCGACCCCCATCAGTAGAATCTCAAGATCCATTTGATGTCGGTCTTGAAGATTGCAATTCCAGGTCTGGGCAAGACCACTTCCGCCTGGCGGTCTACCATCCCGAACCGATCCTGGGCAACTGGGGCAAGAACGCTAAATGTTTTGAGACGAACGCTCTTGCAAGTGTTTGTTCCATTCTTCACTAAAGGAGACGCGAAATGAAACGTCGGTTCCTGTTGGTCGTGTTCTGTGCATTGACTGCCTCTTCCTTTGCACAGGCAAAGAAAATTCTTCTCGAAAGCAATGATCCAGCCTTGCTGAAGAAACTGCAAAGCGCCTCTGCCAAAGCCACTATCGTTCCGATCACCAACGACAATGTCATGCGCGAGATTGGCGACGCGGACGCTTTCATCGGAAGCATCAAGCCGGAGCATGTGCGTGCTGGCAAGAAGTTGCAGTGGGCGCAAATCATGAGTGCAGGTGCAGAGCGAGTACTGCATCTTGCAGGCGGAACCGATCTGCGGGACAGCAAGATCGTCTTGACGAACAACCAGATCGGGCAGGGTCCGGAAATTGCCGACCACGCCATGGGTATGCTGCTAATGCTTGCCCGCGGTCTCCACACGTTTTACATGCACACCCAGCAAGAACTCTGGCAGCCGCGACCCTATCCCGGAATCGAACTCAATGGCCGTACTGCAGTAGTCATCGGGGTGGGTGGAATTGGAACCCAGATCGCGTTTCGCTCGTGGGCGCATGGAATGAAGGTGATCGGCGTTGATCCTGACGACATCCCCTACATGCCTGTGATTAGCAAGGTCGTCAAACCGGACAGTCTTGACGAAGTTCTTCCAGAAGCCGACGTCGTCTTCGTCTCGGCACCCCATACCACCATGAGCCACAAGATGCTGGGACCTCGCCAGTTTGACTTGATGAAGAAGGGAGCCTACTTCATCGCAGTGAGCCGTGGTGGTCTCTATGACCTCACCTGCCTCGTGAAGGCGCTCGAAAGCAAACACCTCGCGGGCGCGGGTGTTGATGTGACTGACCCTGAGCCTTTGCCAAAAGGACATCCTCTTTGGAAGTGCGCCAATGTCGTGGTAACGCCGCATATCGCAGGACGATCAGACAAAGATCGCGACCGGATGTGGGACACCATCGCGGAGAACATTCGTCGTTTCGTTGACGGCAAGCCATTGGTCAATGTTGTGGACAAACAGAAGGGATACTAAGGTCGAACTCGTGGTCTTTGAGGCAGGTCCCGTGAGAATCCCTCTGGGCAAAAAGGAAAGTCTTCCAACGTTGCGCGAAAACGCGGCACTCGCACAATCCGCCGGTCAGGTACGGCGGATTGTGCTCACTCCTACCGAGTACTCGATTCCAGTTTTTCGATCTTCCCTGCCAGATCGAAATCCTTTTCAGTAATCCCGCCCTCGCTGTGAGTTGACAGCGTTAGCGTTACCCGCCGGTAGTTGATCAGTATGTCCGGATGATGGTCTACCTGTTCCGCGAGATCGGCAACTCGATTTACAAATGCGACGGCGTCCGGAAACGACGGCCACGCGTATTGTTTGCCGATCGTGCCGTCCTTCAGGTGCCAGCCATCCAATTTCCTAAGCGCCGCCTGAACGGCTTCAGTCGACAATCTAGCCATTGACCGTTATACCTCCTTCTTAGCCTCCTGCCAGAAGCGCTCCATCTCTTCAAGATTGCTCTGGCTGAAGTCCTTGCCTGCTTCCCTCAGGCGGTGTTCGATGTGTTGAAAACGCGAAACAAACTTTTCGTTCGTTTTTCTTAGAGCGGTTTCCGGATCGATGCTCAAGAACCGTGCGATGTTCACGGCAACAAACAGCAGGTCGCCCACTTCCTGTTCAATTCGAGAACCTTCCGAAGGCGCCGGAACCTCCAGCAAGGCTTCCTTCAGTTCGTCCACTTCTTCGTGCAGCTTGGCGAAAATCTCGTCTATGTTCGGCCAATCGAATCCCACGCGAGCGGCCTTGGTCGTGAGCTTGTTTGCGGTGAGCAAGGCAGGCATCGGCGCGATCCCTTCCAGGATAGACCGTGGTGCAGCCGTTCCGTTGCCGCCCTGTTTCTCTGCGTGTTCAGCGCGTTTGATGCTCTCCCAGTTCTCGACCACCTCGTCGGCAGTTGAAGCGTTCACCGAGCCGAACACGTGAGGATGGCGACGAATCATTTTGGAGATGATCGCTTGTGCGACCTCATCGATATGAAACGAACTCTCGTCCTCCGCCACTCGGGACAGAAAAACCACTTGAAAAAGAAGGTCGCCGAGTTCGGAAGCAAACGCCCGCTTGTCACCGGAATCCATTGCGTCCAGCACTTCATAGGCTTCTTCCAGCATCATTGGTTTGAGTGTGTCAAGCGTCTGCTCGCGATCCCATGGACATCCTCCAGGTCCGCGCAGGCGATCCACCAGCGCCACCAACTCCAGAAATCGCTCTCCCTTCATCTCGAGAGATCTCCTTTCTAAGACGGTGAATTCGTGCGCGCCAGCCGGTAAACCGCCCGATTGCCCCCCTGACGCTTGGCTTCGTAGAGCAACTGGTCAGCAGCCTCGATAAACTCTTTGTCGCTCTGCCCTTCTGAATACTCTGCGATTCCAGCGCTGATGCCGATGGCGCCGTCAAACTCCCGTTGAACTGAAGCTCGCAATCGATCTACCAGGGACGCAGCCTGGGGCAAGCTTGTGTCCGGCAGAATGAGAACAAACTCGTCTCCTCCATAACGGAATGCCGTATCGACCTTGGCCCTGATTTCTTTCGCGACGCGCTTCCCAATTGCTTTCAGCAAATGATCGCCGGCCAAGTGACCCTGGGTATCGTTGTAGCGCTTGAATCTGTCGAGATCGAAAATACACAGCGAAAAACCGGTGCCGCGCCGGCTGGCCCGCTCCATCTCGCGCCGCAACTGCTGGAAAAAATGCCTCTGATTGAACAGGCCAGTCAAGTCATCCGTCACAGTGAGCTGTTGCAGCTTTCGCTCCAGCCGTACTCGCTGCGTGACGTCGGTGAGAATAATGAGGAAGCCCACATGCAGGTCAACGGCAGGTTCGATCGGGCGAATGACGATGCGTGCCCAGAATGTTTTCTTCTTCGAGCTCGAAATGCGCACTTCTTCCTCGACAGAATCGCGCCGGAAGCTTTTCCCAAGGTTGCTGAAAATAGCCCGCGTACGCCGGCTGACGATAATTTCATGGATGGGGCGCCCGACGGCGTCTTCCGCTGAAAGCCCAAGCAAGGTCTCAGAGCCGGAATTGAAGGTAATGATGCGGCCTTCGCGGTCAATGGACATGATGGACGTATCGTCCGCGGCATTCAATACAAGTTCAAGATACACCTTCGATTTTCGAATTTGTTCGAACAACCTCGCGTTCCGCCATGCCAAGGCGATCTGTGAAGCAACAGCCTCGAAAAATGCGATCTCACTATCTGTGAACTGATTTCCCGCAGCGTCTTCAACGGCGAGGATCCCGAGCACCTCTCCCTCCGACTTTAGAGGCACAGCCAATTCAATGGGTGTCGGACCAAGGGCGGTACTCGATGCTTCTCGGTGAGCGAATACCGCTGTCGTGCCAGTCGCAGTCGCTCGTCTAACCGCACCTTGCTCGGCCGATACCTCGGCGGGGCTTCCATCCCGGTCTTGCTCCGACCCAGCCTGTTGGGTTCGGATCAGCGATCGTTTCTCCGCGTCAAAATAAAGAAGGTCAATGCGCCGCTCCGGGAAATGATCCCTCAACAGCGCGACCGCCGTCTCCATCAGCTTCTCGACAACCAAGGCGGTGGTTAAGCGCTTGCCTATGCTGTTGATCAGTTCCAACTGTCTGGATCGGCGTTGCTCCAGATCAAGCAGGCGGGCATTGTCCACAGCCACCGCAATCTGATCCGCCATCAAGCTCAGCAGTTGCACCTCCTGCTGGTGATAGGCTCCCTCATTTTTGCTGCCGAAGAACATCGCACCCACCAGCCGATCCTTGACCAGCAGTGGCACAAACACGAAGGAATTGACTCCTTCAGACAGTACCAGTCCGGAATCCGCTCCGGGGAGGCGTCCGGCAGCTTCGGACACAACGACGACGCTTCGCCGCTCAAAGAGTTCTGCAAAGAAAGGGAACCTGGCCGGAATTCGATGTCGAAATTGAGGAGTCGATTTGCGGTCGAGCAGAAGCGTGAAGAGGTCGATGAACTGCTCCTGTTCATCGATGAGCGCCAGGGCTGCGCTGCTGAACTCCACGAATTCACGGCTCTGGTTGACAATGATCTGAAAGATCTCATCCAGATTCAGAGTCGAAGTCACCGCTTTCGCGATCGAAGCCACGGCGGTGAGACGTTGATTCTGAAGCCGCTGAATCAGCTCCAGTTGGCGTTTTTCGATGGCGCGCCGGACACAGCTGCGAAAGCTGTCAAACTGAAACGGCTTCAGGACGTAGTCATAGGCGCCTTGTTTGAGCGCCCTCACCGCGGCATCGACTGACCCGAGGCCCGTCAGTACGAGAACGGGAATGTTTAGATGCTCTGAGCTGACGAACTCCAGAATGTCATAGCCGGTGGTGCCATCCATCATGAGATCGGTGATGACGACGTCGTAATCATTCCGTCTCAATTCATCAGTCGCCGAGTGGCCGTCGCAAGCCGTCGTAACCTCGTAGCCCATCTGGGTTAGCAGGACTCGGAGGCTCTCCACCATGCCAACCTCGTCGTCAACGACCAGGATGCGCCACTTGAAAACGGGTGCTGCCAACTTCGGTGTCGGAGATTTGAAGTCCATCGGTTCCATTGCAGTCCCCGCAATTCAGCTCATTGCTGCAAGAACGGGCTTCATTCGTTTGTGGATCCGGTCGGGCCTGAAACCAACTTGCCGGTAAATACCCATTCAGGCGCACCGAGTGCAGATCACACAGATTCAGTAACGGGAGAGACCTGTCACCCCGAAAGTGCCAAGACGTGCACCGGCTCTTTACTGAAAAAGTATTACAAGAGAGCAGTACCTGCTGGGAAACCAACCAAACTTCACTACACAATAGCACAGAACTTCAACGTGGTGCAGTGCACTTCCTTACACCCTGGACTGAACCAAATCCGTTTGACCGCGCCAGCAAATTCAATGAAGCTATGCACGAACTAGCAGCCATGCGCGACCGTTCCCAAAGTTGTTATGCCAAGATGAGACCCCCAACCTTTCATTGGTTCGTTCTGGTGCCGGCTTTGGGTTGCCTTATCCTGAGCTGCGCAAAAGAGTCGAAGGAAGTCTCTTCTATCCGACCAACGGGTCCTGTCACCGGCGGCGAGTTACGACTGGCTGCTCAATCTCCGGAGTCTTTGGATCCCATCCTGTCAAACAACTACTGGGAATCGGAAATTGCGCTACAGATCTTCGATGGATTGGTACGTTTTGATGCCAATTTGAACACGGTCGGGGCCCTTGCCCAAGACTGGAGGGTCTCACCAGACGGCCGCACTTATGTCTTTACTCTCCGACAAGGCGTGCGGTTTCACCATGGGCGCGAGATGACGGCAGAGGACTTTGTCTATTCGCTGACTCGGCTCCTGGATCCGAAATGGAAATCCAATGATGCCCAGTACTATCGGCACATACGGGGTGCCGCAGATTTTCAGGCGGGTCGCAGCGCGACTGTGTCGGGACTGCAGGCAGTGAACCCTTTGACACTACAAATCGTTCTTGACGAACCGTATAGCCCATTTCTTCGGCTGCTGGCTCAACAGCCGGCCTCTGTGGTTCCAAAGGAGTTGGTGGAAAATGCGGAACGTCCTTTCGGCCAAAATCCTGTGGGCACCGGCGCATTTCACCTGGAACGATGGACTCCTGGAACAGAAATCCTTCTGGCTGCCAATCCCAACCACCACGCCCGTCGACCTTACCTCGAAAGAGTGCGAATCACCACACTGCCGGCACTGAATGCGCGTGAGTCCTTTCAGCTCTTTGCGGATGGAAAGCTTGACGTGTCATTTGTGCCGCCAGAACACGCAAGCATCGTGCAAAGCGAGTCCAGGTGGGTCTTCATCAACCGGCCTGTTTTGCGCGTCATGTACCTGGGCATGAATCTCCATGACCGGCTTCTGCGCGACCCAGCCATCCGCAAAGCCGTGGCCTCAGCCATAAACAAGACAGAACTGTTCGGAAGCGATCTGGACCATGCGGTCACGCATGGCTTGCTGCCTCCGTCGCTTCTGGGTTCGACCCCGCAGGGTCATCCGGATACCTACGATCCTCGCTCAGCTCGCGACCTGCTCAAGCGAAATCTCAAGCGCAAGCCGAAGATACAGTTGTGGCACGCCCAGGCTTCACAAAGCCGAACAGAACTGCTGCGGCACATGGCATCGCAACTGGTATCGGTTGGCTTCACGGTCGAAATCAAGAACCTGCCCTCAATGGCCGAGCTGCTCAGTCACATCTACGCCGGAAAGACACAGCTTTTTCTCCTCGGCGAACAACTTGACTATCCCGATCCGGACGCTTTGCTCAATCGCCTCTTCCTCTCGACCAGCCCAGCGAACCCATTCGGCTACTCCAATTCAAAGGTTGACGCGCTCTTGCTCGATGCACAGCGAGCCCTCGACGACAATAGCCGGGCCAAGCTGTACAACGAAATTGAAAGCACCATCATGCGAGACTATCCCGTTGTGCCGCTTTCAGTCGTGAAGTACTCCATCGCTTTCCATGCGCGGGTCCAGGCATTGCAAGTGACGCCGCTGGGTTTTCAGTATTTACCCTTGCGGGAAGTATGGCTGAAGCCTGAAAATTGAGGATAATCGAGACGGAAGCAAAGCGGCAGGAGAGATGGCCCTGATCAGATCTCCGGCACCCGGGATCTTGTGGGACTGATATGAATCTTTGACCGGCGGGAAGATTCTTGAGATGAGAGATCCGTTGAAACGCGAATTCGCAAGAACATTGGTCCTCGCCATGATGTGGGGAGTTTCCTGGTTTGCCCCCCTCTCCGCATCCGCTGTGAAACCGTTTCAAGGGCCCGCTGAAGTGAAATCCCCGTCCGGAACCATTGATACAGTTTTTCAGGAAAGGATATTCCCGGTTTTCGACCGAAACTGCCTCGTTTGCCACGGAGGCTCAGTACAACGTGCGGGGCTTGATCTCCGCAGTAAACAGTCTCTTCTGCGGGGCAGCGGCAACGGTCCCGTGCTCCGCCCGGGCAATGCCCAGCAGAGTCTGCTTTACCAACTCATCACTCATCAAAAAGAACCTGCCATGCCCATGGGCGGCAAGCTCGGGCGCGATGAGGTCGCCGCCATTGCCGCCTGGATCAACGGCCTCTCGCCGCATGAGGCGCTGCCAGAAACCGCGAAGCATTCTGCTCCAGTTCGCGAACCGGGTAGCCCTATCACAGATCAAGACCGCCAGTTTTGGTCGTTTCTCAAACCACTTCGCCCGGCCATTCCACGAACCCAAACGAAAAACTGGGGGCGTAATGAAATCGACGCTTTCGTCTTGCAAACACTCGAACGCAAGGGACTGAAGCCGTCTTCCCCGGCTGAACCAGCAACCTTGCTGCGGCGCGCCTACTTCGATCTGATTGGGCTGCCGCCGTCTCCCGAGGAAGTCGAGGCGTTTCTGAACGACCGTTCACCGGAGGCCTTGGAGCGAGTGGTCGATCGCCTGCTGGCATCACCCCACTACGGCGAACGTTGGGGACGGCATTGGTTGGACCTGGCACGCTACGCCGATAGCGGTGGCTTTGAGTTTGACGTGGATCGCCCGCACGCCTGGCGCTACAGGGATTATGTTATTCGATCCTTCAACGATGACAAGCCCTATGACCGCTTCATCCAGGAACAACTGGCTGGCGACGAGTTGCAATCCGGCAACCCGGAAACGCTGATAGCCACCGGATTCTGCCGCAATGGCCCGACCGTCGATAACGCCAGCAACGAACAGACCCGAGTCGATGAGCTGGACGACATCGTCGCAACGACGAGTTCCGTCTTCATGGGCCTGACGGTCGGCTGCGCCCGCTGCCATGACCATAAGTACGACCCTCTTCCTCAGAAAGACTACTACCGGCTCCAGGCCATTTTTCTCTCCAGCCAAAAAACGGAACGACTTCTTGGAACAGACAACGAACAGGCTGCGGTCAAACAGAGGAATCAGGAGCTCGACAAACAAATCGCACCTCTCAAGGAAAAGATTGCAGATATTGAGAAGCCAGTTCGCAAAAGCTTGTTGGAAGAGAAGGTAGAACGATTCACACGCCTATCCCAGCAAGCAGGCGCCCTAGCGAACAAAGACGCGGTTGAGTATCAGAAGGAACTGACCGCTCGTTTTGAACGGGACGTAAAACTCCAGCCCGAAGAGATTGAAGCGGGCCTGTTACCCGCGGAACGCGAGGCGCGACGGGCTTTGATGAAGGAAGTGGAGAAGCTCAACCAAACACGGCCCAAGCCGCCGGCCGCGGCGATGGCCATCACGAATAGAGAAGGAAAGCCACCGCAAGGATTTCTGCTGAAACGCGGCGACTATCGACAGAAAGGCGAAGCAGTGTCTCCCGGTTTCCTCTCAGTGCTCAGTCCTGCGGCCGGGGACATCGCGACGCAGACAGGCGAAGGAAGTGCGGGTGCACGGTCGCAGCTGGCGCATTGGCTGACCGCTCCCGATCATCCTCTAACTGCGCGCGTTGCCGCCAACCGGATTTGGCAGTATCACTTTGGCAAGGGTCTGGTGGGTACTGCCAGTGACTTTGGCGTCAACGGCGAGCGGCCCTCGCATCCGGAACTGTTGGATTGGCTGGCCACAGAATTTGCGGCCCGTCGCTGGAGCATGAAGTCAATGCATCGGCTCATCATGACTTCCAGCACCTATCGTCAGTCGAGTCGATGGGATTCCGAAGCGGCCAAGGCGGACCCGGAAAACCGCTTGCTGTGGCGTTTTTCGCCTCGCCGCATCGAGGCTGAGAATGTTCGTGACTCGATTCTCATGGCGAGCAGCAGCTTGAACCGTGAAATGGGGGGGCCCGGCATCTATCCCCGGATCGATCGCGCGGTCATCGGTACGGGTTCAACAAACAAGTGGCCGCTTGACGTGCAGGAGGGTCCGGCTACTTGGCGGCGTAGCGTTTATATTTTTCAAAAGCGGTCAGTAGTGCTGCCGTTACTCGAGGTTTTTGACTGCCCCGATTCCACAGTCTCGTCGCCTTTGCGCAGCGCGTCCACCATCGCGCCTCAAGCGCTGGCACTCTTGAACAATAGCTTTGTCCTAGAGCAATCACGTCGTTTCGCCAGGCGTGTGGTTGAAGAAGCCGCCACGACGCGAACAGATCGGACACATCGAGCCTTTCAGATCGCATTGGGGCGGAGACCTACCGCTCGAGAGCTGGCATGGTCAATCGATTTCCTTGAGAAGCAGGCTCTGGCTCATGAGCACGATGCGCAACGAAGTTCTCCGCAAGGGGGTTCTGGCATCGCTGCGACAGCGACTGCGGCGGCCAGTTTTCAGGCCCTGGCCGACCTTTGCCACGCGATGTTCAACTTGAACGAGTTCCTATATCTGGAGTAGCTGGAGAAGGACGAAACTTATGCCCCCACGCTTATCCCCGGCGCTGCCAAGGAGCGTGTCGCGCCGCGACCTGCTGTTGAATGCTGGCGCCGGTTTCGCTGGACTTGCATTGACTCACTTGCTGGATCGCGATGGCCTACTGCATGCGAGTCCCTTGTCGGAATCCAAGGTAACCGCAGGCGCAGTGCCTTCCGGCATTGCCGGGAGACAACCTCATTTTCCTGCTCGCGCCAAATCCGTAATTTTCCTGTTCATGTACGGCGGCCCCAGCCATGTCGATCTCTTCGATCCGAAACCTGAACTGACACGCAACCATGGCAAGCCGATGACCGGCAAAGGCGAGATTGACGTCTTCTTTGGCAGCCCGGGAAATCTAATGGCCAGCCCGTATCAGTTCAAGAAGTACGGCCAGTCAGGCATCGATGTCTCAGACCTTTTTTCCCACGTTGCGACCTGCGTTGACGACCTGGCGGTCATCCGCTCGATGTTCACCGAGAGCAACAATCACTCCCCCGCCATTTTTCAGATGAACAGTGGCATCATTCGGCCCGGCAATCCTTCGCTCGGCTCCTGGGTCACCTACGGCTTAGGCAGTTCGAACGAGAATCTTCCTTCTTTCATTGTGATGTACGACTGGCGCGGGGGCCCCATCGGAGGTGCTCCCAACTGGAGCGCGGGTTTCATGCCAGCGGCTTTTCAGGGGACCCCTTTTCGAGGCACTGGCCAACCCATTGTGGATCTGCAGCCTCCGCCGGAGGTTGATCCGCACCTGCAACGCCGGCAGGTCGACTTCGTGGAGCAACTGAATCGCGAGCACCTTCGCCAGCACCCCGGCAGCTCCGATCTCGAAGCACGAATTGCCTCGTATGAATTGGCGTTCCAGATGCAAACGCATGCGCCCGAAGCCGTAGACCTGACGAAGGAGACCGATGAGACTCGGCGCCTGTACGGGATGGACCATTCCCAAACGGAATACTTTGGACGGCAGTGTCTAATCGCCCGCCGCTTGGTGGAGCGGGGGCGTGCGGTTCATTCAGCTGTACAGCGGCGGCGGCCACCAACAGCAAAGCTGGGATGCGCACTATGGGCTTGATGAAAACCATCGGATGCATTGCGCTGAGACCGACAAACCCATCGCAGGTCTGCTGAAAGATTTGAAACGTCGAGGTTTGCTCGACAGTACTTTAGTGGTCTGGGGAGGAGAATTCGGGCGAATGCCCATCTCGCAATCGGCTATCGGGCGCGATCACAATCCGCATGGATTCACGGTGTGGCTGGCTGGTGGTGGAGTCAAGGGTGGCCAGATCATTGGAGCAACCGACGAGCTGGGCTATCGCGCGGTCGATCAACCACACTCGGTGCACGATCTGCATGCCACATTGCTCCACTGTTTGGGACTCGATCATCGCAAGTTGACTTACTATTACGGTGGCCGCGATCAACGCCTCACAAATCTTGGCGGCGATCCTATCTTGAAGCTGCTGTGACAGTCATCACCGGTTTGTGGGCGGGTACCGAGTCAGGCCTCGGTCTTTGCATCGGCGGAAAAGAATCCTCCCCCTTGGATAAGGGGAGACTTCAGGGGGGTTCATCCCGTAATGCACCGCCAAGTCGTCATTCTCAGAATTTCTTCCAGGCCGCTCCCGAGGACGACGACGATTCCAAAGGTTCTTAGGAGCCCCTATGTCAAGAGACTGGAATCTGATTGCCAAAGGAATTGCTCCCGAAATTCCTCAGCCCGAATTGGACAACGCCGTCGGCGTTTTGCAGGCCTTGGAATCGCAGTTTGCACCGCTCCGTCAAAGTCTTCCTCATGAAACGGAGCCCGCCGTCATCTTCCCGTCCTTCCACGCTCCCGAGAAACCCGCGTGAACCTTCAGGAAACGGCTAAGGCACTTCGAAAAGGAAGCGTCTCTGCTCTGGAACTCGTAACGGATTCCGTGCGCCGCATCGCAGCGCTCGATCCCAAGCTGAAGGCCTTTATCACGGTCACCGCCGAAATGGCACAAAACCAGGCCCGGCAGGCCGACCAGGACCTGGCCAACGGGAAAGATCGCGGGCCGCTGCACGGCATTCCCGTCGCCGTCAAAGATGTTTTCTGCACTCAGGGCATTCGCACGACGTGCGGATCGAAGCTCTTTGCAGACTATGTCCCAGAGTACGACGCAGCGGTTGTCGAACGGCTGAAATCTGCTGGCGCTGTTATCGTGGGCAAAACGAACATGCATGAACTTGCCTACGGTGTGACCTCCACCAACCCTCATTTCGGAACCGTTCGAAACCCCTGGAACTTGGACCGCATCACCGGGGGCTCCAGCGGCGGATCGGGAAGCGCGGTCGCAGCAGGCATTGTTCCGATGGCGATGGGCAGCGATACGGGAGGATCCATTCGCATTCCTGCATCCTTCTGTGGCACCGTAGGGCTGAAGCCGAGCTTTGGCAGGGTAAGCCGTTATGGAGTGCTCCCGCTCGACTTCTCTCTCGATCACATGGGTCCTCTCACGCAATGTGTTCGCGACGCCGCTTTGACCCTGAATGCCATCGCGGGTTTCGATTTACGTGATGAGACCTCCAGCCGTCGGCCGGTCGAAGCCTATCTCCCTCCCGAACCGGTTGCCATCCAGGGGTTGCGCATTGGCCTCCCCGAAAATTTCTACTTCGACCGCGTCAGCACGTCAGTCGCCGACTCGGTTCGACGTGCGGCGCGGCTTGCCGAGGAAGCGGGTGCAATCGTCGTTCCCGTGAGCGTTCCTGACGTTGCGCAGCTCAACACCATCGGACGCCTCATTCTGCTCAGTGAAGCATCAGCAACCATGGACCATTATCTTAACCGTCGCGAGGACTTCGGCGCCGATGTGCGCGCTCTGCTAGACCAGGGGCGCTTGATTCCCGCAACCGACTACATTAACGCACAGCGTGTGCGTCGTATGCTTTTGCAAGAATTTCAGTCCATATGGAAGCACGTGGACTGTTTGTTCACGCCAACGACGCCTACCAGCGCTCCCAGGATCGGCCAATCCACGATCGACCTTGGTGGCCCGGAAGACGTGCGCATCGCCTCCACCCGGCTTACACGGGGTATCAACGTTCTCGGTTGGCCGGCTCTATCGCTTCCGTGCGGCTTCGACGAGGAAGGACTGCCGCTGGGGCTACAGATCATTGGGCCCAGCTTCCAGGAGGCACTTATCATGAGAGTGGGCGCAGCCTTGGAGACAGCCTTGAACCTAACGTACCGGCGGCCTGTTCTTTAGCACGAAGGCTTCATTCAAGAAGGTCTTTCGCGCCGCTGGCGCGACGTCCAAGGGAAACGGCATCCCCTTGGACAAGGGAGCACTTCAGAGGGGCTTAGGGCCGTCGCATTGCCTTCTTTTTCCCCTTAAGGATTGTCAAGTGAGGTATCCGGATGGCCACTTTAGGCCTCGTCGAGTACGCCGCCGCCAGTACTGAGGTACGAGCGGTCTATGATGACATCATGGTCACTCGGCAGACAAACTACGTAAACAACTTCTGGAAGGCGCTCGCTCACGATCCTGTAACCCTGAAGCGAACTTGGGAAAGCGTAAAGCAGGTGATGGCCTCAGGAGCGCTAGATGCCTTGACAAAGGAGCTTATTTACCTGGCCGTGAGCGCCAGCAATCAATGCAACTACTGCATTGCCTCCCATACCGCAGCGGCGCGTCGAGCGGGAATGACCGATGCGATGTTCACGGAACTGATGGCCGTGGTCGGAATGGCCAACGAATCGAACCGGCTAGTCAGCGGCTATCAGGTAGAGATTGACGAACGATTTCGAACTTAAACAAAAAAGCTGACTTCACCATTGGAAAGGAAACCTCAATGAACCTTCTGCAAGCAGGATCGAAAGCGCCTGACTTCAACACTACAGATCAAAGCGGCAAGAAAATTATTCTAAAGGACTATCGCGGCAAGAAGGTGGTGCTGTACTTCTATCCGAAGGACGATACGCCCGGTTGTACGAAGGAAGCCTGCGCGTTCCGCGACCATTTTGCAGCGTTCAAGAAGCTCGGCGTTGAAGTTCTGGGTGTCTCGATAGACTCTGAGAAGTCTCACAAATCGTTTGCCGAGAAATTCAAACTTCCGTTTACGCTTCTCGCTGATACGGACAAGAAAATCGTCACCGCTTACGGTGCCTGGGGCGAGAAGAGCATGTACGGTCGAAAGTACATGGGAATCTACCGCGTGACTTACTTAATAGATGAATCCGGACGCATTGCGGCCGTGTTTCCAAAGGTAAAGCCCGACGAACACGCCCAGGAAATCCTGGCACAGATCACGAAATCTCAGTAGCCCTTCACCCTTGGTGGCGTCCACTCTGCTGATTGGAGCTTTCACCACGCGATTCTTCCGGGACAATCCAGATGAGTTGCTTCTCGGTGCCGCGGAGGATCGTCACCTGGGAGCGGACTCCCAGCCTCTCGTCAGTTAAGAGGCGGTGGAGGTCGTCAAGCCCGCTCACCGGCTGCGCAGCATAGCCTATAATCAGATCCCCCTCACGAAGCCCTGCCCTTTCAGCTGGACTATTCCCTTCAATGGATACGACAAGAACACCCCGCTCAACCGGGAGTCGATGGAACCGCACCACGCGGCGGTGCAGAGGAACATTCTGGCCAGCCACGCCGATGTAGCTACGTCGGATCTTGCCGTCACGAATCAGCCGGCCTGCAACAAACGTGGCAGTGTTGACGGCAATTGCAAAGCAGATGCCTTGTGCAGGCAGAATGACAGCCGTGTTGATGCCGATCACCTCTCCCCTGGAGTTCACCAGCGGTCCACCAGAGTTCCCGGGATTGAGAGCGGCGTCCGTCTGGATAACGTTGTCGATCAGCCTGCCTGAGCTTGACCGCAAAGACCGGCCCAGCGCACTAACCACGCCAGCCGTCACCGAGCATTGAAATCCGTAAGGGTTCCCGATGGCAATGGCAACTTGTCCCACGCGAATTCTTTCAGAGTCTCCAAGGATAGCTGGCACGAGATTTGATGCAGTGATTCGGATTACGGCCAGGTCTGTGTCCGGGTCGTCACCTACCATTTGAGCATCGAGTTGACGCCCGTCAAACAATGTAATGCGCAATCGTCTGGCACCGTGGACGACGTGGCTGTTCGTCAGGATAAATCCATCTGGTGTAAACACGAATCCTGAGCCGCTTCCCATTCGCTGTTCTCGATCGGTCGCCGCCTGGTTAGACGATGGGCGATCCTGCAAAGCGTTGATGTGGACCACCGAAGCACTCACTCGATCCGTGGCTCCAACAACCGCCTGCGAATAGGCATCCAGCAACAGTTCATCCTGAACCACCGGCTCAGTGCCGGCCTGTCGCAGCGGCACATGTCCAGAGTGGTCTCCCACTGGTCGAAGCAACCTCATATTCCTGTTCCTCAAGGAACTTCCGGTTTTCAGCCACGCATGACCCACAACGCGGCGATATATATAGGATTCAAAAACTCAGTTGGCAACTTGGCGTTGCTTGGTAGGTACGGGGTGATGGTTGTGGAATCAGGAATGCAAACGCCGTGGTATGCTCTGCAGTTGCCTTCCGATTCCAGGAGAACACTGGTCAGGCTCAACACGCACAAATACTCACAGGAGGTTCTCGCTTGCCTGAGGAGGGTCGACACCATCGGGCAGTTGCCCATAGAGCCGACCAGAACACGACCACTGCACCTCCGAAGAGTTCCGCTCTTTGCCGCACCCACCAAAGGCGCTGAACGCGATAGCTCATATGGTCATTGCCGATTCGATAGCTCTCGAGGAGCCATGACCAAACCTCGCCAAGCATCGTGCCCAGCCCAGCGATCGCAAGTGAAATGAACAAACCCACCACGACCCCGGGAATCCAACCATGCTCAGAAGGCAAATACTTCCTCCAGATCATTCGGGCCACTGCCACAGCAACGACGAAATAGGCGAGGACAAAGGGTAGATTTATAGCGAGGTCTATATAAGCTCGGTTACGCCCGAGTGAGTTCGAGACTTGCCCAATTGAAACGTCGTGCGCCTTTGCAATCTGCTCAAACAGCGATTGCATGCACCGATCTCTTGCTGAGTCGTATGCCTGGCCACCGTGATGGGTGTCGGCGTATCTGATCGCCAGGTCTTCGGCAAACTCAGCGTCCGCGCTCAGATGCCTCGCATCAGCAAGAGAGTTGCTGGTTTCCGCAGGCCACTTGCAATCCGAGTTACGCCCTTCGCGGCGAACGCAGCCGGCACTGATTAACACGAAGAGTATCGCCGCCAAGAACCCACAAATACGCCTGGTCATCAGGTGGTTCTCTCGACAAGGACCCTGCAAACGCCGATCCTGCTCATGCGCTACGACGTCAGCCTCGCTGGAAACCTCACGTAAACAATGCTCAACGAGCAGTCACTCGCCCTTTGCCAATACAATAGAGATTCTTATCAGAACGGATAAAAAGTTGTCCTCGAGATGCCGCTGCAGATGCTTGGCAATATTCTCCAATGGAATTCCGAGCCAGGAGCTTGAACTCAGGCTTCGCGGCAATGATGACGGACTCGCCTTCCATCGATAAGAAGTAGATTTTCCCGTCAGCATAGATAGGAGAGGCGGCATAGGTGCCTCCGATACGTTCCTGCCATACCACTTCACCGCTGTCTGCCTTGAGGCAAGCCGCAACACCGGCGTCGGTCACTGTAAACAGGTGTGGCTTCACATACACAAATGACGGCACGCTGGGGACGTTGCGAGTCTGCTCCCAGGCAATGTGCGTTTGGGTGACGTCGCCCTTGCCGCCGGTGCGCACGGCGCGAATGGTGGGCTGCTCGAAGCCTGACGCTGTGAAGACCAGTCCATCGCCGATTACGACCGATGGCACTACCCCTTCCCCTTGGCTCCGCGCCCACCAAAGCCTTTCGCCGGAATTAGGATTGAAACCTTGGATGACATCTCCTGCGCCGCTGACTAATTGGTCCTGTCCGTTCTCTCTCAAGAGATTCGGGGTAACATGACCGATGCGCGACAGCCCGCGCTGACCCTTCCAGCGCACCTTGCCGTTGTTCTTATCCAACGCGAGAATCACGGACTTATCCCACGGCTTTTGCCAACCCACCTTCTTGTCTTCCCCCTCGCTGCTCCAGTCGAATGGAATGATCACGAGATCGCGATACAACCTGGGAGAAACGCCCAGCCCGTGCTGGCTGTAGTACTTGAACTCGCGGTTGGTCCAAACCACATCGCCCTTCATCGAAAGGGCCGCTACGCTGCCATCTCCAAATGCAACGTACACCTGCTTGCCATCCGTTACCGGCGTCGGCGTCGCATAGGAATTGCGCTTCTCCTTGCGCTTTGGAGTCTGCTGAATCACCTCTTTGTTCCACAGAACCTCTCCCGTCTCCCGTTTCAGGCAAAGCACCCGGCATGAAACGCCTGCATCAACCGCCGTCGTAACGAACACTCGATCACCGTAAATGACGGGCGAAGACCAGCCCTCCCCTGGAATCTCGGTCTTCCACGCAATGTTCGTTGTGCTGCTCCATTCCGTTGGCAGTCCTTTCTCGCTGGACATCCCCTGTCCGGTAGGTCCGCGAAATCCCGGCCAGTTCTCGGCTTGAATCAACAATGGTGTGAAGACAAGCAGCACAGACGTCAGCCGTGAAAGCATCAGGTTATTCGTCCTTTCGAGAGAGTGGGAGCCACTCGGCGGCTTTCCGCCAAATTGGTGCCAAGAGTATAGCAAAGTTCGAAACCGTCAGGCCGATCGCAGCATTCCGCGATGACGCTGCCGATGCCCCCTCCCCCAACCGTTGTTAGTTAAGCCAGTCTGGAGCGCAGCGCGGGATTGTCATTCAACTACTTTCAAAGCTTTTCAAACCCTTGATCGAACCGTCCCGGTGTTGGCCAAATTCGCCCCACGTTGCCCGGCTATGCTTTGGCATTCTGTTCCACCTTTGGAACCAACAATCAGATTCCGGGACGCTGGATCGTTCTGAATTGGGACCATTGACCGGCCCTATTCGCCCTTCCACCTGGCAAAGGCTTTGTCTTTCGCCAGCCGCGAAAACTTCTTCCAGCGCTGTTTTTCCAAGCGCTCAGCGAGGCCGTTTTGCTTAAGAGCTAAATGTTTCATCTCCCGTTTGAGCTTCTCGTAGCTTTGAAAGCGCTTTTCATCCAGAGTTCCAGCCGCGATAGCTTCGCGAACGGCGCACCCTGGCTCATGTTGATGGATACAGTCTCGAAAGCGGCAGCGGCTGGCCCAGACCTCGATTTCTTCAAATGCCATCTGCATTCCGTCCTTAGCTTCCCAGAGCTGCAGTTCCCTCATTCCAGGAGTGTCCAAAACCATTGCTCCGCCGGGCAAAAGGAGGAGCTGCCGCGTTGTGGTGGTGTGTCGGCCGCAGTCGTCGTGCGCGCGAATCGGTTGTGTCTTGAGTGACGGGCTTCCGAGAAACTCGTTGACGAGAGTCGATTTTCCAACCCCTGACGAACCCAACAAGGCAATGGTTTTGCCTGTCGTCAAATAGGCGCAAAGTTCATCCAACCCTTCACCGGTCAGCGCACTGATCGCGTGAACCGGAACACCTCCAGCTTCCCTGCGGATCCTCGCGACCGCGGCTTCCTTGTCGTCGCAAAGATCGCTCTTACTCAAAATCACAACCGGCGAAGCGCCACTTTCCCAAGCCAGGACCAGATATCGCTCCAGCCGCCTTGCGCTAAAGTCCTGATTGAGCGACATCATGACAAACACCCAATCCATGTTGGCTCCGACCACTTGCGCTTCAGTCTGCTTGCCGGCTACTTTCCGGATAAACTGGCTCTTTCGCGGTAGCACACCTTCAACCACCGCACGATCCTCCCCAGGGAGCAGCCGCAGTGCCAGCCAGTCGCCTACTGCGGGAAAGTTTTCTCGCGCAACCGTCTTGAAGCGAAATCTGCCAGACACTTCTGCCCATAGTTCACCGTTCGCTGTGTAAACGCGGAAGCGTTGACGACTTTCCTCCAGAATCCGCCCAGGCTCAAGACCGTTCTTCCAAACGGAGGCGAAACCAGACTCAAAATGGGCATCCCACCCGTACCTTTTCAAAGGCTCACCTTGCATTTTGATTGTCTCCAGAAGTCTGAAGCGCAACCTGCCGGACCGTCCCAGGGACGCAGAGAGCTGGACACAATCCAGTGCCGCTACCCAGCACAATTGCGCAATAAATTTAGTTGTTGGGGGTTGAAGAAACGGCCAGAGCTGATGATCGCGTAGCCTAGGCGCTGAAACTGTCCGGACAGGCAAGACAGTCCGCATGCATCGCAGAGACGCAGCAGGTCCTAGACTGGTCAGAACTGCAACATCAGCTCAAATTGTCAGGAGGCAATCATAGGCAACCAACCAGATTCACAAACAGGTCTGGAATGGGAGAACTTCTGCTCTTTTACTCGATGATTCTACAGCGTTTCCAGTTCCTTCTCCACCGCTTCCATCAAAGGCTTCAGCGAGGAAGGTCCAAAATCGAACCGGATGTTTGCCCGGGAAAACAGCTCGGGAAGTGGCCGGCTCCCGCCCAACTGCAAAGCAGACCAGTAGCTGGAAACCGCGCCAGAAAAGTCCGTCTTGGAATTAATCCAAACCTGCAAGGCGCCCAACTGCGCGATGGCGTATTCAATGTAATAGAACGGCAGCTCAAAGACGTGCAATTGCCGATGCCAACTTGTGGCTTGGGCCAGCTCAAAGCCAGTCCAGTCTTCCAAGCCGCCAAAGCGTTCGTGGAGGTCAAGCCAATGGTTTCTCCGATCTTCGATCGAATGTTCCGGATGTGTGTAGATCCAATGCTGAAACGCATCGACGCGCGCAATCCAGGGAAGAATATCGATCACTCCTTCGAGGTGTTTTTTCCGTGAGCGCTTGAGGTCTTCCGTGCTTTGGTAGAACTCCTCGAGTTGTTCACCCCCGAGCAGTTCCATGCTCATCGAAGCCACTTCGCAGAATTCAATGGGCGCATGACGGTAGTGGCCTAGGGGCTCATCCCGCGTGGCGAAAACGTGGAAGGCGTGGCCTGCCTCATGAAGGAGCGTGCGCACATCGCCGTCCAACCCAACCGCGTTCATGAAGATGAAAGGCAGACGCGCCTGTGTAAGAGTGGACTGATAACCGCCTGGAGCCTTTCCTTTTCGGCTCTCCAGGTTCAACAATTCCAGGTCTCGCATGGTACGAATGAACTCACCAAACCGGGCATCGACTCTGCCAGCAATCTTCAGGCAGCCTTCGACGAGTTCGTTGGCATGCGTGAACGGTTTGAGTGGCGGACGGTTCAAGGGATCCACGCTCAAATCCCAAGGCCGCAGTTTCGAGACTCCCAAATCACGCCTTCGGAGTTCATCCATGCGCTTGGCCAGCGGAACCACGGCCGCCTCGACACCGTCATGAAAACGGAGACAGTCATCGACGGAATAATCGAAGCGTTCGCGTTGTTTGAATGCGAAGTCACGGTAGGACGCAAAGCCGGCATTCGCCGAAATTTTCTCGCGTATAGACCGCAGTTCATCGAAAAGCTGCTCTAACTTTTCAGCTTCCTGAAGGCGTCGCTCGACCACGGCTTTCCAGGCAGTTTCGCGCAACACGCGATCGGGATACTCCTGATAGCGACCCATCTGCTGGAGAGTTTGCTCCTTGCCCTCGAACTCCACCGTCAGTGAGCCCATGATTTTCTGATAGCTCTGTGACAGCTTCGACTCCTCGGTTTCGAGCGGAATATTCTCCTCCCGAAACAGGTCAACATCATTTTGGAAGCTCCGATCCATGATGAAGAAGCGATCCCGATCGAGCTGAAGTCGAGCAGGCGATCTCAGAAACTGCCGCTTCAGCCGGTCGTCGGCTGCCTTAACGTTCTCGGAGATCTCCTCCAGAAAATGAAAGTAAACTTTCTCCAGCTCCTTGTTCTCGGTGTCGCAGGTCATTCGGATGTATCGCAGGCTGCCCTCTTCGTTGATGACATCCATCAATTCGCTGCGGTCTGCGATCCAAGACTCCACAGCTGTGCGGGTGCTCAGCTCGCGACTTTCCAGCTCCTGGAAAAAGGGCTGGATTTTGGTCCACGCTGAAAAATCAACTGACTCCGGAACAAACCGGCGCGTGAAGGCCTGGGGTACATGGGCTAGAACATCCATGGCTAACGCTCCTGATTCTAGAAATGCTCTGGCGATAGGTTTGGATCCTGAACTGGATTGGCTACGAACCATCAACCGCAGGATTCGCGACCGAAGCCTGTCTGAAAAGCAGCGTGACGATAGGTCACTTGCTTGGGATTTTTCAACAGATTTGTTCAGCTAAGAAAGGCGAGGCGAGTTGGGTGGAATCGGAAGGACTAGAAAGTTGTTTCGAGCCGTTCTTCGAGAGGTTGAACAAACGCAAATCCATAGCCTTGCGCTCGCTCGTTGCTCGGCCGACTCCAGGCAATGCGGATGAGGGATAGAAACCCGGTTGAATCTGCCAGCTTGAGCGTTGCGCCTACTTCAATCGAGTGGGCCGTAACAAAGCTGCCTCCACACTCACTCAAATCACGGGTGACAATACGATCCTCAAAAAAATGCCCCAATGAATCCAATCCACCAAGGTCGAACGGCAGCTCAACTTTCTGACGCACACACTGGCGCGGCGCGAATGTTCCCTCGTGGGCCTGCTTCTCTGAATTAGACATGGGATGGGGTCTTTCGGAGCTCACCGATGAACGAACGGAGCAACTGCGCATCTGTTAGGTTAGCATGTCACCTGCCAAACACTGGCAAGACATGTGTTTTGCTCGGTCAAGCCACGCTGCTTCGAAAACTCCTCAAAAACAGGCCAATTTGAGCTCCCAGGAGACAGGTTCCCCGATCTGCGTACCCAAGTCACCGGGTGTTTCTAGGATTCGCACCCACCGTCGAGGTCCACAACTACACTCCGCTGGGTCACATTGAGAAATATTTTTCCTATTCCGACGCTAGACTGCCACGGGGCTTCGTCTTGTCCGCTTCACTCGCTTCTATCGACCCACCCCAGTCTCACCGCGCTGCCTCCGAGCCGAGACTCCTGTAGACCGCAGACGCCTCAGAAAACTGGCTTAAGACGTGCCTCTTTTCTTTCTCCGATCTCCAACCTGGCCAGGCTTCAGCCATTGCCTGAAGCTTCTCAATCCAGCGCACGAAATACTGCGCGGATTGGCGACTGCGAATTTTCTGCGTTCCAACATAGACTCGCACAGCGCTGGTAGCGGCTTGCGGATAAAGGGCATCCAAAGGATGGCTTCCGGGAGCACCTTCGGCTGTGAGTGAAAACCAGGCACTCTCATCGACCTGTACCGTTTCCTGCAACCTCGAGCCATGGCCCTCTGCATCGAGTGGCAGATCCCGCCAAACCTGCCCATTTCGATAGATCACAACTCGGTTCAAGGGCGCTATGGACCAGACTTGTGCTTGGATGACTACGCGGGCTCCATTCGCAGGTAGTTTGACAGTCCCGCCAGGACCAGCGTCGTTTACGCTGAACTCAAGCAAGGGCCCGCTCGTAAAGACGGTGCGTCCTTCCTTGAGAGCACGTATCCAGTTCTCAGCTGTGAGGTTGGAATTCCTGTTGACGCCCGTCGCTGGCTGGCTTGGTTTTCCGACATAAGCATAAGTACGCAAGCTGCCTGGAAGTTTTGTCCGGTGCAGGCTACTGATCGAATCTTCCCCACCGACCACAGCAATGGGCAGATCGTTGTTTAGCGCGTGGTGCCAGACGCTCAGGGCGGCTCGACTCGGCGCGGACCACTCCATTGTGTGGATGTTCCCCAGGGCCGCATCGACGGGGAAGGCTTTTCCAACGCCAAGTTCGCCATTCAGCGGATCAGCTTCGCCACTGAAGGCGTGCACATACCCAACCACAGCGCCTTGCTCACGCGCCTTCCGAAACATGTCCGAGTTGCTTGGATAAAGGCTCGCGATCGCTGTGCCCTCGTACCCCGTAGTGAACGGGCTGATGAGGTGCTCACGAAGTCCGATGAAAGACACATGGCCATAAAATGGAGGCCTATACTCCTCGCCAACAATCACCAGAGTATTCTTATCGCTTTTCGAAACGGGATGCTCACCGCCTCCGGGAACAAAGTACTGCCAGTCGAGAATCCGGTTGTCCTTGTTTGCAATCAACTCGTTGACAACTTCCTGATCTTCAGCTTTCGACATGAACATCAAGTTCTGCAGCGTATTCCGTAGATTGCCACCGTAGTTCATGTGAACGTGAGTCGACCCATTGAGCCAACCCCGGGCAGCAAGATCCACGATGGGTTTCACCGTGAGCGTCACGGTACGGTTCGTGCCCCGCCGCACCTCAATAAACTCCTTCGTCGGCCAGTATTCAAATCCTTTGACCGCTTCCAGAGTCATCTTGCCCACCGGCACTTCTAGGCTGAACTCGCCATTGGTGTGAAAGAGATGTTGTCCGAGCTCCCCGATACGCGAATAAGCGTTGCGAGGTGCATAGAATTTTCCGTCTGAGGCCCGCCCGTGAATGCGAGCTGACGTGACTTTGCCAGTGCTTGAGTCGAGGACCTGAACTCGGACCGTCCCCATCGGACGCTTCCAGCGCAGTTCTCGCAGCCGGACGCGTATCAACTTTCCACCATAGGTTTCCAATAGCCAAAGCTCGGGAAGGCCCGCGGCCTCGGCCTTCTCCGGACGGTTGGAGATGAATGCGATCTGCTCGCCATCGGGCGACCAGCGCGGGTGAAAGTCGTCGTGTTCGCCAAACGTTAACTTATAAGGCGCGCCACCATCGACAGGCAAAAGATACAAGTGGCTGTACTGGTCAGCTGCCCCTCCTGTGGATGAATAGACGAACCGCTTACCATCCGGTGACACATCGGGGCGCGTGCGATACAAGGTCTGCTCGCTGAAAACCCTCTTACCACCGGAAATTCCCGCCGGGCCTGCCGGAGTTCGCCAGACGTCACCTGAACCCAAAGCCACATCGCGATTGGTCACTAGGAGCAGTTCACGTCCCCCCGGAAACCAGGCAGGCTGCGTGTGCATATCCCAAGGTCCGAAGTACAGGCGATCCCTTCCGAAGTTGCGATCCTGCGTCAACGCCACTGCTGGGCCGGCCCAACCACCTTGGCGAAACGGCTGGATATAGACATTGAAGTAACCGCTGGGCTGAGTTGACACGTAAGCCAACTGCGTGCCGTCGGGCGAGAACACCGGATCAAGATACAAGTGGTCATCCTGCGTTAATGATCGAGTCTCGCCAGATTTCAGGTGTACCGTCTCCAGCTGAATATTTCGGCCATCGTCGTCCGCTGTGTACACCAGCCATTCGCCATCGGGCGAAAGTGCGGGCGATGAATGGTATTTTGGACTGTAAGTCAGTTCGGTAGCTGTCGCCGTTGTGGGATCGATTCGCCAGATCGATCCGTACATGGCCACGGCAACCCATTTCCCGTCCGGCGACCATGCCGGGGCCCACGGCGTCGTGCTTGGCGCCGGAGGAAGGTAATAATTGAACATGTAGTTGGCGCCATGTTTCGATGCAGGATAAGGCGCCTTTTGTGCCCCGGCGGTCGCGATCAACAAGAGGAAAACCAACAGGCGTAACGACAGGAAGAGGGGTTTGGGGCGCATTGCGGAAATATACACCGATCAAGCCTTTCGACGAAGGACTCTCAGGGCTTCGGCAGTCCAAGGGCTCTGCTAAGGTTCTTGAGTCACATCGCTAGGAAAGGGGCGCCACGGGCTGGCACGCTGAGGAGTTTTCATGCGCTTTGCGGTGCCACGATCAATGAAAACACCATTCCTCTTGGACAAGGGGGAAGTCAGAGGGGTTTTTCGGAAGGCGAACCAACCCATCCGGGCGCTGCGGTTCGATCCGTCGCCGACTAACACGACAGACCACCCCCGCCGTGGCCATCGGCCCCGACAGCCCCTCCCCTGTCGGGGAGAGGAACTTAGTTTCAAGGGAGCCATAGGTCGGGACACTCCTGAGTTAGCGGGAGGGATCAACAATACCGGACATAGATGAAGATCTCCACCTGACGGAGACGGTTAGAGCCTGCTGTAATTGGATGACTATCCGTAATACGGAATTCAATCTCGAGGAGCTTCCCGCGCAAGATCGCGACACAAACGGTGAAATTGCCGTTATCCGGAAACGCCTCAGGAGGTCATTTGTTACTCTGGGAGAGCCATGAGGTAAGAAACCAATGCATTCATCTCGCCCGGGCTCAGGTCGTATTCTGGCATGAGACTGTCCGGCTTATGTTTTACGGGCTTTCGAATTTGGACTTCAACCCAAGGTCGTGTCTGGCGAAGCGACAAGCCATTCAGGGGAGGGCCAACGGCCATGCCAGTGCCATTCACAGAATGACATACGGCACACTTGTACTCCTGGTAAATGTCTGCACCTGCGACCATATCGTCCGGTGCAGATTCGATCTGACTCACGTTATTCACCGTCAAGCTCTTCAGAAATGAAGCCAATGCCATTAGCTGTGCATCTTCGAGATGAACTGGCGGCATCGCACTCCCGGGCACCGTCCCCGGAGCATTCTTGAAATGCATGATCATCCAGGCTGGCGTTCTCCGGACCGAAGCGATTGCAAGATCGGGTCCCACGGCTTTCTTCCCGGGCGCCAGATTGTGGCAACTGGAGCACTGTTCTCTTCGATAGTAAAGCAAGCCCGCCAGGGCTTCGGGGGAAAGTTGGCGCCAGTCCTTGATCTCCGTAGGTGCCACTTCTCCAACGGTCTTCGAGTGCGGAGTTGTGACAATCGCCGCAACCGTAAGGGCCGTCCAGCCAAGAGCTGCCATCAGCACCACACCAAGGGCCGTCGTCCGTTGAGTCCACCTTCTCATTGCTTGTCGATCGATAAACGGAACGAAAAGCAATGCACCAATGGCTAGCGCCGGTAACACAGTGGTACCGATGAGTTCAAGTGGGCCCTCGAGATACTTCAAAATCTCAAACAAGAACAGGAAGTACCAGTCGGGGCGTGGAATGTAGCCAGTATCGGTGGGGTCTGCCAACCTTTCGAGTGGAACCTTGACGGTTACGGCTGAGACAAACAAAACTACAAAGGAAATGAAGATGGCCACTGTGTCTTTGAATACCTGGCCCGGGAAGAATTTCTTCGTGGCACCCTGGTCCTCGGGTGACGGAGTAACACCGTGCTTCCGGACCAAATAGACATGAATCGCGATCAACAAGGTCGTGATAGGAGGCAGAAGGAGAACATGCATCGCAAAAAAACGGGCGAACGTCACTGCTCCGACCGTCCCCTCGCTTCCTAACAACCGGGTGAGATACGGCCCCAGAACTGGCGCATTGCTGGCAATCTGGGTGGTGACAACCGTTCCCCAATAGGCGCGGTTATCCCACGGGAGCAGATAGCCGGTAAGACCGAAGGCCAGCGTGATCAGCAAAAGCCCGACGCCGACCATCCATGTGGCTTCTCGCGGCTTTTTGTACGCTCCCCAAACAAACACCTGCGTCATATGCAGGACAACCACCACAATCATCAGGCTGGAACCCCAATGATGGAGCCCTCGAATAAGGCTCCCTCCGGTAAGCTCAGTGAGAATGTATTTCAGGCTGTTGTAAGCCTCCCCTGGAGTTGGCGCATAGTTGAAGGCCAGCAGTACTCCAGAGAACGCCTGAATCAGGAACAGAAATACCGCCACACTTCCAAGAACCTGGTGCCACCCCGCCGATGCAGGAATGTCTTCATAGAGGAAGTTCTTCACAGCACTCTCAAGCCCGGTGCGGTGTTCCAACCAATCTACAACTCTACGTCGGAGGCTCATGCGGGATTCTCTCCCGGCTTGTGCACTGGCCCCACCAAGAGCTTGTCTTGTTCGATTTTTAGTTTGTATCGGTCAAGCGCTCTCGGCGCGGGTCCCGTCAGAACGTCTCCTTGAATGGAAAATGTGGACGCATGACAAGGGCACAGGAATTCGTGCTTTGCGGCATTCCAGTGATAAGCACAACCCAGATGCGGACATTGCGGTGCAAAGGCAATAACTTCCTTCTCTGAAATCTTCACCGCCCAAGCCGTGGTCTTTTCGCTGCTTACCTTCCACCCATCAACTCTATTCTTTCGGAATACAAGTTCTGATGGATTGTCCAACTTCAGTTCACTCAGCCTGCCCGCTTCAGTCCAAGGGTCTTCCTTCCTGGGTCTCGGCGGCCATAGAAGATAGATGGATGCTGGGATCGCAAGCATAAGGCTCGTAAGCGCCCAAAGTCCGTAAATAACAGATAGGAGGAAAGTCCTGCGATCGGCTTCAACAGTTTGGTTCATAAGGTCGGTTTAGCGTTGGCCATGAGCCGAGGCACAGCGCGGCCGATCACACTTGACGGCCGCGACAGGATAAAAACGCCGCCGGAATTTGTCAACCAACAACTCCGGACTAATATCCGCATAGCGGATAAGTTAGGAACAAGTGGCAATCCGACAAGACCAATGAACCCCATGCCGAGGTTAGGTCTAAGCGCCTCAGACTACGATGATGCATGGACACAAGACGATAGCGAAGGTTAAACCTCTCGGCGTCATCTTCTTCGAGCTATTCAGTCGGAGTGGAGGGTTGGACAGTTGCAGGACTTTCAGAGAAGCTCGCTGCAATTCTGGCAGCGGCACCTTCAGAGCCAGAAAGTGGCCCGAGCATCCGCGAAATCTTCACGCCCGCGTTTCGCACATCGTCCCGGATCGCCGTTAGTTTTGATTCCATGCGGCTGGTCGGACCTGAGACGCTGACACCGGCTACAGCGCGGCCATGCTGGTCAAAAATCGGCCCCGCCACGCAGAGGACCCCATCCACGTTCTCACCCAGGTCAAAAGCGATGCCTTGCTCCCTTACTGAGGCGAGATGCTCCAAGAGGTGAACCTTTTGTGTGATCGTTTTGGAGGTCATCCTGATGAGTGGATACTGCTTAAGCACCTTTTCAACTTCTGGCTCGGGCAGGTAAGCCAGGATGACCTTGCCAAGAGACGTGCTATGAGCGGGGTTACGATCGCCCGGATTCGCAGCGATTCGAAGAGCGCTCGGACTCTGGACAACGTCGATGTAGGCCACCTGGCCGTTGTCCAGCACACCCAGGTTTACGGTCTCGGAGTGACGGACCAGAAGCTCAAGCATGACCGCATGCGCGACTGCTTGAAGCCGCCTGAACTGCACTGCCGGCTGTGTCAGCGCGAAAAACTTCGGTCCCAAATGATAGTGAGCCTTGGCGTCAGCCTTTTCGACATACCCCAGCTTCTCCAAAGAGTAAAGAACCCTGTGGACCGTTGTGCGGGCAAATGGCAACGCGCTGGACAATTCCTGGAACGATACGGCCTGCTGCTGAGCCCCCTGCTGAATGAAGTACTCCAATACAGCGAATATCTTGGCGGTGACGCCGATATAGTTTTTGTCGGTCTGCAGCCGCTTTGGATTTTGAACCCGCTTTTTCATCCAGTCTGCTCCGTGGCCTGAGAAACGGACTACCGGCAAAAACAGGTGCAGTTGTAGATCTAACCGGGGGTCTTATACGTCCGGCATTCGGAAATGTCAAGGAGATCATCGGAGCGCCTGGGATGGCGTTCCACCCTCCGGACAATAGATTCTTGTTCGTTTTCGGCCACTCAAAGATAGCGATTCCGTATAGCGGTATTGTATCCGGAAGCTTAGAATTGCCTTGACAGAAGCGATCCGGGCTGTGTAAATGTCAGCTTTCGAAGGCGACCCGATTCTTGCGCCGGACCGGCGTATGGCTTGGGAGGGGCATCATGAACGCAACAAAAAGTAGCCATCTTTCGGGAATTTTTGCCCCTACCGTGACGGGCTACCATTCTGACGGATCGATTTCTCTGGAGGGCACTCGCAAGTTTGTCCGCTTTCTGTTGAACTCGGGCGCAGACGGCCTGACTCCACTCGGCAGCGCGGGCGAGCCGGTCGCGCTGACCATCGACGAACGAAAGTCGTTGCTGGAAGCAATCCTAGCCGAGAATGCCGGACAGGTACCCATTTACGCAGGCACAGGGGATTATGGAACGGAAGCCACCATTGAGTTGAGTCTGCATGCCAAGTCACTCGGCTGCGATGGCTTGATGCTGATCACTCCGTTCTTTCTGCGGCCGCCAAAGCAAGATGTGCTCAACCACCTTCGTCGGGTTCGAGATCGGGTAGGTCTGCCCATCATGGTCTACAATGTGCCCCTGCTGACGGGAACAGAAATCACTCCTCAGGAAATCAAGATGCTTTCGGACGAGGACGTGGTGCACTCCGTCAAGTGGTCGCATCTGGAAGTATCGCGGATTCACGACACCCGACTGCTCTGCGGCCCGAACTTCCCAATTTTTGCGGGCATTGATGTCATCGCCTTCGAAGCCATGGCCGTTGGGGCGGATGGATGGATTAGCGGGTTGCCAATGATCGTGCCCGCGTTGGCGCGACGCTTGCATCGGCTGCTGACCGTGGAGAAAAATCTGGACGACGCTCGTGCCCTCTGGTTTCGATTGTTGCCCTTGATCAATCTTGAGTACCGGGCGCTTGGTACGGTCGATGGCAATCCGCACTGGTTGGCCGTCTGTCGGGAAGCAGCGGTTCTGCGTGGGATCCCGGTAGGTGTGTCGCGTGGCCCACTGGCGCCGGTGGGCTCTGCGGTCCGCGCTGAGCTCAAGTCCCTTCTGGAAGGTCTCGAACAACTATGAAAGTAGCAAAGATTGAGGTCTTTCTGACTGCGGCAGTCTGGCGAAATTTCCTGTTTGTCAAGCTGACGACGGACGAGGGCATTGTTGGGTGGGGCGACGGCACGCTGGAATGGAAGGAGAGCACGGTCCGCGACTTGATTCTCGACTTGGGGCGGCGCTACGTCATTGGCCATAACCCATTCGATATCGAATCGATCTGGTTCCAGCTTTATCAAGTTGAGCACAACACCGGACCGATCATGTATGCCGCAATGGCTGGCATCGAAACCGCCCTGTGGGACATCGTCGGAAAGGCCACTGGCCAGCCTGTGTACAACCTCGTCGGCGGTCGCGTGCGGAACAAACTGAAAGCCTATGCCAATGGCTGGTATGCCTACGACGGGGATTTGGGGAAGCTCTCGGAGCGCGCTCAGGAAGCGGTGGGACGTGGTTACCGCGCTCTCAAGTTCGACCCATTTGGCCCCGGGGGACGCGAGATGTCTCGCGACGATTTCAAACAGTCGTGTCTGGTGGTTGAAACCGTGCGCAATGCCGTCGGGGACGACATCGAGCTATTATTGGAGTTTCACGGAAGATTCAGCCCAATTACGGCGTTGGAGTGCATCAGGGCGATGGTTCCGTATCGCCCTGGGTGGTGCGAGGAACCGATTCCGGCTCACAACCATGAATCCATGGCCCAGGTTGTTGCCGCTTCGCCGCTGCGTATCGCTACCGGCGAACACACCTACAGCCGTTTTGGATTCCTCGACCTGCTAGCGCACAAAGCAGCCCATGTCATCCAGCCGGACATCGTTTACAGCGGCGGTTTCATGGAGACGAAGAAGATCGCAGCCATTGGAGAAGCGCACTACGTCAGTGTGGCGCCGCACAATTGTCGCGGCCCGCTTGGCACCGTCATCGCAATGCATCTTTGTGCCAATATTCCGAATTTTCAGATCCTGGAGACCTTTGAAGACTACGACGTTTCCTGGCGGTGCGACCTCACTCCAGGGACTCCGCGTGTCAAGGATGGCTTTTACGAACTTCCAACCGGTCCCGGCTGGGGCGTCGAAGTCGATCAGAAACTGATCGCCGCGCACCCTGAAAACCCTGACGCGAAGCTGAACATGTTTAAGAGTGGTTGGGAACAGCAGATGTGCAAGTAGCCCAGCGGTCCTTCAGACTCCTATCCTCCGCAGCGAACCGTATTACCTGAGGCAACTTCGAGCGCGTGGCCAAGAACCGGGGCCAATGCCGCCAGAGATTCCTGAACTCCCCTGACACTACCGGGCAGATTGATGATGAGGGTTTTCTTACGAATGCCGGCAACCGCCCGGCTCAAAGCGGCTCGCGGGTTTGACTTCACTCCCTCCATCCGGATGAGTTCAGGCAGCCCGGGTACGCCTTTTTCAATCACTTCCAGGGTTGCTTCGGGAGTGACGTCTCGAGGAGCAAGCCCGGTGCCGCCGGTCGTGACGATAAGATCAACTGCATCCGATTCTGAACGTGCGAGCAGCGCTTCCCGAATCCTCCCCAAGTCATCAGAAACGATGACGACAGACACCACCTCGCAGCCCAGACGTTCCAGCTCTGCGCGCGCTGCCGGCCCCGAAAGGTCGGTCCGCTCTCCTCGGGATGCCGAATCACTGATGGTGAGAACGATGGCTTGAGGCTTGCGCATTCAGTGGAACCACTTTCGCCGCTAAAACTTCTCCAGATCGCCCAAAGCGGACAAGCCGTGTTTCTTCAAATAGGGAATAATCCCGCCTTCCTGGTACAGTCGAAGCATCATGCTGGGAATCTGTATCTTGATCTCCTGCCCTTTGCTCTTGTTTCTGAGAGTCTGTGACGACACATCTAATTCCAGCTCATCCGATTCATTGATTCCATCGGTGTCTGCAATCACGCAAAGCAATCCAAGGTTGATGGCATTCCGAAAAAAAATACGGGCATAGGATTTCGCGATGACCGCGCGGATGTCCGAGTACTTCAACGAAACGGGCGCCGTTTCACGCGAGCTGCCGCAACCAAAGTTCTCTCCGGCGAGTACAAAATCTCCTGCCTTGACCTGCTTCGAGAATTCGGGACGAAACTCAATGAAGCACGCTTTCGCCAGTTCGCGGGGATCCGTGGTGATGTTGTACCGGCCAGGAGTAATGAGGTCCGTATTGATATTGTCGCCAAATCTCCAGTTCATAAAACTCCCGATTCAAAGTATGAAGGTTAAACCGCCAAGCAAGCAGACAGCAGGCAACCGCCGTTCGGGAGGATCTTGCTGGCGCAAACTCCAACGCTAGAGTCTCAGGTGTACCTGGCGTTTTGCGTCTTAGCTGTTATCCCCTAATTCACAAACTCCCTGGGATCTGTGATGTATCCCGTTAGAGCTGACGCCGCGGCCGTTGCCGGGCTAGCGAGATAGATCTTTGCTTTTGGACTTCCCATCCGGCCTTCGAAATTGCGATTGCTCGTGGAAACACAAACTTCATTGTCGTACAACACCCCCCCAGCCCGTCCCAGGCAAGGGCCGCAACCTGGGCTGGACACTACCGCGCCCATCTTCACGAATTCCTCAATGTAGCCACGCTGCAAGGCCTGCATGTAAACCTTCCGCGAAGCGGGTGTAACAATGATGCGCAGTCCTTCCTTCAATCGGCGCCCTTTCCACATCCGATAGACAACCTCCAAGTCGTCTATCCGGCAATTGGTGCAGGAACCAATGAATACCTGGTCGACGACCACCTTGTCGGCTTGCACATCCTCCACCGGAACATCGTTGTCGATATCTGGCGGGCAGGCGATCATCGGCTTCAGGCTTGAGACATCGAAGTTCAACACCCGCTCAAAGTTTGCGTTGGGGTCGCTGCGCAAGGCTTCGAATTCAATCAAGCGATCGTTCTCGTGCAAATAAGCGCGAGTCTGCTCGTCCGGAGCCACAATCGCAGCCTTGGCGCCCATCTCGGCGCTCATGTTTGTGAGCGTCAAACGCGAGGGAACATTGAACCCTTCCACCGTTTCTCCGCCATATTCGATCACTCGATAGTTCGCGCCATCAGCCCCCATCTCACGGGCGACGGTAAGCACGACATCTTTGGAATAGCTCCCTCGTGGGAGCTGACCTGTGATGTTAATGCGAATCGTCTGCGGTACCCGAAACCAGGCTTTGCCGGTAGCCATGGCAATCGCAGCATCCGTGGAACCCACTCCAATAGTCAGCGCTCCCACGCCGCCTCCTGTGGGGCTGTGGGAGTCGGCTCCCAGAATCAGATTGCCGGGATTGATCAATCGTTCTGACATCACTTGATGACAGACACCTTCGAAACTGATGGGAATGCCCTGCTCTTCAGCAAATTTTCGAATCTCCGATTGGAGTTTCGACATCGCTACGCTTGGGCTCGGAAATGCATGGTCGAAGGGAATAAAGATCTTCTTCGGATCGAAAACTTTATTGGCAATCTGGTAGAACGGCTCAAGGGCCCACGCACAGGTCGTATCGTGAGCCATCACCAGATCGAGATCGGCCAGAATAAAGTCACCGGCATGCACGGTCTTTCCGCAGTGCTTCGAGAAGATTTTTTCGGAGAGTGTCTGTCCCATTGCTTTCCCGTGAAAATGTCAGATCAACAGGGTGTTGTTGAAGTTTAAGAATGAATGCTGGCAAGTGCTGGTCTTCGATGTAGATCCGAGAGGCGCCCCGATACTCGTCAAGCCCCGTCATTATAGTGAAAGCCCACAGCTTCGTGCAAGGACACCACCACAATGCAAGCGCGGACGGTTGATCTTCGTGATTGTTCTGTGGTGAGAGCCGCGTCAGGGTAGGTAGTTGACCGCCGGGATAAAGGTCCCGTCGTTCGACGTGTTGTTGACGACCACGGCATAGCAATAGGCGGCGCTTACGGGTCTCCACCGAATGTAGCCGCCAGTAACCCCGTTGGGAAGGCCGACTTGAGTCCAACTGCCGCCTCCTATGGTCAGGACGATCGTTGTCACGAGCCTGTTGGCCGAATCATAGACGTCGGCGTTGACGACGTTCGTGCTGAACGAAGTATTGAAGCAACCTAGATTCGTGCGACTGTCAGCGTCAACGGTGATTCCAATACTGTAGGCACTAGTCGTCGGCGAGACCGGGTCGAGAGGCGCACCTGTCGAAACTACCGTCTTGAACCGACCGTTCGGGCTGTCGATGTAGACCTCGGCACTCACCAGGAACTTCAAACTGGCGTTTCCACCTGGAAGCGACAGACTATCGAAATTCACGGTTCCCGCACCGGTATATGAGAAGACCTCTGCCAGGAAATTCTCATAATTGCGGACTTGTCCGGCAGCCAGAGTGATCGTTGTCTTCGCGACAAAGCCATTGGTGCCATATAAGGACACCTCAACCGGAAACGAGGATACCGTTGGGTTGAAAATCACGACCTTGGTCTTGAAGACCCCACCCAGCGCACCGGGAGCATTCGTCATGACCGGGATCGTAATGACAGGCGAAGCGCTGGCACCCTGCTCTTGAAACGGAATGAGCTCAGTAGCAAACGAATTCGAGACCGGAAGTAGAAGGAAGAGCAGACCGATGAGAGTATTTTTTTTCATAGCGCGCTTGTCCTTTCAAGATTGTCCACACTCACTCGTGCGGCAAGGAGTATAAACCACAATGAGTTCTGAGAAGAGGCTTTGTTCGCTGCGGTGCGAGATGTGAATCGCTGGGGCGCAACTCATCGAAGTCATTCCAAACAGCACGGATCCAAGACCCGCTCTGAGTAGGCCTCCACCAAAGGTGCTGAAGAAGGCAAGGCCCTATGCCTTTGTTCCCTGCTTCCGGTTTCGGCTTCCGCCAAACGTCAGCAGCAATGTCTGCACCACCTGTTGGGGCCTCTCAGACCATCCCAGGCTCACTCCAAAAAGCCCTCGTCAGTTTCCCCAGGATTGCTTCCCCCGCGCCGATGCGCCTCCAGGAACTTTCGCCGCAGATCATCGGAATTCGGCCGAGCCACTTTTGCGGTTTGACGGGGCCAGCCAGAACAAGACCATGATATCTTCCAGACAGCACACAGTCCGCCGATGGTGGCGAGTGCCAAGATTTCATTCCTTCCATGATGTTGCTCCTTGCCCAAGAAGCAAAAATTGGCAACTCTACGCTTTAGTCAAACGACGCTGCCGCCGTGTTGAACTTGAAGTGAACGGGGGGCTCGCCAGTGGCCGTTAGTGACAGCATGGCAACACTTTCGAGAACGACAATGAACTCTTTCAACTCGCATATTGCGATCA
>Ga0187893_10000851_pt1 | contig 76881 bp, 66 predicted proteins | sample MA1701074metaG_FD_139574 | JGI IMG/M metagenome (GOLD analysis project Ga0187893, IMG submission 139574) | White microbial mat communities from a basaltic lava cave in the Kipuka Kanohina Cave System on the Island of Hawaii, USA - MA170107-4 metaG ...
CGGCTAGTGCTCCGTCTCGCTCGAGTTTTCGGGTAGTGCGGGCCTCTGGCCCGCACAAATCGGCCAATCGAGAATTGCGGGCGGGACGCCCGCACTCCCCAACCCGACGTTTCGATCGAGACATCCCACTAGTCGGCGTCGCGCGGTCGAGACTCGGCGCTTCTGGCCAGAGGAGCCGTCGGGACCGGCCGGCCCTTCTCCAGGGCGTGGAGCTTCTTGGTGACTTGATCGCGGACCCGGTCCTTCTCGTCGTCCGGCGGGGCGTCGGAGTCGCCCTGGCTCAGCTTCAAGGCGGTCTGCCATTGCGTCCGCGCCTCGTCCACTCGGCCCAGCCGATACAGGGCGTCGGCGAGATGGTCGTGCAGGACCGGCTCTTCCCGAAGCGAAAGCGTGACGGCCCGCCGCAGATAGACCTCGGCATCCTCGAACCGGCCGCGCTTGTAGAAGACCCAGCCGAGGCTGTCGAGATAGGCGGCGTTGACCGGCTCCTCGCCGACCGCGAGGCGGATCATCCGCTCGGCTTCATCCAGCCGAATGCCTTCGTCGGCGAGCGTGTAGCCGAGATCGTTGTTAATCCCCTGGTCTTTAGGAGCCATCGCCAACATTTCTTCCAATTGTCCGATGGCCTGCTGTGCGCGACGAGTGAGTTGATAGACCTGGACCAGGTAGTTCCGCAAGACAACGATTAACCGCGCATCGTGCTGAGCGCCGGACTGATGCAAGGCGACCTCGGGCGTCAGCAGGCTGTTGATCTCCTGTTCCGCCTCCGCGTAGCGCTCCGCTTCGATAAGGACCCTGATGAGCGATTCGATCGCGACAATGCCTCCGTCGCCTTCGGCCAGCTTTCGATAGGTCTCGACCGCCTCCTCGTAGCGTCGGGCACGCCAGAAGCTGATTCCAAGCAGGCGTTGAAAGCGATTTCGATGTTCGGCCACCTCGGCGCCGGTCTGCGCGGCCTCGATCGCGCCATGCCAGTCCTTGGCGGCCCAGAAAACGCCGATGAGCAGCGAGTTGAGTTCGTAATCATCCGCATCGGCGGCCAGCCAGCCGAGGATGCGCTGCTCGGCCTCGATGAAACGCCCGGTCTCCCTCAACTCCCTGATGAATTGCTCCCTCAAATCCGGATTCGTGGGATCGTCGGAGAGCCAGTCGCGCGCGGCCGCCAGCGCCTCGTCGCCCTTGTCGGAGGCGCGGAGGGCATCGAGATATATCTCGCGGCGGGCCAAGTCATCAGGCGATTCGTCCAGCCAGTCCTTGGCCGCGGCGACGGCATCCTGATAGCGCTTCGCCTGCTTGAGCACCTGCACACGTTGATTGACGAATACAGACCTCGCCTCCTTGAGGTCCCGGCGGCCGGAGAGCTTTTCCAGAAGCCGCGCGGCCTCGTCGAATTCGCATTGGACTAGGGCCAGTTCCACGAGCCTTTGCTGATAGCTCAAGTCGTTCGGCCGGTCTTCTCGCAAGCCGCGCACGGTTGCGGCGGCGGCGGCGAAGTCGAGCAGCCTCGCCTGGTAGTTGGCCTTGCGCTCTCGGGCGCTGCGGTCCTCCGGATCGATGGCCAGGGCCGCGGCGGCGTGACGAAGCGCCTCGGCATAGTCGCCCGTCGCCTCGTAGCTCATGGCCAGGTCGACTTCCGTGGCCGCCTCACCGGGGTAGTCCTCGCGAATTCCACGTAGCGCGTCCCGATAGTCCTCCAAACGCCGCGCGCCATCCGGGTTGCGGCTCGTGGCCAGATCGAGCAGCGCCTGACACCGCGCCCGCGGCGGGCCCGACTGATCCAGCCGCTCGAAGTCGGAGAAATAGACCCGGGCCTTGTCCAGCTTTTGATTGTTGGTCAACAGGCGGACCAGACGCTCCCGGGCCGCGGCGAACTTGGGATCAACGTCGTCGAGGATGCGCCGATAGAGCTGTTCAGCCCTCAGCAGTTCGCCGCGACGTTCGGAGGCCTCCGCCAAACAGTACAGCGCGAGGGGCGTCTTGCCGTCCAGGCGGAAGGATTCCAGGAATGCATCCTGGGCGTCCTCGGTCTCATCGAGGGCCTCGTGAGCCTTTCCCTTCAGGAGGAACACCTCCGAGCTTTTGAGATCGGCGGCGATAGCCTCCTGAAGCGCCGAGAGGGCCTCCTGCCAGTGCTTGCCGGCCACGGCCAGCCTGGCCAGCGGAATCGACGCCGGGGCGAAGGGAGCATCCTTCTCCAATGCAGCGCGGAACTCCACCAGCGCGGCAGGCTGATCCCCTCCATGTTGAAGTATGCATCCCAGAATGAAGTGCGCGATGGCCTCGTCATCTCGGCTGGCGGCATAATCCTTCGCCTGGACCAGTAACTCGGCGCCACGAGCCTCGCTCGACGCTTCCGCGAGCGCCGCCTCGGCGCGTGGATAGGTCTCCGGTCTTTGCTCCAGCACTTGGCACAGGATGTCGAAGGCCTTCGGCGCCAGCCCCCCGTCCAGCCAAAGCTTGGCGAGAAGAAAGGCGGCGTCGGGCTGGTCGGCATGCTCGGCGACCAGGTCAACCAGGACTTGTACCGCCTCGCTACGCCGCCCGCGCTCCACCAGCATCTTCGCGAGCTCGAACCGATCAGCCGGCTGCTCGGCCTCTTGGGCAAGTCGGAGAATCTCGTCGTCGAATTGAGCGGCGTGGCCGGAAAGGTCGCAAATCTTGCGAAGCAAGGCAAGCTTTTGCGAATCGGCCGGGGCTCGCTCCAGGAGCCGATGGAGACGCTCCAAGGCCTCGACATGTTGGCCCGCGGCGGCGAGGGCGGAAATCAGCCGGGTCTCAAGCGATTCGTCATCGGGAGCCTCGGCGGAGGCCTGACGATAGGCCAATACGGCCTTGTCGTGCCGACCGAGTTCGGCCTGAAGGTCGCCAAGCATCGCGGCGGCCTTGCCGCGGTACAACGCCATGATCTCCTTCAATTCATGGTGGCGCTGCATCTGGTCGGTCGGCTTCTCGACGGCGCGAAGATAGGCCTCAAGCTGGGCGGCGGAGGCGGCGGTGTAGCCGGCCTCCTTCAATGCCAAGGCCAGTGATAGATTCGCAAGGACACGCTCCGGGCGATTGGGGTCGTCGGCCGCGGCAGTGAGCGCCAGCCACAGCGAAGCGATCGCGTCGTCAAATCGCCGCTCCTGTAAAGCGATCTCGCCGAGCAACTGGTGCACTTGGGCATCGCGCGGCCGGGACTTTAGGGCCTCCTCGAGGTGCGATTGGGCCAGGCCGTAGTTGCCATGTTGAATGCAAGCCCTTGCGAGCAGCACTCTGGCCTGGGCGAGTTGAGGGTCGATTTGCAGCGCCTTCTCGAGCGCGGTAAGGGCGTCGGCCCACAATCGTTCGTCGAATCGCTTTCGGCCGGTTTGCAGGTACCGAACCGCTTGCTTGGCCGGCTCGTGCCGGGCAGCCGGCAACTCAGCGGGGAATTGCGGCGCGGGTCCGATTTGCTCCAAGCTGAGCAGAGCCCGGGCCTGCGGCTCTTGTGAGACTAATCTGACGCCTCCAGCGTCCGGCGCCTGGCAGGAAATCCCTCCCAGGAGCCACGCGAGCACGAAGAGCAAGAACAATTGATATGTCGGCGTCTGCTTGACCATACGGGTCATTTCCTTGCCCCGTTGTTCGGCATGGCAATTAGCGGTGACGGCGCGGCCTGGCGCCGATCCTCTTGGCGCTTCGCTTGCCCGTCGAGCGGCTCTTGGGTTTCGATCGGGCCGTACTCGAACGCGATGACGCGGCGGGCCGTCGAGCCGCTGTCGTGGCCTTCGTTTCGGAGGCGACTTGACGGGCGGCTTGCGGCGGGGCGGTTGCGGCCGGCGCGACCACGGGGGGCGACGCCCCTTTCCGCGGAGTATGCGTCGAGGCATAGCGCTTAAACTGGGCGTAGAACGCCGGGGCCTGCGACTCCCTGATCTGCGACGCCAGGAACCGCTGTATCTCTTCGGCCCGGGCGTCCGGAGGCACGCAGCCGGAGCGGCGCAGAAATTCGCACATCGCCGCGTCCGCCGGAACGGCATGAATCTTCAGGCATCGCATCAGCACGGAGGCTTTGGCGTGGGGATTCAGGCCGGGCAACGAATTCAAGAACGACTCGGCGGTTCGCCTCGCCGCCTTCTTCAGGAAGCCCAGGTCGACGCTGTGCAACCGGTTGTAGACGGCGTTCAGGGCCGTGGAGATGCCCTCGGCGGCCGAACGGCACATGGGGAAGTCGGCGCCGATGATTTCGACGATCTCCGCGACCGGCGTGACGCGCAGCTCGTTCAGGTCCACCACGGCGTCACGAAGGCGGTGCAATGCGGCGTTCGCCCGGCCCTCCGAACTGAAATCGGTGAGGACGCCCCGCAGGAGCTGGTCGGTGGGATCATCGACAGGCGGCGGCAAGGCCACGCCCCGCTCCTTCTTCATCTTGCCGACGAGCCGCTTGAGGCGTCGGGCACATTCGGCGGCATTCTTCATGCGTTGACTCCAGACGACGATGTCGGGTCGGCGTCTAGCCCGGGCGGCTTGCGAGGAGCCGGCTCGCAGCCGTCGTCCGCGCGGACGGCGTCGGCGGGCGAATCGCTCAGGGCCTCATCGATACGTCGGATGGTCTCGATGGCGATCTTCAGGCCGCGATCGAGGTGGAACCGGAGGCTGGGGCAGAGTCGCAGGTCGAGCCGCTTGGCCAGGCGGCTCTGAATCAGCCCGGCAGCACTGGCGAGGCCCTCCATGGTGGTTTCGCCCTCGGCCGGGCTGCCCATGACGCTGACGTAGACATCCGCGATGCGGAGGTCGCGGGTCATCTCCACCCGGGTGACGCTGGTGAAACGCGAGACGCGCGGATCGGACAGCCGGTTGGCGATGGCGTCGCTGACGACGTCGCGCACGACGTGTGAGACCCTCTCTAGTCGATATGCCATGGCCTCCCCTCGATGGAGCCACACTGGAGCCCCTCGGTGGTCGCGCTTTCGGAAGCGGGGAAGGATTCTAGCGCGGCGTACGGCATCAGAGCAGCTCAATTGCATAATCGACGAGGCTCAATGAACGCACCTGCCGCACCTCGTCGACGATCTTGCTGAGACAGGAATCGGTGAATCTGCGGTCGTTGGAGACCATCGCGACGGCCATGATGGATTGCCGGTGCTCGTCCAGGTCATCGACCTCGGCCACGGACACATTGTGGCGCGCGGAGAGTCGGTCCTTGAGACCCTTGATCACCCGGCGTTTGTCTTTGAGGGACATGGCCTCCGGGATCGACAACTCCAACTGTAGAACGCCGACGACCATGCATCGTTACAAGAGGCACTTGCACACTGCTTGCGAGCCGGCGGGCCTCGCCATCGCGTCCACGCCCCGGATTGACCTTGCTCTGCCCACTACGTTTCCAGCTTCCTGGCGACCTTGATGACCTCCACGGCTTCGATGACGTCCGCGGGCTTGAGATCGTCGAAGGACTCTATGCGGATGCCGCACTCGAAATCCGTCTTGACCTCACGAACGTCATCCTTGAATCGGCGCAGCGAGGCGATCGGGGCCGGACCGAAGATCAGCACGCCGTCCCGGATAACCCGGGCCAAGTGCGACCGCTGAATGACCCCGTCGCGAACCAGACATCCGGCGATCTTGCCGACCTTGGAGATGTTGAACACTTCGCGAACCTCGGCGCGGCCTCGCGACTCGATCTTCTCGTCGGGAGTGAGCAGGCCCTCGAGGGCCTTCTTGATGTCGTCCGTCACGTCGTAGATGACGCGGTACGTGCGGATGTCGACGCCAAGCGAGTCGGCCATTCTCTGCGTCGCGGGGTCTGGAACGACGTGGAATGCAAGGATGATGGCCTTGGAGGCCTTGGCCAGCACCAGGTCGGACTCGGTGACCGTCCCGACGCCCGCGTGGAGAATGTCCAGCCGAACCTGATCGGCGGGGAAGGCCGACAGGGTCTTTTTGAGCACGTCGACCGAGCCCTGAACATCGGCTCGGATGATGACCGGCAGTTCCGGAATCTTGCCGTCTTCGGCGTGGGCCAGCATGGTCTCGAGGTTGGTCGGCATGGTGACCTTGATCAGGGCCTCCTCGCGCCGGCGCGCCGCCTCGTCGGCGGCGATATCCTTGGCCCGCTGAGCGCTCCCGACCACGAAGAACCGGTCTCCGGCCTGCGGTACCTCGCTGAGACCCGTGACCTCGACGGGCGTGGAAGGGCCGGCCTCCTTGACCGTCCGACCACGGTCGTCGCGAAGTGCGCGGACGCGTCCATAGGCCGGGCCGCAAACAATCACGTCGCCGGGTTTGAGGGTGCCTTCCTGAACTAGAATGCGTGCAACGTTGCCGAGGCCTTCGCTGCGGTGAGCTTCGACGACGGTGCCGGTGGCCGGAATGCTCGGATCAGCTTTCAGATCGAGGACCTCGCTGAGGGTGGCGAGGTGATTGAGCAATTCGTCGATCCCCTGGCCCTTGGTGGCGGAGGTCTCGATGACGTCCGTCTGGCCGCCCCAATCGCCGCTGGGGGTCAGTCCATGAGAGGCGAGTTGACCATAAAGCTGGTTCAAGTCGTGGGGCAGGTCGATCTTGTTGAGGGCCACGACAATCGTCGTATTCGCCGCCCGGGCGTGGTCGATGGCCTCGATCGTCGTTGGCATGATCCCGTCGTCCGCGGCCACGACCAGGACCACGACGTCGGTGAGATGGGCCCCGCGTGCGCGCATGGCGGTGAAGGCCGCGTGGCCGGGGGTATCCAGGAAGGCCACCCACCGGTCGCCGACTTTGGCTCGGTAGGCGCCGATGTGCTGGGTGATTCCGCCGGCTTCGCCGGCCGCGACCTGGGCATTGCGAATCTTGTCCAGCAGGCTGGTCTTGCCGTGGTCCACGTGGCCGAGAACGGTGACGACCGGAGGCCGGGGCGCGAGATTCGTTCGCTCGATGGCGTCAAATTCATCCTTCAGTTTGTCCAACGCGGACTTCGCCTTGGCGACGACGAGCTCGATGCCGTAGTCGACGCAGATGAGCTGGGCCGTCTCAGAACTGATCGCCGTGTTGATCGTTGCCAACTCCCCCTGGTCCTGCATGAGCCGCTTGACGATGTCTCCGACCGGAATGCCTGTTTCTCTCGAGAAATCCTTGATGACGATCGGCTCGGTCAGTTCGACCTTGTCCTTCTTGACGGTGACTTGGGCGGTGCGAGCGCTGGTTCGGCGACTCGTCTGCTTGCCCTCGATGGCACGCAGTCCTCCGATGCCCCGCCCGGAGGCGTGCGCCAATCGATCGGCGCGCTCGATCAAGTCTCGATCACGCCACTCGCGAAGCTTCTCGTTCACCTCTTCGCGATGATCGCGGATGCCTCGTCGTGGATGGACTCTCGCCTCGGCGGCGGCGGCGTCGGCGGCGGCGGGTTTGCCGCGCACGGGAGTCGGACTCCGGCTCCGGCCTCTGCGGCCCTCCAACTCGTCGCTCGTAGGCGGCGGCGCGGGAGCGCGCGGCCCGAACGTCCTGGGGGGCGCGGAGGTCCCGGCCGGCGGCCGAGGCCTCTCCAGTGTCTCCGGCTTGTCCATGCGGACGAGCTTCGGGCCGGAGAGCTTGGCCGGCTGGGGAATGTGTGGGCCGACGACCTTCGACGGCGCCGCAGGCGGTGATTCAGGCTTCTTCTGGAGCGCGGCGGGAGCGAGTGGTTGCGGCGAGGGCGCCGCGGGAGCGACCTCCGGTTCCGCGGGAGGAGGCGCTGATGTAGGCGGCGCCGATTCAAGTTCGGGCGCGACCTCCTCGATGTCGGGCGGTGTTTCTTCAGGCTGAGACGGGGCGGGGATCGCCGGCATCCGGGCCGGCTTGGCCGAGGGTGTCGCATCCTTCTCGGCGGGGGCCTCGAGGACCGCGACGCCGCCCTCCTGGGCTGCTTCGGAAGCCGCGGCTGCCTTCTTGGTGCGCTTGGGCTTGACCCTGACCGCCTTGAGATCGACCGGCTTGGCCTCCTCGACCGTGGTCGCATGGGTCTCTTCGGAGAACCATTCGCGAATCGTCGCCGCCAAACCGGCGGAAACGACGTGCATGTGATTCTTGACTTCTATTCCTTCGGCGCAGCACTTGTCGATGATGGTCTGGCTCTTGACCATCAACTCCTTGGCCAGGTCGTGCACGCGCAATTTCTTTTCAGCCAACGTCGCTCTCCACGCCGATTCTCCGCGGCCGGCAAGTCCAAGCCGATCATCCGGTCGGCGCCGGTGAATTATCCACGACTTCCTCGGGCTGAGCCCCAGGCCCTTCGGAAGTTGCCGAGTCGGCCGTGTCCCCGGCATTCTCGGCAGGCACCCCGGCATCCTCGGCGGTCGCCTCGGCGACTTCCGCCGTGGAGCCATCGGTGCTCGCCTCGGTGATCGCCGATTCTTCCGCCGCCGCGGCGGCCAGCTTTGCGGCGGCAGCCTCCTGGGCCGCCAGCTTCTTCTCCTCGGCAAGTTCCTGCTGAACGATTCGCGCTTCTTCGCCGCATCGTTCAACGATGCGCGCGGCCAACTCCTGGCTCAGACTCAATTCCTCGACCAATGGCTCGCCGCCCACCTCCTCGACGTCCATAACGCTGATCATGCCCATGAGGGAGATGCGCTCGGCGATCATCTCGTCGCAGCCCTCGATCCCCCGCAGGGTCGTGGCCAGACGGTCGAGGCCCCGATTGTATTCCTTCGGCGTGAGAATATCGATGTCCCACCCGGTCAGCCGCGCCGCGAGGCGGACGTTTTGGCCGCGCTTGCCGATGGCCAGCGAGAGCTGCTCCTCGGGCACGACGACCGTCGCCCGGCCCAACTCGAAGCACAACGCGGTGTCCTGGATTTCGGCGGGCTTCAAGGCGTTGGATATCAAGATCTGCGAGGACTCGTTCCAGCGGACGATGTCGATCTTCTCCCCGCCGAGTTCCTCGACGATGTTCTTGATTCGGCTGCCGCGCACCCCGACGCAGGCCCCGACGGCGTCGACCTTGGTATCGATCGATGAGACCGCCACCTTCGTGCGATAGCCGGCCTCGCGGGCCAGGGCCTTGATCTCGATGATCCGCTCGGCGACCTCCGGGACCTCCAACTCGAACAGGCGGCGGATGAAGTCCGGATGGCTGCGCGAGAGGATGATCTTCACCTGGTGCGGCGCCTCACGGACGTCGAGGATGAGGGTGCGGATGCGTTCGCCGGGCTGGTGAGTCTCGCCGGGAATCTGCTCGCTCCGCGGGAGGAAGCCCTCGGTCCGACCAACGTTGATGATGAGCGCCCCTCCCTCGAATCGGGAGACCGTGCCTGTGCTGATGGTTCCTTTTCGGTCGAGGTATTCCTCGAAGATGCTGCCGCGCTCCGCCTCGCGAATCTTCTGGATCATGACCTGTTTGGCCGTTTGAGCGGCGATGCGGCCGAGGTCGTTCATTGAGATGGCTTCGCCGTTGAGCGTGGCGCCGATCTCGCCGGTCAGCGGATCGATCTGAACGTCCACGACCTCTTCCTGGCCGAAGCGCTTTCGGATCGCCGACTCCATGGCCAGGCGAAGATCGTCGAGGACGAGTTCCTTATCGATGTTCTTGTCGCGGGCCAGGCCGTCGACGATGCGGATCAATTCTCCATTCACGGTGTCGCTACCCTTTATTCACATGTCGCCTAGGTGGCCGGCGCCCAGGCTCGCCTTGGTTGGTCCGGCCGGGGCCCTTACACAGTCCCCAAGGCCGATTGCCTAACAAAAAAGTGGGCGAACCAGTGGGCCCACTTTTCATTCCAGCCGCGAGGCCCGGTTGAGCCCGCGTGCCCGTGCGTGTCCAGCGATCGACTAGCGCATGGACCATCTCCCAAAAGCACAATCGGCCGCGGGAGGCGCTCGCCAGGCAGGCGGCGGCCTCATCAGCCGGCACGGACCTCACTCTGCTGGGCGGCCGTCACGTTGCGGCCCAAGTCGCCCGGTTCAAACAAGTGCGCTCGCTGCAAGTCGACGCAGAGTTCGATCTCTTCGCCTTCCCGAACCGGCGCACGCGAATCCACTCGACCGACCACCTGCCCGCCCCCGGAGGTAGCCATGTGGACGTCCTTCCGATCGCCTAGCGGCTCGACCAGCGTAATCCTCACCTTCAGCCTCGCGCCCGCACTGCCGTCCGCGGGAGTCATTAACGAACATGCCTCGGGGCGGATGCCCAGGACCATCTTGCTCCCGACGCAGGCGCCCGCCGACTCGCGGAAGCGGCCGTCGAGCAAGAGGCGGCACGTCCCATGCTCGAACATCAAATGGCCGTTCGAGCGGGCGAGCCGACCCTCTAGAAAACTCATGGCCGGCGACCCGATGAAACCCGCGACGAATCGGTTCACGGGCCACTCATACACCGCCAGAGGCTGGTCGCATTGCTGCACCAGGCCGTCCTTCATCACCACGACCCGATCTCCCAGGGTCATGGCCTCTTCCTGGTCGTGCGTGACGTATACCGTCGTCGTTTGCAGCCGCCGTTGCAGCCGCTTGAGTTCTCCTCGCATTTCCACCCGGAGCTTCGCGTCCAGGTTCGAGAGCGGCTCGTCGAACAAGAACGCCTTGGGGCTTCGCACGATCGCCCGGCCGACCGCCACCCGTTGCCGCTGCCCTCCCGAAAGGGCCTTCGGCTTGCGCTCCAGCAGGTCCGCGATTCCCAGGAGCGTCGCCGCCTCGCGGACCTTTCGATCGATGTCGGCCCGCGACAGCCCCAGCTCTCGGCGGCGAAGCTTCAGGCTAAAGGCCATGTTCTTGTACACCGTCATGTGCGGGTACAAGGCGTAGTTCTGAAAGACCATCGCGATATCGCGGTCTTTCGGGGGCGTCTCGTTGACCGTCCGGCCATCAATGGCCACTGTGCCCGAACTAATCTCTTCGAGCCCGGCAACCATCCGCAGCGTCGTGCTCTTGCCGCACCCGGAAGGGCCCACGAGGACGACCAACTCGCGATCGGCGATCTCCAGATTCAGGCGATCGACCGCCTTCAGACCACCGGGATAAACCTTGGTCACTTCCGATAAAGTCACACGTGCCATAGGCTTACACGGCGACCCGGGCGCCGACTTTGGCCAACTGATTATAAGTTGCCTTGGAAAACCGTCAACCGACAATCCGTCAGCCTCGATCACCCGGCCCGGCATTGAGCTCGACAGCCGCCGGAGCATCCAATCGGGGACGATCCTCGACGCCTCGGAAGCAGTTGTCGCGTCGGACGGCGGCGGAACTACCTACCGGACACAACTATCGTGAATTCAAAGCGTTAGGCCCGCTGCGGGAAATCCCGGCTATCAATGATTCCAGCGTCACAGCCGAATGTGCGCGATACGCGGCGACGAATCGCGAATTGTATTGACCCCGGCCAAGCGGTAATCTCGCATGGCTACTGGGTACGCTCCCGAGAATAGCCGCCGCACGCGCGCGGCTCGGTGTCACGCGCATAGTCTACGTTAGGCAAGATGAAAGGATGCTCGGATGTTGAATTCACGTTCCGCCAAGATCACTACGGGGATTGTGGCGCTGGCCGCGGCCTTCTCCCTGGGATTCCTGCTCGGAGGGCCGGCGAGAAGCGCCGCCCATGACGACGCCGGCGACCCACAAAGCGGTGCCGAGCAGACGAGCGACGCCCACGCGGGACACGATCACGCGGGTCAAATGCACGGCGACAACGCCCACGGCGACCACGCCTCCGCCGGCAATAATCCGCGGAACTGGGAGGCGGTCAACAAGATGCACCTCTACCTCTGTGCGTTTCACGTCGCCAAGAACAACCCCAAGTTTCAGGTCGAGGCCCATCACTACTGTTCCCCGACCGGCGACTTTCACCAATGCGTCGTCTATGACTCCAACAGCACCGGGGCCAAGCTGCTCGGCGTCGAATACCTGATTACCGACGAGCAATACCAGACCCTCCCCAGCGAGGAGAAGAAATACTGGCATCCGCACCCCTACGAGATCATCTCCGGACAGCTCGTCGCGCCGGACATGCCCGACCAGGGAGACAAATTGCTCTCAGGGCTGATCGCGACATGGGGCAAGACCTGGCATACCTGGGCCGATCCGACCACGAAGTTCCCCATGGGCAAGCCGCTGCTGATGTGGTCCGCCAACGGGGACGATCAGATCGACACGGGCCTGGTGAGCAAGCGCGACGCACAGTTCGGCATCTCCACGCAAGCGATCCGGCAGCGCCGCAAGTCGCTGGGCTACGCCGCACCGCAAATTCCCCCGCCGCGCTCGCTGAATGACCACGGCCGTCTGTGGACCGCCCAGGGCGAGGACAAGCCGGTCCGCCTGAACGCCAGCGGCAGCTAACGCCATTGGTTCCTAACGACCCGATCGCGCGAGAGATCGGTCTTGGTTGAGACCCCTCGCTCGCGCTTGGGGCTCGTCTCTTTGCGCCGCTAGCAATGCGCGCGCCCATGCCCAGGCTCTTGACCTCCAACCCATTCACCGCTGATCGTTTGCTCGCTCCGGCGAGCGGCGAGGCGTGGGCGGCTTCCGGCGCTCTTAGAGCCGGTGCGCCGGCTCTTTGGCGAAGTCCGGACGATTCAGCTACAACACGCGGCCTGCGGGGTGGTCAATCTTCCGGCCCCGGGAGTTGCATCGCAGGAGCGCGTCGGCGAACGCCGGACGTAAGGAATCGAGATGAGCCGCGGTCGAATGAAAATCCTTTTGGTCGGCGGCGGCGGGCGAGAACACGCCCTGGCCTGGAAGCTGGCACAATCCCCGCGTGAACCGGAGATCTTCTGCGCGCCCGGCAACGCCGGCACGGAGCGGATCGGCGAAAATGTGCCCATCGCCGCCGACAAGGTCGATCAGCTTCTTGACTTCGCCCGACGAACAAGCGTCGATCTGACCGTGGTCGGTCCCGAGGAGCCGCTCTGCGCCGGCATCGTCAATCGCTTCGAGGCGGCGGGCCTGCGAATCTTCGGCCCCAGCGCCGCTGCGGCCCGGCTGGAAGGCGACAAGGCCTACGCTAAGCAGTTGATGCGCGAGGTCGGCGTGCCGACGGCCGAGGCCCGCGTCTTCGGGCCGACCATGCAGGAGATTGCCCAGGCGCGCCAGGCGGGCAAGGGACGCGACGAAGCAGCCGCCGACTGGTTCCAAAGCGGCTACGACATGGCCCGGCACTACGTCTCCACGCGCGATGACGGCGTGGTCGTGAAGGCCAGTGGATTGGCCAAGGGAAAAGGGGTCTTCGTCCATCCAGACCCCAGCGAAGCACTGCTGACCATCGAGCGGCTGATGGTGGTGGGCGAACTCGGCGAGGCCGGCCGGCAAGTGGTCATCGAGGAACTCCTCACCGGGCCGGAGGTGAGCGTTCTGGCCCTCGTCGACGGCAGGACGATCTACATCCTGGAGACCGCGGCTGATCACAAGCGGCTGGGCGAGCAGGACACCGGGCCCAACACCGGCGGCATGGGGGCCTACAGCCCGGCGAGCGCCCTGACCGAATCAGACCTTGCCACCATTGAGCGCGAGGTTTTCGTGCCCATTGTCGATGCCCTTCGAAGGGCAGAGATCGACTACCGCGGCGTGCTCTACGCCGGGCTGATGCTGACGGCGGCGGGTCCAAAGGTCCTGGAGTTCAACTGCCGCTTCGGCGATCCGGAGGCCCAACCGATCCTGATGAGATTGAAGAGCGACCTGGTGGAGGCCATCGAGGCGACCTTGGACGGCAGGCTGGATCAAATCGAGCTGGCCTGGGACGAGCGCGCCGCGGTGTGTGTGGTCATGGCCTCCGCCGGCTACCCCGGAAGATACGAAACCGGCAAGCCGATCGCCGGACTCGCGGAGGCAGATCGGCTGGAAAACGTTCAAGTGTTCCACGGAGGCACCTTGCGGCGAGGGGACCAGATCGTGACCGCCGGCGGCAGGGTCCTCGGGGTCACCGCGCTCGGTGTGAATGTCGCCGAGGCAAGAGAGCGGGCCTATGCGGCGGCGCGATCGATCTCGTTTCCAGGAGCGTGTCTGCGCGGCGACATCGGCAGGCAGGTTTCAACGCGGTAAGGAAGACTGGCGGCATGGGCGCCGAACCGAACTTGGGGTCGGAGTTTCGAGGTCGCCGCGTCACCGTGATGGGGCTGGGGCGATTCGGCGGCGGTCTCGGCGTCACTCGATGGCTCTGCGCCCAGGGGGCCGTCGTTCGAGTTACCGATCTGGCCGACGAAGCGACGCTGGTCGAGAGCCTGCGATCGTTAGAGGGCCTCAACGTCGAGCGCCGACTGGGCGGCCACGACGAGCGCGATCTGGACACCTGCGATCTTCTGGTGGTCAGCCCCGCGGTGGACAAGGCGCGCTCCGCTTTTTTCAAGGAGGCGGTCCGGCGCTCCATCCCCTGGACCAGTGAGATGAACCTCTTCCTCCAGCGCTGCCGCGGGCGCGTGGTCGGCATCACCGGGACGGCGGGCAAGAGCACGACGACGGCGATGATCGGCGCCATCCTCCAGGCGGGCCGCCAGTCGCCGGGACGGCGCTACGCGGATGTGTGGGTCGGTGGAAACATCGGCCGATCTCTGCTCGATCAACTCCCGGCCATCTCCGCGGACGACGTCGTGGTGCTGGAACTGTCCAGCTTCCAACTCGATGACGCGGCGGAATTGAGCAGGAGCCCGCACGTGGCGGTCATTACCAATCTTCGTGAAAACCATTTGGACCGCCACGGAAACATGGAGGCCTACGCCGCGGCCAAGGCCAATATCTACCTCCACCAGTCCACGGATGACTGGCTGGTCGTGCCGCGGGACGAGGACCTGTCGCTTCTGCCCGGCAATTGGTCGGCGAAGGAGCGCTTGTGTCGATTCGCGGTAGACGCCGCCTCGCGAAGGGTCATTCGGTCCATCCCGCGCGGCCCAACCGGGCGAGTCGACGATGGCCTCGATGTTCCCCTGAAGGTCCCAGGGTCACACAACCTGGCCAATGCCGCCGCGGCGCTGGTCGTGTCGAAAGTCCTCGACGTGCCGGATACGGTTGCCTTGCGGGCGCTCTCGGAGTTCGGCGGCCTCCCGCATCGCCTGGAGTTCGTCCGCGAGTACCGGGGCGTCAAGTATTACAACGACTCAAAGGCCACCACGCCCGAAGCGGCCATGACCTCGCTCCGCGCCTTCTCAGAGGGCGTCGTGATCCTGGTCGGCGGTTCCGACAAGGGCAGCTCGTTTGCCGCCCTCGGCCGGCTGCTGGCGGAACGGGCCGGGACGGTCATCTGCATGGGCCAAACCAGCGAGCGCATCCACGAGGAAGTGTTGAGGGCCCGGTCGAGCAGGCAATCTCCGCGCGTCGAGACGGCCTGCGACTTTCGCGGCGCCGTCCATCTTGCACGGGAACTGGCCCAGCCCGGCGGCGTCGTGCTCCTCTCACCCGCCTGCGCCAGCTACGACTGGTTCAGGAACTACGAAGAGCGAGGCGACAAATTCACAGAGATTGTCCAATCTTGGGGGTGACGGGAGATGAGCCGTTGCCCCGTTGTGAGGCGGCTCCGCCGGGTGATTCGCCGAGCAGCCTGCCGCGGATTCTCTGCGACTCGCTCCGAACGGCTTCGACCTCGTCGAGCTTGCCAAGCTCCTTGAGAACGACGAGGAAATTGCTCAGCGTGATTCCCAGATCACGATGGTCGGGACCGAGGAGCCGTCGCTGAAGCTCGATCGCCCTTCGGTAATCCGCCTCTGCCGCGAGCCAATCTTTGCGCATCTTGAAACACTGGGCCCGCATGCTCAATGCGAACGCGTAGTCATCCTCGTAGTCAGGCCCCGCGGCCTGGAGGATGGGCAGGGCCTCTCCAATGAGCACCGCAGCGCGGTCGTGCTTTCCGTCATCCGCCTCGCAAGCGGCGATGTAGGATTTCAACTTGGCGGCGTGGGGATGGTCCTTCCCGCGAACCGCCGCGGTGATGCGCAGAGCCTCCTCGAAACACTCGATCTGCGGCCGGGCGCCGCCCGATTGGCACGGCGTGGTGGCCCACGCCAGATCAGCCAGCGCGTTGGCCAACCGCATGTCGTGATCGCCAAGCGTCCGGCGATACAACTCGACCGCCCTCGACAGGTGCCGCCTCCCATCCAGCGGCCGGTCCAGCCGCGTGTAAATGCCGCCGATGAGCTGCTCCAGCTCAGCCCGCACCTCCGGGGCAGCGACCAGGTCCGCATCCAGCCGAGGCGCCGCCCGATCCAGCGCCTGGCGAATGGTCACGTCGGGGCCGAACTCGCGCGGGTCGGCCGAGGTGATCAGCGCGGTCAGAAACGTGCTGATCTGTTCGGCCTTGCGGGCCTCGGCGACGGCCCGGTTGCGTTCCGACGTGGCCTCAACGGCCTGAGATACCGCGACGACCGCCCCGATGAGCAGGCTCAGCGCCGAGATCGCCGCGCCGCCGACCAAGGCGCGGTTGCGGCCGGCGAACTTGCGGAGCTGATAGATGCGGCTTGACGGCCGGGCCAGGATCGGCTCGCTGCGCAGGAATCGTCGAACGTCCTCGGCCAGGTCGCTCACCGACTGATACCGACGATCCTTTTCCGTCTGAATGGTCTTGGAAACGATCGTGGAAAGATCGCCTCGAAGCGATCGGTCCTTCGCGCCCAATGGCGTCGGGCAGGCCGTTTCGATGACCCGCACGGCCTCGGGCAGGCTCATGCCGGCCAAGTCGTAGGGCCGCCGGCCGGAAACCAGCTCGTAGAGAAGGATGCCGAGCGAATAGACGTCGGACCGGGTGTCGATCTCGCCGGCGTCGCCGCGGACCTGCTCGGGGCTCATGTATTGCAAAGTGCCGACCAACTCGCGCACCTCGGTGCGGAAGGAAGTCAGCATGTCGGCGTCCGTCGCCAGGGCCACGCCGAAGTCGATGACTTTCACGATGGCCGACCTCGGATCGGCGCCGTGCGGCGGACGCGCGACGACTGATCCGTCCCGGGCTGATTCCTCATCCAACGCCTCGGCCTCGCTGCACTCGTCGTACATCACCAGGATGTTGCTCGGCTTGAGGTCGCGGTGGATGACGCCCTTCTGGTGACCGTGATGGACCGCCTCGCACACTTGCAGGAACAACTCCAGCCGCCGCGTCGTATCCAGGCCCCAACGCGAAGCAAAATCAAGAAGATTCCTGGCTTCAGGAATGTACTCCATCGCGAAGAAGGGAATGGGATGCAGGCCGTCCTGATGGATTCCGGCCTCGAAGATTAGGGCGATGCCGGGATGGCGAAGCCGGCCCAATAGTTCCGACTCGTAGCGGAAGCGGCGCAATTCGGTCTTGTTGGCGACGGCGGCACGCAGCACCTTCAGTGCGACGGATCGGCGCGGCTGGTCCTGCACCGCCTCATAGACGCTGCCCATGCCTCCGGAAGCGATGAGGCGAACGATTCGATAGGCCCCGATCCGCTGGCCGACCGGCACGAAGCGCGGCCTGACGTCGATCCGCTGCGCCCAGGTGGCGTCACAGACCGGGACCTCCATGAAGCCGGCGGCTGAATCGTCGGCTGCCAGGAGCGATTCGACCTCGGCCCGAAGGATGGCGTCGCCTCCGCAGGCCTCGGCCAGACGGCTGAAGCGCTCGGACGGAGGCAAGTCCGCCAGGACAGAGAACACCTGCTCCGCTCGATTGGACTGTTTCTGCTCCACGTCGCCTTTCCTCATCTTCATGCGGATAAGAGTGCGGTCGGGTGCCAAATCCGATACATCTCGGAGCTACTTAATGCTTCGGAGAATCGCCCGGACCCTTCGGCGTTGGGGCCGTTTCAGGACTCCCCTCTCGGGAGAGGTAGCGATACATCCAGGCCCGGGCGTAACGCCAATGCCGCTTGGCCGTCCGCGTCGAAATGGCCAGGGAATCGGCGACTTCATCCATGCTCAGGCCGCCGAAGAATCGCAAGACCACCACCCGGGCCGGTACGGGATCCTCGGCCTCCAGCCCGCGTAGGGCGGCATCGACGTCCAGCACCGTCTGCGGGTCGGACTCGCCCGACTGGCCGGGATCGTCGAGCGCGAGCCGCTTGCGATCGCCGCCCCTTTTTTGCGCGGCCCGAGTCCTCGCGTGGTCCACGAGGATGCGTCGCATGACCTCGGCAGCCGCCGAAAAAAAATGGGCCCGGCTCTCCCATTTGACCTCCCCGCCGTCCCCGAACAGCCGCAGGTAGGCCTCGTGGACCAGAGCCGTGGTTTGGAGGGTGTGGTCCTGGCGCTCCCCGCGCATCTGGCCCGAGGCCATCGAGTGTAATTCGCGATAGACGAGATCGAAGAGCCGCTGTTTGGCGGCTGGATCACCCTGACCCACATCCGCCAAAACTCGCGTGAGTTCGAATGTCGGGGGACCGCCCACGGCGGAGGCTCCAACTTGCCGGTTGTCCCTCGGCGCGGGTGGTTTGCGCATGTCTGGCTGAACCGACGCCGAGCCGGCGTGCTCGAGTCATTGTACCCGCACACCGGCCTGCGGGCCAAGTAACCGGACCGCGATGGGGATGGTCCAGGACCACGGAAGTTCAGGAGGTCATACGATGATGGCAGGTTTCTCGATTGGTTTGCACCGAATGCACATGGCTGGTCCGAACGCCGCGATCAGCCGCCGCTGTGCCGTTATCGGAGCCGCCCTCGCCGTCGCACTGGTCGTAGGCGAAGCGCCCAGCCGGGCCCAGACGATCACCGGACCCTTCGAGCACTTCAACAGCTGGTGGATTCACCCGACGTTGGGGACCTCGGGCCTCAGCCGCGACGCGGACAATATCTCCATCGACCGTGACGGCGATGGGAGCACCGAAACCACTTACGACATCCCGGACCTCGGCACGCAGGCCTTTCCGGTCAACATCTTCCTCTCCCCGACGCGCGAGATTCTGGTGGCCTTCGGCGGCGCCTGCCCGACAGGTGGGTCGCCGGTCTTCTTCTTCGACACCACGAGCCCGCCCAATCTGCCGGTCATCGACAGCGCCTGCATCGAAAACGGCATCAGCACGATCGGCTTTTACGACACCGGACTGTGCGAACCAACTGGCGTCGGAGGTCTCGGCCTCGACTGCACCGATGACCTTGGCGTCTCGCCGCAGCGGATCGCATACGTTCAGGATTCCTCGTTCATCGGCCGAATCCAGGTCTATTGGTTCGACCTGGTCAACGGAACCCATGTCAACACCTTCCCCGGGTTCAATCGCAGTCTGGACCTTCAACGAATCCGCGTTTCGCCCTATGGGGACGTCGCCTACGTGCACCACGGCATCACCACGACCACGCCGGTGACCTCAGACTACAGCCTCATCGATCTCTGCCCCAGCCCTCGGCTCGGCGACCCCATCTCCAGCAACGTCGGCGGCGAGCTGTTCGACATCCCCGGCGCTGTCGCGGCCACCGCGGAAATGATGGAGTCCGGCGGCGACTTCTTCATCCGCGTGACCCACCCCAGCCTCACCGGGGGCGAGGAAGACTTCAATTGGTCGCCGTGCAGCGGGCCGCCTCCGCCCGGCGATGACATCGGCGCCTGCTGCTTCACAGACGGAACCTGCGACGAAGAGACCCTCCTGGAATGCGACGCCGACAACGGCTTCTGGCTGGGACCGGGAAGCGACTGCTCAAGCTGCGATCTGCCCGGCGCGTGTTGCCTCACGACGTCTTGCCTGGCGTTCATCACCGAGAGCGAGTGCAACCTGTTTCCCGGCGCCACCTGGCTGGGGGGGCTCTCCACCTGCCTGACCTGCGACGTTCTGGATTTGGACATCACCAAGACCGGCCCGGCAAGCGTCATCGAGGGCACGGAGCTTGAATACACCCTCACCTATTCCAACGTCGGCGACCTGGATGCCTCGGCCATGACCGTCACCGATGTGATACCGGTCGGCAGCACCTTCGTCTCCGCCGGCCAGGGCGGCACCTACAACGCTTCCAACAGAACCGTGACCTGGATGGTGCCTGGACCGCTGACGCCGGGAAACTCCGGACAAGTCACCCTGCGCGTCCGCGCGAACTGCGGCTCGACGTCACTCACTAACTTCGACTACCGGATCACGTCCAGCGGGGCGCCCTTCTTCGGCGCTCCGTCGGTCATCACCACGGTCAATCCGGCGTCGGCCCTGGCGGCAACCATCACCGTGCAGTCAATTCCGGCACGGGTGCCGCTCCAGCGCGGCGACCTCATCACCCACACCATCACTCTCACCGAGTCGGCCGGCGTGGCCCGCACCGGAGCAAACTTCTTCTTGAACCTCGGCCCCAACGTCAGCTTCGACGCCCTCCAGAACAACGGCGGCGGCACCGTGTCGGTAATCGGCAGCTCCCTCACCTGGATGGGGAACTTGGCCGCCAACTCGATGCTGGACGTCATGTTCACCACCCTGGTCAACGATTGTACGTCCGGGTTTCCCGCGGTCGCCCAGCTCAACAGTGGCGCGCCGATCTCGCTCCGTAATTCGTGCGGCGTCATTCTCAGCTCCAGCGCCCCGCCGACGCCGATCGACATCATTCAGCCGATTCGGCCGAGCATGGAGGCACTGCCGCCGATTGGGCCGCCACAATTCAATTCGATCGGGCTGTCCAACACCCAGGTGGCCCGGCTGGGAAGCTCGTTCGACGTCCAGATCACGTTGACCAACCAGTTGCCGGCCGATCAGCCCAACGTGTCCATCACTGTCCCCCTGCCGGCGGGATTGTCGGTGCTGATGGACCCGCCGTTCATTTCCCCGACCGCGCCCGGGGCGGGCTACAATGCCGGGACCGAAACGATTTCCTGGATGGGGAGCATTCCGGGCAACAGCAGCGTGCAGATCACCTACACGGTCATGCAAGACGACCCGACGGTCTGCCGGGCAGTGACTTTCCTGGACGGACAGACCGGCGTATGCGACGACCTGTCCTTCTCCCACACGATGCTATTTGTTCTGGAGCCGCCGGCCGAGTCCCACTTGTTGGGGCTGGCCGCTAATTCCGGCGCCTTCGCTAATCTGTGGACCTACAGGCCGGGCATCGACATGGTCCGCCAGCAGTTGATGTGCTGGCTCCATGAGATCAACTTCAGTTTCATGCGTACGCCGGGCGGCGAAATCTGGGTCATGGGTCTGCCGATGTTCAGGATCAATCCATCCACCCTGGAGTTTGAAATCTTCCGCGACGATCTCGCCGAATCCTTTGGCATCACCCCCTTCGGCTTCTTGACCTCGGCGGCATACGACCCCTCGGACAATGCCGTCCTGATGGCGGGGACAAATCAGGGAATCGGCTCAGGACAGCTCCGCATCGTCCGCTACAACCCCATGCTCGGAAACTCCACGATGCTCTTCAACGGGGCCACGTTATCGCCGCAGGTCTCGGGTGACGGCCGGGCGGGTCTGATCGTGGACGCCGAGGGGCGGGTTGCGACGCTGGCGTTCGTGCAGGGCGGCGTCAGCGGGATCATCCGTGTTGACCCCGCGAATCCGGCGGCCTATCAGCAGTTCGTCGTGCCGGGTTTGAGCTTCCCAATTGGTTTCGGCGGCAGCAACGACGGCAACTATCTCGTCGCCAACTTCGCCTTCGGAGGGGAGGCCCCGGCCATTGCCCGCGTGGACCGCATCACCGGTCTGGCGACGATCCTCGTGCCGAACCTCCAAACATTCCTGCCCGGCGTGCAGTATGCCTCTGCGCTGACCCAGGCGCCGGACGGCACGATCTACGCGGCCGCGTACTTTCCGGCCGGGACGCATCAGCTCGTATCGATCAGCCTCGATCCCGCGCCCATGCTTTCCGTCATTCAATTCGGCGGCGCCACGGACCTTGAGTGGGTTGACCTCGGTACGCCCCCGCCGCCGATCCCGGGCGACATCGACGGCGACGGCGACATCGACAATGACGACTTCGACCGATTCGGCGACGCCTTCGGCTCCACCAGCGCCGATGCGAATTACGATCCGGATGCCGACATGGACGGCGACGGAGACGTGGACTGTGCCGACCTGCGGCTGTTCCGAGACGCCTGGCCGAACCCGCCCTTCCCGCCGTTCAACCAGTGCAGGCCGAACTTGGGATCGGGCGGTGTGCGGCCGGCCAGCGCGGCATCGCCGGCCGGCGACGGCTGTTCCAACGGCTTGTTACCGGTCATGGGTTTTGGTCTCGCCCCACTTTGGTTGGTCGGAAAGGCGATGTGCCGGCGGCGGAGACGACCGTTCCGCGACCGCCCCGATTGAACGCCGCTTGCAGGAATGGTAGGATAGTGAGGCTGCGGAACCTCACTTCCTAAGGGACTGCTCGGGCGGCTGAGGGTTTCTCTCATGGCCACGCGTCCTGAATCTCAGTTTTTGCGCCCGCGCTTCGCATTACTACTGGTGGCGGCGCACGTCCTCGCCTGGTTGTTCATCGGCCTAGCGCCTCCCGGCGGATGTACGACAATAGATACAAAAGAACTTGAGGAGTCGGAATGCTACGATGGCCAAGACAATGACGGCGACGGCCAAACTGATTGTCAGGACAGCGATTGCTACAACGAATGCCAGTCGAGCGGCGATCCGACGCCGGAGGTCTGTAACAATGGGGAAGATGACGACTCAGATGGACTCTATGACTGTGAGGATTCGGATTGCCACGAAGACCCCGCCTGCGCTCCGGCCGAGCAATGTCCGACGCTTGCGCTCGGTCAGTGCCAGGAGCCGGACATGATGAACGCGCTGATCAGCGATCGCGCCTTCTCCTCATTGGCCGAGGATTTCATGGTCGCCGAGCCGTTCGAGGTCGGGCAGGTATGCTGGTGGGGTGGAAAGCCTCTGGAAAACACCGACCCGGACAGCTTCAGGATTCGATACTTTGAGGACGCATCCGGCGCGCCGGCGAGCTTGATCGCATCCTTCTCCGAATCCGAGGGGACGCTCGACGTACAATCCAGCGTCTCCGATCCCTTCCGTATGATCCAATACGTCAACGATGAGACTGGGGTGACGACCCAAGTCTATTCCATGACATACACGGGAACGCATGATCCGCTTCCGGTTTCGGCGGGTACATGCTACTGGATCGAGATCTCGAACGCGGACGACTGGGGCTGGGAAACGTCGAATCAAGGCGACTACCTTGCCGCCTATGTACTTTACAACGAAGTCCCGGAAGTCTATTATAGCAGCTTGGGGGGCGATTTCGCGTTTTGCGTTAAGCCGGCACCTGCGACCGGCGCGTGCTGCCTGGGCGTTGAGTGCATCGTATCGACCGAAGTCGATTGCGCCGGCGTCTATCAAGGCGATGGCACCGATTGCGATCCAGACCCCTGCACCGCGGAACCCATGGGCGGTTGTTGCAACGCGGTCATCGGCTGCTATCTCTCGACGGAGGTCGCCTGCGACGGCGTCTACCTTGGCGATGGAACCGATTGCGGCGGCGCCCCTCCCTGCCCCGACGTTTGAGCGTTATGCCTGCCGGACCGGAAGAACCCAAAAGCAACGGCCACCGCAGCCCCTCCGACACACAACCAGGCGAACAGGTCTCCGACGCGGCAATAGACGGTGCGATCATCGCGCAGAGCGACATCTACCGTGAGCGTCGCCGCGTCGAAGAGCGGCGCCTGGGCAACTACGTCTCCGGTCGGCGAGATGACCGCCGTTGAGCCGGTCGTCGAGCATCGGATCAGATACCGGCGGTTCTCGATGGCCCGCAGTGCCGCCAGTTGCTGATGCTGGAGAGAGGCGACGCTGCGGCCGAACCACATGTCGTTCGTGAGGTTCACCAACACCTCCGCGCCTGCGGCAGCCGACCGCCGCGCCGCGTCGGCCAGCGTGTCCTCGTAACAGATCAGTACGCCCAGCTTTGCCCCGTCGGGGGTCTCTAACGGCTGCGACGACTCGCCCGCCGCGAAGACTTGCGGATAAGGCGACAGCCGGCGAAGCCAGGGAAACCTCTCAGCTCCAGGGATGTATTCGCCGAACGGAGTCAACTGGCGCTTGTGGTATCGGCCCAGGACCTTCGAATTCGAATCCACTAGAAATGCGCTGTTGTAATAACGGCTGGTCGACTGGTCTTGGCTCAGCCCGCCCACCAGCACCGGCGCGCCCAATCGTACTAAAAGATCGGCTCGCTCCCGACGATCCCGACCGGTTGCGGATTTCAGCGCGAAATCCGTCGAGGCCAACGGGTAAGCGCCGATCGTGGACTCCGGCCAGCAGATCAGATCGACGCCGGCAGCCAGCCGCGCGGACAACGATCGACAAGTGGCGGCCCGATGACGCAGCGTCGTGGCCGGCTGGATGAGGGCCACGCGGAATCTTCGCTCATCTCGCAATTCGGCCTTCACATCGCCGATCCGCCAATACCCGAAGGCGACGATTCCGCCGGTCACGAAAAGACAGGCGATGGCGCTTCGTCGGCATCGTCGGAGTCGATCCGCTGCCTCGCCGGAATCGCCGCCACGTTCGCCCACCAGCAAAGGGACCAGAAAGGCCAACGTCGCGCCGCCCCACATGATGACGAACCCGGGACCATAGACGCCCGTGAACTCGGCGACTTGCAGGAACGCGGCCCAATGGAGCTGCGTCTGGCCAAGCCGCCAAGGGAAAATGCTCGGCCACAAGAACTCCAAGGCCGTCCAGACGACTGGGATGTGCAGGACGCAGCGGTAATTTCGTCTCGCCAACCAGGCGACGATCATCCCGAACAATCCAAACTGCATCGCCTGCACGCAGTTCAGCAGGACAGCAACGGGCCAAGAGATCGATGGAGAAAGACGGGCGAAGTCAGTCAGGACCTGCGCGATCCAGTAGAAGCCCGTGGTATGCGCGGCCACTCCGAACAGCCAAGCCCTGGCGAATGCCGATCGAGGCGGGCGGTGGCGGACCATGCCCACCAAGACCGCGGAGGCCGGCCAACTGACCCAGCCGACAGACGGCGCAAGCCACGGCGCGGCGAATAGGACCCCCGGCACCACCGGCAGCAATCGAGCGGCGACTGATCTCCAACGTTTCGCTAGCCGCTTGCTCATCTGCAACGCCGATGCAGGCCCGTAGGGTATGTCGTACTCGACCCACCAATTCTGGAAACGCCGATCCTGACGACGCCCGCGGCGCACGATTCGTCCGCGACGGTCGGTACGAACCCACGTGGAATTGTACCTGCGAACGCCCGCGACCACCGGCTGATTGCAGGGATGGGTACTGGTACAGTTTGATGGGGCACAGCCGCCACCGGCTGTGTTCTCCTCGCAAACTGTACCAGTACCCGGGGATGTCGAAGTGTTCGTGGGCGAATGAGGATGGTGGGGCGAGTACGACTCACCCTACGCCGTTAAGACGCGACCTCGGCTGAGGCCAGCGATTGATCGACGCGGTCCGGGTCGCGGATCAGGTCTGAATCCCGGGCCCAGCCGAGCAGCCGCCGACTCCGGAAGAACCCGCTGACGATCTCCCGAAGCTGGGCGTGAATCTTCTCCGGCTGCCACTTCGCGTTGACGACGTTGAAGCCGTACTCGCCCGCCATGCGGTCGTATTCGCGCAGGAGGATGGTCTGGTATTTCTTGAAGCTATCGTAGGGATCGTCGCCCAGGGCCACGTCCATGCCGCTCTCGAAGTAATCAATGACGCCCCGAGGGATGACGCGGCGGATGAGCGAGGCCACGTCGATCCGCAGGTAGATCACCAGGTGTGGAATCGGGGCGAAGCCGAAGAGGTCCTTGACCCATTGCCGATCGACGCCGCGGGCCATGTCCCGGGCCTGGGCCGTGAACACGTAACGATCGGCCAGGACGACGAAGCCGCTCCGCAGCGCCGGGATGATTTCCTTCTCCAGCCGGTCGGCGAAATCCGCGGCGTAGATCAGCGAGTAGGTCAGGCGGTTCAACAGCCGGCCCTGCTTGGCCTGGGAGATGGTTTGTCCGATCAGTTCGCTCCGCGTCCATCCGGTCTCCACGACTCCGTAGCCCTGGACTTCGAGCCACTCGCGCAGCATGGTGATCTGCGTGGTCCTGCCCACGCCGTCGGTCCCCTCGACGGTGATGAGCACCCCGGGGCAATCGTAGGTGCCCAGGTATGGCAAGCCCTGACCAAAAAACTGCAACTGGCTCATGCAATCCTCGGCTTTCGCTGGTAAGCGGTCAGTCGTTGGCGAATGACCTCGCGCACCTGCCGCTGCTGATCGGCGATGCTCAAGGTCGCGTCGATGACGACGAAATCATTCTCCCGAACCATCAGATCGTACTCTTCCAGAATCTTGCCCTGGAACATCGCAAAGCTCTGGTACGGATCGGGACTGAGGTTCAGGTCCATGCCCGCCTCGAAGTCCTTCAAGACCCGCCGGGCCATCGTGATCCGCTTGAGCGCTACGTCGATCGGCACCCGGAAGTAAAAGGCGATGTCCGGCCTCGGGGCAAAGCCATAGACCTTGCGCACCCACTCCCGGTCGCAGCCCCGAACGTGGTCGCGGGCATAGGCGGTGAACACGTAGCGGTCGGCCATGGAGATCATGCCTGCCTTGAGCGGCGGGATGATGTTGCTCACCAGCCGGTCGGCGAAGTCGGTCGCGTGCAGCAGGCTGAAGGTCGTCGGCGTCAGGCTTTTCTTTCTCTTGCCGCGCTTGGTCGTCTTCTTGACCAGTTGGGCGGAGTTCCACTCGGTGAAGAACACGTTGTAGCCCAGGCTGACCAGCCAGCGCTGGGCCAGGCGGATCTGTGTGCTCTTGCCGGACCCGTCGATGCCTTCCACGACGATCAGCCGACCGGGGTATTGATGCGGTTGCAGGCTCGCTCCCGACTCATTGCTCATGGTTGGACTCCCTTCGGTCGTCGCCCGGCGCGCGGATGACCATCCGCATGCCGTATGCCTTCTCGAAGATCGGGGCGATCCGCCGGGCCATATAGACCTCCAACTCGGAGTCCCGGTCGCTGCGGACCTGAATCTCCACTCGATCCTTGTGCAGCCGGCAGCGCACGTCGTCAATCACGCTGTAGTGCGTTCGGTCCAGGGCGTTGGCCAGCCGTAGGATGGGGATGAGTTTGCGGACCGCCAGTCGGCCCGCCTTGTCCAGGTGGCGGATGCTGTAGTGGGTCTTGCGCGGCAGGGACCGGCGATGATAGCGCGCCAGGTTGGCGATGATCTCGATCTCCAGGTCCGTGAAGCCCTGAAGGCCCCCGTTGCGGATCAGATAGTACGAATGCTTGTGGTGGCCCTTCTGCGAGATGAGATATCCCACGTCGTGCAGCAGACAAGCGTGGCGCAACAGTTCGCAGTAGCGGCCGTCCAACTGGTGCAGCGGCTGAAGCTGCCCATACAGGCTGCCCGCAAGCCGACGCACCTGCTCCGCATGGGTCCGGCGATGGCCGCAGCGCTCCGCCAATAGAACGACGCTTCTCATCCGCGGGTCGGGCCATTCTTGCCGGGCCCGCAGGTAGGCCCCGCGAGCCGCGATGTGATCGATGATGATTCCTTCGCGCAGGGCAAGATCGCAATACTCGAATTCAGTTACTTCGAAGAGGCGGGCAATTCCCAACAGGGTCGTCACCACCGGCAGGATCGTGTCGGCGCGCCGAGGGTCGATGCCCTCGATCCGTGCTCGCTGAGCGCTGTTTTTTCCGACAAGCTCGGTCGATAGCGCCTTGAGTTCGCGCCGGCTGAAGCGCAACTGCTTGGCGACGTCCAGCTCCGTGGCCCCGCGGCGATAGGCGCAGGCGGCGGCGATGTTCTCGAAGGCCCCCGAAGTCCCGATGCACCGATCGAAACGTCGCCGACCGACCCGGGCCTCCAGCTTCTCCAGGTGGCGCTGGATGAAGCGTCTCGCGGCCTTCAGCTCCCCAAGCCTCGGCGGGTCGTTCTTCAGGAAAAGCTCCGCCAGCCGGAGTCCCCCGAGCTTGGCGCTGAAAAGCACCTCCGGGTTTCGCCCGTCGGCGATGATCAGTTCCATGCTGCCCCCGCCGATGTCGACGATCAGGTTCTTCTGATCGCCCAGGTGCACGGCGTGTCGGACCGCCAGGTAGATCAGGCGGGCCTCCTCCTCCACGCTCAGCACGTGAATGTCCAGCCCCAGCTCTCGCCGGACGCGCTCGACGAAGTCGCCGCCGTTCCTCGCCTCGCGCACGGCGCTGGTGGCCACGGCCCGCAGCCGCTTGACCCCCTTGAGGCGGGACATCTTCTGGAAGCGGTTGAGCGCCGCCAATCCGTCTTCCATGGCCCGGGGCGTCAGCATGTGTTGCTCGAAGCCCCCCTTGCCGAGTTGGACCATCTCCTTGTCGCGGCCGAGGATTCGGAAGTCCCCCTCGGGCGAGATCTCCGCCATGACAAGGTGAATGCTGTTCGTTCCAACGTCGATGGCGCCGAACTTCGACGGCGGCGGCCGACGCGCGACCGACGGAGGCCGACTTAAGAATGGCTGTGCAGGCTCGAAACGGAGTCCGTCCGCGGGCGAGGAGGCCTCAGCGCCGCCGGCACCTGCCAGGTCCAACGCTGAATCACCTTCGTGTCCGGGGTCCATGATGCCTAGATGCCCGCCGCCTGGCGAAGCCACGAAAACCTCCCGCCAGAAGCCGATTCACACCGGTTCGTTCGCCCTCTTCCCCGGACCCGCCGAGGGCGCTGCGCACCGGTCCGACAGTGCTGACAGCACCGCCGCGTGGACTTGGGGCCACTTCTCCACGATCCGGGAGCGATCATCCGTCGCGGCCTGCGCCATGCGCGCCGAATAGCGCAAGAGCGCCTCGGCCCAGGCGGACTGCATGGCCAGCACGCGCCGACGCCGAGCGATGGCGCTGATGCACCTCGCGGCCGCCAATCGATCGCTCCAGCTTCCCAGAACGTCCTGAATTTCCACCAGCGTTTGGAACAGCGCGGCGTTGTCCCTGTTTCCGACGTCGCGCATCAATTCGGCCGAATAGCGAAGCCGCTTGGCGCACAGCCGCGTCTCGTGAAGGTCGGTCTCGCTGCTGCGCGGGTCCAGCTCCAATAGCCTGCGGGCCCAGCGCTCGAACAACCGCTCCACCTCTTGAGCGACGAGCAGCTCAGTATCGCGATCGACGCGCTGCTCGAAATCGGCGACCAACTGGCGGACCAGGGCCTCGACCCCCTTGCCGGAAGAACCGGCGCACCGCCTCCGCGCCTGGGTCAGCGACCGCTCGCGCTGTTGAGTAAGAATGCCTTCCAACTGGGCCAGGCCCGAAGCATCAAGCCCCGCCAGATCGCGGGCACTTTGGGCGACCGAGGCCTGCAAGACGTCCAGCTCCCTCGTCTTACGTAGGGTGCGGCGCACCCGTCGAAGCCGCCGGATCGCCTTACGCGTCTCCTGCCGGCCAACCCAGCCGCCGATCAGTCGCATGGGCTCGGTCAATCGCCGGGATGCCACGCGGACATCGTGGACCGACTCGGCCTCGCCCTGTTCAAGTGCCTTGCCCAGATTTGAGGCGTAGCGGTTCAAGTGCTTTTCGACGTACGCGACCAGACCGCGTCCGTTGGCAATGTCGACTAACGCCGTCATCCGGGACCTCCATCCCACCTGACCTTGCGTGGTGCTTGAGTCTGCGCCAAGAGGCGATGAGCCAATTCTAACAGGTCAAGCGGGAGGGATTATAGGAGAATTGTTCGAAGATCGCAGGGCCAGTGAGCCGCGTAACGACCGCACGGTAGCGGTCCTTGCCACCGCGCATGACTATTCACAGGACCATTCGATTACGCAACCTTCGCAGACGGATAAGGTTCAAACCAGTGGCCACCGATCAGCCGATACCGACCACCCATGCAAACGTCGCCCCTTGGAAGCGATTTGGCGTCATCCCTGTGCATCGGAGCGACAAACCCGCCCGTCACGCCATCAGGCGAAGTTGCTTCGGGGTCAGTAGCCAGCACAATTCGGCGCACATCGGAGGGCGCCAGTCCGAAACCGCCAGGTGGGCGACCCCGCCCTTTTTGAACCGGATGTCCAGCGATCGGCTCCCGCCGAGCAGGTAGCCCGTGAATTCCCCCAGATAGGGCTCATGACCCACCAGGGCCAGGCTACCCACCTTCGAGTCTCCGGCCAGGCTCCGCAGGGCCTCGAAATCCCCATCGGGCTGGAGGGCGGCCACGGTCTTCACCGCAATGCGTCCGCCGAAGCCGGTGGCGAGAATCTCGGCGGTCTGCACGGCCCGAATCAACGGGCTGGTCCAGACCTCATCAAGCTGGACGCCCAAAGCCGCCAGGCCCCGGACGTGCTGCTGCATCTTCTCGACCCCCTCTTGGGTCAGGGACCGCGAGGCGTCGTCAAGCGTGCTGCCGTTGCGCTCGGCGGCGATGGCGTGCCTAACCAGGTAGAGTCGCATGTGACCAATCCCTCCTGCGGTTCTCGACCCCCCGAGGCTGACAAGTCAGAAATGGTACCACGATTGGTTGGGGCTCGGTACCCCGCTGCGTGACGGCTGCCGAATTCTCAACAACACAGCCGCGGAGGGCGGCGGCATCTTCCGCGCCGGAAGCAACATCACCGCGCGCGATTGCCTGATCCAGGGCAACACGGCCAGCGCCGGCGTCGGCGGCGGGGTTGGATTCACCGCTCGCTCCGGTGAAGTCATCCTCCTGATCGTCAATTGCGACTTCATCGAAAACCACGCCGTAGGCGGAACCGAAGGCGGCCGCGGGGTCGTGGGCGCGTGAAGAGTGTGAGTGCGCCGAGGGTTGTCAGGGCCAGGGTGCTCGGCTCGGGGAAGGCCTGGAGGGTGAAGTCGATGGAGCCGTCGAAGGTGAAGACGCCGGCTTCCGGTCCGTTGAGTTCAATCGGCCAATGGCCCGACCTGTCAATCTGCACACAACATTCAGACCGCGACGATTCTTCGCTCCGAAGGAGCGGCGGAATGCCGTGGGCGCGAGGTCGGCGCCGTCGCCCCTGCCGGGCATCCGTCGCGCACGTCCAGCGCGGCCTCGCGCAGATTCGTCTCGGCGCCGATTGAAACGAGCCCCGCGCGTGAAGAAGCGGATTCGGCGCATGGATCGTTGGGTTTCACGGTGAATGCAAGCGATGACGCGGTGATGACACCGGCGAGACGCCGATGCCACCCAGTTCAGACTCCGGCGAGACGCCGGCGCAACCCAGTTCGCCCGCATGACAGCGAAGCTCAAGGAACTCGGCCTGCCCGTGGAGGATCCGTTTTAACGAGAATCAGAGCGGTTCCCCGCTCGATGAATGATCCGTGCCGCGACCGGTGAAGCGCGACGCGACTTCGTCGCATGAATGCGAAGCATTTATCGCGTGTCAATGGTGACCGCCAAAAAGCGGGTTACAGCGATCCTCGTCGTGGCATCATCCCATGGCCTGGGAATCACCTCAATTCGGCGCATGCGCCTTCGCGTCGAGGGGCTTGGTCGAGAAGACCCCTTCGAATGTCCCGGTGAAGACCGTTTTGCCGTTCCAAATGACTTTGATGTTCGTGCCCAGCGCGAGCGGCTCGCTATTCGAGACCAGGGCGAGTCCGGCGACGCCTTCGCTGGTGATGGTGACGGCGCCGTTTAAACCCTTTTCGTTGGGCCCGGTCACCGGGCCTTCCAAAACGCCGTCGTAATCGGTCGGGTCGTCGGGACAGGAGGGCGTCTGCGACCGCGCATTGGAAGAAATACAGAGTATGGAGGCCACGATTGCTACAACTGGCGTGATGGTGCGCCTCGTTCGGCGCGCGGATTCTCCCTGCGAGGTGGACATGATTCTCGCTCCTTCAAATGCGAATACGGAAAGAAGAAATTACGACAAAACCATTGTGCCGTTTCGCGGCATGCCCCCCAGAAGTCGATTCATCGAGCCTCCTTTCTGCCCGGTCTAAGCCCAAGCACAAGTACTCCAACAATCACCAGGGTCAAAGTTGTAGGCTCCGGAATGCCATATAGTTGGTACGCACTGTCGGAGGTTATGGAAGTTGTATGGCTCCAATCACCCACGGAAGCGTTAATGAACGCCTGTCCGTTGGCATCGGCGCGGGAGAATTCCCACCAGAACGCGGTCCTGACATTCCCTAACTGCACGATCTCCAGCCAATACGGCACATTCGCGGCCAATGCGACCGGCACGCTGAGATCGACCTCGTAAAAGTATTCAATCCTCGCAAAACTCAGGATAATCAGCTCGCCGGTCTCGGTCCGCTGCGGATTGAGGAAGCTTTCTTCAAAAAGGATGTTCGAGTCGTCCGGCAACCCGTCTCCGGCACGAGCTCCATAGAAGCGCACTCGATACCGCTCCGAGAGGCCCGGATTGTTCTGATCGTAGAAGCCCCAGAACCCCACCCGCTCGATCGTCGCCGGTTCGGAGAGCATGAAATCATCCGCTATCCGCTGCCATCGCGGTGCCCCGAATTGATTCAAATACTCGGTATCAGAGGCCCCTCCACCGAAATGGTAAGGCTGATGATCGACGATAATGCTCGCCCGCGCCGCGCCCCCGGCGCACAGCAAGACGCCCCCAACCACCCCGACTGCAATCGCGATTCTCAATCTCCCCATGCGCGAACCTCCTAAAGCCGCGGCCTTGCGCCGCAACCCTCGCCCCGGCCGCGCCCACCTTCATTCTAGCCCAAGCAAACCCCGTGCCACGTCGTCTGAGAACCCGCGCGGATCGGGTATGAGAAAAATCAAACTCCGGATTGCAGACCAATGGATGGCCGCGCCTCTCCTAGTGACGCCTCTTGCGGTGAGTCTTCAGACCAATAATAACCCACGAATCCCCGCCCGGCAAATGAATCTGAAAAAATCGTCGCCCGCGCGCCGATCCCGTCGCTTCATTTCCCACAACCGACGGTAAACCCGTACTTGCCGAAGCCAAAACCCCCGGCCCCGTCGACAAACCGCTTCATCATGACCTACGGCCTCCGGCCTATAGCCTCTCGCCTTCCCCCCTGTCCCTGTCCTTGCCCCTGCCCCAACACCAGTGCCGCTCGCATGTTGCCAAAAACACCGCACCCTTCTGATCCGAGCCGCGCGCCCTCATCAAAGCCCCGACCGTGACAAGCTCTTGCGGCTCTGTTCATTCGCGGAGCCGGCGTCCTTCACGACTATTCCTCGATCGTTAGGTGCACCGACGGCATGATCCAATCAGAGCCCCGAAAGCTTGGTCCACCCGTAACCGTCCTAGCTCTTCAGATCACGCAGACCAGACGACATGCATATTCGTCGAGGCGCTGAATGGCCTGGGAATCACCTCAATTCGGCGCATGCGCCTTCGCGTCGAAGGGCTTGGTCGAGAATACCCCTTCGAATGTCCCGGTGAAGACCGTTTTGCCGTTCCAATTGACTTTGATGTTCGTGCCCGGCGCGAGCGGCTCGCTATTCGAGACCAGGGCGAGTCCGGCGACGCCTTCGCTGGTGATGGTGACGGCGCCGTCGTCGCCGATCTCGGCCCGAACGTGCATCGGTCGGGCGGCGTCCTCGGCCGACTCCACCGCCAACCACCAGACCCGGGCGAGCCCTCCCGGGAAAGAATAGTCGATGACCTTCGGCGGCGGCTTGCGGCGCTGCTGCAAGAGCCAGCGGTAGAGCCCTTTCGAGGCATAGGCCTCGTCCCAGCAGGTGTGGCGGAGATTGGGATATTCGGTGTAGACCGGATCGCCCCCGAGCCGTCGCAACTCCACGACCGCGTCCCGCGAACCGGAGACCGGCACGCTCTCGTCCTGAGCCCCGTGAAAGGTCCAGACCGGCAGATTCACGATGTTCGAAAGGTACTCCTTCGGAGCCATGCCGCAGATCGGAACGATGGCCGCGAAGATGTCCGGGCGCAGGACCGCCAGTTCCCACGCACCGAACCCGCCCATCGACAAGCCGGTCAGGCAGACCCGGTCGCGATCGGTGCGGTACTCCAGATGGACTGCCTCCAACGTCTCCCACGCCGCCTCGGCTTCCTTTCCTCGGAACCACATCTCCTGGGCCTGCGGGGCCACCACGATGAATGGAAAACTCGCCGCGTTCCGCGAGACGAAAACGGGCAGGCCGATGGTTGTCTGATTGATGCCGTTGCGGCCTTTTTCTCCGCTGCCGTGGAGGAAGAGGATCACCGGCCAGCGGTGGGAGGTGTTCGTTTCGTATTGCGGCGGGATGAAGACGGCGTACTTCCGACGCGTGCCGTCGGACAATTGAATCCGCTTGGCGATGAACCCTCGCGGCAAACTGCGCCGGCTGGCCGGCCGGCTCGTTGGCCGCTGGGCCAAGGCCTCGCCATCCCCGATGATTAGAAGGGCTGCCAGGCCCCACCCGATAATCCTCGTTGACGCCCGGATCCATCGGCAAGGACGCGAAGGGGACGACGTTCGGACGCACGGCGGCATGCGTGGCATCATGGCATGGCCGATCCGGCCCGGCAATCAATCGGTTTCGCCCGGGTCCCATCCCGCCCCCCAGCTTGGAAATCGAAGTCGCTTTATCTTATCATGACGTGGTTTGGGTACGATCTTGACGAGCCGGGCAAGTCCTCCGGCCGACGAACGAGACACGTGTAGCCCTGCGGTATTGCGATGAACATTCTCGGGATATCGGCGTTCTATCACGACAGCGCCGCGGCGCTGGTGCAGGACGGGCGCATCGTCGCCGCGGCCCAGGAGGAGCGCTTCACCCGGATCAAGCACGACTACAGGTTTCCTCAGCGGGCCATCGACTATTGCCTCGAGGCGGGAGGAATCCGTCCCAGCGAGGTGGACCACGTCGCCTTTTATGACAAGCCGCTGCTCAAATTCGAGCGGCTCCTTGAGACCTACCTGGCTTTCGCGCCCGTGGGATTCAGGAGCTTTCTCCAGGCCATGCCGTTGTGGATGAAGCAGAAGCTGCACCTGCCGAGGGAGATGGATAAGGGCCTGAAAGACGAGTACCGGGGCCGCTACGTCTTTACCGAGCACCACGAGTCGCACGCGGCCAGCGCCTTCTTCCCCTCGCCGTTCGAGGAGGCGGCCATCCTGACCCTCGACGGCGTCGGCGAATGGGCGACCGCCAGCTACGGCAGCGGCCGCGGCAATCGGATCAACATCACCCACGAAATGCATTTCCCCCACTCGCTGGGTCTCTTGTACACCGCGTTCACCTACTACTGCGGCTTCAAGGCCAACAGCGGTGAGTATAAGCTCATGGGGCTGGCCCCTTACGGCGAGCCCACCTACAAGGAAGTCATCCTCCGCGAACTCATGGATATCAAGCCCGACGGCTCCCTGCGGATGAACATGAGGTACTTCAACTATTGCCAGGGGCTGACCATGACCAGCCCCGCCTTCCACGATCTCTTCGGCGGCCCGCCGAGAAAGCCGGAGTCCAAGCTCACCCAGCGGGAGATGGACATTGCCGCCTCCATACAGTGGGTGACCGAGGAGGTCATGCTCCGCGCCGGGCAACACCTACACAAAGTGACGGGCATGAAGAATCTCTGCCTGGCCGGCGGCGTGGCCCTCAACTGCGTCGGCAATGGCCGCATCCTTCGCGAAGGACCTTACGAGAACATTTGGATTCAGCCCGCGGCGGGCGACGCCGGCGGCGCGCTGGGCGCGGCCCTCTTCGTCTGGCACCAATTGCTCAACAATCCGCGCACGCCCGACCCGGCCTTGGATTCACAGCAAGGCTCGCTCCTGGGCCCCTCGTTCACCGCCGAGACCACGCGCAGCATCCTAGATCGGACCGGCGCCAAATATCACTACATTGAGGACGAGCGCCGCCTGATCGACACGATCGCCGACGCCATCGCCGGCGAGAAGGTCGTCGGGCACATGGCCGGCCGCATGGAGTTCGGCCCCCGTGCCCTCGGCAGCCGCAGCATCATCGGCGACGCCCGAAGCTCACAGATGCAGTCGGTGATGAACCTGAAGATCAAGTTCCGCGAGTCGTTCCGGCCGTTCGCGCCATGCGTCCTCCGCGAGGATGTGCACGAATACTTCGAGATGCGGCCGAACGAGGACAGTCCCTATATGCTGCTGGTGGCCCCGGTACGCCAGGACAAGCGCGTCCCGCTCAACGGCGAAGACTCGCTGTTCGGCATCGACAAGCTCAAGCAGCTCCGATCCGTCGTTCCCGCGATCACGCACGTGGACTATTCCGCCCGGGTCCAGACGGTCGATCCCGTCCGCCACCCGCGGATGCACAAGATCTTGACCCGCTTCAAGGAGAAGACCGGCTGTCCGGTCATCATTAATACCAGCTTCAATGTCCGCAGCGAACCGATCGTGTGTTCGCCGGAGGATGCCTATCGCTGCTTCATGGCCTGCAACATGGACGTCCTGGTCGTCGACCACTTCGTCATGTACAAGGAGGAGCAGCCGGCGGCGGCAAAGGCCGACGTGGAGAAGTACCTGGCGCAGTTCCAACTGGATTAGCGCAAGAAACCAACGGTGATTGCACCGGACCGACCATGGCGATGATTCCAATAGATTGGAACCCCCCGAGGAAGGCCCTTCGGACCTTCGGCCTCATCGGCCTCTTCGCCTTCGCCGGAATTGCCTTGCTCGTTCACTATCGGCTGGCCGTTTTCGCAAGGCTTTCCCAAGGCGCGCAAGAGCCCACGAAGGTGGTCCTCACGGCCCTGGCGGTTTATTGCGGGTTCTTCGCCCTCGCCGCTCCCGCCATGCTGCGCCCGTTGTACCTCGTGCTGACCGTGGCGAGCTTCCCGATCGGCTATGTGCTTTCGTACGTGATTCTCTTCATCATGTTCTACTTGATCATCACGCCGATCGGTCTGGTCTGCAAGCTCATCGGGCGTGATGCCCTGAACCGGCGTTTCGATCCTGCCGCCCCGACCTATTGGATCGAGCGCCGTCCGCCGACGACCGTCAAGCGATACTTTAGACAATTCTAGGAATCGAGGCTTTTGTCGAATGTCCCAAGACCACAAGACGGCCGGCCCAAACGATCACGATGAATTCTCCCGCGCCGCGGGTGAGCAGCGAACCAGTCTCGTCGCCGAGTTCTGGGATTTCCTCAAGCACAACAAGAAGTGGTGGCTCCTGCCTATCCTTCTCGCCATGGTCGGGATCGGCATCCTGATCGCGGCCGCGGGAACCGGCGCCGCCCCCTTCATTTACCCGCTCTTCTAGGCCGGCGTCGCGTTGACCCGACCCGTCGGAGCATGGTATAATCGCATCGGGGAGCCCCATCCAACCTCGCAGGACGGCCTGCCTGAAGAAACAACCAGGCGCCGCTTGGTGGTTATCGCTCGGTAGGAGCGGGAACGGCCGCCACGAACTAGGACCCTCCGAACCAGGTCCGTCGGAGTCCAGTCGAATGAACAAGCTGGGTGTTATCGTTCGCTCGTCGGCGGTGTGCTGTGCGGTCCTTGCCGGCGGCTTCGCGACTGTTTTGGGCCAGGTCGCAGCGCCGGCCCGGCATCATTATTCTTATTTCAAAGAGCAGGTCCCGCTCGGCCTGGATGCGACGAGGATCGCCGTCTTCCAGAGACAAGACGTCGCGCCGGCCGCCGCCCGTGCGGCCTCCAACGGCAGGCTCGCTGATTTCGGGATCAGCTCGCAAGATGTCTCGCTGTCCGCCATCTCGCGAATTTCCATGGTTGCTCTCCCACTGCAACACCAATCGCCCGATCAGGTCAGAATCCTTCTCGCCGCGGTGTCACAGGAGACGGAGCTGGAATTCGTCTCGCCGGTCTTTCTCGACGACCACGACAACCCGCTCTTGATCTCTCGCCACATTCATGTCGGCTTCAACCAGGGCGTTTCGGACGCCCAGGCCGACGCGATCCTGGCCCGCCAGATTCCCGGTGTCATCGAGGAACGCAATTACTTGAAGACGGCCGGCGTCTATCGACTCCGCTGCGATTCTCGCGACGGCTTCGAGGTGCTGGCCCTGGCCAACCGGCTGGCCGCGCTTCCCGAGGTCGCCTTTGCCGAGCCGGACATGGTCCTCACGGCCAGGAAACACCTCATCCCCAACGATCCATCCTTCAACAGCCTGTGGGGCATCCACAACACCGGCCAATCGGGCGGCACGGCCGACATGGACATGGACGGGCCCGAGGCCTGGGACATCACCACCGGCGATGCCGGCATCATCGTCGCCATCATGGACGACGGCGTCGAGCAGACCCACAGCGACATCAACCAGATTGCCGGGGTGGACTTCACGGGCAACGGCACCGGCGGAGGACCGTTCAACTCCTGTGATAGCCACGGGACGACAGTCGCCGGCTGCGTTTCGGCGATCATCAACAACAGCACCGCTGTCGTGGGCATCGCGCCTGCCTGCATGGTCGCCGGCGTCAAGTACAACATTTCCAATGTGCCCTGCAACGGGACAGGCACCTTCCAGACCAGTTGGTTCTCCAGCGGTCTCCAATGGGCCCAGGACAACGGCGCCCGCGTCACCAACGTCAGCGCCGGCTTCTTGTCCAGCGCCCTGATCACCACGAAATACACCACGACGCGCAATGCCGGCCTGGTTCACTTCGCCTCGTCGGGCAACGACGGCGCCTCGTCGATCGGCTACCCTGCCAACCTGTCCACCGTCAACGCCGTCGGCGCCGTCAATCGCAACGGCAACCTGGCCTCGTTCAGCGACACGGGCACCGCCTTGGACTTTGTCGCCCCCGGCCAGTCCATCACCACCACCGACCGGACCGGCGCCGCCGGCTTCGCTCCCGGCCTGGTGGTCACGGTCGACGGCACCTCCTATTCATCCCCCTACGCGGCCGGCGTCGCGGCCCTCGTCCTTTCCGTCGATGATTCTCTGACTCCCGACGAGGTCGAGGAAATCATGGAAACCACGTGCAAGGACCGAGGAGACCCCGGCTACGACACGGACTATGGCTGGGGCATCGTCCAGGCCTGGGACGCCCTCCTGGCCGTGCCATCAGACGACGTCACTCCGCCGACTCCGGACCCGATGACCTTTGCCACACCGCCAACGGCCGTCAGCACCTCGCAGATCACCATGACCGCCACGACCGCCAGCGACGTTGACTCGCCGCCGGTCGAATACATGTTCGATTTCGTCAGCGGCGGATCCGGCGGAACCGACAGCAGTTTCCAGCCATCGACCACCTATGATGACACCGGCCTGGCCGTCAACACGTCCTACACCTATCGCGTGAAGGCCCGGGACGACGCCTTGGTGCCGAACGAGACCGCTTTCTCAAGCGAGGCCAGCGCCGCCACGCTGGCCATCGTGCCCTCCGCGCCCACCGTGGCCAACCCGACGTCGAATTCGATCGATGTCAACCCCAACCTCAACGGGAACCCTTCCTACACGGAGTTGGCCCTGCAATGCACGTCGACGGACCCCTTCGACGCGGCCTGGGACGGCATGTACATCGACGCCGGGGGCAACCCCTCGGCCGCCGCCGTATGGCAGGATGACGCCACCTGGGGCGCCGCGACGGCCCAGGGCCTTCAGCCGGAGACGGATTACACCTTCGCCGTCAAGGCGCGAAACCTCGATTTGATAGAAACCGCCCTCGGCCCCGGCGGCACGTCCACCACCGCCCCGGCGCCCTGCGCCATGTTGGGCGACGTCGATGGGAGCGGGTTCCTCGACGCCGAGGACATCGCCCCGTACATCCGCGTCAAGCTGGGCGTGCCCATCCCCGGAGACATCTCCACCTGCGCGGACTTCGGCAATAACGATCTGGCCCTGGACACCAACGATTTCGTGTTTGTCCTATTGCTCTGAGCCGGCGCGTCATGCGCGGCCCCCGTCCCCAGGAGACGCGCGATGCCGTTTGCATCGCCGCACCGTCAGTCCGGACCCCGCCGTCACGCGTGCGTCGCGTTTGTTCATTCCTTCCTTGCCGTCTTAGCAATTGCTAGTGTCCGTGCCGACCAACCGCTCCCAGCGTCGCCCGCCGATTCGAATTCCCGCATGGCCCGGACCGCGGAGGCCGTCCGTCGAATCATCGAGGCGCTGCCGCCTTCCACGACTCCGCCGGCCTTCTGCTTCGCCGCGGACGTGACCGAGACCGAGATGCGCCGTCTGTGGGAATTCGTGCCGCAACTCGATCCGCGGTCGCGCTACCAGGCGACCGAACGATGGCCCGGCACCCGAGGCGAACCGATCGAACTCTCCTGGAGCTTCGTGCCTGATGGTCTGCCAATCGGCAATGCCAACAGCGCGCTCTTCAATCGCATGGACTCCCTCTACGTCGCGCAGGGCGGTCGGGCCACGTGGATCGGAAGAATCGAGGCCGCCTTCGCCAGATGGGCGGAACTCTCCGGCACTTCGTACATCCGAGTCCAACGGCCCGGCGGAGGCTTCCTCTGCAGAGGCGACTGCGACGACGGCGCTGCCTGGGGTTCGCAAGGCGCCGCCGGCCTGCGCGGCGACGTTCGCATTGCCATGCGCCAGATTGACGGTCCCGGCGCGATCCTGGCTTTCAACCTCTTTCCACCCGACGGCGACATGGTTCTGGACAGCGGCGAGAACTGGGCCTCCGCCGCCGGCCTGAACCTTTTTCTGCGCAACGTGGTCATGCACGAGCATGGGCACGGCCTGGGGTTCCAGCACGTCTGCCCCGCCGACCGCACTAAGCTCATGGAGCCTTTTTTCAGCGCGGACTATGATGGCCCTCGTCACGACGACCTCCGCGGCGTCCAGCGGCTCTATGGCGATGACTTCGAGGAAAACGACTCGATCGTGACGGCCGCCGGCATCGGGGTCATCGAGCCCGGCACGCCGCTCTTTCTGGGGATCGTGCCAGCGCCGCCCGCCGGCCTGCCGCCGTCCTTTAGCGCCAATCTGAGCATCGACGGCGACGGTGACCAGGACTTCTACCGATTCACCGTGACCGGTCCGCGCAGGATGGTCGTCACCGTCGCGCCGCAGGGGCTTTTGTATGAGAACGGCGCTCAGGGAACCGGCGGCGCGTGCCAGAGCGGCGATTTCGTCGACAGCGCCGCCGTCGCCAACCTGGACTTCCAGGTGATCGCGGTCGACCAATCGACCGTCCTGGCCACCGTCGCCTCCAACCCCGCCGGCGTTTTGGAATCGCGGAGCAACATCCTCCTGGCAGCGCCCGGCGACTATTACCTCCGAGTGTATGAAAGCGGCGCACCCGCCGAATCGCAGCTCTACAACGTCACGATGGCCGTCTCCGTCGCGGACCTCACACCCCCGCAGCCCAACCCCATGGTCTTCACCGCCCTCCCCGTCTCGATCAGTCCGTCGCAGATCACCATGACCGCCGCGACCGCCTTCGACGCGGATTCACCGCCCACGCAGTATCTCTTCGATTTCACCGTCGGAGGAGCGGGCGGCACGGACAGCCTTTGGCAGGCATCCACGCTCTACATCGATTCGGGGCTCTCGCCGAACACCCTCTATGCCTATCAAGTCAAAGCTCGCGATTCCGCACAGCCCCCCAACGAGACCGCCTTCTCCGCCGCCGCGGCGGTCCACACCTTGGCCGATGTCCCACCCGCGCCGACGCTTGGACCGGCCAGGGCGGGCTCGATGAGGATCGACGTTCTCGCTGGCCTGAATCCGCCGGGTACGGAGTTGGCTATCATTTGCGTGGCCTCCCTGCCGGTAGACGCGCATTGGAACGGACGCCTCGCGGACGCCTCCGGCGAGCCAGCCGCCGAAGCGACTTGGCGGACAGATGGTGAGTGGGGCGAGCTATGGTTGAGGTCCCTGGGGCCTGAAACGGTGTACACCTTCGCCGTCATGGCCCGCAACCTCGACCTGATCGAGACCGCCCCTGGTCCTGGCCAATCGCTCATGACCGCCACCGGTCCCTCGCCGTCCTCGCTGCCCTAACGCCACCGCGCCTGCACGCGCACGTGCGAGTCGCCGCAACGCAGTTTATAATCCTCCGGCGCCACGCAAATCCGCCGCGATATTGATTCGTTTTCGGGTGCCTCGATGTTGATCCGTGAACCAGCCGTTGCCGGCATGTTCTACCCCCGAGATCCGGGTCAATGTCTGCACGATCTTAAGACTTGCCTGGCAAAGGCCGCTGACTTGCCCGCGGAGACCGAGCCTCAGTGCGATCGCGTCATCGGCGGCGTGGTTCCGCACGCCGGCTGGTCATGCAGCGGGGCCGTCGCCTCGCGCGTCTTCGACCAGATATCGCGACGTCACCAGCCCGACGCCATCGTGGTCTTCGGGGCGATCCATGTTCCGCACGTCGGCGGACCCGCGGTCTTTCCCTCCGGTGCATGGGAGACTCCCCTCGGCCTGGCCCAGATCGACGCCCGACTGATCGAGCGGCTCTGCGGCCAGACCGGCCTCCTGGAAAGCGACGCCCACGCCCACGAGCGCGAACACAGCATCGAAGTCGAGGTCCCCTTCATGCAGCACCTGATGCCGGGGGCCTGCCTGGTGCCGATCATGGTGCCGGTCAGCGAGAAGGCCGTGACGCTGGGCGCCGCCGTCGGCCGGGCCTGCAAGACCTTCGGCGTCGACGCGGTCTTCCTGGCCTCCACCGATCTCACCCACTACGGTCCGAGCTACGCCTTTACGCCGCAGGGCGTCGGGGCCGCCGCGCTTCAGTGGGCCAAGGAGGTGAACGACCGCCGAATGATCGATCTCGTGCTGTCGATGCGGGAGTCGGCGGTGGTTGAAGAGGCCGTGACGAATAAGAACGCCTGTGGGCCGGGGGCGGTCGCCGCGACTCTTGCAGCCTGCAAGGCCTACGGCGCCGCTCGTGCGACTCTGCTGGAGCATACAACCAGCTTCGACGTGCTCAGCGCCATGGGCCACGAACCCATGCGCGACGCCGTTGGTTACGCCTCGATCATCTTGCACAACTAGCGCGACGTCAGATCATCCCGACGACGCCTCGAAATGACCCAGCATGTGCCCGTGGCTTATAGCTGTTCCCGATTGAGTGGCCGATGGGACGTGCGTTTCCAACACCGGCGGGCAAGCTCGCCGGCTAAACGAGGCCCTCGGCCGTATGGTCCACTGAGTCCGGAAGCGGCTTAGGGCGAGCCGGATTCGCTTCCCGATTCCGCCACGCTCGATCGGCTGAACCGCTTGCGAATCGAGCGATCGAGCGCCACCACCTTGGCTTGATCACGCGCGGCGGTAAACGTGCCGGACAGCCGGCAGGGTCCGAAAAGGTCCGGCGGCTCGTGGACGGTTCGGGCGGGGTACAGGGCGGACGACTCGATGCTCCCTGTGACCGTGTTACCGTCCCGCGAGAGGGTGAACCAGACGAAACCCGAGCCCTCGTAGGCGATGCTGCTGCGATCCACCGAGAGGCTGTAAAGAATCCTGGCGTTGGTCTGCGTCGCTTCGGCGTAGGTCGTGCCCGGCCGGGGACGCCAGAAGACCTCGACCTTCAGCGTCTGCGACATTCGAACGTCGATCGGGTCGTCGGCGGGCCGTGAAGCCGCCATCCCATCCTGCGCCGGCGATGTCATGGGCAGGCGGGTGGGAGCGACCTCGAATACGAAGGTCCAGTTGCCGTTCGGAGCCAGACGAAAATACCCGGCGTCGAAAACCTCGGTGTACCTTCGCGCCTCGCCGGCATCGCGGAAGGATAGGACGTCGAAGCGTGTCTCGACGGGCCTACAGCCCACGTTCCAGGCAGCAAGCACGAGCGCGCCGACCGCCAGGCACGATCGCGAAAGGACGGACGATCGGCCGCGCGACGGGACCGCGAGTCGCTTACAGCTCATTGGCGTCGATCAGCTCGGTGTGGTCCTGCCTGGCCCGGCTGCGCACGCTATCGATGCCCAACAGGCCCAGGGTATCGCGCTCCACGATCGCGGCCAGGAAGGGTCGCGGCACGGTCGGCAGGTTCGTCCCGGTGACCAGTTGGTTGATGCGATAGAGGGACTCGATGGCCGAGGCCGCCTGGGTATAGGGAAAGTCGCTGCCGAAGAGCAGCTTGTCGATCACGCCGTATTGATAGGCCGACATGATGGCATTGTAGGCCTGCCACGGCCGATGCAGGATCGAGCTGATGTCCGCGTAGAGGTTCGGATGCTTGCCGAGCATCACCACCGTCTCGTCCACCCAGGGGTAACCCATGTGGGCGATCACCAGCTTGAGTTGCGGCAACTCGCGAGCCACCTCGTCCAGAAGCACCGGCCGCCCGAACTCCATTTTGCTCTGCACGCTGAAGTGAATCCCTTGATCCACGAAGACCGGCATCTTCAGCCGCGCCGCCTCGGCAAAGACCTGCATCGCCCGGCTGTCGGCGGGGTGAAAGTCCTGCGCCGCCGGCGACACCGTGATCGCCTTCATCCCCAGCTCGCCGTGCGCCGCCCGGATGTCCGCCAGGGCTTCCGGCAGGTTCGTCGGGTCCACACCCGCCACGCCGATGAGCTTTTCAGGGTGGCGAAGGACGTAGCGCGAGACCAAGTCGGCCGGAATCTCCGCACCCAGGTACCTGCTCTTGAAGCTCAGGACGAAGCTCTTGTCCACCGGTTCGCTGGCCGCGAGATGACGCTCCATTGAGGCATCGGGCCACGGCTCCCCGCCGGTCAGGGGCCGCGCGCTGCGCTGCCGGCGGGAAGAAAGCTCGGCCTCGCTGATCCCAAGCTGCTGAGGGGACTCCCAGATGTGTGTATGGCAATCGACGATCACCAGACGAAGCTCCGTGCGGCGGGGACCGGCGGGAAACACCGATGGACCTCGACGCGGATCAACCTCCTGCGGGGAAAAGCAAGCTTATCCCAGCCGATCTGAAGCGGTCAACCTCACCGGGCGACGTTATGGGGCGGCCCGTTTTCTTGACTGTCGAGTGTGTATCCACCGCCGAGATACGCTTCGCAAACCGCCGGGTGATCATTGCCATGCCCCAACGGGGATGCCGGCGTTTTCGGACATTGACTTCGGGGACTCATTTGCAGTAAAGTATTATGATACGGACGGTTGAGGCGCGCCAGCGTCTCGGCCTCCGAAAGGGTACATGCCAGCGCGCCATGCTCCGCGCATCGGTGGGTGGCTAGGTGCCTCCAGGGAGTGCTCCACGCGGAGGGAAACGCACGGCCGAGGCAACTCGGTCCGGGGAATTGGTGGTGACGAGGGGACGTCTCTCTAGTCGAGTGGCGGGTTTAGTCATCCTGCTGGGCGCAGGTGCAGCCGCGCCCGTGCGCGCCCAATCCTTCACCGAGGGTTTCAACGACGTCACCATGCTGACCGGCGCCGGTTGGGTGCTCCAGAACGCCAGCACGCCGGGCGGAAGCAGCGGCTGGTTCCAGGGAGTCCCGCTTCCGGACGAGTTCGACGCCCAGGCCAGCCCCGTGAGTTCGTACATTGCCGCGAACTTCCACAACGCCGGCAACCCCAATGCCAGCGCGGACACCATCAGCAATTGGCTCATGTCCCCGGTGCGCACTTTTCAGAGCGGAGACATGATCTCCTTCTGGACGCGAACCGAGTCCGGCACGGTCACCTTCCCCGATCGGCTTCAACTCCTGCTCAGTCTCAACGGCGCCAGCACCAACACCGGCGGCAGTCCCACTACCAAGGGAGACTTTTCCGTCCTCCTCGAAGTCAATCCTTCCTACCTGACCAGCGGTCCGAATTCCTATCCCACCAATTGGCAGCAGTACATGGTCATCCTGGGCGGCATCGTCAGCCCGACTCAGGGCCGCTTCGCCCTCCGCTACTTCGTCGAGAACGGCGGACCCGGCGGCACACGCAGCAACTACATCGGGATCGACTCGCTGACCTACACCGCTATCCCCGAGCCCGCCGCTTTGCTCCTGCTCGCCGCGCCGGCCATCCTCATCCGCAAGCGACGCCCAATTTCCAAGCCCTAGATCATCCAGGCGAGCATCGCCAACAGCATCAGGAATACCGCCAGGACGAAGACATAGCGCCTGGTGCGACCAGATGCCCCGTCTACGGGCGTGATCCAGTCCCCGCAATGCGGACACTTTTGCGTATCCTCGGTAACTTCCCCTCGACAGGAGGGGCAGGCCATGGTCGGGAGGCTGTCGGAGTCGGCGTCTGCCGCGTCGGCCTCGGAGCCGAAGTCGCGATCGTCGTCGAAACCGTCCGAAACGTCGTCCATCACTTGATGACCTTGAGCAGGTCCTTGAATCTCGGATGGTCGCATCGTTCCGCCAACTCGAAGATGAGCGACTCCGTAGTGGATACCTCGACCCCGGCATGCCGCATCCGGGCCAGGGCCGCGTCCAAGTCCCTCTGACGACGCGAACCTGTCGCGTCCGCCGCGATGAATGGCTGGTAGTCCACCCGCAGCAGGTCCAGGGCGGTCTGCTGAATGCACACGTGGGCTTCCAGGCCGACCAGGATGACCTGCTCCCGGCCGGTCCGCTGAAGGGCCGCTCGAAAGGCCTCATCGCGCCAGCAACTGCACGTCGTCTTGACGATGGGGCCTTCCGCCCGGCCGAGCATGGCGGAGAAGCGCCGGTCCGTGGGGCCGAGTCCCTGCGGATATTGTTCCGTGTAGATGATGGGCAAATCCAGGATTTGGGCCGCCCCAATTAATCGGCTGACTGCGGCGATGAGTTCGTCCTGCGTGCAAGTTTTTATCGCGGCGAGCATCTTTTCCTGAATGTCAATGACGATCAGGACGCCAAGATCGGCTTCCAAAGAATTGACGTGCGGCATAATCGGCCAACCTTATGAAATCCCGGCGCAGTATAGCGCACACTTCTCGAAGTCACAACGTCTTCGCGTCTTGCGATCGGCAAAGCCATCACGCTATGATGGACCTCGCAACAAATTGTCCTCCAGCTTGCGCGCTTGCAGCCTTGGAGATGACCAGTGCCTCTCTCGCGAAAGGTCGTGCTCATCGCCGGCGCCACCGGCCCCGTGGGCGGTAGGCTCATCGGCGCCTTTTCGGCGGCCGGCGCCCAGTTGGCCCTGTGTGTCCGCAGGCTCAGCGACATGCCGGACATGGAGCGGACCCTCAAAAAACTGCACACGCAAGCCCTGGTCATCCCCTGCGATTTGCGCTTTGAAGAGGACGTCGTCCGATTGGTTCACCGCGTCATCCAGCGGCTCGGGCGCATCGACGTCGTGGTCAACGCCGCTTCAGTCGTCGGGCCCCGGCTGACCGTCTCCGACTATCCCATCGAGCCGTGGCGCAACGTCTTCGCCACCAACGTGACCGGCACCTATCTGCTGTGCCGCGAGGTCTCCCCGTGGATGCGCCGCCAGGGAGGCGGTTCCATCATCAACGTCACCAGCAGCATGACCGCCACGCCCCAGCCGCAGTTGGGGGCCTACTACGTCGCCGCCCAGAGCATCGAGGGGCTGACCAAGCTACTGGCCCTGGAACTCAAGGATGACGGCGTGCGGGTCAACACGATCCGGCTCGCCGAGGATGCCGTGCTGCCTGACCAGGAGGATCCCCAGCCGGATTGGACTCGGGCCTTTTTGTGGCTGGCGGGGGACGATTCGATCGCCACAAGCGGCACGCGCATCGCGACAGCCGAGTTCGCCACGATCAGCTAGCGCGCCGCGAGCCGGCCGCCGGCGGCGCGACACGTTTCGGCCTATCGGGATTCGCGATACTCCTCGAGCCAAGCCATCTGGATCGCCTCGAGCTTCGCCTCGTTTGACGCGTGAGGATCATCGCCGAAATCCGGCAGGTCCACGACCCACTCACGCAGATCGGTGAAGCGGACGGTCAAGGGGTCCACGTCGGGCATCTTCTCGCAGAGGAGCATACCGATGTCTTCGCTGTCGAGCCAAGTGAGCTTTCTCGGCATGATGAACCTCTCAAGAAACAAATCGCGGCCTGCACCGGCCAAGGTCAGGAGCGAAGCCGGCCGGCTCTCGAATATTTGCCACATGCCGCGCTCGTATGAGCCGGGCCGCGGAGCTACTCCTGCTCTTTCTTGGTAGTCATGCTCTCGGCCCCGTGAGGCTCGCGAGCGAGGTTGCGGTTCCAGCTTGGGATTTTGATCTTGACGCCGCGGCTGCCGTCCGGGACGCACTGGCACCCCAACCGGCTGTTGGGCTTGAGATCGTAGGCCTCCTCCAGCTCGTCGTCCTCATCCTCGGTGGTCTCGTTGCAACTCTCCTGCCCCTCCAACACATGCACGTGGCATGTGCTGCACGCGCAGACCCCTCCGCAGGCGTGATCCAGCTCGATGCCGTGGCCCATGCAGATGTCCAAAATGCTCCCGGGAAGACCGTGGTCCTCGTATGGCACCTTCGCCGGATCGACTTCCAGCACGTGCTCGTGGCCCTGCTCGTCGATAATCGTAAGCGTGTACTTCTGCTTAACCTTGGCGTCGGTGTCCTTGATGTAGGGGTTCTGGCCGCCCATGTCTGGTCTCCGCTTGTCTCAGGTCCGCGCCCCGCTGCTGGATGCGCCCGCGGCCTTATCTTCCCTCAGGGTCTGTGCGATCGCAAGATTTGCCAGTCGCTCGGTCATCTTCCCGAACCGGTCGAGCGCCGCGTGCAGCTTCTCCGCGTCGCCCGTCTTTTTCGCCAGCTCACGCAGGACCCGGATGCCCTCCTCAAGGGCCGTCCGCTCCTCGTCGGCGAGCAGCCGGCCGTGCCTCGCCAAGGTCTGCTCGGTCTTGTGAGTGTCGAATTCCACCTGGTTTCGCAGATCGATCAGCCGATGGGCGGCCATGTCCTGCCGCGCGAAGCGGATCGACTCGGCCTCGATCCTGCCGACCTCCTCCCGCGTCAGGCCGTGCGAAGGGATGACCTGAATCGACGCCGCCTTGCCGCTGCGATGCTCGCGCGCCGTGACGTTCAGGATGCCGTTCGCGTCGATGAGGAGCTGCACCTCGATCTTGGGAATCCCGGCCGGCATCGGCGGTATGCCGGACAGATCGAACGTCGCCAGGCTGCGGCAGTCGGCGGCAAGCTCCCGCTCGCCCTGAAGCACGTTGATCCGCACGCTCGTCTGGCCGTCCACGAAGGTCGTGAACTGCTCGGTGGCCTGACACGGGATGCGCGTGTTGCGCATGATCAGCTTGCCCATCGCCCCGCCCATGGTCTCGATGCCCAAAGAGAGCGGCGTCACGTCCAGCAGCAGGGCGTCGGCCCGTCGGCCGGCAAGTATCTGCCCCTGCACCGCCGCCCCCAGGGCCACGACCTCGTCAGGGTTGAGGGCGGTGTACGGCCCTCTGCCGAAGAACTCCTCGACGCGGCGGCGAACGAGGGGGATGCGCGTCGAGCCGCCGACCAACACGACCTGATCCATATCCGCCGGCCCCAGTTTCGCGTCTACAAGGGCACGACGGCAGCATTCGATGGTCCGCTCTACGAAAGGAGCGATCATGGCCTCGAACTCGTCACGGGTGATCGTCCGGCGGCAGAGTCGCCCTGCGCCCAAGTCCAGCTCGATCGTGGCCGTGCGCTGCGCGCTCAGGCGAATCTTGACCTCCTCGGCCAGCGTGCGCAGCGCCTGCTTTGAGGAAGGGGTCTCGATGTCCAGACCGTGCTGCTCGCGGGCTTCCTTCTGGACCAGGGCGATGATGCACCGGTCCAGGTCGTCGCCGCCCAGGTGAGTGTCGCCGCTGGTCGCCGCCACCTCGAAGACGTCCTTTGAGAGGCGCAAAATGCTCACGTCGAATGTCCCGCCGCCAAGGTCATAGACCGCAATGGTCGAGCCGTCGCCGGCGGCAGGACCGTAAGACGACTCTCCCGTGCATTGGGTTTTGTCGCCGATCGGCAGGCTCGCTCCCGGCGGTCGGTCGGTCGGGCCCGCCCGGACCCCGATGCCGTAGGCCAGGGCGGCGGCCGTCGGCTCATTGACGATGCGAACCACGTCGAGGCCGGCGATGCGGGCGGCGTCGCGCGTCGCCTGCCGCTGAGAATCGTCGAAGTAGGCGGGAACGGTCACCACCGCGCGGCGCACCTCGAAGCCGAAGTGGCGCTCCGCCCGGGCTTTCAGCTCCCGCAGGACGAGCGCGGATATCTCCTCCGGTGTGAGAAGCTCTCCATTGACGTCGATCTTGATCGTGTCTCGCTGGCCGGGAACGACACGGTAGGTCAAGTGCGGCAGCTCATCCTTCAAGTCCTCGATTCCGAGACCCATCAGCCGCTTGATCGAATAGACGGTATGCGACGGGTTCGCCACGGCTTGGCGGCGCGCCTCCCAACCGACGGTGACGCGACCATCGGCAGTGAAGCTCAGCACCGATGGAATGCGGGCTTCGCCATCAGGATCGCGGATGACCTGCGGCGCGCGCTCGTCGGCATAGGCCACGAGGCTGAAGGTCGTGCCCAGATCGATCCCGACGATGAGGTCTTCGGACTTCATGCCGTTCGACCGCCTTGTGTTAAACTCTCGCGTCCAACCGGCGAGGGCCCCAGTTGTTCCATGAGATTGGTGAAATACTTCATGGCATTCAGTTGCACCCGCAACTCGTCCTTCGATTGTTCGCCGGCGCTCGACAGGCCGCGGCACAAAATGGCGATCCTGGCCTGCGTCTGTTCGGCCTGACGGGTCACCGATTCCCGTATTCGTCCGATGGCCGCCTCGTCGCGGGAGGATTTGGCCTCTTCGATCTCTTCGCGCAGCAACATGACTTGGCCCAGGAGGTCGGGCGGCACCCGCTTGTCCTCGGCGGCTGATTTGCCGCCGGCCAACTCCAGCAGATACGCCGCCCGCTGGTGAGGCTCCTTGAGGACGTCGAAGGCCTTGTTGACCGCCGCCGAGAGACGAAGCGAGAGCGACTGCATCTCGGCGGGACTGTTCGCGAACCTGTCCGGGTGGATGTTCCGGCTGATGGCCAGGCGCCTCGCCGAGAGATCGGAGGGGTCCAGATCGTAAGTCCGCGGCAGGCCGAACAGCTCGAAGTAGTCCGCTCCCTGTACGTGGGCCAGCAATTCGTGGCAATCCGTGCAAGCCGGCGCGGCCAGTTGCAACGACTCACAGGTAGCGCACTTGGCCGGCGCCGCCGTCGGCGAAGGGTGCGCCGTCGCTCGTCCTCCATTTGCCATTTTCAACGCTTCATTCGACATAAAAAAACCGGCCCGCCTGTCCGCCGGTCACGGCGTCCTCCAGGCGGGCCGAAATCCGATGCGTCCCCCTTCGATTCGGGCGGCGCGGCGTTGTCCGGTCGGGGGGCTAGGCGCTGAAGCTGCTCCCGCACCCGCAAGTGTGCGTGGCACTGGGGTTATTGAACACGAACCCACGGCCCATGACCTCGTCTTTGAAGTCCACGGTCGTTTCCTGGAGGTAAATGTGGCTTTTGGGGTCGCAGATCACCTTGACGCCGTAAGCGTCCCATTGCTCGTCGCTCTCAGTCATGTGTTCGGTCAGATCGAGCGTGTAGGAGAAGCCGCTGCATCCGCCGCCCTTGACGCCGACGCGCAGGTAGGTCTTGTCCGGTTCAAGTTTCTGCTGCTGGATGATGGTCTTGACCTCACTGGCAGCCCGCTCTGTCAAATTCACAGCCATTTCTTCGGAACTCCTGTTCGCTTTCGTTCTTCGGTTCGACTCCAGGCCGATCGGGACTACGCCTCACCGGGTCAGCGGCCGGCCGACGCCTCTGCCGGGGCCATCGTCTCGTGCTTCTGTTTATAGTCGTTGATCGCGGCCCGGATGGCGTCCTCGGCCAAAACGCTGCAATGGATCTTCACCGGCGGAAGGGACAGCTCCTTCACGATCTCGGTGTTCTTGATCTCCAGGGCCTCGTCGACGGTCTTGCCCTTCATCCACTCCGTGGCCAGCGAGCTGGAGGCGATGGCCGACCCGCAGCCGAAGGTCTTGAACTTGGTGTCGATGATGCGTCCGGCCTCGTCGCACTTGATCTGTAGCTTCATCACGTCGCCGCACTCCGGGGCGCCGACGATGCCGGTGCCGACGTTGGGGTCGTTTTTGTCGAGCGATCCGACGTTGCGCGGACGCTCGTAGTGGTCTACAACTTTCGGGCTATACGACATATCGGAATCTCCTGCCGCCTGGGGCCTCGTCAAATTCCTTGCTTGCCGCCTGCCACGCCGGAGGCGGACCATCGCAGGCCGCTAGTGGGCGGCCCACTGCACCTTGCTGAGGTCGATGCCTTCCTGGGCCATCTCGTACAACGGACTCATCTCCCGCAGCTTTTCGACCGCCGAGCAAACGCGCTCGACGGCGTAGTCAATCTCCTCTTCGGTCGTGAACCGGCCGATGGAAAAGCGGATCGAGCTGTGTGCCAGATCGTCGCCGAGGCCCAGGGCCTTGAGGACGTAACTCGGCTCCAGCGAGGCGCTGGTGCAGGCCGAGCCGCTGGACACGGCGATGTCGTTGAACCCCATCATCAGCGACTCCCCCTCGACGTAGAGAAAGCTGATGTTCAGATTGTTCGGAATCCGCTGGGTCGGGTGGCCGTTCAGATATATCTCGCCCAACCGGCCGAACAGCCCCTCCCGGAGTCGCTCGCGAAGACCGGTGACGCCCTCGATCTCCTTCTTCTGGTTCTGCACGCAGAGTTCCGCGGCCTTGCCCATGCCCACAATGCCGGGCACGTTCAAAGTGCCGCTGCGCATGCCGCGCTCGTGGCCGCCGCCGTGGATGACCGGCTCGCACCGAACCCGCGGGCGCTTCCGGCGCACGTAGAGGGCTCCGATGCCCTTGGGCCCGTAAATCTTGTGGCCGCTGCACGAGAGCAGGTCGATGCCCATGGCCTCGACGTCGATCGGCAGCTTGGCGAAGGTCTGCACGGCGTCGGTGTGAAAGATGACCCCCTTCTCCTTGCACAACGCGCCGATCTCCTTGACCGGATTGATCGTGCCGATCTCGTTGTTGCCATGCATGATCGAGACCAGGATGGTCTGGTCGGTCATGGCCTCGCGGACCTGGTCGGGATGGATCATGCCGTGCTTGTCCACCGGCAGGAAGGTCACCCGAAAACCGTTCTGCTCCAGGTACTTGCAGGGGTCGATGACCGCCTTGTGCTCAATGACCTGGCTGATGATGTGGTTGCCCTTCTCGCGGTACATCGCCGCGATGCCCTTGATCGCGATATTGTTGGACTCGGTGGCCCCGCTGGTCCAGATGATCTCCTTGGGCGAGGCGTTGATCGCCGCGGCAACCTGTTCACGGGCATGCTCGACGCCCTCCTCGGCCTTCCAGCCGAACTCGTGGTTGCGGCTGGCAGCGTTGCCGAAGTCGCCGGTAAAATAGGGCATCATCGCCTCGACGACGCGCGGATCAACCGGCGTGGTCGCGTTATAGTCCATGTAAATAGGCAGCTTCATCTCGTGGGCTCCATCCTTACCGCATTGCCTTCCACCGACACGGCCACGCTTTGCCCATGTTCCTCATGGTCGTAGGCGATGTCCGCCAGGGTGATCTCGTTCAACAACTCCGCCAGCCGGTTGTGAATCTTGCGAATCGGCCGGCTCACCGGACACACGTGCAGCAGTTCGCAAGGCGATTCGCCGGGCTCCGGGTCCGTAGCGCACTGCACGAACTTCACCGGCCCTTCCACCGTCTCGATGATCGCCGCCAGCGTGATTCGCTCCGCGGGAAGCGCCAGCGTGTATCCGCCGTTTACCCCGCGCATCGAGCGGATCAATTCCGCATGGGCCAGCACCTTGAGCACCTTGATCAAGAGCGCCGACGGGACGTTGAACCGGTCGGCGATCTGGCGCGCCTTGCAAATCTGGCCTGGCCGTCGCGCCATGTCGCACATGGCGATGATGGCGTAGTCCGTCTTGCGGGTCAGGGCAAACATCGTCGCACCATCTTGGCCGCCCGGCAGGGGCAGCCAGACCTTGAGAATATAGTACCATATCGGTACTATTTTCTTTGTCAATGACGCGAGACGCGGGTTTTCGGATGTCCAATGGTGAAAATGCAATGGGCCTCTTAGGTGGATTGGAAGGCTTCCGGTCCCGCGCGGAAACCATTATTTCGGCGTCTTCCTCTGGAAGGAAATTAAACATAACTTATTATTATAGATTTGTTTATGGACGAATTTGGTCGTAAAGACCGGACAGGCTCGGCGAGGCAAGCCCATACGCCTTCGTTGACGTTTCCAACCTGGGTAATCGTTGAGGGGTACACATAGGCCCTGGCGTTGTGCATCGGGTTAGGTTGGCGAGTGAATTACCTGGCGTACAAATCAGGCACGCATATGATCCTCAGTGGGGGCCGGTGCCCAATCGCCCTTGATCGGGCCTGTCCGAGTCCGTACAAACAAACACGGGTCGCGTTTCAAAAAGCGGCGTAGCTCAGTTGGCAGAGCAAGGGATTCATAAGCCCTGGGTCGCCGGTTCAAGTCCGGCCGCCGCTAGTCTCATTTGCCCTTTCACAATCCAGGGATTGGGCATTCAATGCTCTTGCCGCACGGCTCTTTCGGCTCTTTTACGGAGTCGCTTTCGGGCCGCTCTCGTGTGAGTTTGCGATGGCAAGTCACGCGTCGCCGCCCGACCTTGCCCTTATTGATCTGGTCTTTTTTTTGTGGCTGTGCGATAACGAATGATCGTTTCCATGTTCTTGTTATCGTGACATTCTCGCTCAGTCATCCCTATTTCGTATGTTCGTCCGGGGCATCTAACCGTGCTGCCCTCGGATGTGAATTCTGCATCGTGGCACCCGACTGGGTTTCCATACGGCGCCGGCGACCGTGTCTGCCACAGGCGCTGCCCGGGCGTTCATTCGGACGAAGCCGGACTGATGCGAGGTGAATCATGCCGCATGAGAAGGACCTAACGGATCGACGGATCGTCGTTCGCCCCATTCGGATCGAGGATTACGAGGCGATCCGTGAAATGGCCTTGCGCAGTTTTCCGGGGATGCAGCCCTGGAAGCGCGACCAGGTCGAGAGCCAGCTCGCGGTCTTTCCACAGGGCCAGCTTTGCATCGAGCTGGATGGGAAGATCGTCGCTTCCACCGGCAACCTGATCGTCGATTTCGACGATTACGACGAGTGGCAAAACTGGAAAGAGATCGCCGACTCCGGGTACATCCGCAATCACAATCCGGCCGGCGACACCCTCTACGGAATCGAGATCATGGTCGATCCCGAGCATCGAGGGATGAAGCTGGCGCGGCGGCTCTACGAGGCACGAAAGGAACTCTGCCGCCAGGAGAATCTGCGATCGATTATTGTCGGCGGACGCATCCCCGGCTACGGCAAACACGCGGACAAGATGACCGCACGCGAATACGTTGAGCGGGTCATTCTCAAGGAACTGGTCGATCCCGTGCTCACCGTTCAGCTTTCCAATGGTTTTACCATTCGGAGGCTGATTCCCGACTACTTCCCCTCCGACGAGGAGTCGAGAGGCTACGCGACCTTCCTGGAGTGGATCAACCTCGATTACGTCAAGGACCAAAAGCGGCGGTTTCGAGCGGTCTCGCTGATGCGCATCTGCCTGGTGCAGTACGGGATGCGGACCATCCGCGCATTCGACGACTTCGCCACGCAGTGCGAATTCTTCATCGACACGGCATCCGACAACAAGGCCGATTTCTTGGTCTTTCCCGAGCTGCTCACGACCCAACTGCTGTCGATCATTTCGAAGGACCGTCCGGGCATGGCCGCGCGGAGGCTTGCCGAGTTCACGCCGCAGTACCTGGAGCTATTCACGAAGCTGGCCATGAAGTACAGCGTGAACATCATCGGCGGCTCGCAGTTCATTCTCGAAGGGGATCTGCTGTTCAACGTGTCGTTCCTTTTCCGTCGGGATGGCAGCGTCGGCAAGCAGTACAAGCTGCATATCACGCCGAGTGAGCGGAAGTGGTGGGGCGTCTCGCCGGGCGGCAAGGTCGAGGTGTTCGACACCGACCGAGGCAAGATTGCCATTCTGATCTGTTATGACATCGAGTTCCCCGAGCTGGCCCGCGTGGCTGTGGCCAAGGGCGCGCGGGTCATCTTCGTCCCGTTCAATACGAACGAGCGTTTTGGCTACCTGCGAATTCGACACTGCGCGGCAGCCCGAGCGATCGAAAACGAGGTCTACGTGGCCACGGCCGGATGCACGGGCAACCTGCCGTTCGTGGAAAACGCCGACGTGCATTACGCCCAATCCGGCATCTATACGCCGGCGGACTTTCCGTTCGCCCGAGACGCCATCGCCGCCGAGAGCGGTGTAAACGTGGAAACGCTGGTCTTCAGCGACGTGGACCTCGAAGCGCTTCGCCGACAGCGTCTTGGCGGCACCGTGACGACTTGGAAAGATCGGCGGACCGACCTTTATCGCGTCCGCTATCGGGAGCCGGACGGGACGGACATGGAAGTTTGAGAAGGGAGTTGAAACCTCGACCGTGCGATTGGTTCCTATCGCCCGATTATTCAGGGCCGCTCAGCGGCCGGCAAGCGCTTCGACGTTTTTCGAGGCGCCGGCGACAAGAATGATGTCCCGGGCCTCAAAGGGGCGCGTCGCGTCCAAGAGACTCCAATTCTCCTCCGATGGGGAAACCGCCGGCCGACGAACGGCCACCACCTCGACATTTGCCGTTTGCCGCGGTCTTAGGTCCGTAGCCGTACGACCTACCCACTTATCGGGAACCGGAATCTCGATCATGGAAAATCCTTCGCTGACGGCGAAGAAGTCGAGCACTCCGCCGCCGGCGAGCATTCCGGCGACGCGCTCGGCTGCCTCCCGCTCGGGAAAGACGACTCGCGTCGCACCCACGATGCGAAGTATTTCGGCGTGTTCGACATCGACGGCCTCGACGACGATCTCCTTGATGCCGAGCTTCTGAAGGTAATTCGTGACGAGGATGCTCTGTCCGATGACGTCGCCGAGATCGACGATCGCGCAATCGATCCCCTCCGGGAGAACCTCCTTGAGCAACTCGAAGTTCAGGGCGTTCGCCTTGACCGCCTTGGCGGCCATATCCCGCAACAGTTGGATTTTTTCGTCGCTCCGGTCGATGACCACGACGTGACGCCGCCTCTCGCAGAGGGCTTCCACCACGCACTGTCCGAGCCGTCCGAGTCCGATGACCGCGAAGCTGTTCATGGTAGATCACCCAATGGCTAGTTCTTCTTGAGGGTAAGAGTACACCGGGCCATGCCGCGGTCGCAGGATCGCCAGTGCGACGACCAACGGTCCCAGACGCCCGACGAACATACAGCCAATGATAAAGAGTTTGCCGGACGTTGAAAGCGTTGGCGTGACGCCGGCCGAGAAGCCGACGGTGCCGAACGCGGACACCGCCTCGAACGCGAGGACGGTCAGTTGATCCGCTCGCCCGCCCGATTGCGGCGTTTCTTCGCTGAATAGAAGGCCAGCCACCACCAGCGTCAAAAAGAGGAGCGATAGGGCCAGGAGCAGAAACGAGCGTTGGATCGTCGCCGGCGGCACAGTGCGGCGGATCAGCGCTACCGAGTCTGCGCCGCGCAGGCGAGCGACCATCGTGGCGATCAATACTGACGTGGTCGTGACCTTCAGTCCGCCCCCGCAACCGCCGGGCGACGCGCCGATGAACATCAGGAACATCAATGCGAACAGCGTCGGCTCCCGCAGTGTCGCAACATCCACGGTGTTGAACCCGGCGGTCCGAGCACTGATTGACTGGAAGATCGAGCCCAAAAGCGACTCCCAGAAACGGCCGGAAAAGGCGCCGCCCCGCTCCAGCCCGAAGAGAACGCCTGTTCCGATTCCCCAGAGCGCGACGTTCGCCATCAGGACCACTCGGCTGTGCAAGAACAGCGCCCGCCGCCGGCCGGTCATCCAGGCCATGAGCCAGAGGGCCACTTGGCGCAGGACGATAAATCCCAGTCCGCCTAGGATGATCAGCGCGCCGAGGGTCCCAAGTATCACGGGGTCTGATCGATAGTCCGTCAGACTGTCAGGAAACAGGGAGAACCCTGCATTGCAAAACGCGGACACGCTGTGAAAGACGGCCAACCACCACGCGTCAGGCCCGGTGAATCTCCCCGATAGAATGACGGCTCCAATCGCTTCCGCGCTCAGCGTGACCAAGGCCACCCACGAAAGCAACCGTAGCGGCTGCACGCGCACCGCGGCGAGCGAATTGGCTGCCGTCACGGTCTGACCGAGAGTCGCCCGTCCGGCGGCGACAAACAGGATCGTCGAAACTGTGGTGATGCCGAGGCCGCCGAGTTGAATGAGCGCGAGCAGGACGGCCTGGCCGGTCATGGAGAGCCGCTCCCCGATCGTGATCGTGGATAGCCCGGTCACGCACACGCCGGAGGTCGCGGTGAACAGCGCATCGACCAGGGTCAGCCGCCCGCCGTTGGCGGCGGCCGGTAGGGCGAGCAAACCGGTGCCGATCGCAATCAACCCGGCAAACGCTGTGACGGCATGCACCGGGCCGGAAAAACGTCGGGAAGCTGTGCGATCTCCGTTTGCCATTTGGCAGCCGATACCCTAGGGCAACCGCGGCAGTTGCCGGCGTCCAGTCCTGACTATTGTGCGCGGCTGAGGCCTCCGGGAAAATGGCCTGCCGTACACAAGGCCGCTTCGCCACGCGAGGACCTAATGGGCATTGACCCGCTCCTGATGCTCGCCGCGATCATCATACTCGGCGCGCTCGCGCAGTGGCTAGGATGGTGGCTCCGCCTACCCTCGATTTTGCTCCTGTTGCTATTCGGCTTCCTGGCCGGGCCCATCGCGGGACTGGTCCGACCCGACGAGTTGCTCGGCGACCTGCTGCTGCCATTCGTGTCGATCTCGGTCGCACTGATTCTCTTCGAGGGCGGGCTCACGCTCAACCTTGCGGAACTGCGCCCCGTGCGTCGCGTCGTACTCCTGCTCGTCACGGTGGGCGCCCTGACGACTTGGGTCCTGGTGGCCGCGGCGGCGTATTGGCTCATCGGGCTGAACTTCGACCTGTCGGTCCTGCTGGGCGCGATCCTCACGGTCACTGGGCCGACGGTCGTGTTGCCGTTGCTTCGGCACATCAGCCCCGTCGGGTCCGTCAACGCGATCCTGAAGTGGGAGGGAATCGTGATCGACCCGATTGGCGCGGTGTTGGCGGTGATCGCGTTCGAGGTCATCACGGAGAGGCGCTACGAGAGTGCGTTTTCCCACGCCACCTGGACGGCCGTTCGAACCATTGGGCTGGGCGGCGCGCTCGGCCTGTTTGGTGCCGGGCTGTTGACGATCGCGATCCGTCGATTCTGGATGCCGGACCATCTCCATACGCTCGTGGCGGCCATGCTGGTCGTCTCCGTGTTCGCCGGCTCCAACCTCCTGTTACACGAATCCGGCCTGATGGCCGTGACCGTGATGGGCATCGCCCTGACGAACCAACGTTTCGCGGATGTGCGTCACATCCTGGAATTCAAGGAAAACCTGAGAGTCTTTCTGCTCTCGGCCGTGTTTGTGTTGCTCAGCGCCCGTCTGAAGCTCGCCGACCTTACCAGCGTCGGACCGGCGACGGCGGCGTTCATCGCGGTGCTGTTGCTGATCGTTCGTCCGGCCAGTGTGCTCATCTCGACCCTCGGCTCCTCGGTGAAGTGGCGTGAGCGCGCCTTTCTGGCGTGGATGGCGCCGCGCGGGATCGTTGCGGCGGCGGTTGCTTCTGTCTTCGCGCTTGCCCTGGAGGAGAGCGGATACGCCCAAGCGCGGCTTCTCGTTCCAATCGTGTTCTCCACGATAGTCGGAACGGTGTTGGTCTACGGCCTGAGTTGTCCGGCCGTTGCACGCGGGCTTGGCATCGCGGATCAAAACCCGCAGGGATTGCTGATCCTCGGAGCTGGCCGATTTGCCCGCGAACTCGCGAAAGTGTTGAAAACCAGTGGATTTCGCACGGTTCTCATAGACACGAATCGCGAGAACATCGTCACTGCGCAGATGGCCGGCTTGAATACTTACTTTGGAAGCATCCTGGCCGAGGACACGTTGGAGAGACTCGATTTGGCGGGAATCGGCCATATATTCGCGCTCACCTCCAACGATGAAGTGAACACGCTCGCAGTTCAGCGTTTTGCCCACGTCTTCGGCCGCGCTAATCTCTTCCAATTGCCGCCCGAAGGAAGCGAGTCGGGCCGCTCGAAGATGGGCACCCACTTTCACGGCCGACTATTGTTCCGCAGCGATGCCACGCTGGCCGAGATTGATTCACTCCTATCCCGGGGCGCATCGGTACGATCAACGAAGCTGACCGATGAGTTCGACTTTGAGGCGTACCGCGCGCGCTACGGCGAGGCGTCGCTTCCACTGATCCTGGTCCCGGAGAAGGGACGACTCGTCGTCGTCGTTGCCGGCGATGAGCCCGAACCGCGACCCGGGCAGACGCTGATCAGTCTGGTGCTTCCGCCGGCATCGGAGCGGGAGGCGCCGGGGCCATCGGGTCCGCCGGTTCCCGGCAAGGATATTACGGCTGAGAGTGGCGCCGAGTCGTCTTCTGGAAACCCGTGAAAATCGCACGCACCTCGCACAAGCATTCGCGGCGCTCGCAGTAGCTTGACCACCAGAGATGACCCATGTAGAGGTGGTCCGCGCTTCGGGATAGACTGTTGCGCCCGAACCGGCAGATAGTACGGAAGAAACACGCAAGGACTCAGCCCGATGTCGGACCAGGATCGCACAAAGCAGCTGACGCAGCGCGTATGCCGCGCGCTGGAGGCCAACCGACCGCACGACGCCGTTCGGCTCGTTGTAACGGGAGCCGAAAAGCGCATACTTCCGTCGGGCGCCGAACTCCTCAAATTGCTCCAGCGCCTCGCAGGCGCGCGAAGGGCGAAGCTGCTCATCAAGGCCTTCGCTTATTATCCCTGCATGGGATGCAAGGACGGGCTGGAGTCCTGCGAGCGCTGCAAGGATCGGGCGCGCGCCGCGTGGCGGAAGATGGCGTGCGAACACTGTCTGGACTTCGGCATGACGCGCTGCGATTTTTGCGACGGGGCCGGTTGGGTGACCTACAACTTCATCCCGGCGGGACTCAGGGCGTCGGTCATCGCAGAGCGCATGAACACGGCTCTCAAGGCGATGGAGGCGCAGCTCAAAAAAAAGACCCCACGCGTAACCGCGGCGAACGCCAAGAAGCTTGGAAGCCTGCTCGAACAGCGGATTCTTGCCCTTAATCGCCTGGCCGGCATTCTGGAAAACGCCCTGACAGCTTCAAAGAGCCGAACGGCAGGCGGCCCGCAAGCCGGAACGTTCGCCAAAAAAGTGATCAGGGTCGCCTCCCAAACCTGGCCGCGGCTGGAGAAACGGATGCGGGAGCAGTTGTTGAAGCTCGCCGAGGTGTTGCGGCTGGAGGCGACGCGGGCCTCTACCGGCGGCGCGCGCGAAATCATGCAAGACCGCGCCAAGTTCTACGAGTTGCTTTCCCGTTCACGAGGATTCGCCGGGACGAGCCTGGAGCATCCGTTTCTCGCAAGAAGTGCATAAGGAATTGGAGCGGCCTCTCGCATCGTTTCTGGGGTTGATGCGGCTTGCGCTCGCAACCCATTGTTTTCAAGTTCATCCTGAAAGCAGCAGCGAGTCGGGGCTCCTAGAGTGAAATCTTCCTGCCCCGCAGCGGCTCTCGTTTCTTGTCGCGGCGGCGCCCCTTGTTATCCGGTTCTCGGCTCCAATGCCCCGCATGGGGAGTGTTTGCTAGGACCAGCTTTCTCAGCAGGTCGGCCAGTGTCCTCGATTCCTGCTTGGTGAGTTGCTCAATACTGCGGCGCGCGTCTTCCAAGCGCGCAACGATAGCCTGGTCTGTCAGCCTCTTCCCATCGGGGGTGAGGCAGATCAGCACGCCGCGCCGGTCGTCCGGGTCTTCCTCGCGTCGGACGAGTCCAAGCGCCTCGAGCCGGTCGATCCGATTCGTCATGGCCCCCGAGGTCAGAGTCACCAGGCGCATAAGGTCGGAAGGAGAGAGGCGAAACGGGGCGCCCGACCGCCGTAGGGCGGCAAGTACGTCGAATTGCCACAATGAAAGCCCGAACTCGCCGAGCGCCCTATCCGCGCTCTGTTCCAGGAACTTGTCCAGCATCAGCACGCGGCTGACGACGCCCAGCGCGGAGGGGTCCAGGTCCGATCGCTCGCGGCTCCATTGTCCGATGAACAGGTCCACGGGATCACGCTTCATGGGCCCCTGCCTCCTCTCAAGGTGTTTGGAAACACTCGGTCGTCGATCCAGTGGATAGTATATCATCGAGATTCTTTTTGTCAAGATACTTGACATGAATCTTTTTGGAGGATATGATTGACGAAGAGGAACGCCAGGCGGACGACGAACGGCGTCGGTCCTCCTGCAAACGAATGGAGATCGCGAAGATTAGAATGGAACGAATCCTGCTCCCAACTGATTTTTCACCGCTCGCGACGCACGCCCTGCGCTACGCCAGCGACTTGGCAAGCGCCTATCGATGTAACTTGCACATCCTGCACGTCGTCGTGCCGCAGAGGGACGTGGTCATGAGCGCGGAGGGCGGGGCCGGCATCGCGCCCACCGGCATGGGTGGAATCTTGGCCGCCGACTCGCTAGCCGATTTGTTGGCCAGGGAAACTCGTGAGTTGACTCGATACGTCGCCGAACACGGCCCCGGGCTGCATGCCGAGTCAATCCTGGCCGTCCGCTGCGGAGTAAAGTGGGAGGAGATCGTTCGCTATGCCGCCGAGGCCGCGATCGACATGATCGTGATTGGCTCTCACGCACGCGGCGTGATGAAACGTATCCTGCTCGGATCCACCAGCAAGGCCGTATTGGAGCACGCGGGCTGTCCTGTGCTGATGGTGCCGAGCGCGGCGGTTGAGCACGAGTCCCAAACCGGGCCGGCCGGCCCGACAACGGCGGCGGGCGCGTAACCCATGGGCCCCTGTTCATCGGCGTGGACGAGAGCGCTGCAACAATTACACGAAGCTGAAGGCCTGAATCTTGAACATGAAAAAACCACAGGCAAATCGGAGGAATACACTGAAGTCCGGGGAGCGCTATCGCGCGATTACCCGGGCAAACGTGCACAAGACGCGCGAGTGGCAGTTGCTGGCGCCGGAGGCGCGCGAGGCCGTGCTCACGGTCTCGACGGTCCTGCCTTTTCGGACAGACGAATACGTCATGCGCGATCTGATCGACTGGTCGCGCGTCCCGGACGACCCCATCTTCCAGCTCACGTTCCCGCAGCGCGGGATGCTCAGCGAGGACGACTACGCAACGATGTCCGCGCTGGTTCGCTCAAACGCCGCGCGCGACGTGATTGATCGCGAGGCCAACCGCATCCGTCGAACGCTCAATCCGCACCCCGCGGGCCAGATGGCGATGAATGTTCCTGTCTGGCGGGCGAAACCCCTCGCCGGCGCGCAGCACAAATATCGCGAGACCGTCCTGTTCTTCCCCAGCCAGGGGCAGACCTGCCATGCGTATTGCACGTTTTGTTTTCGCTGGGCGCAGTTTATCGGAATCGACGAGCTGAAATTCGCCAACGACGAGATCGAGCAACTTGTGGGCTACTTGCGCGACCATCGCGAGGTCACCAACGTGCTGTTCACCGGCGGCGACCCGATGATCATGAGCGCTCGCCACCTGCGCCGCTACATCGAGCCGCTGCTGGATCCGGAGTTGGAGCATGTTCACACCATTCGCATCGGGACCAAGTCGGTGGCGTATTGGCCGCAGAGGTTCGTCAGCGACCCGGACGCCGAGGACGTGCTGCGGCTCTTCGAGGAAGTCACCGCCGCCGGCCGGCACCTCGCCCTGATGGCCCACTACAGCCATCCCGTAGAGCTTTCGACGACGGTTTCACAAGAGGCTGTCCGTCGCATCCGGGGGACGGGAGCGAACATCCGAATGCAGAGTCCGCTGATCCGTCGCGTGAATGATGATTCCGACGCCTGGGTTGATTTGTGGAAGACCGGAGTGCGGCTGGGCTGCGTGCCGTACTACGTCTTCGTGGAGCGCGACACGGGGGCTCGGAACTACTTCGAGCTTCCGCTCGCCCGCTGCTGGTCGATTTACCGCAACGCCTACAACCGCGTTTCCGGCCTTGCCCGCACCGTGCGGGGGCCTTCGATGTCCGCGACTTCCGGCAAGGTCCACATTCTGGGAATCTCTCAGATGGCGGACCGCAAGGTGTTCGTCTTGCAGTACGTTCAAGCGCGGAATCCCAAGCTCGTGCGGCGTCCGTTCTTCGCAAAATTTGACGAGCAAGCGACCTGGTTCGACCAGCTTGAGCCTGCAACTCTGAGCGATCGTGAGTTCTTTCCCTCCCCGCGGACCGGCGGCACTACCAGTGCATTCGTGAATCTCACGGCGCACGGCCGGACGGGCGCTGCTTGACGTGCTCAAGTCCAAGGGTCGTGGGCAAACCTATGATCCCCAGGGCGCCGAAGCCGGATATTGAGCGCCGCCGACAAGTCGTCCTTCCGGATGATGATGATTGAACAGACTCTTTGCTCTGCGTAGCAGTTAAGGGGATAATGTCCGACATGAAGCAACTAGGTTTGCAATGGGTGATCGTCGTTCTGGCATCTCTCGCTCAGTCCGCCTCCTTCGGTCAAGTGCCGTCAAAGGCGCCGGCGGGAGTTTCGACCGCGACAAGGCCGGCGGCTGATGCGAAACAAGCCTCAGGCGACGCGGCGCCGACCGACGCCGAGAAGATCGCGAGGCTTCAGCGGTCGATCGATGATGCCGCCCGGCAACTCGGAGAACTGCAAGGCAAGCTGAATGACCCCTCTTCGGAGTTCGCCCAGGCTGAATCGGAGTTTACCAAGCTGGACCGTCAACTGGCCCAGTTGCAGCAGGAGCGGGATTCCCTGCCGGAGCATGCCACACCGGCCCGAGGGCAGGAGATTGAACGCGAACTCGGCGACCTAAAGCCCAAGCACCGGCTCGCCAAGGAACGCTTCGACTTGGCCATCCGGGAACGCAAAGCCCTCCAGGAGCAGATCGGCACGCTCGAGCAGAAGATTCAGCGGGACACCGAGGTCGTAAAACGGCTCAAAGGTGAATCGCCTCCGACGACCCAGCCGGCGGCCGAGACGGTACAGGCCATGTCGCCTGATGCACCACCCACACCCGCGAATGGCGGCGCCGCGCCGGCCCCTCAGACTCAGGGCGTCAAGCCACAGGTTCCGGGCCTGCCGTCGGTGATTCCCGGCGCGGCTGCGGGAACGAACGACGCCGCTGCCGAGCGTCCGTCCAGGAAAGAACCTCCTCCCGAACTCGCCGAGGCTCGGCAGGAGGCGAATCGCAAACAGGCCGAAGCCCAAAGCGCGCAGGCGGAAGTCGCGTCCATCACCGAGCGGATCAATGCTCTACGCAAGAGCATCGATCTGGAGCAAGGTCTCTTCGAGACCAGCCGGAAAAAAGCGGACAATGCGCAAGAAACCGAGCGCACGCTCTACGACACGCTTCAACGAAAACTGGAGGAGGGAGTCCCCCGGAACGAACTCGGAGATTTGCGCCGCCAGATTTCCGAGGCCCGCGAACGACTTCGAGCGTCACAGGTCGAAATACACGAGCGGACCGACCGATTGAACCGATACCAGGCGGAGCTGGCGGATCTCCAAGCCGAGCACATCAAGGCGATGGAGGAGTCCGAGCATCGTTACGCCGATGCCGAACAGGCCCAGAAACGGGTGGAGCGTTTGGAGAGTCCGTTCTCGCCGCAGAATGTGTGGCGTTGGCTGCTCGATCACGGCGTCAAGGTTATTGGCATCATCCTGGCGATGGCCGCTGTGCTTTGGGCATCACGTTTGGGCGAGGGCCGCGTCGTCCGGGTCATGGTTGGCCGAAGCCGCCAAGGTGGCATCGAAGACCGTGAAAACCGCGCCAAGACCCTGGTCTCCATTTTCCGCAGTGCAGCCGCGGTCGTCGTCTACGCGGGCGGCGGGCTGATGATTCTGACTGAATTCGGTGTCAACATCGTTCCGCTGTTGGGAGGGGCCGCCGTCTTCGGCTTGGCGGTGGCATTCGGCGCGCAGAACCTCATTCGGGACTACTTTTACGGCTTCATGATCCTGTTGGAAAATCAATACACCGTCAACGACGTCGTCAGGATCGGCGACGTCTCGGGACAAGTGGAACGAATCACCCTGCGCGTCACCGTTCTCCGGAGTCTCGACGGCACGGTCCACATCATTCCCAACGGTGAAATCACGCGCGTCAGCAACCTGACCCACGGGTGGTCACGCGCCCTGTTCGACATACCCGTCGCCTACAAGGAGGACGTGGATCGCGTGATGGAGATTCTGATGGAGTTGGCCAAAGAGTTGCGACGCGATCCGGAGTTTCGCGGAGTGATTCTGGACCTGCCGGAAATGCTCGGGGTAGATGAATTCGCCGACTCGGCGGTGATAATCAAGTTCTTCGTCAAGACTCGGCCCCTCATGCGATGGACCGTCAAGCGGGAGTTGCTGCGCAGAATCAAACGACGTTTCGACGAACTGGGAATCGAGATTCCCTTCCCACAGCGGACGGTCTACCACCGTCGCGAAGACCGCCCGAAAGACGACGAGATGTCTCCGTTCCCCATGGCCCAGGACCAGGTGCATCATGAGACGCGATGAGGCGACCGTCAGTGGGCCTAACCGGCCTCGGCTGAGAGCCTTTGCCAAGTCGGCAGAAAGTCGGTCTGCGCCGGCCTCGATTCAAAACGAAATCGCCGTTCTTGCCGCGGTGACGAACTCGTCACGTTCCGCCGCCAACCCGACACAGGATGCGTCATGCGACTGGTGATTGTCTCAAACCGGCTTCCCGTGGTGATGGAGCGAGGGGAAGAAGGTTTGAATCTGCGCTCCGCGCTGGGCGGGTTAGTGACGGCCTTGGCCCCCGTGCTGCAACGGGTCGGCGGAACCTGGATCGGCTGGCCGGGCGTGGAGTGCACGGACGAAGCCGAGTTGGAGCACGCCTTGGGCGAGCACAGTCTGGGCGCGGGTTACGACCTCAAGGCGGTTTCCATGTCGCAGGCCGAGGTCGAGGGGTTCTACCACGGGTTCTGCAATGAGATCGTCTGGCCGCTGTTTCACGACTTGCAGTCTCGCTGCAATTTCGTGCCTGAGTATTGGACCACCTACCTTGCGGTCAACTGGAAATACGCTGAGGTTGTGAAGCGGTGCATCGGTCCGGACGATTTCATCTGGGTTCAGGATTATCACCTCATGGGGCTTGGGCGCTGCCTGAGAGAGTGGCAGGTCGTCAATCGCGTCGGCTTTTTCCTGCACGTTCCTTTTCCGCCGCCCGACATTTTTTGCAAGCTCCCTTGGCGGACCGAGGTGCTTCAGGAGTTGCTGCACTACGACGTCGTGGGCTTCCAGACCCCGCGTGACTTGCAGAACTTCCTGGATTGCAGCCGCACGTTGATGCCGAATGTCCGGCGCCGCAAACGCCGCGGCACCGCCTGGTGCGAATGCGACGGCCGGACCACCGCCTTCGGCGTGTTTCCCATCGGAATCGATGCCGAGCGGTTCGGCAGGGACGCCGCGAACGAATCCCTCACTCAGCGGGTCCAGCAACTCCGCCGAGACATGCCGGATCAGCAGATCGTCCTGGGCATCGACCGGCTCGACTACACAAAGGGCATCCCCGACCGCCTCCGCGCGTATCACTTGGCGCTCACACGCTATCCGGAACTCCATCGAAAGGTGTCGCTGCTCCAGGTCGTCGTGCCCAGCCGGGAGGACGTGCCCGAATATCAGGAACTCAAAGGGCGGATCGAGCGGCTTGTCGCCCAGATCAACGGTGAGTTCACGCAGCCGGGCTGGGTTCCGATTCACTATGTCTTTCGCCCCTTGGAGTGGCCGGAGCTGCTGGCGTATTACCGCACGGCGGATGTGGCGCTCGTCACCCCGCTGAAGGACGGAATGAATCTCGTCGCCAAGGAATACTGCGCTTGCCAGGTTGAGGGCGACGGAGTGCTGATCCTGAGCGAATTCGCGGGGGCCGCGGTTCAGCTCAAGGGCGGCGCGATCCTCGTCAACCCCTACGATCTCAATCGCGTGGCGGACGCGATCCATCACGGCGTCAACCTGACCAGACAGGAACGGCGTCGCGCGATCCGCCGCCTTCGCGCCATCGTCCGACAACAAGACGTTTTTTGGTGGGTACAGAGGTTTCTCAATGCGTGCGGCCTGGCGGTACAGCGGCAACCTCTTGCAGCCGCCTCCCTTAGCATTCTGAGCGCGGAGGCCAGAGTCGAAGTATGAGCGAGACCGGGCTTGCCGAGCGCACGACGGACGAGGCGTTGCTCCAGCGCATTGATCAAATCGCGTGCGCGCCGCTGCTCCTCATCGCCAGTGATTTCGACGGGACAATCGCCCCCCTCGTCTCCGATCCGGCCGCCGCCGAGGCGGATCGCGAGTCCTTGGTCGCCCTCAAGGCGCTCGCCGCCATGCCCCAGACCCACGTCGCGATCATCTCGGGCCGCTCGCTGAGCGATTTGGCCCGCCGCACGCGCGAGGTGGAGGACGCGCATCTGGTCGGCAGCCACGGCAGCGAGTTCGAGGCCGGCTTTACCACCCCCCTGACGCCGCAAGCCCTGACCTTGCTGGCCCGCCTGACCGATCGGCTCCGCGAACTGGCCGGCCGGGGCGATGGTCTGCTCCTGGAAGAAAAGCCCGCTTCCCTTGCCTTTCACTACCGCGGCGCGGACGAGGAAACCGCGCGACGTGCCGTTGACACCATCCTCCATGATCCCGCGACGTGGCCGGGGGTCTACGCCAGACACGGCAAGAAAGTGATCGAGCTCAGCGTCATTGAGACAAACAAGGGGACGGCGCTGCGGCGGATCCGCCAACAAGTCGGCGCATCGGCCGTCCTCTTCGTGGGCGACGACGTGACCGACGAAGACGCGTTCGCGACCCTCGTGGGACCGGATATCGGCGTCAAGATCGGCCCGGGAGAAAGCTGTGCGCGAGACCGAGCCGCCGACACCTTCGAGGTGGCGCGCATCCTGGCCCGCCTCGCCGAGCGCCGCTCCGAGTGGATCGCCGGGGCGGAGGCGCCGCCCATCCAACACCATGCGATGTTGTCCGATCAGCGAACCATCGCCCTTGTCGATCCGGGCGGCCGAGTCGTTTGGATGTGCCTACCGCGAATCGATTCCTCCGCGGTATTCGCCGAGCTTGTCGGCGGTCCGACGGCGGGTTTCTTCGAGGTTTGCCCGGCGTCCGACGCCTCAAGTCCTACGCAGCGCTATGTCGGCGATTCCTTTGTGCTCGAAACGTCTTGGCCGAACCTGCGCGTGACGGACTATCTGGATTGCGGCGGCGGTCGGGCGTTTCATCGGGCAGGACGCACTGATCTGGTTCGCGTGCTTGAAGGGACTGCGCGCGTTCGCGTGGTGTTCTCGCCGCGCCTGGACTTCGGCCGCATGGAAACGAGGCTGGCCGTCACGGCAGGCGGCATCGTCATCGAGGGGTCGGTCGATTCGTTGGTGCTCTACGCCCCCGGCCTTCACTGGCGACTGTTCGATGAAGGCCGGCACCAATCGGCCGTTGCGGAATTCGACTTGTCAAATGGGCCGATGGTCCTGGAGCTTCGCTATGGCACCGCGAGCCTCGCCCCAAGCCCGCACCCCGAGCCGGCGCGACGCGAAACCACGCTCGGTTTCTGGTCGAGCTGGGCCTCCGCTCTGACGCTGCCCCGAGTCGCGAGGGACCCGGTGATGCGAAGCGCGCTCGTCCTGAAGGGGCTCACCTACGGCCCGACAGGAGCGATCGCCGCGGCCGGAACGACGAGCCTGCCGGAGCACGTCGGCGGCGTCCGAAACTGGGATTACCGTTTCTGCTGGCCTCGCGACGGCGCAATGTCGGCGACGGCCTTGTTGCGGCTCGGGGCGCCGGGTCCTGGCTTGAAGCTGCTCGATTGGATCCTGGGCATCCTGGATCAATGCGAGCCTGGCTCGCTCATGTGTCCGGTCTACACCGTCTCGGGCGGTCATATCGGCGCGGAAGGGGAAATCGGCGAACTGCGCGGCTACCGAGGCAGCCGGCCGGTGCGCGTCGGAAACGCCGCGGCCCATCAGGTGCAGTTGGACGTCTTCGGACCGATCGCGGAATTGGTGGCCCTGCTCGCGGAGCGCGGCGCGGCCCTCTCCGCCGAACACTGGCGGTTGAGCGATGCGATGGTCTCCGCCGTCGAGCGACGCTGGCAGGAGCCCGATCACGGCATCTGGGAGGTGCGCCGGTCGCGTCAGCACCACGTGCACTCGAAGGTCATGTGCTGGCAAACCGTCGACCGCGCGCTGGCCGTCGCCCACTACCTCGGCCGCCGAAGGCCGGATTGGGTCGATCTCCGAGACCGCATCGCCGAGGACATACTGACGCACGGCTGGAATCCGTGGGCCCATTCGTTCTGCGCCACCTACGAGGACTCCGAGCCGGACGCCAGTGCCCTGGCCGTCGGATTGAGCGGCCTGCTGCCCCCGACCGATCCTCGGTTTCTCGCCACGATCGACTACGTCGAGAAGCATCTGCGCGACGGTCCCACGCTCTACCGGTACCGCTACGACGACGGGCTTCCGGGAACCGAGGGAGGCTTTTACCTGTGCGCGGCCTGGCTCGCCGAAGCCTTGCTTCTGGCCGGTCGGCGCGACGAGGCGGCGAGGTTGTTTGAACAGTTCCTCACCTCGGTCGGACCGCAAGGCTTGTTGGCGGAGCAATACGACCCCCATGAGCGGCAGGCGCTCGGAAACTACCCTCAGGCCTACTCACACCTGGGGTTGATCAATGCCGCGCTGTGCATGGAGCGCAAGCCGTAGCCTCGGCGCGCCGGTTGTTGCACAGCGAACCAGAGCGGGTGGCGATTCCGTGAAACCGGCGTACCGCCCATTACTATCGGGGGCAGGCGTAGCAAACAACCCGCGACCGGCCGGCCCGGCCGCCAACGCCGTCCCGCCTGACCCCACAGCCGCCAACCTCACCTTCCCATTCCGATGGGGACGGAACGGCATCGAAGACGCGGCCTGACGTTGAGCGATGTCCCGCGATGCTCACTCATTCCCCCAATAGACGATGAGCACTTCAAGCTTGGGGTCGGCCGTTCCATGCGGAGTTGCGATCTTCGTTCCCAGAGTCGGAGGCATGGCGCTAACTGAAACGATGTCATCCTCGCCAAGGCCAAACTCGGCTGCCCTTTCATTCAGCTCGTCGAGTACCTCTTGGACGCTGAGTCCGCTGATTTGAAAGCACTTCAGCTTGCGCATATGCTATCCTTTCTCTGAACTAAACGACCCGCCCCGGTCCGCCCGGGCGCGGGGCGGAGGCGTTCCCATGCCGAACGATCTTCTTGAACCCACATCTACGAAAGACTGTCACGGAGCAAACGACCGTTCAGGAATACGTCGCAGACCAAGCGGCCTCGATCAACTCTGTACCCATTCCCGATACTGACCATTTGTCGCAGAATCGGTCGCTCCAGCCTTGATTTTGCCGCACCGCCACCCTGCGCGCGCAACTCAGGTGCGTCGTAGTTCGCGATCCGGATTCGCGATCCCTCCTCGTTCTCCCAACGCCATCCGGGGGAGATGTCAAACGTGTCGCCGTCGATCACCTGCGTCACAGTTGCTTGAAACATCTCGTTCTCCTGAAGGAATCCGAGAAAGCATGATACCGCGCCAGCGCGCCCACTACAGTTTGGCATTAGCAAGACGCGTGCCACAACCGATTGCGGTCGCAGGCTGAAAACCCGCCGGCTCTGGGGGTGCGAGCTGCCGTTTTGGCAGTCGCCGGTTACGGATCTGTCGGGGTGGCAGAGATCGCCTGCCTTGGGCACCCGCAGGCGCTCACCGGTACTTCCACCAAGTAGACGACAACTACTTGACGCCACGTAGGAACGCGATCGCTGCGGCCTTGTCCTTGAACTGCCCGCGCACCTCATCACCGTTGCTATACCTGACACCAACCTCGTAGCGAGCGAAGGGGCCGTCGGGCTTGGACTCGTCGAACGACTCAATAAAGGCTATGGCGTCGGTCACGGTTGCCAGCATCCTGCGCAGGCCGTGAAGGGGAAGGACGTAGACGCTTTCGATCTTACGCGTCAGTGTTACCCGCAAGGTCGACACGAAGGCATCCAAATCTGTTTTGTGCCGCTGGCGAAGCGACGCTGCTATTCGCTCACGTTTGACTTGGCCCAGCTTGTCGAATTCCTTGACCTTGCGCAAAACGACTGCGTCGGGGGTGTCTTCGTCAAACGACGCGTCGATTCCAGCAACCGCAAACGCGCCGACAACACTTTCGTACGGGAAGTAGACAACCGTGAACCCGTGCGAACGCAGTTGACTTAACGAGCCTTCTGTAAACACCCCCGCAAGTACTACCCCGAGGAAAGGCCGTGAGTCACTGTAACGCTCTGCGAGGGGCACGATGGCACCTTGAATCTCCTGTGCCTTGTTCCGCGAGTGCTTGGTATACCGCCTCCACGCGATTTCCACGAAAGCCTTCGGCGTGCCGACGGCCTGGTCAGTGCCACAGGATTCCAGGACGTAGTCCAGATCGTGCGCGTTCCCCTTGCCGTCGACCCAAACAACTTTCCTCTTGCCACCCCGGGCCTCGCGCACCCTCTTGGAGTCCAGATATAGTCCATGCTCTTCAGCGACGGCTTCGAGCAACGGTCGAATAGCAGATTCCAGCACCTCGCCGATAATCTGGCCGAACCGATGCGTGGGGGATTGCGCCATGAATGGTCCTCAGCCCTCGACCCATAGGCGTCCCTCGCAAAGGGGAACGCGATGTTTCCGGTTCTTCCATTTCACGTTGCGGTCTCGCGTACGCTCAAACCGGAACGATTTGAAACCGGCGGCCACGGCGAGCTTCCCCAGCCATTCGATGACGGGAACATAGACCCCATACGGGGCGGAGTCGCCCACGACGAAGCAAACCTGGCTCGGACTGTCACACACACGTCGCAGCTCGCCCCACACGCGCGCGAGGTCCTGGAAATAGCAAGCCACCATCAAGTGGTAGGTCTTCTTGCCCCCTCTTGATAGGCGAACTGCGGCGAGTTTCTCGCAGACCATTGTGATCTCAGGACGGATACTCTCTAAGCCCGGATCACAGAGAACGGCGTCTAGCTGAACCGCCCGCTCGGGAACGTGCTGGGTACAGGAACGGACGAGATAACGTCGCACGCTGGATTGGAGGTCGCCCCACCCCTGGATTTCACCCAGAAAGCACATTTCAAGACGTGTCGCGTCTGCGTAATCATAGTTGTTAGGGTAAGGAGGCGATGTGATGACCAGAGTCGCAAACCCGTCCGGTACATCCGGGCAGTTGCGGGCGTCGCTCGCTACGAGTGCAGGCCGAGGAGACTCGTTACCTGGCGCTCGATTCATGTCCGCGAGCATCCTTCGGTACTGCTCGCTGAACGCGCCGTATGGCTCTGCCGGGAATCGTTTTGACTTGCTCGGCAGGATGTACTGCCAGGGGGCCGTACCGGCGTGTGAACAGGGACGAAGGATAGCGACGAGGCAAAGCCAAGCGAGTCGAGCAACATCCGAATGGTCGTCGACCAACTCGAAGGCCCGCCGCAGTCGATCGAGCTCGGTCAAAGTCTCATCGCTGTAGCAGGTGCGAATCAGCTTGGGGTAGTGGTCGATCTCGGCGGATAGGTCACGTGCAACCTTCAGCATCTTCTCAGCGATGATTCGGAACCGATCACAATCCGCCCGGCGAGCGAGCTTAGCGCGGGCGATTCTGGAAACAAATGGGTGGGCCTCTACGCCGAAGCATGGAGCCCCGGCATCTTCAGCCGCGATCAATGTTGTCCCGGACCCCGCGAAAGGGTCAAAGACCCGAGCCGTACTCCCTCCCGGGGCTGTCGCGATGACGTGCTGAGCCCATGCGCCTGAGAAACCTGCGCTGAATCGAATCCACCGATGTACCGGGAGGCGCATGTTATCGACGAACGTCGAGGAGGCGGCATCGCTGATCGGAGGGTCGGCATCCAGCTCAGGGAACAGCGTCGGTTGAGCGTGTCTCAGCGCCAAAACTTCGGCTCCTTTGTTGTCCTTGCGGTCCACCTTACCGCCCGCCCGCGGCGGTGTCGAGGTCCAAGCAGAGGCGATGGTCGAGATCTGCCCCATTTACGGCAGGAGCGATGGCACGGTGGGGTAGCAGGCGATCGAGCCGTCCCGTAACCCGTTGGGCCGCCAGTGCTTACAAATATTCAACAGAAAATCAGCTAAACGGCTTGACGCTCGGTCGGTACTCTATAGAATATCGGCAGAAACCATGCGACGGTTTCGGCGGTCACGCAGAAATAGGGGGCGCAGAGAGGCTGGATGGGGCCGCGGGCGGGCGGAAGAATTTTGGGAAAAAGGCGCACCAACTCGACCGGCGACGGCATAAGTAACCTATAGAGGACCTATTGAATTTCGGTAAGGAGACCGAGCCATGCGTTACGCCCTCAAATGTGAGGATTACGAGGAGCTGGTGATCCTGGGCCCGGAGGACCGCAAGGCCCCGCCCAGGCACCGCCAGGAGGTGGTGGCCAAGGAGTACCCCAAGAGCACGCCCCAGGCCGTGCTGGAGCTTCGGGCTCGCGGCTTGGCCGCCGACGCGGCCATGCTGGACTACCTGATCCGCAAGGGCACCCTCCCGGAGCCCAAGGGCGGCGAGGGCCGCAACCGCGGTTGGACGCGGCAGGACATCGACCGGGCGGCGGCCCATCTCGACGCCGAGGAGGTCTACGTCCCCGGCACGGTCGCCCGGATGTTCTTCAACATCGACCCAGCTCAGGACCTGCGGGCGCAGCAGAAGGCCTTCGCCGAGAACCCGCACCTGCCGCCCGATCCGTCCTACTTCGTCATGGAAATCTTCCCCGGCGCGCCGGGCGTCGGACTGTACGCCGAGGTCCGCTACCGGCCCATGACAGCCAAAGAGGAGGCCGAGTGGAAGTCGCGGATCGCAAAGGCCAAGCGGGCACAAGGGAAGGCGAAGCGATGACCGCGACGCTGACGGACAGCATGTTGCTGGCCGCGCCGGAGGTCGCCATCGAGGCTGGGGCGCATCGTTCGGGGCGCAAGCCTCGCATCACCATCATTGCCTACACCGGCGGCATCATGGCCGTGCCCGGCTGGGGGCCCGTGGCGCTGGACCTCGCGGGGTTGGAGGCTTCCGGGCAGATTCCGTTATTGGCCGATCACGATGCCCGCGTGGGTGGCGTCGTGGGCCACGGGGAAGCGGAGGTCCACGACGGGCGGCTCGTGGTGACGGGCATTGTGAGCGGCGCGGGTGCGGCGGCGCGACAGATCGTGGAAATGGCCTCGGGCGGGTTTGCGTTCCAGGCGTCGGTCGGCGTGGAGCCGATCGAGCACGAACGCATCCGCGCCGGCGAGAGGATTGAGGTCAACGGCTGGGCGATGTCCCCGCCGCCACCGCCATTCTCGATCGCTTCCTGCACACTGCCGAAGTCATCGCCATCACCGGCCGCAGTTACCGTCTGCGCAACCGTTCGTCGAAAGACCAACCCGGGGCGACAGCGGCCGCCGCTTGCAAGGACCCCACGGAATGAGGTATGTCTACCCCAAGATGCCTGGCCGGTTTTCATGTGATCGGTGACGGTTGACCGTCGGGATGCTCTTGGCTATACTGGTAGGGAGTATGGCTAGCGGGTATCGCGATGGCGAAAAAGACGATGCTTCCGATTTATGCCGACCAGGTGCAGCGGGGCATTGAGGCGCGGCTGAGCAGAATCGCAGGACAGGTGCGGGGCGTGGCCGGTATGGTCAAGGCCCAGCGACCATGCGTGGAGGTGCTCAACCAACTCAGCAGCATCGAAGCCGCCCTTCGCGGAGCGAGCAAAATGGTCTTGCGGAATTACCTGGAGCGATGCGCGACCGACGCCATCCGCTCGGGAGACACGGCAATTTACGATGAGTTATTGGAGGCGTTATATCGATTCATGAAATAGGCAGGCGCGTGGCCTGCTTCGTTTTCGTTTCACGAGGAGATGTATCATGCGTCGCAAATGGTTTCTGACGAGTCTCTTGGCCCTACCGCTCGCAGTCGGCGGATTCGTTTACGCCAAATCAACCAAGGCGCCGCCGGCCCCGAGCGGTTACACCTGCCCGCTGACGGGCGAGCAGCTGCCCTGCCCGAAGTGCTGCCCACTGAATCAAAAGAAATAGCAAAAACCCGCCTACTCGTCACGAAGTAGCGGTCGCGCAAAGCGAATGGGAGCCGCCGAAGTCGGAGCCCTGGAAGTCGCGCAGGATGGCGAAGTTAACGCCGATGACCTCGCCATTCGGCCCGAAGACTGGCCCGCCCGAGCCACCCGAGCTGGTGTGGGTGTCGTAAATGAGCTGACGGCCTGTGGCGTCGCTTAGGCCTCAATGCGTGATGACAGGCTTAATTGCACGACGGCGGCTCAACGCATCGATCAGCGTGGTCGTATTACGGGCCTCGGCCAGTGCTGACTGGGCGACATCGGGATCAGCACACGCTTGCGGCGCCGCCAGTCGTGTTGGATAGCCAAGCAGCATGAGATGTTCGCCGCGCAAGTCGGGTCACGATTGGAAAGCGGCATGACCGGAACGTTGCGGATTGGGGCATGCAAAACGGCCACGTCGGGGCCTTCGGCGATGATGCGGATCGTCGTCGTATGGACCGCGATCTGGTCGTGGTCCAAAGAGACGACGGTCAATTGGATGAACGCCGGTTCCAGGCCGCGGGCCAATTCAGATGCATTGCCTGAAACCAATCCTCCAACCCACTTCTGCAAGGACGCATTTCAGGCCCAAGTGAAAAAGTCAACGAATTGGCAAGCCTCGTGTTTGTGCCTCCCCTAACGTTGCGGCGCGACATGGGTCTAGGCCAGAAGAAGTGGCCAGCATCGACGGCATCGGAGCTGTCGGTGGGCAGGCCCACAACCTCGGGTCTTGAGGAGAACCAGAAATGATGAGGGTCGCGCGAAATGTATTTGCTTTTGCCGCCGTTGCAGGAGCAATTGTCCTGGGAAAACCGCAAACCACGAAGGCGGACCATGCCTGTGGCTCCGGTGGCTATTACCAGGCTGACCATGTGACCCGAAGCAACTTGTACGATCGAGGACCAGTGTACTACCGTCGTCCCGTCTATCAGCCGTACGACCACAGCTACCCGTTCAGCCATCGACACTACAGCTATTACCGGCCGGCGCCGCACATCGATGTGTCGGTGCACACCAGGTATCGGACCTATTCGCACCACGGTCGTCACGGTGGGCACCATCGCGATTAGTACGCGCTCTCCTGGCAGCACGGCACGACAAGACCCTGCGGCCGACCGGGCCGTGCCCTTTCGTTGCTTCATTGGATGTCAAGCGCACTATTGAGAACAAGCTCGAATCTCATCCACGTTTCAGGCCCTCAGAACAGGAACGCCGCGAGGCCCTGTCGGAAGAAATCGGCAAGGAATGTAAGGAGCATCGTCACGAACGCTGATAATGCGTCGAATAGCCCCTGAATTGGGTCTGTGGCAGTCATTTTTCGTC
>Ga0187893_10000852_pt1 | contig 76770 bp, 60 predicted proteins | sample MA1701074metaG_FD_139574 | JGI IMG/M metagenome (GOLD analysis project Ga0187893, IMG submission 139574) | White microbial mat communities from a basaltic lava cave in the Kipuka Kanohina Cave System on the Island of Hawaii, USA - MA170107-4 metaG ...
CCCTGTGGCCGGTCTGGACCTCCCGGCCCCTCCGACGGAGCGGGTCTCACACGGGCCGTCCAGCGGCCAGCGAGCTTGGCTCTCATCGAAGGGCCGGGCGACTCCTAGGGTGCACCAATGAGCGAGCCGCGTACCCTGTTCGAGAAGGTCTGGGACGCCCACCTGGTGCGCGGCGCGAGCCCGGAGACGCCCGCGGTCGCCTACATCGACCTGCACCTGGTCCACGAGGTCACCTCGCCCCAGGCCTTCACGCTGCTGCGCCAACGTGGCCTGCGCGTGCGGCGGCCGGAGCGCACCCTGGCGACCACGGATCACTCGACGCCGACCGACTTCGCCCGCGATGCCCGGGGCCAGATCCTGATCCGCGACACCCAGGCCGCGGAGCAGGTGCGTCAGCTCGAGACAAACTGCGCCGAATTCGGGATCACGCTGTACGCGCTGGGCAACGAGCGCCAGGGCATCGTCCACGTGATCGGGCCCGAGCTGGGCGTCACGCACCCCGGCTCCAGCATCGTGTGCGGGGACAGCCACACCTGCACCCATGGCGCCTTCGGGGCGCTGGCTTTTGGGATCGGCACCAGCGAAGTCGGACACGTGCTCGCGACCCAGTGCCTGCTCCTCGAGAAACCCAAGACCATGGCCGTGAGCTTCGGCGGCGTGTTGCGCGCCGGCGTTTCGGCCAAGGACCTGATCCTGGGCCTGATCGCCAGCGTCGGCACCGACGGCGCCAGCGGCCACGTCGTCGAGTACCAAGGCGAGACCGTTCGCGCGTTGTCGATGGAGGAGCGCATGACGTTGTGCAACATGTCCATCGAGGCCGGCGCGCGAACCGGGATGGTGGCGCCCGACGAGACCACCCTCGCCTATCTCGAGGGCCGGCCCTTCGCGCCGAAGGGCGCGGCCTGGGAGGCCGCGGTCGCCCGCTGGCGCTCGCTCCCCAGCGACCCCGGCGCGCGATTCGACCGCGAGGTGTCCTTCGACGCGTCGGCCCTGGAGCCCATGGTCACCTGGGGCACGAACCCCGGCATGGGGGTGCCGATCGGAGCGCGGGTGCCCGAGCCGCAGGGCGACGCCTCGCGTGAGAAGGCGCTGCGCTACATGGGCCTGGAGCCAGGCCAGGCCATGCTGGGCCGGCCCGTGGACGTGGTCTTCATCGGGAGCTGCACCAACTCGCGGCTCAGCGACCTGCGCGCGGCCGCCAGCGTGCTGCGCGGGCGCCAGGTGGCGAAGAACGTTCGCGCCCTGGTGGTGCCGGGCTCGCAGCAGGTCAAGCGCCAGGCCGAGGCCGAGGGCCTCGACCGCGTGTTCCGCGAGGCCGGGGCCGAGTGGCGCGAGGCGGGCTGCTCGATGTGCATCGCGATGAACGGCGACGCGTTACGTCCCGGCCAGTACGCGGTCAGCACCAGCAATCGCAACTTCGAGGGACGCCAGGGCCAGGGGGGACGCACCTTCCTCGCCAGCCCCCTGACCGCGGCCGCGTCGGCGGTGGCCGGCAGCCTGGCCGATCCCCGGGAGTACGTGGCGTGACCCCGATCCGTCGCTGGACGGCGCGCACGGTCGTGATGCCGGCCGAAAACGTCGACACCGACCAGATCATCCCGGCGCGATTCCTGACCACCACCACGCGTGCGGGACTCGGCCGCGCGTTGTTCGCCGACTGGCGTTACGACGCCTCGGGCTCGGCGCGGCCCGACTTCGTGCTGAACACGCCCGCCGCCGACGACGCCTCGATCCTGGTGGCGGGCCGCAACTTCGGCTGCGGCTCGTCCCGCGAGCACGCGGTGTGGGCCCTCATGGACCACGGCTTCCGGGTCGTGATCGCGCCCGCCTTCGCCGACATCTTCCGCCGCAACGCCCTCAAGAACGGCCTGGTGCCCGTCGTGCTGCCGGCCGACCTCCACGCCCGTCTCGTCGCCGCGCCCGGAGCCAGCGTCACGGTGGACGTCGAGGGCTCCGTCGTCGAGTTGCCGGACGGCGGCACCGCGCCCTTTTTCATCGAACCCTTCGCTCGCTACTGCCTGACGACGGGCCAGGACGAGTTGCAGTTCCTGCTGTCGCTGGAGGCTGTGATCGCCGCGTACGAAGCGAAGCCGCCAGCCACTCCCCCCCTCCAGGAGGTCCCCTGACATGTTGCCCACGATCACGGTTCTCCGCGGCGACGGCGTCGGGCCCGAGGTCATCGAGTCCGCGCTCTCGGTGCTCGGCGCCTGTCTGCCGGTCAAGCTCAAGGAGGCGAGTGTCGGCGGCGAGGCCATCGAAGCCACGGGCGACCCCCTGCCACCGGAGACACTCGCCGCCTGTCGCGAGGGCCAAGCGGTGTTGCTCGGCGCGGTCGGCGGCCCGCGTTGGGAGGGCGACGGGCCACGCCCCGAGGAGGGCCTGCTGCGCCTGCGCCGCGAGTTGGGGCTCTACGCGAACCTGCGCCCCGCGAAGTACCTCGGGCTGCCCACGCCGCTGCATGAGAGCCTGGTGCGCCAGGCCGACGTGCTGGTGGTGCGCGACCTGCTGGGCGGGGTGTACTTCGGCGAGCCGCGCGGTTCGAACCCCGACGAAGCGTTCAACACCTGGCGTCAGACCCGCGAGCAGACGACGCGGGTCGCCCATGCCGGGTTCCGTGAGGCCCGCCGGCGGCGGCGCCGCGTCACCTCGGTCGACAAGGCCAACGTGCTGGAGGCCTCGCGGCTGTGGCGGACCGTGGTGACGGACGTCGGGAAGCAGTACCCCGACGTCGAGCTGGAGCACCGCTACATCGACGCGATGAGCTTCGACCTCATCAAGTCGCCCCAACGCTTCGACGTGGTGTTGTGCGAGAACCTGTTCGGCGACATCCTGAGCGACGAAGCCGGGGCCATCGTCGGGTCGATCGGCGTGTTGCCCTCGGCCTCGATCGGCCAGGAGACACCCCTCTTCGAACCCGTGCACGGCTCGGCCCCGACCCTCGCCGGGCGCGGCATCGTGAACCCCACGGGTGCGATCCTCTCGGTCGCGATGCTGCTCGAGTACGGCCTGGGCCGGCCCGACCTCGCGCGCAGCGTCGAGCGCGCGGTGCTGGAGGCGCTGCGGGAGACCCGCACGCCCGACATCGGCGGCTCGTCCACGACCGCCGAGGTGACCGGCGCGGTCCACCGGCACCTGGCCTGGCTGCGCTGGCAGGAGACCGCGGAGCCGGTCGCCTACGGCTGGGGCGTGTAGCCCGCAGCGCTCGCCACCCGTCGCGCCCGGCTGCCGGCCGGGTGTGGACTCCTGATCACCTGCCAGCCAGGAGCGACGTGCGGTTGGCGAGGAGTTGTCCCAGCTCCAAGTCGCTGAGGCCGAGGCGCTCCGCGAGTTGCCGGGCGTAGGCCACGGGCTCGAAAACGGGATAGTCGCTGCCGAAGAGAACCCTGTCCAGACCCAGCCTGCGCAAGTCCCCAGCCAGGGCGGCCGCCTCCTCCGCCGTGGTGGGGGGAACCCCCTCGCTTTCCTTCTCCAGCAGCACCGCCGACAGGTCGAAGAAGATCGCAGGCCCCCTGCGCGGCTCGCGCGGCACACGACCGGCGAGCGCTCCGAACACCGCGCGTGTCCACGGGCCGTAGCCGCCGCTGCCGCCCAGGTGGGCGATCACGACCTCGAGCCGGGGATGCGGCAGGAGCACATGCTCGAAGAACCGGGTGAGGTCTTCGGCCTCCAGGCCGGAGCGTCGCGTGTCGACGTGGAGCAGCAGGGAGACGTTCTCGGACTCCGCCCAGGCGGCGATCCGCTCCAGCAGGCCGAGTTGGGCAAGATCCCGGATGTCCGCGCCCGCGCTGGCCAGGTGGAGCTTCAGGCCCGGGCTGCGCAGCTCGCGGCGGCAACGCCGCATCTCGTCCCATGCATAGGGTCGGACGAAATCGACGGAGCACAACGCCACGGCCCGAGCGGGGTAACGCGCGGCCTCGGCGGCCACGTGGTCGTTCTCCCCCCGCACGCGGGCGTGTTCCTGCTCGAGGCTCAGGCCGAGCCCGCCGCGGAACTCCTGGTTTCCGTAGAAGTGCGCCATCGGCACCAGCAGCGCCTGCCGCAGCGGGCTGTCGTCCCCGCGACCTGCGACGGGCTCCAGCAACCCGGCCACGGAGGTGTAGGCGTCGTCCGGCCGCGAGAAGGGCACACCGAGCGACTTCCAGTCCCGCACCAGCGTGGGGCTCAACACGTGGACGTGGTGGTCGGCGAGCGCCGGAGGCGGCGGATCCTGAGCGGGCGCGGCCATTGCCAGCACCAGGCCGAGCGCGAGCATCGACGCCGAAGTTATCACGCCGGCGAGCGCCTCAGCGGCGCCGGGCGGGGCGCGCGCTGGGGGCAGCGCTCCAGGGGTCCTCCGGCCATGGGTGTTTCGGGTAACGTCCGCGCAGCTGCCTGCGCAGCTCCGGGTAGGTGCGGTCCCAGAAGCTGCGCAGGTCGCGGGTCGTCTGCACGGGACGGCCGTTCGGCGCCAGCAACTCGAGCAAGACCGGCTCGCGGCGCGGGCCGAGGCGCGGCGTCTCGGCGAGGCCGAACAGCTCCTGGAGCTTCACGCGGGCGACGACGCTTCCGTCCTCGCGATATTCGAGGGCGGCGCGGCGGCCGCTGGGAACCGGCAAGAACTCCGGCGCCAGGCGCTCCAGCTCGCGCCGCGTCGCGTGGGGCAAAAGCTCGCCGGGGTCGAGGCTCGGCAGGTCGGTACGTCCGGCGAGGGCCCGCTCCAGGTGCACGTCCAGGTCGGTTTCGAGACCCGCGAAGCGGAGCCGCCGCAGGATCGCCTCACCCTCCGGGCCGAGGCCGCGCTCCCGCGCGGCCGCTAGGAGCACCCGCTCGGCCGCGGCGGCCTCGGGCGCGACCGGCCGTTCGGCCAGCAGCAGGGCGCCGTAGAGATCACGCTCGAAGGCGCGCACGCGGTCACCTTCCAGGCGGTGCACCAGCTCGCGGCGCGTTGGCTCGAGCCAGGCGCGCTCCACCCGGCTCGCCATCCGGACCCGCGCCTCGACCCCGGCCCCGGCCAGGTCGAGGCACACCAGGAACTCGCCTTCGCGGACCCCACTCTCCGGACCCAAAACCGCCCCGGTTCCCGAAGCCAGCAGCAGGCGCGGCGAGCCCGGCTCGCGCCGGCGCGCCACGCGGTCCGGGAAACCCGCCAGCAGCGCCTGGCGCAGGTCCGAGCCCGCGCCCGCCCCGGAACGCCGGATCTGCGCCGCGATCGCGCGCGCCACGCGGGTTGCGCCAGCCGGGAGATCGACCCGGCCCAGCAGCGCGAGCAGGTCGCAGTCGGTCGTCTCGCTGGCGGGTCGCCAGGCGACGCGCTCCGAGAGCAGGGCACACGCGAGGGCCGCTTCCGCGGACCCACCCGCTGCGAGCAGCACCCGACCAAGCCGCGGGTGCAGCGGCAGGCGGTGCAAGGCGTCACCGGTCTGCGTCAGTCGCCCGCCGCGTACTGCTCCGAGGCGTCCCAAGAGCTCCATGGCGGCGTCGACGGCGGGCGCGGGCGGCGCCTCGAACCACTCGAAGCTTCCCGGCTCGCCGCCCCAGGCCAGGACGTCGAGCACCGGCCCCGCTAGGTCGACACGGGCGATCTCGGGCTCGCGGTGCGGGCGCAGGATGTCCCGTGGATCCCACAGCCGCAACGCGCGGCCGGGGCCGGTGCGCCCGGCACGGCCGGCGCGCTGGGCTGCGGAATCGGCGGAGATGCGTTCGGTGTCGAGGCGGTCGAGCCCTTTCTCGGCGTCGTAGCGCAGGACCTTGTGCTGGCCGGTGTCCACCACGTCGGTCACACCCTCCACGGTCAACGCGGTCTCGGCGACGTTGGTCGCCAGGATCAGCTTGCGCTCCGCTGAAGGCGCCAGCGCTCGATCCTGCGCGTCGCTCGGTAACGATCCATGGAGCGGCCAGACCTGGAAGCCGCGCCGATCGAGGTCCGTGAGGGCCGTGTGCACGCGGCGGATCTCGGGGGCTCCAGGCAGGAAGACGAGGGCGTGCCCGCCTTCGTGGCGCGTCAACTCGCGCACGGCATCGGCGACCCCGCGCCCGGGCGCGTACGAGACCACGACCGGGTGCGGCCGGCCGGGCACCTCGACCACCGGGCAGCCGCCGAGGAAGGCGGCGACCGGCTCCACGTCCAGGGTCGCCGACATCACGACCAGCCGCAGGTCGCCCCGCGCCCGCGCCGCCTGCCGGGCCAGGGCCAGCGCCAGGTCGGCGTGGAGGCTGCGTTCGTGGAACTCGTCGAGGACCACGGTGCGGAACCCCTGCAGCAGCGGGTCCGCCTGCAGCCGCGCCGTGAGGATGCCCTCGGTCGCCACCAGGAGCCGCGTGCGCGACGAAAACCGGCGCTCCAGACGCACCTGCCAGCCGACCTCCTCTCCAAGGGTCAAACCCTGCTCGTCCGCGATGCGGCGGGCCAGGGAACGAGCGGCCAGGCGGCGCGGCTGGAGCAGGATCAGCGGGCCGTCCGCCGCCAACGCGGGCGGGACGCGGGTGGTCTTGCCGGCCCCGGGCGGGGCCACGACGACCGCAGCCCCGCGCTCACGCACCCGCGCCACGATCTCCGGCACGAACGGATCGATCGGAAGCGCGGGGCGCACGGCGAGGATTGTAGCGAGGCGGCCGGCGGGGAGTGCGGGCAGGGGCGCACCAGGCAAGTTAAGATGACGCGAAGGGGTAGGAGACACACGCGCCGGCAATGGCACGCTGCCTCGTCGTCCTGGCACTCGGAGGCGTTTCCCTCACGGCCGTGGCCTGTTCGGACAAGGCCGCCGCCCGCCCCCGGGAGAAAACCCGACGGGTGGAGGTGGTGAAGGCCGAGAAGCGCCGGATCCCCCGAACTGTGGTCGCCGTGGGAACCCTCGCCGCCGAAGACCACGCCGAGCTGGGATTCAAGGTCCCAGGCCGTCTGGCGCGCTGGGACGTGGATCTCGGCAGCCGCGTCGCCGCCGGCGCGTCCCTGGCCGAGCTCGACGCCCGCGACTACGAGCTCCGCCGCGACCGCGCGCGCGCCGCTCTCGAACAGGCGCGGGCACGGCTCGGCCTGCCCGTACAGGGCGACGACGACGACGTCGACGCAGAGTCGGTGGGCGTGGTGCGACAGGCGCAGGCGCGTCTCGAGCAGGCGACCGCGAACCAGCTCCGCAGCCGCGAGCTGCTCGAACAGGGGATCCTGGCCCGGGCGGACTTCGATGCCAACGAGGCCGCCTACAAGGTCGCCCGCAGCCAGTTCGAAGACGCCCTCGAAGAGGTGAACAACCGGCGCGCGATCCTGTCCGAGCGTCGCTCCGACCTCGCCATCGCGGAGCAGCAGCTCCTGGACGCCCGCCTCCGGGCGCCTTTCGCCGGCGCGGTGCAGCAACGGCGCGCCAGCCTCGGCGAGTTCCTGGCCGCCGGCGCCCCGGTGCTGACGCTGGTCAAGCTCACGCCGCTGCGACTGCGCGCCGACGTGCCCGAACGCGAGGCCCCCCACCTGCGCACGGGGCAGGCCCTGGTGGTCCACGTCGAGGGCTCGGCCCTGGGCTGGCCGGGCAAGCTGGTGCGGCTCTCCCCCGCCCTGGACGAGTCGACGCGCTCCTTGATCGCCGAAGCCGAGGTGGACAACTCGAAGGGCCTGCTGCGCCCCGGGTCCTTCGCCCGCGCCGAGATCGTGACCGAGAGCGGAGAGGATGCCGTGGTCGTACCCAGCGCGGCGCTGGTGGTTTTCGCCGGCATCGAGAAGGTGGTGACGCTCAAGGACGGCAAGGCACTCGAGCGTCCCGTCACCACCGGCCGGCGCGCGGGCGACCTGGTGGAGATCCTCTCGGGCCTCGAGCACGGCGAGCCGGTGGTGCTGAAGCCGGGCAACCTGGCCAACGGCGTCGCGGTCGAGATCGGACGCGACGCGCCGGTCTCCTAGACGCGGTATGCAGAAGCTGGCCGAGGTCTGCATCCGGCGCCCCGTCTTCGCGTGCATGCTGGTTCTGTCGCTGGTGGTGGTGGGCGCCGTCAGCTACGGCCAGCTCGGGGTGGATCGTTTCCCTCCGGTGGACCTGCCGACGGTGGTGGTGCGCGCGAGCCTGCCCGGCGCGGCCCCGGAGGAGATCGAGTCCGAGGTCGCGATCCCCCTAGAGGAAGCGGTGAACACCGTCCAGGGCATCACCGAGCTACGCACCATCGCGGGGCAGGGCAGCGCGGTCGTGGTCGTGACCTTCGCCCTCGACCGCGACATCGACGCCGCTGCCCAGGACGTGCGCGACCGCGTGGCGTCGGCCCTGCCCGACCTGCCCAGAGAGATCGACCCGCCCACGGTGCGCAAGTTCGACAACGACAGTTCCGCGGTGGTCACCATCGCGGTCTCGGCCGAGCGCGGGGTGCGGGAGCTCACCGAGATCGCGGACAAGGCCGTCCGCCCCTTCCTGGAGCGCGTGTCGGGAGTGGGCGACGTCAGCATCGATGGCGGCCTGGAACGCGCCATCGACGTGCGCATCGACGTGGACCGGCTGGCCGCCTATCGCATCCCCATCACCGCCGTTCGCACCGCCCTGCAGAGGCAAAACGCCGAGATCCCGGGGGGCAACGTGGACGCCGGGCGCCGCGAGATCAGCCTGCGCACCCTCGGCCGTTTCCACGACGCCCGCGCCTTCCAGAACCTGGTGGTGGCCACCGTCAACGGCTCACCCGTCCGCCTCTCGGACATCGGCACGGTGGAGGACGGCACCAAGGAGCAGCGCTCCGTGACGCGTCTCGACGGCATTCCCACCGTGACCCTGGAGTTGCGCCGTCAGTCCGGAGCCAACACGATCGCGGTCATCGACGGCGTGAAGTCCGCCCTGTCCCAGCTCGACGCCGTGTTGCCCTCGGACGTGAAGCTGCTGGTGATCCAGGACCAGAGCGTGTACATCCGCAACGCCCTGCACGAGATCAACGTGCACCTGATCCTGGGATCGATCCTGGCCTCCCTGGTGGTGCTGGCCTTCATGCGCAACGGTCGCTCGACCCTGATCGCGGCCGTCGCGATTCCCACCTCCATCGTGGCCACTTTCGCGATGATGCGCGCCCTGGGCTTCACCCTCAACAGCGTCACCATGCTGGCACTGGTGCTGATGGTGGGCATCGTGATCGACGATGCGATCGTGGTGCTGGAGAACATCTTCCGTTTCGTCGAAGAGAAGAAGATGGACACCTTCGCTGCGGCCAAGGCGGCCACCGCCGACATCGGTCTCGCGGTGCTGGCCACCACCTTCTCGCTGGTGGTGATCTTCCTGCCGGTCTCCTTCATGTCCTCGATCGCGGGGCGTTTCCTGTACCAGTTCGGCATCACCGCCTCGGCTGCGATCCTGGTGAGCCTCCTGGTCAGCTTCAGCCTCACGCCGATGATGAGCGCGCGGCTCCTGCGCGGCCAGCTGGGCCAAGCTGGGGAGGGCGCAGAGCCGGGCTCCCGACGTGGCTTCTACCACCGGCTCGACCAGGGTTATACGCGGCTGCTGGGCTGGAGCCTGCGCCACCGCAGGCGCGTCGCGCTCTTCGCGCTGGCGGTTGCGCTGTCGAGTCTTGCGATCTTCCCCTTCGTGCGCCAGGAGTTCATCCCGGGCAACGTGGACGAGGCCGAGTTCGAGGTCAACGTCAACGGACCCGAGGGCACCAGCCTGGCGGCCATGGACGAGGCGATGCGCGCGGTCGAGGCGGAGATACGCGAGACCCGCGGTGTCGTCTCGGTGCTCACCTCCGCCGGCGGCGGGTTCCTGGGCGGCGTCAACGGCGGCGAGGTATTCGTGCGCCTCAAGCCCCACGAGCAACGCGTGTTCGGCTTCGGCAGGATCTGGCACGAGCTCAAGAACCTCACGCCCTGGCGCGCCTTCTACGGCAACTACAGCCAGCGCGACGTGATGCAGGAGGTCAGGCGGCGGCTGCGCAGCTTCCCCCACCTGCGCTGCTCGGTGCGCAACATCACCTCCTTCAACATCGGCGGCGGGCGCACCGAGCTGGTGATCGCCCTGCGCGGGCCCGACGTCGTCACGCTGGTGGAGTCGATGGAGGCGCTGCGGGCCATGGCCTCTTCGGGCGTCATCCCGGGCGTGGTGGATCCGGACGTGGGGCTCCAGCTCGACAAGCCGGAGTTCCGCATCCACGTGGACCGCGACCGGGCCGCCGACCTCGGCGTCGACACCACCGACGTGGCGACGTCGTTGCGCATCATGGTAGGGGGCGACGATCGGGTGAGCCGTTTTCTCGACCCGGCCACCAACGAGGACTACGACGTCCAGCTCCGCCTCGACAAGCAGTACCGCGCCGATCCGGGAACGATCTCACGCCTGTACGTACCCTCCCAGTCGGGAGGGCTGGTGCGCCTCGACAACCTGGTCACGATCGAGCCGGGCCTGGCCCCGTCACGCATCGAGCGCCTCGATCGCCAGCGCAACGTCCGCTTCTTCGCGGGCGTCGGGCCCGGCTACGCGCTCGGCGACCGCCTGGCGGCGCTGCGTCGGGCCATCGACGGCATGAACCTGCCGGCCGCCTACTCCGTCACCGTGCTGGGCCGCGGCCGCGAGATGGAGCGGACCTTCGCGGAGTTCGCCGTCGCCTTCCTGCTCTCGATCGCCTTCATGTACATGATCCTGGCTTCGCAGTTCGAGAGCCTGGTCGATCCACTGACGATCCTGATCTCGCTCCCGCTGTCGGTGCCCTTCGCGTTGTTCTCGCTCTGGGCCAGCTCCGATACCCTGAACCTCTACTCCGCCCTCGGCATCCTGGTGTTGTTCGGCATCGTCAAGAAGAACTCGATCCTGCAGATCGATCACATGAACAACCTCCGCCGAGAGCAGGGCCTGCCCCGGGACGCAGCCGTGATGCAGGCCAATCGCGACCGCCTGCGGCCGATCCTGATGACGACCTTCACGCTGGTCGCGGGCATGTTGCCCCTGGCACTGGGCACGGGACCGGGCGCCGAAGAGCGCCGCTCGATCGCCATCGTGGTGATCGGCGGGCAGACGCTGTCGCTGCTGCTGACGCTGGTCGCCACGCCGGTCTTCTATACGCTGTTCGAGGACGCCGCCGCTTCGCCACGCTGGTTGAGGCTTCTGGCGCGCGCCAGGCCCCGCCTCGAGGCGCTGTCGGCCGCGGTGCGGCGTCTGGTGCCGCCGCGCCCGACGGGATAGGCCCTATTCCCCGGCCCCCAGCCTCTCGAGCAGCTCCCCCACGCGGGCCTGGAGGTCCTCGGGCGCGCCGTAGAAGGCCGCGGCGGCACGGCCGTCCCTGTCGAACACGAACAGCGTCGGCACCTCGTTCACGTCGCCGAAACGCAGGGCCAGGGAGCCGTCATCCATGGCCAGATGCAGCGCGTCGAGTGGCCCGGCCAGCTCGCGGACGGCCTGCTCCTCGGACTCGATGGCAGGGGCCAAGACCGCGAGGCGCTCGCTCCGCGTGCGCGCCAGCTCGTTCAGCCAGCCGAGAGTCGAGTGGCACGGCGGACACCAGGTGGCCCAGAACTCGACCAGGGTGACACGGCCGCGAAGCGTGGTGGTGCGCAGCAAGTGGCCGTCCAGGGTGCGGATCTCGGCATCGGGCAGCGCAGGAACGGGCAACGCGTCGCCCCGCGCCACCACTCCACCCGCGAGTGGCTCGCCGCGCAGCTGGGTGTCGACGGCGCGCAGCAGATCCTGTTGAAAGCGCTCCTGGTTCTTCGGCTCCTTCAGCGGCGAGTAGCGCCCCGCCTTGCCGTACCAGCCGAAGTCGTCCGGCGTCGCCACCAGCACCTCGTCCACGAACACCACCGGGTACTTGGTCAGGCCGTACTTCCGGGGCAGCTCCGATCCCCCCCAGTCCACGCTCTCGAAGCGCACCCGGCTGCCGAAGCGTCGCACCACCTCGCGGGCCAGCAAACTTGCCGGGTCCGAGACGCTTCACGTGTTACGGCCAGCGGACCAGGGTCACCGTGACGGCTCCGGGTGGCGGCGCCTGGAGCTGCGCGAGCGTCGCTCGAGGCCCTGCGCTGGCGGCCGCATAGGCCGGCAGCACGTCCTCGACGATCGCGGCGCCACGCCGCAGGTCCCCGGCCTCGAGGGCCACCTCCGCCTCCTCAACGAACAGCCGGCCGAGGCTGTGGTCGAGGCCGTCGGACCAGGACGCCACCCGCTCGCGCAGGGCCGTGGCGATGCGCTCCCGGTCCCCAGGGGTCGGCTCGGGCAGCAGGCCGGCCAAACGCCGGGCGAGACCCAGGGCGCGACGCGCCTGCAGGAGCTCGAGCCAGGTGCCGAACAGACGGCCGTCGCGGCGCAGGTCGCGGGCGCGCTTCAGGGCCGTGTTGGAGCCGATGAAGGCCTGCCGCGCCTCGCCGGTCGTCGCCTTGGCGTACGCGTCGAGGATCTCCGCGTCCAGCGCCTCCAGGGCCGAATCGGGCGAGGTCAAGGGAGGTTGCGGCGGCGCCGACCACACCAGCGAGCCCAGCAGTCCCGCCCAGGGGATGGCGGAGCGCCCCATGCCCAGGTAATAGAGCCCGTACTCCACGGTCGTGTTCTCGCCATACAGCCGTCCCGAGGTGTGGAGCGGCTCGACGGTGGCGAGGCTGGCCTCGACGAGGGCCCTGACGGCGATCGGCGACCGCGCACCCAGATCCGCCGGGAGCGCGGCGCGCATCGCCTGGAGCTCGTTCCCGAGCCGTCTCCACTCCTCCTCGAAGGCCGGCAGGCCCGCCTCCTGTACGGACACCCTCGCGCTCGCGAACACGCGACCCTCGGCATTCTGCCCGGCCTCGCGCAGCCGAGAGGCGGCGAATAGCAGCCGTCCGGCGGCGAGCGCCGCCTCCGCCTTGTCGAGCGGCTCCTGGACGTAGGCGCGCTCCGGGTCGTCAGGCCCAAACGCGGAGAGCATCCCCCGGAGGCGCGCCGCCTCGGCGCGAAGTTGAGCCGCCGGGTCGACCACGGGAGCGGCGGCGACAAGGAACGCGAGGGCGGCGAGCATGAGCCGGCATCCTGCCGGCGCACGTGACGTGCGTCAACCGGGACGGGCTGGGACGCTTTGTCGCAGGGACGAAGCGGCTCGGCTCCGCCGCTCCCGAAGCCCTATCGGCGCGCGGGCTCGACCGCTCGCGCCCTGGGGTTGCTGTGGCGCCAGATGCGGGTGGCGACACCATCCGGACCCACCTCGAAGTGCACCTGCTCGCCGAGGGCGCCGTCGTCTCGAACGCGCTGGAAGCGATGCTCGCCCAGCGGCTTGAGCTTCACGATCGCCTCGTGAGGCTTGTCGTCGGGCAGGTCGATCAAGGCCAGGCCGTCGTCCCACAACAACACGTGGGTCTCTCCGGCGAGCCAGCTGTCGTAGCGGCCGACGTAGCGCGCGAAGTCGGGATTGTGGGGCTTGGCCTCCGCGGCCGACTCCCGGGCCTTCGCCACGGCCGGGGCCACGATCTCGTAGGCCCGCTGCGCAAAGGCCTGGCTGTTGACGCCGTTCGTGTTGGTGATGAACACGGTGGCGAGTTTCTCCGCGGTCTGCAGCAGCAGCGTGCTCTGATAGCCGGGGCAGTAGCCCGAATGACCGACGAAGGTTTTCTCGCCGCTGCGCCAGACGCCGAACCCGAGGCCGCGGCTCGTCTTCCAATCCGGATCCAGCCATTGGACGCGGTGCATCTCCCGCAGCGTGTCCGCGTCGAGCACCTCGGTCCGGCCCGTCCCGAGGAGGCGGAACTGCCAGGACGCGAAACGCCCCAGGTCCTCGGCGGTGGACGTGAAGCCTGCGGCGGGACCGATGCCGCGCACCTCGTAGGCGGGGACGCGCTCGCGCGAGCCGTCGCGACGCAGGACCGTGTAGCCGGTGGCGAGGCGGCCGCCGCGGTGGCGGTCCAGGTGCTCCGTCTCGGTGTCGTGTAGTCCCAGCGGCTCGAGGATCTCGGACCGGATCAGCTCGGTGTAGGAACGACGCGCGGCCGCCGCAGCGACCTCGCCTGCGAGTGTGAGGCCGAGGTTGGAGTACTGGTAGAACAGGTCCGACCGATAAAGCATCTTCTGCTGCGGGAGGCGCTCGACGATGCTTTGGCGGGCCGGGAACGGGTATTCGGGCCCCGTCCAGTAGGGGAAATCGGACTCCCGCGGCAGGCCGGAGGAGTGCGTGAGGATGCCGCGCAGCGTGACGGGTGGCGAGCCCGGCTCCGCACCCTGGATCCGGAACCAGGGCAGGTGCGTGCTCACGGGGTCGTCGAGCCCGAGCGTGCCGGCGTCGCGTTGCTGCATGACCGCGACGCCCGTGAAGAGCTTCGAGATGGAGCAGATCGAGTACATCGTGGAGGCCGTGGCCGGCGCCTGCGACTCGAGGTGCGCGAAACCGAAACCGCGGCTCCAGAGCGTCCGCTGGTCGTGCACCACCGACACCGAGACGCCCGGCAGCCGCTTGTAGGCCTGCTCGGCGTCGAGCCAGGCCTCGAGCAGCGCCAGCGCCTGCACGACACGCGGGTCCTTCGCGGGATCCACGTCTTGCGCCCGGGCCAGCGCCTGGGGCGCCGGCTCGGCGCGCCCTGTGGGACACAACACTAGAGAGCCGAGAAACAGCGCCGCCACTCGCATCAGGACCTTCTCCTTATGTTCAGGCGCGATGCTACCAGCATGTCGCCCCGTGCGCGGCCGCTTGACTCGAAGCCCGCCCCGGGCTACAACCGAAGGGTGCAGCCACGGCTGGCAGGCGCGTGTTGTCGGGGCCCCGAGGCCCCTGGCGCGAGCCCGCCCGACACGTTGAAGTAGCGAACGCGTCGCAGGGACGCGACGATCCGGGGCCCGGGAGGGAAAACGACCTCTCCGGGCCCTTCGGCTTTTCTGGGGGCGGATGGAGCAGACGATGCAGGGTGGGGTGAAGTGAGCGCCGCTCGGAGCCACGTCGAAGGCCCGATTCTCGACGCCATCGGCCGGACACCCCTCGTGCCGCTGCGCCTGCCGGGGGTGCCCAGCGGCGTGGAGCTGCTGGCGAAGTGCGAGTGGTTCAACCCCGGCGGCTCGGTCAAGGATCGGACGGCCCTCTCGCTGGTGCGCGAGGGGCGACGCAGCGGGGCGTTGCGGCCCGGCCAGACCATCATCGACTCGTCCTCGGGCAACACTGCCGTCGGGCTGGCGCTGGTCGGCCAGGCCCTCGGGCACCCGGTGGAGCTGGTGATGCCCGAGAGCGTCAGCGACTCGCGTCGCCGCTCGTGCGTGGCCTACGGTGCGCGCCTCACCTTCACCAGTGCCTTCGAGGGCTCGGACGGCGCGATCACGCGCGTGCGCCAGGTCGTCGCCGACGCGCCCGACAGGTACTTCTACGCGGACCAGTACCGCAACCCGGCCAACCCCCTCGCCCACTACCGGACCACCGGCCCGGAGATCTGGCGCCAGACGCGGGGTCGCATCACGCATTTCGTGGCCGGCCTGGGCACCTCGGGCACCGTGATGGGAGCGGGCCGCTACCTGCGCGAGCGGAACCCCGAAGTGCGGATCGTGGCGGTGGAGCCCGACGACGCCCTGCATGGGATCGAGGGCCTGAAGCACATGGAGAGCGCCCTGGTTCCGGAGATCTACTCCCCCGCGGGACACGACGAGCGCCGACGGGTCGCCACCGAGGACGCCTACGCGATGTGCCGCGAGTTGCTGGAGTCGGACGGCCTGACCGTGGGCCATTCCGCGGGCGCCGCGCTCTGGGCGGCCCGCATGCTGGCCCGGGAGTCACGCCAGGGTCTCGTGGTCGCCTTGCTGCCGGATGCCGGCGAGCCAGGTCTCGCGGGGTCGGCCGGGTGAGGATGAGCCGGCGCGACTACGACGGCATGCTGGAGCACGCCCGCCGTGGGCATCCCTTCGAGGTCTGCGGCGCGCTGCTGGGCCAGGCGTCGCAGGACGAGGTGCGGATCGAGGGCGTGTTGCCCATGGAGAACCGCGAACACGCCTCTCCCCGCACGCGTTACGTCATCGCCCCCGAGGATCTGCTGGCGGCGCAACGCGACGCGCGCGGGCGGGGCCTCGAGATCGTCGGCTACTACCACAGCCACCCCGACCACCCCGCACGCCCGTCGGAGACGGATCGCCGGGTGGCCGCCGAGGGCATCTCGGACGGTGTCGTCCACGTGGTCGTGAGCGTGGACGGGCAGGGCAACACCGAGGCCACCGCCTGGGTGTTCCGCGACGCGCTGCAGGCCTTTCAGGCGCTGTCGCTGGCGGTCGAGGCACGGGCCCGCGATCCGAAGCGAGGGGAGGATGCATGGCGGTGAGGGTCCAGATCCCGGGCGCGCTGCGTTCTCTCTGCGGCGGCGCCGCGGAGTTGGAGGTCGAAGCGACGGACGTGCTCGGCCTCATCGAGGCGCTGCAGGCCCGGCACCCGGGGTTCCGTGAGCGCCTTCTGGACGGCTCGGGCCAGCTCCGCAGCTATGTCCGCGTCTTCGTCAACGACGAAGACGTGCGCCAGCTCCAGCAGCAGGCGACGCCGCTGCGCGCCGGCGACGTGGTGGCGATCGTGCCGGCCATCGCCGGCGGATCGTCGGGGCTAAGTCGGCGCGGCTTGCGCCCGGACGAGCGGAAAACGGCTGAGTGATGGCCTCTCTCTCGAACTTGAGGTGATGCCGCGAGGCCCGGCAGGCTGGTCGCACTCGTCGCCGGGATGCTAATGTCACGCCCAGTTTCTCTTGGCGCCGAATCAAACGCGGGATCCGACCGTGGGTCACACTCAAGGGACCGGACGAAACGATCCCCTGTCCTATACTGCCCGTAGCCACGTTCGAACAAAGGAGCTGCACATGCCAAAGAAGCTGGCGCTGGCCATCCTTCTCACGGCGATTCCTGCGCCAGCGTTTGCGCAGCGTACGACCGGCGCTGTTTCTGGAGCCGTCAAGGACGCGACCGGCGCGGCGCTGCCCGGGGTCACGGTCACCGTCATGGGCCCGAACATCGTGGGGACACAGACTGCCGCCACCAACGAGCAGGGGTTGTTCCGAATCCAGAACCTTCCACCTGGCGAGTACCAACTAGGCTTCGCGCTCCCCGGATTCAAGGTCGTGACCCGCAAGGGGGTGCGCGTCGGCCTGGGGCAGCAGCTCGAGGAGAACGTGAGCCTCGAGGTGAGCCAACTCCAGGAGTCCATCGAGGTCGTCGGCGAGGCAGCCGTGGTCGACACCACCTCGAACGAGGTGGGCACCAACTTCAACCGTGACTACGTCGAGAACGCTCCCCTGCGCCGCCTCAGCTTTTTCGACCTGGTGGCAGCCGCCCCTGGCACGGTGCAGGCGGGCGACAACGGCTTCAATGCTCAGCGCACCATGGCATACGGCTCCTCCTACGACGAGAACTCGTTCCAACTCGACGGGGTCGACATCACCGAGACGTTCTTCAACGAGGCACTGGCCGAGCCCAACATCGATGCCATCGAGGAGGTCGAGGTCCTATCCTTGGGGGCACCCGCGGAGTACGGAAATGCCTCGGGTGCGGTCTACAACATCGTCACCCGCCAGGGAACGAACGAGTTCCACGGGGATCTCAACTTCCTCTACCAGTCCGACGGGCTCACCTCCAGCAACACCCAGGACGTACGGCTGCCCGACGCGGAGCGCACGTTCTACGACGCCTGCGACCCCGCTTCTCTGGCCGCGGCCGAGGGCCAGACCCGTTGCCCATTCCTCCGCGACACCTACAACGACTTCACCGCCCAGCTGGGCGGCCCCATCATCAAGGACAAGTTGTGGTTCTTCGCTTCCTACGGCCTCCAAAGGGACTACTTCGCGGAAGCGGGCACCGATACCGCGAACCGCCTGTCCCAGCGCCGCAAGAAATCCGACCGATACATGGGCAAGCTCAACTGGCAGCTCAACCCCAAGCACAAGATCGTAGCCAACTTCCACTACGACGAGCGTGAGGACGACTACGGCATCGGCGTCAACGCGGCGCCCACTCGGGCCTTCACCCGCCGCGGCAAGACCCCGACTCCCGGGGTCGCCTATACCGGCGTTCTCTCGGAGCGGACCGTACTCGACATGCGCTACTCGGGTTTCTACGGGCAGGTTTCCGGCTCGCCCACCGATCCCGATCAGCCCCGCGACCTGCCCTACGTGTACGACTTCGACACGGGGGCACAGACCGGCGGCCACTACTACTGGTACGACACCAACCCCACCAAGCGCCAGACCCTCACCGCCAAGATCTCGCACCAGGCCGACAACTTCCTAGCCTCGTCCCACGACTTCCGGTTCGGCGTGCAGTACTCGGACGCCCAGGCCAAGGGTCTCATCGGCTACAACGATTATGTGTACACCTACACGTACTACGGCACGAGCTACAGCTACGGCAGGACGCGGGAGCCCTTCGGCTACAGTGGTGATGCGCGCAACCTGGGGGCTTTCGTGGATGACACGGTCCGTGTCAACGATCGGCTCTCGCTAAACCTCGGCCTGCGCTACGACCACAACAAGGCCTTCTCCTCCGAGCACGCAGGGGTGGACGAGTTCGGCCGGGCCACGGGCACGACCTTTCCGCGACAGGACTACTTCACCTGGAACTCGTGGTCGCCGCGCCTGGGCTTCAACTGGAAGCTGTCGGAGGACGGGCGGACGGTCGTGAAGGGCTTCTGGGGTCGCTATCATCGGGCGGTAGCCACCGGCGAGTACGCCAACGTCATCGGCCCGAGCATCGCGCCCATCTTTGCGGGCCGCAACTATGACTTCGCGACAGGAACCTTCAGCGAGTTGACGTTCGTCGAGGGCAACTCGAACCTTGGCGTGAGCCCCGACTACAAGTCCCCGAGGACCGACCAGTTCACGTTGAGCATCGAGCGTGAGATCGTCAAGGGCTTCGGGGGCCAGCTCAGCTATCTCTACAAGCGGGCCCGCGACTACGCCACCTGGATGGATATCGCGGGCCGGTACGAGCGCGTGCCATTCACCGACGACGTCGGGGAGAACCCCAGCGGACGGACCTTCGAGCTCTTCCAGCTGGTGAGCAATCCCGCGGATCGCCAGTTCCGGATCATCAACGGGGACACGACTGGCAGCGACGTCCACGCGGTGAGCTTCGCCGTCCTGAGGCGCATGAGCGACAGCTGGCAGATGAACGCCTCCGTCACTTGGCTGAAGGGAACGGGCCAGGTCACGGAGAGCGTGTCCGGCGTGGGCATCAGCCAGCGGGGCGGTCTCCAGTTCCGCGATTTCGGCAAGAACCCCAACGATTTCGTCAACACCGATGGCCGACTGCGTCTGGACGTCACCTGGTCCGCGAAGGCCCAGTTCCTCTACAAGTTGCCCTGGGACACCCTCGTCTCGGCCAACATCGCGCATCGGAACGGGGCCTGGACGGTGCGCCGCGCCCGAGTCTCCGAAGACCTTACCAACATCCCGGAGGGCACGACCATCTTCCTGCAGCCACGGGGCGCGAACGCACGCCTGGAAGACGTCACCCAGGTGGACGTGCGTTTCCAGAAGGACTTCCGGTTCGGGAGCAAGGGGGTGCGGCTGGGCGTCTTCGTGGACGGCTTGAACCTGCTGAACGACAGCAGCCCAGAGACAGTCCAGAGCAGTCTGGCGACGTCCGGGGTCTTCAACTACTACGATGCGCCGATCTTCCCGCGCCGCTTCATGCTCGGAGCCAAGTTCCGGTTCTAGGCCGCTCGACGCCTTGACGACGGCCGCGGTCCGGCTCCCGGCCCGCGGCCGTCCTCGTTCTCGGGTCAGCGTTGCGCGGAGGGCTTGAGGGCTCGGAGTTCGTCCCGGGCCGGGGCGAACGCGGGGTTGATCTCGAGCGCCTTCTCCAGGAACGGCCGGGCCTCCTGGGGGCGGCCCTGTCGCACCAGCGCGAGCCCGAGGTTGAAGGCGTGGCGGTGGTCCTTGTCGTCGAGACGCCAGGCCTCTCGGAACGCCTGCTCGGCCTCCGCCAGGCGAGCGTTCCCGCCCAGGGTCATGCCCAGCGAGTTCCAGCAATACGCGCTCGTGGGCTCGACCTCGACCGCCTCCCGTTGGCGGGCGATCGCCGCCTCGACCTCGCCCATCTCGCGGAGCAGCTCTCCGAGCTGGCTGCGCGCGCGCCCGTTTTTCGGGGCCAGGGGCAGGGCCGCCTCGAAGGCCCGCCGCGCTTCGGGCCGGCGGCCGAGGTCCAAGAGGAGCCGGGCCTCGGCCAACCGTAGCCGCGCCTCTCGGGGAAGGGGCGTCTGACCCTGGCGCAGCGCCTCGATCGCGCCCGGCATGTCGCCAGTCAGCGCCCGGCCCTCGGCGAGGCCCTCCCATGCCGACACGTGGGCGGGCTGCCGGCGCGTGGCCTCCTCGAAATGCGGAACCGCCTCTCGGGCGCGGCGCAGGCCGACCAGGGCACGCGCGAGGTAGAAGTGGATCTCGAAGCTCGAGATGCCGCGCCTCAACACCGCCTCGAAGCGCGCGGCGCTGGCCGCGTAGTCCTTGGCGTGGAGCAGGAGCAGGCCGTTCCGGATCGCGTCGTTCGCGAAGCGGAAGTCCTCGATCCGGTCCTTGGGGTCGGCGCCGGGCGTCGCCGTCTCGGCGGGAGCCGCTCCCCCCACGTAGCCGAGGGCGCCCAGCTTCTCCAGCAGCTCGGGGGGCACGGCGCCGGCGTTTGCGGGCGCCGCGCGCCTTTCGGCGTCCAGGAAGCCAGCCAAGACCCGGCGCATCGCTTCGGCCCTCGCGGGTTGGGTCGCGGCCAGGTTCGTCCGCTCTCCCGGATCGCTCTCGAGATCGAACAGCTCGGAGCGCGGCGCCTGGATGTACTTCCAGCGTCCCTCCCGCACCACGCGCAGGTCGCTCCAGCCGAAGTGCAGCAGCGGCACCAGGGATTCGGCGTAGGTCACGGGCTCGGCAGCGGGAGCCTCGCCGCGCAGCGCCGTCGCGAGGCTCGCCCCCGAGAGTCGTGGCTGTTCCGGTGCGGGGAGGCCCAGCAGGTCGAGGACCGTCGGGAACACGTCCACCAGACGCGCCGTGGAGGTGAGTCGCGTGCCGGCGCGGACACCGGGCCCGCGTACGAGCAGCGGCACGCGTAGTGTCGTCTGGTACGCGAAGAAGCCATGCAGCGCCTCGCCGTGCTCGCCCAGGCCCTCGCCGTGGTCCGAGGTGACCAGGAGCAGCGTTTCGTCGCGCAGGCCGAGCCGGGCCACGGCGTCGTCGAGGCGGCCCACCAGCTCGTCGGTATACGCGACCTCGCCGTCATAGAGGCGGCCCGCGTATCGGGTCGCGTACGGCTCCGGAGGCTCGTACGGGTCGTGGGGCTCGTAGAGGTGCAGCCACAGGTGCAGGCGGGCTGCCGGCGTGTCCCGGCGGCGCTCCTCGAGCCATGCGATCGCGTCGGCCACCGTCAGGTCGCCCCTCCGCTGCAGCGAGCTCAAGAACTGGGCGTCGCCCGTTCCCTCGAAGGACGCCGAGTAGGTGTCGAAGCCGCGGTTCAGCCCCGAGGACGCCTCCAGCACCACGGACGAGACGAAGGCGGCACTCTGGAAACCAGCGCGTTTCAGGATCTCGGCCAGGAGCGGCGTGTCGGGTACCACCGCCGGCGAGATGTTGTCCCGCACGCCGGTCTCGGCGGGCAGCCGTCCCGTGAACAGGCTCACGTGTGACGGCCGCGTCAGGGGCACGTGGGCGCTGGCCTCGGCAGCCCAGGCGCCTTCGCGGGCGATCCGATCCAGCCGCGGGGTCGCGACCGCTCCGCCGTAGACCCCCACCCTGTCCGCGCGCAGCGTGTCGATGGTGACGAGCACGAGGTGACGGGCGCCGGGCGGCGACGGGGCGCGGCCGCATCCCGAGGCCACCAGGCCCAGGACCGGCAGAAGCCAGCGCGCGATCCGCGTCCTCACACGGCCAAGTGTCCTACACTTCGCCTGTCGTGAGCCTGCGCCCCGGTCACGTGGTGGCGTCCCGATACCAGGTCACAGGCCCGCTCGGCAGGGGCGGGATGGGGACCGTGTTCCGCGCCCGTGACGAGAGGACCGGCGGGGATGTCGCTCTCAAGGTGCTGGAGTCCGGGTGGGCGGAGAGCGCCGCGATGAAGGAGCGCTTCCGCTCCGAGATGGTGCTGGCGCAGAGGGTCCATCACCCCAACGTGTGTCGCGTCCTCGACTGCGGGCAAGACCGGGCGCGCCGTTATGTCGTCACCGAGCTGATCGATGGCATCGACCTGAAACGCCTGCTCTCGCGCTCGGGAGGACTCCCGCCGGAACATGCCTTCGAGGGGGCGATCCAGGTCGCCCGGGGCCTGCAATCGGTCCACGACGCCGGCATCGTCCACCGCGACGTGAAGAGCCCCAACGTGATGGTCGACCGTAGCGGGCGCTTTCGCCTGCTGGACTTCGACCTCGCCGAACACGTCGAGGTCGCCGCCCGCGGCGGCCGCGTGCAGGTCCACGGCACCCCGGAGTACATGAGCCCGGAACAGGCCCAAGGCAGCGCCGTGGGCTTTGCCAGCGACGTCTACTCGCTGGGCGTCGTGGTCTTCGAGCTGTTCACCGGCGACGTCCCGTACCGCGGAGACTCGGCGGAGGACACGGCGCGCAAACATCTGGACCAGCCCGCTCCACTCTCCGGGGCCCGGGCGGAGCGTTTGCCCAAACCGCTGCTGCCGGTGCTGGCCCGGTGCCTGGACAAGGACCCGGCGCGTCGCTTCCCGCGGGCGCGTAGCCTGGTGGAGGCCCTGCGTTTGTCCCGCTCCATGTTGGGCTTCGGGGAAACACCGCAGCCGGCCGTTGTGCCCCGGGCCCTCTCGACCCTGCTCGGGGCGCTCAATCCATTGGACGCGACCGTCCGGCTCGAGCCTCCAGCCACGCGGGCGCAGCGCGAGCGGCGGAGCCGAGAGGCGATGGCGCGGCTGGTCGCGGCCCTGACCGACAAACCTTGAGTTCCTGGGCAACCTTCGGGCCGGGCCAGGCGTCACAAGGTCCGATGGCCACCCTCTGGCAAGACGTGCGGTACTCCGCCCGCCGGCTCGTCGCGGCACCGGGCTTCAGCCTGCTGGCGATCCTGACCCTGGCCCTGGGCATCGGGGCCAACACGGCGATCTTCAGCGTGGTCCAGGCGATCCTGCTACGACCTCTGCCCTACCCCCAAGCCGAGCGCCTGGTTTTCCTCACCGAATGGTCCGAGCAGGTGCCCGAGATGAGCTTCTCGGTGGCGAACCTCAAGGACGTGCGGGACCGGAACACCGTGTTCGAGTCCCTGGTCGGCTACAACGGCGCCGAGTTCGTCCTGACCGAGGCAGGCGGCGAGCCCGAACGCCTGCGCGGGCGCCAGGCCAGCTCCGGGCTCTTCGCCACTCTCGACCGGCCGCTGCTGCTGGGGCGCGGCTTCAGCCCCGAAGAGGACCAGCCGGGAGCCGCGCCGGTCGCCGTGTTGTCCGAGGGTTTCTGGGAGCGCCGCTTCGGCCGCGACCCGGGGGTGATCGGCCGCGCCCTCGACCTGAGCGGCGTGAGCTTTACGGTGATCGGCGTGATGCCGAGCGACCTGCACGGCAGCTGGAAAACCGTCGACGTCTACACGCCCCTGCTGCGCCTCGAGGACCAGATCGGCGGCGAGCAGAACCGTGGCAACCACCCCGGCATCTACGTGATCGCCCGAATGAAGCCGGGTGCCACGGTCGAGGGGGCGCGGGCCGAGATCAAGGGCATCGCGACGACGCTGTCACAGCAGCACCCGAACTCCAACGCGCGCCAGAGCATGACCCTGGAGCCGCTCCACGAGGCCCTGGTGGGCGAGCTGCGCCCGGCCCTGCTGCTGCTGCTCGGCGCCGTGTTGTGCGTGCTGCTCATCGCCTGTGCCAACGTCGCCAACCTGCTGCTGGCCCGCGCCGCCGGGCGCATCCGGGAGGTGGCCGTGCGCCAGGCGCTGGGCGCCAAACGGGGACGCCTGCTGCGACAGCTCCTCACCGAGAGCCTGCTGCTGTCCCTGGCCGGCGGCGTGTGCGGCGTGGTCTTCGCGTTCTGGGGCCTGCGGCTGTTACGCGCGTCGCTGCCCGCCGGCGTCCCCCGCGCCGACGAGATCGGCCTCGATGCGTCGGTGCTCCTGGCCACGCTTGGCCTGGCGTTTCTCACGGGCCTCGGCTTCGGCATCGTGCCCGCCCTGCGCCTCTCGACAGCGCAGCTCTCGGAGCCGCTGCGCGAGGGTGGGCGTGGCACGCCGGGGCCGGGGCACCGCCGCCTGCGCGACAGCCTGGTGGTGATCGAGGTCTCGTTGGCCCTGGTGCTCCTGGTCGGCGCGGGCCTGCTGCTGAGGAGCTTCCTCCACGTGCTCTCGGCCGACGCGGGTTTCCGCGCCGACGGCGTGATCAGCGCCGCGGTCCCGCTGCCCCAGGCGCGCTACGACACGCCGGAGAAGAAGGCTGCCTTCGCGGCGCGTCTCGTGGAGCTGCTGCGCGCGCTGCCGCAGATCCAGGCCGCGGCCCTGGTGAACCCCCTGCTCGGAGGCTGGCAGAGCTCGTTCAGCGTCGAGGGAAGGCCGGAGGCCGCGCCGGGCCAGATGCCGTCCGCAGACATCACCCGCGTCACCCCCGGCTACTTCGAGGCCATGGGTGTGCGCCACCTCGAGGGCCGCCTGTTCGACGATCGGGACACGCAGGGCGCGCCGCCCGTCGCCGTGGTGGACGAGACCTTCGCGAGGACGTACTGGCCGCAGGGGAGCGCGCTGGGCAAGCGCATCAAGTTCGGCCACCTGTCGAACGACAGCCCGTGGCTGGAGATCGTGGGCGTCGTGGCGCACGTCAAGAACTACGGCGTGGACGAGGAGTCGCGCGTGGAGCTGTACCTGGCCTATGCCCAGAACCCGGCGGGCTCCTCGGCGACGATCGTGGCCCGTGCCGACGGCGACCCCGGCCCCCTGGCCGGGCCGCTGCGCCAGGCCTTGCGAACCGCGGACCCGCTGATCCCCGCCTATTCGGTGCGGACGTTGACCGAATTGGTGGCCGAGCGCACCGCCCAACGCCGGCTGGCGGTGCTGCTGATCAGCGTCTTCGCGGGCCTGGCGCTGCTGCTGGCGGCGATCGGCATCTACGGCGTCATGTCCTACGCGGTCGCCCAGCGCACCTCGGAGATCGGGATCCGCATGGCCCTCGGCGCCGAACGCGAGCACATCCTCTCGATGGTGCTGCGCCAGGGCGCGGTCATTGCGGCGAGCGGCGTCGGCATCGGGCTCGTGGTGGCCCTGGGCCTGGCCCGCCTCCTGACCTCGCTGCTGTTCCAGACGAGCGCGGCCGATCCGTCGACGTTCGCCGTGGTTCCGCTGCTGCTGCTGGGCGTCGCCGCGCTTGCCTGTTATCTCCCGGCCCGCCGCGCCACCCGCGTGGATCCCCTGGTGGCGTTACGCTACGAATGAGCGCTCAGTCGAGCGCACGCGGCGCCGTGGGTGGTGCAGGCGACGGCAGCGTCACCTGTCCTTGCGGATGTCCACCTCGGCGTCGGCGTCGAACTTCAGCTTCTTGAGGCTGCCGTTCGTCTCACGAACGTAGAAGGTGCCTTTGGCGCGGGCCTTGGCCCGGTTGTCCTCGAGCAGGTCCTTCACGGTGCCCGGCAGGCTCAGGTAGTTCAGGTCGAAACGCGACCGAATCTTCTCCTCGCGGAACCCTCCCAGGTTGATGGTGTCGGGCTGGTACCCGCGGCCGAGGCGATTGCCGTTCAGGAACAACTCGTACTCGAAACGCTCGATCAGCAGCGCCTCGGGGTTGGGGTTGCGAACCTTGAAGCCCACGTCCATGGTCAGGCCCGTGATGCCAGGTTTGCCGACCTTGAGAGCGTCGACCTGCAGGGTCGGCGGCTTGACCGAGGCGCAGGCTGAGAACATGCACGCGCTGGCAACGAGGGCGAGGTGCGCGGTGCGGAGCATCGGATGACCTCCCGGAAACACGAGTATAACTTCAGCCCTGCTCTACGGAGAATCTCAGGGGCCAGCCGTCCGCCCTCGCGCTCTCGTGGGCCATGGCGACCTTCGCTTCCGCCTCCTCGCGCGGAAAGCGCCCGACCAGGGACTGGCCGCTGAAGTGAGCCCGGGTCATCACCCAGTTGGCCTTCCACCATCCGAAACCGAACACCTCCTGGAGGACCGTCACCACGTACGCGGCCGGCGTGACGTCGTCGTTGTGCAGGAAGACGCTCGCGGGCTCCTCACTCCGGGCTTCATCCTGAGGCGATTCCTGCAGGACGGGGGTTGGCGGCCGCCGGCCTGTCTGAAGAAAAGAACAGGTGCCGGCGCCCATGCACGCGCTACTGGATGTAGCCGAGTGATCGGAGCATCTCCTGTTTCTCGGCGTCGCCGGCATCGCCTTCGGAGGCGGCGGCGGCCAGGATCGCCCGGCGGTCGATCAGGGTCTCGTAGGTCTCGATGCGCCTCACGGGAAACGCCGCCAGGAACGCGGGCTCGAGCATCTCCTCCAACACGCGGCCCTCCATGTCCCCCGGCACCGGCAGGCCCAGGATCGCCAAGACCGTCGGCGTGATGTCCGCCAGGCTCGCCTTCACGGCCGCCCCGCGGCGGATCGGGCCGCCGGCTGCGATCAGGACCCCGTCGAGCTGGTGTTTCCCCGACTGCCCCACGGCGATCTCGCCGCGCAGATGGGCCGCGTCGGCCTCGGGGCCGGTGAACATCTTTTCCGCCGGCTTCAGCGCCGGAAGCTGACCCGACGGCCCGAACCCGTGGTCCGAGATGACCAGCACCACCGTGTCCGAGTCGACCTTCTGCAGCAGCTGGCCCAGGAACGCGTCGTTGTGGGTGTACATGTTCGGCACCAGCGCGCCGAGACGCGCCGCGGCCCTGTCGTCGACGCCCGCGAAGGCCGCCGGCTCGTAGTAGTGCCAGAAGGTGTGGGACACGGGGTCGTTCGCCACCAGGAACACGCCGGTCAGGTCCGGCTGGCCCTTCGCGAGCTGGTGCAGGGCCATTCGCTCATGGGAGCGCTGGCTGCAGTAGGCGAACTTCACGACCGAGAGGCCGTGTCCGAAGACCGGCCGCTCGGCCAGGCGCATCTCGGCCTGCTCCTGCGGGGTCAGGTCGACCATCCGCAGGATCTCGTCCATCGGCGGGCGCATCGGGTCCACCAGCAGCCGCTGCAACTCGGCGGTCAGGGCTTCGGGGTAGACGCGGCCCGTCGTCTGCTTGCCGCCAGCCCAGACGTTCCAGCGGTCCGCAGTGAGACGATCCGACACGATCCAGCCGTTCACCGGCTCGGCCGGCCACGACGCCCACCAGCCGAGGAAGCCGACCCTGCGCCCGAAGGCGCTCGCGATGTTCCAAACGGCCAGCGTCTTGCGATCCTCCGCGCCGACCAGCGTGCCGCGTTTGGGTTTGCTCGGGTCCTTGTAGACGACGAATCCGCCGATGCCGTGGTCCTCGCGTTTTTGCCCCGTGGCCACGGTCGTCCACAACACGGGCGACGCCATGGGGTCCTCCGAAAGCAGGGGGGCCCGGACGCCTCGTTCTGCAAGGCCGCCGAGGTTGGGCAGCCGGCCCTCAGCGAACAAGGGATCCATCACCCGGAAGGTCGCCCCGTCGATGCCGAGCAGGAGCACCTTGTAAGGGGTGGCCTCCGAAGCGCGAACGAGACGCTGCAGGGGCGAAAGCCACGGCTTCCAGGCCCACAACGCGACGCAGAGCACGACCCCGAGCGCCGGCAGGGCGCGAAGGCGCATCCGCCTATCATAAGATCGGGGCCATGAGCGACGCCAGGACACCCGGGCAGCGCTTCGAGGACTTCGTCGCGCTGATCGCGCGCCTGCGGGCGCCGGGCGGCTGCCCCTGGGACCGAGAGCAGACCCACGACAGCGTCAAGCCCATGACCATCGAGGAGGCCTACGAGGTCGCGGGGGCCATCGACGAGGGGGACGACCAGGAGCTGGCCGGTGAGCTGGGGGACCTGTTGCTCCAGGTGGTGTTCCACGCCCAGATCGCCCGGGACCGGGGCGCCTTCGAGATCGGAGAGGTCGTGCGCCGCGTGGCGGAGAAGATGGTGCGCCGCCACCCCCACGTCTTTGGAGACGAGCACGCGAAGAGCTCGGGCGAGGTGCTGCGCAACTGGGAGGCGCTGAAGGCCGCGGAGCTCGTGGCGAGCGGAGCCACCACGGCGTCGGACTCGATGTTGGACAGCGTCAGGCCCGGCCTGCCGGCGGTGCTGGAGGCGTTCCAGATCACGACCAAGGTCTCGCGGGTGGGCTTCGACTGGCCCGACGCCGGGGCGGTCCTCCAGAAACTCGACGAGGAGACCGGGGAACTGCGGCAAGCCCTCTCCCGGGAAGGCCCGCAACCCTCGGAGGTCGCCGAGGAGATCGGCGACCTGCTTTTCGTCGCCGTCAACCTGGCCCGTGTCCTGGGCGTCGACCCCGAGAGCGCTCTCAAGGCCGCCAACCGGAAGTTCCGGCGTCGCTTCCGCTACGTTGAGGAGGGCCTGCGGTCGCGGGGCCGGAAGCCCGCGGAGTCGGAGCTCGCGGAGATGGACGCTCTCTGGAGCGCGGCCAAGGCCGAGGGCCTTTAGTCCATCAGGCGGTCCCGCCCACACCTCGTGCGCGCGAGCCGGACCTCATCAGATCGATGGGCCCATGCCCTTCCATGAACTTCAAGTTGAGGCGACGCACCAGCTGCGGGCCGATGTAGCTGCCCACGATCTGGGCGCGCGCCTCGAAACTGCCGCCCACCTCGCGCAACATCACCACGTTGCCGACCGCAAAGGCGTGGGTGGTGAGCACGCGCGCCCCGCCTTCACTCAGGTTCTCGGCCACGGTGCGCTCCTGGTCGAGCACGGTGCCCCATTCGTCGATGAAGAACAGCTCCAGCTCCACCAGGACGTCGAAACGCTCGTGGCGTCGTTTGCCTCCGGGATCGGTCGAGGCCACGGCACCGGCCGGCAACTTGCGTGCGTCGCGCTCGGGTTGTACGTCGCTGGGGAGCAGGAACCGCGCCGCCGGGTTGCGCTCGTAGCCCCGCGGCGGCTGGTCGCCGAAAAACATCACGCCGACGCGGCAACCATCGTCGTCCACGAGCAGGTTGCGCACGATCGCGTACACCTGGTACGCCCCCGAGGCATGGCCGAACTGACGCAGTGTCTTCGGCACCGGGGCGGAGAGGTGGACGACCTGGCCCTTGCGCAGCGGCATCCGCGCGCGAAAGGCCATGCCGCCCTGGCTCACGTCCTGCATCAGCGCCTCTTCCTCGCGGATCCTGCCGTCGATCGCGTGGGTCTTCACCTGGACGGGCATCATGAGCGCCAGCCGCTCCTCCCTGCGTACGGCGGCGGTCTGGTGCTTTCCTGTCATGGCGGAGGGTTCCACCGAGAGCTGACTTTAGGTGACGCTGGTTAAAGTACCATCCATTGAGCACGAATCACCCTCGCTCTGTCAAGGGCCATTCTCGGCCGGGCGGGTCGGAACGGCTGATTAGCGTCGGCCGCGCTGGGGATGCGGGCCCTGGCCCCCGCGGGGCGGCCTGCGACCGTGGGGCCGGCTCTGGTGCGGGCGTTGGGCCCGCGCCGCAGGCTGCTGCCCGTGGTGCGTGGTCTCGGGTTTGGGCGGTCTGTGCGTGTAGTCGAAGCCGGCCAGGGTGACGCGCGGCAGGCGCTTGCCGATGGCCTTTTCGATCGCTCGCAGGCTGCCCTCTTCGGCGGCCGAGACGAAGAGAAAGGCGTCGCCCGTGGCCTCGGCCCGGGCGGTGCGCCCCACGCGGTGCACGTAGTCGTCGGGCGAGGCCGGCACGTCGAAGTTGATCACGTGGGACAGGGCCTCCACGTCGATGCCCCGCGCCGCGATGTCGGTCGCCACCAACACGGGGAAACGTCCGGCCTTGAAGGCCTCCAGGGCCTGGGTGCGTTGGGCCTGGCTGCGGTTGCCGTGGATGCGGCCCGCGGCAACCCCGTTGCGCTCCAGGTGGTGCGCCAGCCTGTCGGCGCGGTGTTTGGTGCGTGTGAAGGCGATCACGCTGCGGATGTCCCCGCGCTTGACCAACTCGACGAGCAGCGCGGACTTCAACTCCGCCGGCACCGGGTACACGGCCTGAGTGATGCCGACCGCCGGCGCCGAACGACGCTCGAGCTGGATCGTGACCGGATCCACGAGCATCTCTCGCGCCAGCTCGGCGATCGCCGGCGGCATGGTGGCCGAGAAAAACAACGTCTGACGCCGCGGCGGCAGGTGCCGCAGGATCCGCCGGATGTCGGGCAGGAAGCCCATGTCCAGCATGCGATCGGCCTCGTCCAGGACCAGCACCTCGAGGGCGTGAAGGCTCGCATAACGCTGGCGGAAGTGGTCCAGCAGGCGGCCCGGCGTCGCCACGACCACGTCGACGCCGCTCCGAAAGGCGTGCTCCTGCGGCCCCATGCCGACGCCGCCAAAAACCGCGGCCCCCGTGATCGGCGTGTGGACCGCCAGCTCATCCAGGTGCTGGGCGATCTGGGCCGCCAGCTCGCGGGTGGGCGTCAGCACCAGGGCGCGCGTCGTGCCCCGCGGCTTCCCGGCCAGGCGCTGCAGGATCGGCAGCAGGAAGGCGGCGCTCTTGCCGCTGCCGGTCATGGCGCAGGCGAGCACGTCGCGCCCCTGCAGGGCCGGAGGCACCGCCTCGGCCTGGATCGGGGTGGGACGCGTGAAGCCCAGCTCGCGGATGCCGCGCAGGAGCTCGGCCCTCAGGCCGAGAGAGGTGAAAGGCATGAAGCCCGACACGATCTCACGAATCGGCCGCCGATGCGAACCCGGCTGGCCGGATGGCCGAGGACTGCGGGGGCACGGCGTCAGAGAGCGCCGAGGAACTTCAGGATTCGTGCCCGCGCGAGTTGCTCGCCGACGCCGCCGGAGCGCCGGTCGAAGCCGTGGTCGGCGAAGGGGACGAGCAGCAGCTCGACCGGCTGGGCCGCGTCGCCGAGCGCCGTGAACAGCCGTCGCGCATGTTCCGGCGACACCAGCTGGTCGCCCCCCCCGTGGACGATCAACGTGGAGGGCAGGGGGCGGAACACCCACGAGGTGGCGGAGGCCAGGCGGTAGGCCTCGGGGCGGGCCGCGGGCGGGCCGCCGAGGTAGGTCTCGATCGTGCGCGGCCCGTCGATCGGGTCCGGCACGAGCGGGTTCGCGTGGCCCCACACCAGGTCGGTGGGGGCGTAGAGGGAGATCACACCCGAGACAGGGGCATCCGCCACGGCGCAGGCGGGTGGGATCGCGGCGTCGCCCGTGGAGTACGCCGCGACCAGCGCGATCTCGCCGCCGGCGGAGCGACCGAGAAGCGCGACCCGGCGCGGATCGATCTGGAGCTCGCCGGCGCGCTCGCGGAGCCGTCCCACCGCGCACTTCACGTCGGCGACCGCCGCGGGAAACAGGTGGGCTGGCGCCAGCCGATAGCCGACGTCGGCGACCACGTACCCGGCCGCCGCCAGGGCGCGGCTGGTGCGCTCGGCCTCGCCACGGGCGCCTCGTTGCCAGCTCCCGCCGTGGACCACGACCACCAGCGGACGCGAGCCGTCGCCGGGGGAGCGGTAGACGTCGGCGGTCACCTCCGGGCTCAGCGGCAAGGTCCTGGGCGTGATCGGCGGCGCGGGCGCGCCGCGAAAGTATTCGAGGAGAGAGAAGCTGTTGCCGCTCGCGGCAAAGTCCTGCCCGGCGGCCAGGAAGGGGCTCGTCGCCAACAGGCCGCCGATCAGCGCGACCGCCAGCGCCAGCAGCGACGTGCGCGGGGACCGCCGCTGCCCCAGGCCCGCGAGTCCCGCGGCCAGGCTCGCCAGGAGCGCGAGCCCGAGGCTCGTCTCGCGGAGCGCCAGCCGCACGAGCCACAGGCCGAAGGTCGGCATGGGAAGGAACATGACCAGCGACAACGCGGCGACCAACAGGGACAGGGCCAGCGCGATGCGGGCCATCGGACGAGACGCTATCATAGACGCGACTCCTCCCCGAGAGCACGCCACGCAGAAACTCGGCAAGTTCGAAATCCTCTCGTCCCTGGGCCAAGGCGCCATGGGCCACGTCTACCGCGCCCGTGACCCGATCCTGGACCGGCAGGTCGCCCTCAAGACGGTGGCACCGGAGCTGCTGGCGAAAGCCGACACCCTGGCTCGTTTCCAGCGCGAGGCGCGCGCCGCAGCCCGGCTCCAGCACTCCAACATCGTGACCATCTACGAGCTGGGCGAGGTGGAGGGCGTCCTGTTCATCGCCATGGAGCTGCTCGAGGGCATGGACCTGGCCCAGGCCATGGCCCCGCCACACTCGTTGTCGCTGACCCAGAAGATCCGCATGGTGGTGGAGATCTGCCGGGCCCTCGACTTCGCCCACAAGCGCGGAGTGTTTCACCGCGACGTGAAGCCGGCCAACGTGCGGCTGCTCCGCGACGGCAGCGTGAAGCTCGTCGACTTCGGGATCGCCCGCCTCGAGGACTCGACCATGACCCAAACCGGCATGGTGCTGGGCACGCCGAGCTACATGGCGCCCGAGGTGCTGCGGGGCAAGCCGTCGGACCACCGGGCGGACATGTGGGCCACCGGCGTCGTCTTCTACGAGCTGCTGCGGGGTGTACGGCCCTTCGACGCTCCCACCATCGCCGCCCTCGTCTACAAGATCGTCCACGAGCCGCCGCCGCCCCTGGACCCAGCCGCTCTCGGCCTGCCCCCGCGCGTCGGCGAGATCGTGCACCGGGCCCTGGCCAAGGATCCCGCCGATCGTTTCCGCGACTGCGCCGAGATGGCCGACGCGCTGCAGACCATTCTGGGCATGACCCCTTCCGGCGAGCGGCCGCTCAGCGCGGAGGCGCGTGAGGGCGCCTACCGCGGGGCCTTCGAGGAGGCCCAGGCGCTGCTGGCGCGCCAGGACCTCGAAGGCGCGATGAACGCGGCCCGGCGCGCCCAGGCCTTGGAGCCGTCGCGTGCCGAGCTGCTGGCGTTGATGCGCGACCTCGAGGACCGCCTTCGCGATGCGCCGACGCTGCCCGTGGGTCCGGCCACGCCGCCGGCCCCCTCCACGCCAGCACCCCCGCCGACGCCGCGGGCGGCGGCGAGGACCACGCCGGCGCGGCCAGCCGTGGCGGCCGCCACGCTCACGCCGCCCCCGCGCCTGGCCACCGGCTTCCTGGAGGCCCTCGAGAGCAGCGGGTCCGCCGTGTTCCGCGAGCTGGCGCAGTTCGGGGAGCCCCCGGCGACCTCCACGGCGCAGCTGGCACCGACGGGAGATGTGCTCGCGGTCTCGGGCACCGACGGTGCCGTGCGCCTCTGGGACCTTCGCTCACGGGTGCGCCGCTCGGTGCTGCGCAGCGAGATGCACCTCAGGACCGGGCACGAGGCCGTGGCGCTTTGCCTCGCGTTCTCCCCCGACGGCCGGCTCCTCGCTTCCGGCCACGTGGACGGCGCCGTCCACCTGTGGGATATGGAGCGCGTTGCCGAGCTGCCCGTGAAGCTGCGCCATGAGAGCTCCGTCGGAGCCCTGGCCTTTTCCCCGGACGGCACGACACTCGCCAGCGGCGGCATGGACTCCAACCTCAAGTTGTGGGACCTGGCCGCCGCCCGCGCCGGCGAGTCCCGACGCGAGTTGTTCCGCCAGCCCGCCGGGGTCACGGCCATGGCCTACGTCGGTCAGGGCGGCGGCTGGCTCGTCACGGGCCACGCCAACAAGGTGCTACGACTCGTGGACTCGCGAAGTTGCCGCCTGATCGGCTCGATCCGCGGCCCCGAGGCCCAGATCAGCCTGCTGCTGCTCTCCCCGGACGGGCAACACCTCGCCGCGGCGAGCCACGACCGCACGATCCGCGTCTACGATCTGGAGCGACGCGAGCAGACCTTCATGGCCCAACCCAGCCGCGCCAAACCCACAGTCTCGATGGTGTTTTTCCCGGACGCACGGCACCTCGCCAGCGTCGCCCAGGACAACGCCGTGCAGTTGTGGGACGTGTCGTCTTCGTCACCCGCCGCCGTCCTGTGGGGACAGGCGGGAGAGAGCTTCGCCGCGGTGGCGCTCTACGCTGGGCAGGATCACATCGCCGTGGCGCTGTCCGACGGGCGCATCCGGCTCTGGGGCCCCGCCCTCTGAGGCGAGCCCTCGTCGCCCTGTGGTTGGCCGGCGCGAGCCCGGCCGATCTCCACCAGCTCGAGGCCGACTTCCTCGAGTTGCGGGAGGTCCACGACCGCGTCCGCCTGGCTGAGGCCCGCGGCCTCGATGCGAGCCAGGGGCGCGCCCGGTACAGCGTCTTGTATCGGCAGCTCACCGACGCCTACACGAGCAGCGACGACGCCGGCCTCGGCGAGGCGGACCGGCGCGCGCGACGGACGATGATCCGGCTGCTCCAGGACGGGACGCTGCCCGCTCCCAGGGCCGACGCCGCACCCTCCCTCGGCACTGCGGTCCAGGACTGCGACTACGACCCCGCGCTCCTCGCAACGGGCGACGAGGGCCTGGCGCGACTGCAGGAGCGCCTGTACGCCTGCTACAGCCAGGCGGCCCGCCAGGTCGCCTTCGAGGGCGGCAGTTACGACCGCCTCACGATCCTCGAGATGACCGCTCGCGAGGACGACCCCCGACGCCGCCGAGCCGCCTTCCTCGCCCTGCGGCCACTCTTCCAGAGCGTCAACGGCGACGGCGGGCCAGGCAGCCCTTACCGCACGATGTTGCCCCTGTCGGCCGCGCGCTGGCGCCAGGGCGGCTCGCCCATCGACCGCAACCTCGACGCCCTCGGCATCCCCCGCGACCAGCTCGAGCCCTGGCTGCTGGCGATCCTGGAGGCATGGAGGCAACTCGCGGCCGGCGCCGAGCTGGAGCCCTGGGACCACGCCTACTTCGGCAACGCAGCCGGGCGCAGACTCGGCGACGCCCTGCCTCGCGAGCGACTCCGGCCGCTGAACGACGCTTTCTATCGCAGCCTCGGCGCCGACGTCGACGCGCTCAACATCCACTACGACCTGGAGTCGCGTCCCGGCAAGACGGCCGTGGCGTTCACGGACTTCGGAGCGCGCCCCCAGTGGCGAGACGGGCGCTCGAGCCCGGGTGAGCCCTGGATCTTCGCCACCTATCGTGCGGGTGGCCTGGGCAACCTCAACGAGCTGCTCCACGAGACCGGCCATGCCATCCACATCGCCGGCATCCGGACGCGACCGGCCTACGCGGACTGGCCCGATAGCGACACCTTCACGGAGGCGCTCGCGGAGGTGCAGTCCCTCGAGAGCTACGAGCCCTCCTGGCAACGCGAGTGGCTGGGCCGTGAGGCGAGCCTGGCCGACAATCTCAGGGCCAAGTACTCCGGCATCGCCCTCGACGTGGCCTGGGGCCTGTTCGAGCTGCGCCTGCACCGCGACCCGAGCCTCGACCCGAACCAGCTCTGGACCGAGCTGACCAGCCGCTACCTGCACGTGCGGCCCCATCCGGAGTTGTCGTGGTGGGCACGCCGGGGGCAACTCTTGAACAGCCCCGGCTACATGATGAACTACGCCCTGGGCGCGATCCTGGCCGCCGACATGCGGGCCCGCTGCCGAGAGCTGCGCGGCCCGTTCACGAACCGGGATTCCGGTTACTACGCCTGGCTCTCGGAGCGCCTGTTCCGCCACGGCCTCGAGAAGCCCTCGCGAGACGTCCTGCGCGACTTCCTCGGCCGGCCGCCGAGCCCGGAGGCGATCCTCGCCGACATGCAGAGGCGGTAGGCTGAGGGGACCGCTTTCCGGTTATCGCACGCGGCGCGGGGCGCCGCTGGCCGGCAGCACGCGGTCGTGGGGGAAACGCCGATGAAGACCACACGACGCAGCTTCGTGAGAAGCACGGGGGCCGCCGCGATGGGCGCCGGCCTCTTGCCACGACTGGCGCCGGCGCGCGCGCGCGAGGCCACCCACGACGTGGTGGTGGTTGGCGCCGGCGTGTTCGGCGCCTGGATCGCCCGCGAGCTCCAGGCCTCGGGGCGCCGCGTGGCGCTGCTGGATGCCTATGGCCCCGGCAACGCCCGTTCCAGCTCCGGCGGCCAGAGCCGCGTCATCCGGATGGCGTACGGCGATCAGGAGGTCTACACGCGCTGGTCGATGCGCTCGCTCGCGATGTGGAAAGCCGTCCTCGCGAAAACGGGTCGGCCCTCGTTGTTCCAGCAGTCCGGCGTGTTGTGGATGGCGCGTGAACGGGACCCGCTGACGACGCAGTCGCTGGAGACGTTGCGCCGGCTGGGCGTGCGTCACGAGCAGCTCGAGCGCTCCGCGCTGGAGTCGCGTTGGCCGCAGATCGACTTCGGAGGGATCACCTGGGCGATCCACGAGCCCGAGAGCGGTTTCTTGATGGCGTTCCACGCCGTCCAGGCGGTCGTGCAGGACGCCGGAGCGATCGGCGTCTCGTACCGGCAGCAGCAGGTGGTCCCACCGGCCGCGACAGGTGGCCGACTGGCGTCGGTGAGGACCCGCTCGGGAGACACCGTGAACGCGGAGATCTTCGTCTTCGCCTGCGGCCCCTGGTTGCCACGTCTGTTTCCGGATCTCCTCGGGGATCGCATCTTCCCCACCCGGCAGGAGGTGTTCTACATCGGGCCCCCTCCCGGAGACGAGCGCTTCGGCGTCGGTGCGATTCCTGTATGGGCGGACTTCGCCGAGGAGATCTACGGCCTGCCGGACTTCGGAGGCCGCGGCTTCAAGGTCGCGCCCGACCGGCACGGCCCGCCCGCTGACCCGGACTCCCTCGAGCGGATGGCGGGACCCGAGTCCCTGGCCCGGGTCCGCGACTACGTGAGCCGGCGCTTCCCCGCGTTGAAGCAGGCGCCGATCGTCGGCACGGAGGTCTGCCAGTACGAGAACACCTCGAACGGGGACTTCCTGATCGACCGCCACCCCGAGATGGAGAACGTGTGGCTGGTGGGTGGCGGGTCGGGACACGGCTTCAAACACGGCCCGGCGCTGGGAGAGTACGTCGCGGCGCGCATCAACGAGGGCGGCTGCGGCGAGCCGCGTTTCTCGCTGGCGACGAAGTTACGGACACAACAGCGCGCGGTTTACTGAGATCCGGCCCGCTCCGGCGCGCGTGTTAAGCTCCGCTGCCTTGCGGCGTCCCGCCCTGCAGCTCGTCGGCGTCAGCTTCGTGTCGCTGTTCCTCGAGCTGGCGATGATCCGCTTCGTCAACTCCACCGTCCAGGTCATCGCCTACTTCAACAACTTCCTGATCCTCTCGGCGTTCCTGGGCCTGGGCCTGGGAACCCTGCTGGTGGGTCGCGGCCGCGATTGGCTCAAGCCCTTCCCCTGGATCTTCGCCGCGACGATCGGGCTGATGGTGATCCTCGACGGCTACGGCTTCCGCGGCACGGGCGAGCAGCAGGGCTTGTTCGTCGTGCGCACGGGCTCACGCCCCGAGTTGCCGCTGGCCCTGGTGGTGCCCCTCGTCTTCACCGCCAACCTGCTGCTGTTCGTGCCCCTGGGCTTCCGGCTGGGCCAGTGCCTCGAGGCCTTCGACAGCCGCCTGCTGGCCTACAGCTACGACCTGCTGGGCAGCCTGCTCGGCGTGCTCGGTTTCGCCCTTTGCTCAGGGCTCGGTACCAACCCGACGTTCTGGTTTTCCTTGACGGTGCTGCTGCTGGTGACGCTGCTGCTGCTGGACGGCCGGCCCCTCGCGCGCAGCGCGGGCGGGGTCGCGTCTCTGTCGGCTCTGGCCCTCGGCGTCTTCCTCTCGGACCTGCCGCGCCCGGGGGTCTGGTCGCCCTACTACAAGGTCACCCTGCGGCCGCTGTTCGCGCCGGGGCCCGACGCAGTGCCCCGGGACGTGGGGTTCGCGATCCTGGTGGACCGCATGCGCATCCAGGATGCCCTGCGCTTCGGCGACGACCTGATGCGCAGCCCCCTCGGAGCCTGGTGGAGCTACTACAAGCTGCCCTACCTGCTGCGGCCGCCGAGGTCCGTGTTGATCCTCGGCGGCGGCGCCGGCAACGATGCGACGGTGGCGCTGCAGATGGGCGCGAGCCACGTCGACGTGGTCGAGATCGATCCGGTGATCGCATCCCTCGGCTTCACGCGCCACCCGCACCGACCCTATGCCGACCCGCGAGTGCGGCTGATCAACGACGACGCGCGCGCCGCCGTGCGCCGCGCCCGGGACCGTTACGACCTGGTCGTCATGAACGCCCTCGACTCCCATCATCAGATACCGGGGTTGTCCACGCTGCGCCTCGAGAGCTTCATCTACACCCGCGAGGCCTTTGCCGAGGCGCGCGGACTCCTGTCCGAGGGCGGCTTGTTCGTGGTGCACCTGAGCAGCGAGCGGCACTGGATGGGGGCGAGGCTCTACTGGACGCTGTTCGAGGCCTTCGGCCGCGAGCCCGCACTCTTCGTCACGCCAGGCAGCCCCTTCGAGTCGGTCGCCTTCGTGCTGGGACCCGACGAGGTGGTCGGGCAGGCGCGTGCCCTTCCCCCCGAGCTTGACCGTCGGGCCCCGGACGCCATGCGCGCCGCGCGTCCCCATAGCCTGCTCGCCACCGACGACTGGCCGCACCTGTACCTCGAGAGCCGCTCGCTCCCGCCCGTCTACGTCGCGGTGCTCGCCGCCGTGTTGCTGGTCAGCTTCGTGGCCTTCCGCGCGGCGGGCCCCTTCGAGATCCGCCGCCACCTCGAGTTGTTCCTGCTCGGGGCGGGGTTCATGTTGCTCGAGACCCGGAGCCTCACCTCCATGGCGTTGTCCTTCGGCTCGACCTGGATCGTGAGCGCAATCGTGATCGGCTCGATCCTGCTGGTGGTGTTCCTGGCCAACCTGCTCGTGTTGCGCGGCCTGCGCCTGCCGCGCGGAGCAGGCTACGCCCTCGTCAGCGTGTTGCTCGTCGTCCAGTACCTGGTGCCGCTGCGCCACGTGGCCCAAGGTGGTTTCGGGATGCGCCTGGTGCTGGCGTCGCTGTGGGTCGGGGCACCCGTGTTGCTGGCCGGGCTGCTGTTCTCGCGGGCCTTCAAGGGGGTCACCTCGACCTCCCGGGCCTTCGGCGCCAACCTGCTGGGGGTCGTGGTGGGCGGTGTGGTGGAGTACGCGAGCATGCTGGTGGGGCTGCAGGCCCTGAGCCTGATCGCGGCGGGCCTGTACCTCTCCGCGGAGGCGGCGGGACGCTGGGTCGCGCGGAGCTGAGCGGGCGGGGCGAATCCGGCGCCGGAAGTCTCCTCCGGCTAGCGCGCCCCGCGACCCGCGCTGCGGCGGCCGGCAGGTCGTGGTGCTTCGCGTTGGGTCGGGTGCCGAAAGCAGCGCAGGAGGTGGTCGTTGACCAGGCCGGTGGCTTGCATGAACGCGTAACAGATCGTCGGCCCCACGAAGCCGAAGCCGCGCCGGCGCAGGTCCTGGCTCATGGCGCGGGATTCAGGGCTCTCGCTGGGCACGTCTTTCGACTCTCGAAAGCGGTTCAACCGTGGACGGCCGCCGACGAAACTCCAAAGGTGCCGGTCGAAGGAGCCCAATTCATCGACGAGCCTCGAGAACGCCCGGGCGTTCTGAACGGCGGCTTCGAGCTTGGCCCGGTTGCGGACGATGCCGGGGTCCTGGAGCAGGGCCGCGATCCTCCTCCGGTCGTAGCGGGCGATTCGCTCGGGATCGAAGCCGTCGAAGGCCTCGCGATACCGCGCGCGCTTGCGGAGGATCGTGATCCACGACAGGCCGGCCTGCGCTCCCTCCAGGATCAACATCTCGAACAGCCTGCGGTCGTCATGGAGCGGGACCCCCCACTCGTGGTCGTGATAGGCCAGGCAGAGGGGATCGTCGCCGGCCCAGGGACAACGGATCTGGCCGCTGCCGGGTGGTGTCATCCGCTGGATGATAGACCAGGCGAAAACCAGGTAACCGTGGGTCACCACGGCCCCTCGCCCCAGCCTTGCGTGCACGACGCAAGCCCGCATAGGATCGGGCTTTCATACACACTGAGAAAGGGCGCTGCGGGGCGATGACCAAGGTTCGCAAGTTCCACGACGGACGCGAGGACGGGCTGGTGGCGCTCGAGAGCCTCGACCTCGACGACGTCCACTCGTTCGCCGAGCTGCTGCGTGGCATGTCGAAGACCGCCTTCAGCGGACGCGCGTTGGGCGAGGCCCTCGACGTGACCCTGGCCATGGTGCGGGATCCCGCTTGCAAGGTCGTGTTGACCCTCTCGGGCGCCATGACCATCGCGAAGATGGGCAAGATCATCCAGAAGATGATCGACGCCGGGATGGTCCAGGCCATCGTCTCCACGGGCGCACTCATGGCCCACGGCCTCTCGGAGGCGGTGGGGTTGACGCACTACCGCCACGACCCTCGGATGTCCGACGAGGAGTTGTTCGAGAAGGGTTACAACCGCGTCTACGACACCCTGGAGATGGAAGCCAACCTCAACTACGTCGAGGAATTCTCGGCCAAGGCCGTCGAGGCCCTGGGGCCGGAGCGGGAGCTCTCGAGCGAGATCATCTGCCGGGCCTTGGGCCGCGTGCTCGCGGAGGATCCGCATGGCCACGGCGTGTTGCGCAGCGCCTTCCTCAAGAAGATCCCGGTCTACGTGCCGGCCTTCACCGACTCCGAGCTGGGGCTCGACCTCAGCACCTGGGCGATGAAGCGCGCGCAGCAGAAGGGCGCCCGCGACGCGATGCAGCTCTTCAAGACGGTGCCGCGCTTCAACCCCTTCCTCGATCTCAACAGCTTCGCGCGCTTCGCGGTGGGCGCGAAACGCCTGGGCATCTTCACGATCGGCGGCGGCGTGCCCCGCAACTGGGCCCAGGAGGTCGGGCCCTACATCGACATCAGCAACCACCGGCTCGGCCTGGCCTTGACCCCGCCGCGTTACCGCTACGCGGTTCGCATCTGCCCCGAGCCCGTCCACTGGGGCGGCCTGTCAGGCTGCTCGTATTCCGAGGGTGTGTCCTGGGGCAAGTTCGTTCCGCCCGCCGAGGGCGGGCGTTTTGCCGAGGTCTACGCCGACGCCACCACCGTCTGGCCACTCCTGATCAAGGGGGTGCTGGAAGAGCTGGAGTCGGAGTCCTAGGCCCCATGCGCCGGAAGTACGACGTGATCGTGGTGGGCGGAGGGCACAACGGCCTGGTCGCCGCGGCCTACCTCCAGAAGGCGGGCAAGCGGGTCCTGGTGCTGGAGCGCCGCCACGTGTTGGGCGGGGCGGCGGTCACGGAGGAGGTGTTCCCGGGGTTCAAGTTCTCGGTCTGCTCGTACGTGGTCTCGCTGCTGCGGCCGGAGATCATCCGCGACCTCGACCTGCCGCGGCACGGCCTGGAGATCCTGCCCCTCGACGGGACCTTCACGCCCCTCGACGGCGACTACCTGTGGCGCACGAACGATCACGCGCGCACGCGTCGCGAGATCTACCGCTGGTCACCCACCGACGCGGAAGCCTACGACGAATACTCGAAGGCGATGGCCGAGATGGCGCAGTTCGTGAAGCCGATCCTGTCGATGGTGCCGCCGGACCCCATGGGCTTCGACATCCCCGGCTTCATCAAGCTCGCCGGGCTCGGCAAGCGTTTCTACGGCCTGTCCCGCGAAAACCAGCACAACCTGATCCAGCTCATGACCATGAGCGCCGCAGACATGCTGGACCAGTGGTTCGAGACCGATCCGCTGAAGGCCACGATGTCCGCGTCGGGCATCATCGGGACTTACCTGGGCGTACGCTCTCCGGGCACCGCCTACGTGCTGCTCCACCACTACATGGGCGAGATCGACGGCGCCTTCCGCTCCTGGGGCTTCTCTCGCGGCGGCACCGGCCAGATCAGCCTCTCGATCGCGGGCGCCGCGGCCGAGGCGGGTGTCGAGATCCGCACCCAGGCCGGGATCCAGCGCATCAAGGTGAAAAACGGCCGCGCCACGGGCGTCGTGCTGGAGAACGGCGAGGAGATCGACGCGGCGCTGGTGGTCTCCAGCGTGGACCCGAACCGGACTTTCCTGAAGCTGATCGAGCCGGGCGCCCTCGACGACTCGTTCCTGGACGAGGTGCGGCGCTTCAAGCTGCGCGGCAGCTCCGGCAAGGTCAACCTCGCCCTCGACGGCCTGCCCGACTTCAAGTGCCTGCCGGGCCCGGGCGCCCACCAGCGTGGCGCCATGTCCATCTCACCCAGCGTCGAGTACATGGAGCGGGCCTACGACGACGCCAAATACGGGGACTTCTCGAAGAACCCATACGTGGACATGGTGATACCCTCGCTGACCGACCCTTCGGTCGCGCCCCCGGGCAAACACATCCTGTCCTGCTTCGTGCAGTACGCGCCCTTCAAGCTGCGCGAGGGCACCTGGGACGAGAAACGCGACGCCTTCGGCGAGGCGGTCATCTCCGCCATCGAGCGCTTCGCGCCCAACATCCGGAGCATCATCCTGCACAAGCAGGTGGTGACCCCTCTCGACCTCGACCGCGAATGGGGCCTGACCGAGGGCAACATCTTCCAGGGAGAGCTGAGCCTCGAGCAGCTCTTCTTCCTGAGGCCGGTGCCGGGATGGGCGCGTTACCGGACGCCGGTCCGGAACCTCTACATGTGCGGCTCCTGCACCCACCCCGGCGGCGGCATCATGGGCGCCAACGGCCGGCTGGCGGCGCTCGAGATCCTGAAGGACGTCGACGGAGGGGCGCCGTGAAACACGACGTCGTCGTCGTCGGGGGCGGCCACAACGGCCTCGTGACTGCGGCGCTGCTGGCCCGGGCGGGCCGCAAGCCGCTGGTGCTGGAGCGGCGCGAGAGGGTGGGCGGCGCGGCCGTCACGGAGGAGTTCCACCCCGGCTTCCGGGCCTCGACCCTCGCCCACACGGCGGGCCCGTTGCGCGCGTCGGTCGTCTCGGAGCTGGGCCTGAAGCTCGACAGCTTTGCTCCCGAGCCCCGCGTGTTCGCGCCCCAACCCGACGGCCGGGGCCTGGCCCTCTACGGCATGGTTGGCAAGAGCGCGGCCTCGATCGGCGCGTTCTCCGCGACGGACGCCAGGGCCTACGTCGACTTCGATGCCACGCTGCGGCGCGTCTCGAAGGTCCTGGCGCAGCTGCTCGAGGCGACGCCACCCGATCTCGAACGACCGTCGTTCTCGGACGCCTGGCCCATGGGCCGCCTCGCGCTCTCGGTGCGCGCCCTCGGACGCCACGACGCCCAGTGCCTGCTGCGCTGGGGGCCCATGGCGGTGGCCGACTTCGTCAACGAGTGGTTCGAAACCGAGGCGCTGCGCGCCGTGATCGCGGCGCGCGGAATCGCCGGCGCGTGGGCGGGACCCTGGTCGGGCGGCACCACCGCGAACCTGCTGCTGCACGCGGCCGCCAGCGGGGGCAGCGGCGCGGGCTCCACCGTATTCGTGAGGGGCGGCCTGGGCGCGCTCACACAGGCTCTTTCCGACGCCGCGCGCCGCCTGGGGGCGGAGATTCGGACCGGCGTCGAGGTGGTCCGCCTCACCACGAAGGACGGACGCGTCAACGGCGTCGCCTTGGCGAACGGCGACGAGATCGCGGCGCAGGCTGTGGTCTCAGGCACCGATCCCCAGCGGACGTTCCTGCAGCTCCTCGACCCCGCCCTGCTGGATCCCGAGGACCGACGCCGCCTCAAGCACTACCAGCAGAAGGGAATGGCCTCGAAGGTGAACCTGGCCCTGTCGGGCCCGCCGCGCTTCAAGGCGGCGAAGGACGCCGCACTGCTGCAGGGCCGCATCCACATCGGGCCGTCACTGGACGCTCTGGAGCGGGCGTACGATCCGTCCAAGTACGGCGAGATCCCTGCCCGTCCCTGGCTCGAGATCACGATTCCCACCTTCAGCGACCCAACCCTGGCTCCACCCGACCGACACGTGATGTCGGTGTACGTGCAGCACACGCCTTACGTGCTCAAGACCGGAGACTGGGACGGGCGGCGCGAGGAGCTGGGCGACACGGTGCTGCGCTTGATCGACGAGTACGCGCCCGGCTTGTCGAGCCTGGTGGTTGGCCGCCAGGTGTTGACGCCCCTCGACCTCGAGCGTACCTACGGCCTCACCGGCGGCCATCCGTCGCACGGCGAGCCGTCCCTCAACCAGTTGTTCACGATGCGACCGGCCCTGGGCTGGGCACGTTATCGCGCCCGCGTGCCGGGGCTCTACTTGTGCGGCGCGGGCGCACATCCGGGCGGTGGCGTGACGGGCGGCCCGGGCGCCAACGCGGCCCGCGAGATCCTGAAGGACCTCTAGCCGCCTGCCTGGGCGGCCTCGTCCTCCTCGGCATCTGGCGCCAGGATCGGGGGTACCGCGGGGTTCCGCCGCGCCCAGTGGTCCACGGCCAGCGACAACACGAGGAACAGGCCCAGGGGCAGAGCCAACGAGCGGAAGAGGCGGTCCACGCGGTCGCGCCTGACCGCGAGTCGATCCAGGGCCAGCAAGGTGCCGAGCGCGAGGCACCACACGATCGCCACCCGTCGCTCGTCCGGCGCCGCTTCCGGCCTGACAGCCGCCGGATCGGCCGGCTTCGCAAGCCGCGGCAGGTAACGCGCGACGCTGACGTCGCCCGCGAGCGCGGCCCAGGCCCTGGACACGCTCTCGCGGCCCTGGACGTGCAGCTTCCTTTCCGGAGACGCGAAGGCGAAGACCGCGAGGCCGAGGCCACCCAGCAGCAGCGGAGTTGCCCAGCGCCCGAGGCCGCGGCGGCTCGGCCCGTGCTCGGCCACCCGCATCGCCACCAGCAGCGCCAGCACCGGTACGGCCGACACGAGCAGGCGCGCAGGCGGCGAGAAGCCGCCGTACCAGTGGCCAAATGTGACGACCGGGATGCCGAGAGCCATGACGAGAACCGGCAGCACCAGGCGCCAGTGGTCCGTGCGGCGCAGCAATGCGGGAGCCGCCGCCAGCGACAGCAGGAAGACCGGCGCGTACGCGAGGAGCCCGAAGGACGGATCGAGCAGCAGCCCGCCCAGCGCTTGCTCCAGCGGAACGTTGCCGAGGGTGCCGCGGTACGCGCGCGTCGGCACCCAGGCGCCGTGGACGAGCTTGCCGTAGCCGAGGTACGCCACGGCCATCCCGCCGGCCGTGGCGACGAAGGCCCAACGCGCAAGACCGCGCAGCCGCAGCAGGGCCACGAACCCCAAGGCCGCCGTGCCAGGGATGAGCCGCACGTGGAGCCATGGCAGGCAGGAGGCTGCCAGTGCGATGCCGATCGCTCCGGCCACCCTCGACCGGGGGTTTGCGCCCGCGAGCACGAGTGTGACGGCGAGTGCCGCAGGAACCTCGGGGTAGAGAAACGCCGCGAAGTAGAGCGCAGGCGGTCCGGTCGCGGCCGCCCACGCCACGAGCGCCGCGTGCTCGTCGCCGGTCGCGCGGCGCGCCAGGCGTCGCACGCCGAGGCCGAGGGACGAGAGCAGCCCCGCCAGCAGCAGAACGCAGCCGGCGCGGCCAGCGAGGGCGTAGGCGGGGGCCACGAGCGCGGGCAGGCCGGGCCGGTGGAGCGGCACCAGCGGGTTGCCTCTGTGCCCGCGGATGCCGAGCCCGCGGCGCAGGTCCGGGACGTACTCGCGGTAGTCGCCGCGCTCGAGGTTGTTGCGGAGATCCACGTCGCCGTCCCGCCACAAGCTTTGGGCCACGATCAGGTAGCGGATCTCGTCCCCCGTCGGCCCGAGGCGCGCCACGTGCCGCAGCCCCAGGCCGGCAGCCAGGACGAAGCTCAAGCTGAAGAGGACCACTTCGGATGGCTGGCGGACGCGGCGCTGGCTCGCGATTCCCACGACGGAGAGCGCGGCGCCGAGCGCGAGCAGGGCCGGACCCAGGGGCCCGGTGAAGAGGCCCAGGGCCGGAAGCGCCGCGCGCGCGGTCGGAAGCCTGCCCAGGGACACGACGCTCGCGGCCAGCAGGAAGGGCGCGGCGATCCGGAGCCCGGCGCCAAGCACGCCGCAGTAGAACACGTTTCGCGCACCGCAGCCCGACGTGTTGGGTCGCGTTGACAGCCCCGCAAGCGGTCCCTAAAATTCGGGTTTCGTTCCCACCGCGTCTGTGCCGGAGTGGTGGAATTGGCAGACACGCACGTTTGAGGGGCGTGTGGGGAAACCCATGCGGGTTCGAGTCCCGCCTCCGGCATGACCCAGCCAGCCTGGGACCGGCCGCGACATTCGCGGCCCTCGGTTGCAGGCCCTCTCAGACCTCACGCATGCGACGGCTGGTGGCGTAGACGCCCGCGAACAGAGCCGTCAACAGCGCGGAGAACGCCGCCAGGGTCAGGGGCGCGCCGAAGGCCTTGACCAGGAACCCCGCCAGCAGGCTCCCGACCGGCATGCCTCCCCGGAAGAACAAGCCGTAGATGCTCACCACGCGTCCCCGGAACTGGTCGGGAGTGGCCTCCTGCATCAGCGAATTCAGGATCGAGAAGGCGGTGACCAGGCTGAAGCCGGCCACGAACAAGAGGCCCATCGCCAGCGGTTGCCATGGCACCAGGACGGCGGCCAAACTGGTGAGGCCGTAGCTGACGAAGCCCACCAGCAACGCGCGGCCACGGGCAGGCGCCTTGCCGCGCTGCGCCGTGGCCAGCGCACCGAGGATCGCGCCCAGGCCAAAAGACGAGAGCAGCTGGCTGTAGCCGCGGGCTCCGCTCTGGAGCACGTCGCCCGCGATCACCGGGAGATACGTCAACAGCGGAAACGACAGCAGGCTGCCCGCCGCCGCCAGCCCCATGAAGAGCGACAACACGGGGCTCTGCCCCACGTGGTGAAAACCGGCGGCCAGGCTCTGCCTGAGGCTCTCCTGGCCACCCACTCTTGGGGAGGGAATCTCGATGCGCCACAACGCCGCGATCACGGCCAGGAAGGACAACGCGTTGACGGTGAAACACCAGCCGGCGCCGGCGTAAACCAGCAGCAGCCCCGCCAGGACGGGCCCGACGGTTCGCGACAGGTTGAACTGGAGCGAATTCAGGGCCACGGCGCTGGGGATCTGCGGCGGCGGCACGACGGTCGTCAAAACGGCCTGGTACGTGGGCGCGGACTGGGACTGGGCGAGTCCGGTCAGGAAGGCGAACAACAGGATCGGCCCGACGCCCAGGCGGCCCGTCGCGTGGAGCAGCCCCAAGGCCGCTGCGAACGCCATCTGGAGGCACTGCGAGGTCAGCAGGATGCGGCGGCGATCGATCCTGTCGGCCGCCGCCCCGCCCAGGACCATGAAGGCGATCAGCGGCGCATCGGCGGCGAAGCTGCGATAGCCGAGATAACGCGGATCGACGAAACGCTCGTGGATGATCCAGTTGAGGGCGACGTCCTGGGTCCAGCTCCCGACGGAGGAGACAAACGCCCCGGACCAGAGGAGCCGGAAGCTGCGGTGGGAGAAGGCAGCCAGGAAGCCGGGGAGGGGCCGCGACCGGCCCGGACCCTCCCCGCTGCCGGAGGCCACGTTACTTCTTGGCGGGCTTCTTCGCCGCAGCCGCGATGGCGGCCTTCTTGCGGTCCTTCAGCCGCTCCTCGCGGCGCTTGCGACGGCGACGGATCTCTCTATGACGTTCGATCACTTGGTTGCTCCTTGTCTCATGGACTCTGCCTTCTGGGTCCGGGTCTGTTCATTCTAGGGGTCCGCCCGGGTTGGCGTCGCGGGCGGCGGCGATCCGGCGGCGGATGATCCTCAGATAGGCCCGCGGCACCTTCTGCACCAGGGCCATCAGCTCGCCCAGGTCGCCACGCACGTTGCCGCCGGGGCCTCCGTCCCCATAGACGAGGTTGACGACCCGGCCCCGAACCAGGATCGGGAACACTGCCGCGGTTCCGAGACGCTTGCCGATCTGCTTCAGGAAGCGGCGGTTCTCCTCCTCGTTACCCAGACGCCCGACGAACACCGACTTGTTCCGGACGACGTCCCGGAACGCCGATGGCCGGTCGAGTGGGATTCTCAGCGACGCCGCAAACCCTCGTTCCATGCCCTCGCCAACCCCAGCCCAACCCAGCACCCAGGGCTCGCGCACGATGAAAAACGCCACTCGCTTGAAGTAGTTGCGGCTCAAGGCCACCAGAGCCTCCACCACCTCGTCGCGGGTATTCGCCCACTCGAACCGTTCGAGCGCCTCCCGGGGCGTCGTGTCGGAGGCCTCCACGACCGGCGGGCGGTATGTGTCGTCGAAGCGCCAGCGCTCGTCGATGCCATAGTGATCCCGCAACAATTGCACCATGCGTAGCTCAGGCACCACGAAGGGCTTGACGATGTAGCCCAGGGACAACGAGATGCGGGCTAGCGCCGTGTGGTCCTGGGGATCGGCCATCAACAGGAACAACGTCTGGCCCTTGAGCCTCCAGGGGAAGACCTTGAAGCGCGCAGCCAGGGATCTGGGCACCAGCGCCAACGTCTCGGGTGTGACCTCTCGCGGGTCTATGCTGGCGCCGGAAACGCCATACAGACGGGACAACCCCTGGGTCAGGCCCTCCTCGGTGATGAGCCCCAGCTCCAGCAGGCTCGTCCCCAGGCGGCCGCCGTACAGCACCTGGTGCTGGATCGCCTGCTCGACCTGATCCTCGCCGATGAGGCCACGTTCCCTCAGGATGCGGGCGAGCAGGGGCACCTGGCGTCTCGCATGGACGGCGTCATTCTAGTATCCTCGCCCGAACGGTCGCCATGGCGCTCCGCCTGAACAGCCTCAAGACGCGCACCGCCTTTGCATTGTCGTCGGTGATCGTCGCCGTGCTGACGATCAACGCCCTGTACCTGATCCTCACCAAGCGCGTGGAGTTGCGCCGCGACATCGAAAAAAGGGCGGAGCTGTTCGCCAGCCTCACCGCCAAGCCGATCTGCGTCGGCTACGAGACCTATTTCGCCTCGGGTTTCTACAAGTTCCAGGAGCTGATCGGCTACTACCTGGCTTTGAACGACGACCTGGTTCGGGTCCGCATCATCAACGTGAACGGCAAGGTCCTCTTCGACTCGGCCGACCTGCAGGAGGGCCCTGGGCTCCGGGAGGGCCGGGATCCCGAGCGCTGGATCGAAGGTGCCGAAAGGCTGGAGGCGATCAAGCGGCTGGATCTCACGTCGCTCCCTGCCACCGACGCTCGCGGCCACGAGGTGCTGGAGGTGATCGCGCCCTACATCGAGGACTGGGGCCGCCATCGGCTCACGGTATCCTACACGGTCTCCTACGGAAACCTGCAGCCCGTCATCAACCGACTGATCCTCACCACGGTTGGCCTCACCGTGCTGTCGATGCTGGTGTCGGTGCTCATCTCGGTGGCGTTGTCCACACGCATCACGCGACCACTGGCCGAGCTGACGGCGGGGGCCCGCGGCCTGGCGGAAGGCCACTTCGACCGGCGGCTGTCCTTGCGCTCGGGCGGCAAGGAGCTGAGCGTTCTGGCCGAGACCTTCAACCACATGACCGAGCGGCTGAAACACAACGTCGAGCAGCTCGAGGAGTCCAACAAGAAGCTGGCGGCGGTCAACGAGGAGCTGAAGGAGCTGGACCGGATGAAGTCCGACCTGCTCGCCAACGTGAGCCACGAGCTGCGCACGCCGCTGACCGCGATCAAGGGCTACACCGACTACATCCTGGATGGAAAACTCGGGTCGATCACGGAGAAGCAGGAGCGTGGCCTGGTCGTGGTCCAGCGTAATCTGGAGCGGCTCTCGAAGTCCATCAACGCGCTTCTCGACTTCTCGCGCATGGACGCCGGCCGGATCGCCCTCAACATCCAGCCCTTCCACCTGCTACCGCTCGTCGAGCAGATCCACGGCACCCTGCGCTCCGAGCTCGAAGGCAAGGGCATCTCCTTCCAGCTCCAGGTTCCGCCGGACCTGCCGCCGGTGATCGGCGACCGCGACAAGCTGGGCCAGGTGATCGAGAACCTGGTGATCAACGCGATCAAGTTCACGCCCGAGGGCGGCCGCATCCAGGTGGCGGCGGACCGCTCGTCCTCGAGCGGTCGGCCCTCGGCGCTGGTCCAGGTGGCGGACACGGGTATCGGGATCCCGGAGGCCCAGCTCGGCAAGATCTTCAACCGCTTTCATCAGGTGGACGGCTCGACGACCCGGCGCTTCGGCGGCGTCGGCCTCGGCCTGGCGATCGTCAAGAGCATCCTCGACGCCCACCGCGCCGCCGTGAGCGTGGAGAGCGAGGTGGGCAGGGGCACGCGTTTCCGCTTCTCGCTGCCGCTGCTGGACAAGAACCTCGAGACCGCGGAGAGCCCGGCGGTGGCCAGCCCGCCCTCAGCCGAGGCCCTGGTCCTGGTGGTAGACGACGACCCCGAGATGCAGCGTGCGACGCGCCTGAGTCTCGAACGGGAGGGTTTCGCGGTCGTCACGGCCGCGAGCGCCCAGGAGGGCGCCGCGCTGGCAGCCCGGCGGCGGCCAGACCTGATCCTGCTGGACCTGCTGCTCCCCGATCGCAACGGCCTCGAGCTGTTGCAGTCCCTGAAGGCCGACGCCGTGACGCGCGACATCCCTGTGCTCGTGGTGTCGGTCACCTCGGACAGCGTGAAGGCGCTGTCCCTGGGCGCCGCCGAGTGCCTGACCAAGCCCGTGGACAGTCAGGTCATCGTACCGATGGTGCGCCGGCTCCTGGACGGCACGCTCCACGGCGCCACCGTGCTGGTGGTGGACGACGAAGCCGACACCGTGGACTTCATCCGCGACACCTTGAAGTCCCATGGCCTGCGCGTGTTGGTGGCCCACGACGGGCGTCAAGCCATGGAGATCCTGGAGCGACGGCGGCCCGACCTGGTTTTGCTGGACGTCATGATGCCGCAGATGTCGGGTTTCGAGGTGCTCGAGAGGATCGCCGGCAGCCCCGCGCTGGCGGGGACGCCCGTGATCGTGCTGACGGCCCGGGCCGGCGACGCGGACGCCCAACGCGGCCTCGCCCTCGGCGCGCGGCGCTGCCTGAGCAAGCCCTTCGACGTGCGCTCATTGGTGAGCGAGGTGATGAAGCAGGTCGGAGCGCCCCTCGCCGAAGCCCAGCGCGCGCGGGCGGAGTCATGAGAAAGAAGATCCTGGTTGTGGACGACGAGGACGACATCCTCAAATTCCTCGAGCTGGTGCTCGCGGAGAAGGGCTACGACGTGGTCACCGCCGCCGAGGGCCAGGAGGCCCTGACCCGGGCGCAGCTCGAACATCCCGACCTGGTGCTCCTCGACATCATGATGCCGCAGATGGACGGCTGGGAGGTGCTGAAGCTGCTGCGCGTGGACGAGGAGACCGCGGAGATCCCCGTGGCGATGCTCTCCGCCCGCACCGAGGCGCGCGACCGCGTGCAGGGCCTGCAGGAGGGCGCCGTCGACTACATCTGCAAGCCCTTCTCGCTGTCCGAGCTCCTGGGCAAGATCGAGGCGATCTTCGCCCAGGCCGGCGTCACGGCCCGCGACTCCAAATGAAGGCCCAGGCCCTTCAGGGGCAGGACTACTTCCGGCTCCGAGCGGAGTGGCTGCGCCTCAGGAACCATGCCTTCGACGCCAACACCCAGCTGCCGACCCTGGGTGCGGTCCTCGACGAGGTGCGCCAGCTGGTGGACGACCGCGGCTCCGTGGGCCTGGTTTACTTCGACCTCGGAAGCGGCCCCCAGCTCGACGTGTCGCATGGCTGGCTGGCCTACGACGCGCTGCTGCGCGGATTCGCCCACTCGCTCCGGGGGCTGGCGAGCGAGGGCCTGGTTGGACCACGGGACCGCCTGGCGACGCTCTCGGTCCGTAGCGACAAGTTTCTGTTGTTCCTCGAGGGCCCGTCGGGCGCGCCCCTCGATTCCGGTTCGCTCCAGGCGCTGGCGCTGCGGTTGCGCGAGCGCCTGCAGAGGAGCCTGCCCGGCGACGGCACGCTCCCGGCCCGTTTCTGCGACGGCCACGCCCTGCTGCACCGCGACCCGATGTTGCGCACCGAGCGCTTGATCCACCGCGCCCTGGACGAAGCCATGCTGATGAGCTGGCGGCGCCACGCGAGCGAGCAGGATCATCGCGCCCAGGGCCTCGACGCCCTGATCGACCGCGGCGAGATCGCCTGTTTCCTGCAGCCGATCGTGCACTTGGGCAGCCTGCAGCTGCTCGGCCACGAGATCTTCAGCCGCGGACCCGTGGGCAGCCCCTACGAGGACGCCGAGATCCTCTTCGCCCTCGCCGAGCGGACCGGACGCCTGGTGGACCTCGAACGACTGTGCCGCAGCCGCGCGCTGCTGACGGTGCGCCGCCACCTGCCGCCTGGTGCCAAGTTGTTCCTGAACACGTCGGCCCGCGCCCTGAACGACAGCGACGTGGCGGGCGCAGGTTTCGTGCGCCTGGTGGAGCGCCAGGGCCTGGCTCCAGCAGACGTGGTCTTGGAGATCAACGAACGCGTGGCCTTCGAGGGCCGCAACGACTACGGCGCGGCTCTGCGCCAGCTGAAGCGAGAGGGCTTCCGGATCGCGATCGACGACATGGGCGCGGGCTTTTCGAGCCTACACTCCGTGGTGGAGCTGGAACCCGACTATATGAAATTCGACGTCGCCCTGGTGCGGAACATCGACCGCAGTCAGATCAAACGCAGCCTCCTCGAGACGCTGGTCGAGCTCGCCTCGAAGATCGGGGCCGAGGTGATCGCCGAGGGCATCGAGTCCGAGCCCGAGCTGCTGGCGGTGCACCGGATCGGCGTTGGCCTGGGCCAGGGGCGCCACCTCGCGCCACCCACGGCGGTTCCCGCAGGTGACGCGGCTCAACCGTGAGCTCGCCACCCCCGACCTACCACGAGCACGCCCCCAACCTGCGCTCGCGCCTCGCGGAGAGCGGCAGCCTGGGCCTGGCCGTGATCGATTCCTCCGCCATGGACCGCATCGAAGGCGAGTACGGCGCCGACGCCTACGAAGAGGTGCGCCAGCGCCTGTTCCGCATCATGGGCGAGGCGCGGGGTAAGGATTATCGAAACGAAGACGTCGTCACCCTGGACGCGCCGCGTGGCCTGCGTTTTGTCCTGTTCCTCGACCGCAAGCGCCGCAAGGGAGTCCCCCTCGGCAGCGGTGACTTGCGGGCCGTCCGGGCGCGATTCGTCGCCGGGCTCGTCCCCAACCTGGCGCGAGCGGCATTCCCCTACTTCAAGTCGCTGCCGGAAGTGCAGGTGGGCGTGAGCCTGGTGATCCACAACCCCCTCGTCCACACCGAGCGCCTGGTGGCACGGGCCGTGGGCGATGCCCTGGACCATGCGGCCCACGAGCGTCGTGGGGGGCTCATCGCAAACCGCGAGCGCCTGCAGGACCTGCTCATCCGGGCCCGTGTGATCACGGCCTACCAACCGATCCTGCTGCTGAAGGACCGCTCGCTGCTCGGCTTCGAGGCCCTCTCTCGTGGAGCCCGTGGTACCGGGCTGGAGGCCGCCGACGACCTGTTCGGCGCCGCGGAGGTCCACGGCCTGCTGATCGAGCTGGACCGGCTATGCCGCCAACGGGCCCTGCTGTCCTCGGGTCGCATCCCATCCAACGCCCGCATCTTCGTCAACACGCTGCCCGCCACGATCCGGGACCCGCAGTTTCGCGGCCGGCCCCTGATCGAGTTCCTCGACCGCGCACAGGTGGCTCCCGACCGCATCGTCATCGAGATCACCGAGAAGCTGGTCATCGAGAACTACAACCTCTTCCGCGAGACGATGGCCTACTTCACGGACCTGGGCATGTCCTTCGCCGTCGACGACGTCGGCGCCGGCTACTCGGGCCTGGAGTCCATCGCGCGGCTCAAGCCCCACTTCCTGAAGATCGACACCGCGCTGGTGCGGGACGTGCACGAGAGCCGGGTCAACCGGGAGATGGTGAAGGCCATCATCTCCCTCGGCCAGGGCATCGGCTCCACGGTCATCGCCGAGGGCATTCAAAGCCAGGAGGAGACGGACGCACTGCTGGGGATGGGCATCGACTACGGCCAGGGTTTCTTCCTGGCGCGGCCCGACCCCGGCCCCGAGTGAGCCTGGAGGCGATCCTCCCCGCGCGCCGCGACGCCGCGCTGTTCCTCGGGAGCCTGGCCGCGGCTTCCGCACTACTCGTCTGGAGTTACAGCCAGGATCTGCCCGCCCGCGTCGGAGTCGCCTACCATCACGTCGCCAGCGTCCGTGAGCTGGCCCGGGGCGAGTTCCCGCCGGCCAACAACCTGGTGCCGGGCCACACCCCTGTGGGGCACTACGGACCGTATCTCGTGGTCCTGGGCCTCGTGGCGCGCACCACTGGAGCGGAGCCCCTGGCGCTGCTCGAAGCGGCGGGCTTCGCGCTTTTCGTCGCCTACCTGCTGTTGTTTCGTGCCCTCGCCGCGCGCCTCGTCTCGCCCGCTGCCGCCAACTGGACCGTGCCTGCCACGCTCCTGCTCTGGGGCCCTTGGCTGGCGACGGAGATGCCCTGGGTGGCCTGGGGCTGGCCCGGCAGTACCTCGGCGGCGGATGCCCAGGGGTTCTTCTACCCGCAACACGCAGCGATGGTGCTGCTGCTCCTGCTGCTGCGGCTGGGGCTCGACGGCTGGAGCTGGCCGCGGAGCGCACTGCTGGTCGTGCTCGCAGCATTGCTCATCACGACACACGCCTACACGGGTCTTGCGCTCGGCGCCGCTCTTTTCGCGCTGGTGCTCGCGGGCCGCTTGCGCCGCCAGCTTCCGGCCGCACGCGCGGCGCTCTTGCTCCTGGTGCCGCTGCTGGGCCTGCTCCTCGCGGGCGCCTGGCCCTACTACCCGGTGTGGCGGCTCCTGGCGGCATTCTCGGAAGAGGCTCTGCGGCAGCCGCTGCCCACCGTCGCCCCGGCGGTACCCAGCCGGCCGCCGCCCCAGCAGGCGAGCCTCGCCTCCACATCCCCTTCCCCCGCACCAGCACCCTCACCGCCAGTTCACCGGGCGATCGACTGGGCGGCCGCCCTCGCCCCCGCCTGGAACATCCTGGGCCCGGCGCTGCTCGGCCTCGTCGGCGGTGTGCTCCTGGCACGCCGTGGTCAGCCGTTCGCGCTGCTCTGGAGTCTCGTCGCACTCGGCGTCGCCCTCGCGCCGCTGATCCCGTTGCGCGAGCGGCTGGTGATGTTCGCCGCGACGCCGCTGCATCTGGGCGCCGTTGCCCTGCTCGAAAGGTTATGGCTGAGGCGCTGGCTGGGCCGGATCGCCGTTGTGGTGGTGCTGCTCTCCGCGGGCCTCGTCTCCTGGCGGCGGCTGGAGTTCGTCCGCGACCTCCCCCTGCTGGACCTGCGCTTCATCGCCGCGGTCACGCCCGAGAACGCGGTGATCGTGGCGCCCGACGGCCTGGCGAACGTCGTGGCAGGCCAGACCGGGCGCAAGGTATTGTGCCCGGAAGGTCCGGATCTGTTCCTGATCTTCGCCGACGGCGTCGAGCGCCTGGCCGACAGCCGCGCGTTCTACCAAGGGCGGACGAGTCCCGAACGTCGGGAGCAGATCCTTCGGCGCTGGTCCGTGACGCACGTGCTGGTGGATCAATTCGCCGGTTTCCCCGGTACGCCGCCGGGCCGGCGCGTGGCGGAGCGCGATGGCCTCGCCCTCTACGACGTGCGCGAGCTCTGGTAAACGTCCCTAGGCGCAGGATCGCTCCGCCGCCGCGTTTTCTCGCGGCTGCTGTCTCCGCGCGTGCCCGGCCTCACACGCCCCCCACCAGCAGGTCGGGGTCCACGTCCAGCAGGAACTGACACACCGCCCGGGCGAAGCGCAACTCGTCGCCGTGGCGCAGTGGGCGCTCGCCCACCACCTCGCCGTTAACGCGGGTCAGGTTGGTGGATCCGAGATCCTGGACCACCCAGCCGTCGCCCCGACCTTCGAGGCGCGCGTGAGCCCAGGACACCAGCGCCTCCTCGACGTGGATGTCGGCCGCGGGGTCGCGCCCCACCACCATCACCGGCTTCGAAAGAGGGAAATCCACACGCGAGCCGTCCTTGCGCGTCCACACCAGCCGGGCCGGCGGCAACGACGTCAGTTGGCGCCGCCGCGGCGCGCCGCCAACGGAGCCACGGCCGGGCCATCGTTGTTGAAGAGCGTCGCGTCCTTGAAGGCGGAGGCGGCTCGATACGCTTCCGCGGCCTCCTTGCGGTATTCGGTGCCGAGGTTCTCCAGGGCCAGCCCGAGATAATAAAGGGCCGTGCCCTGGGACAACCCCGGCCGCTGCGGCAAGACGCCGCGGGCCTTCAGCAGGTACTCGTGGGCCGCCGCGTAGTCGCCGAAGTGCATCGCGCACAGCGCCAGGTTGAGCTGCGCGAAGGCCGCGCCTTCGGTGCCCGGGTAACCCGCGGCCTGCCGGCGCAGGTCCATCATGATCTTGTTGTAGAGCAACGCGGGATCGTTGAGCGGGATCTCCTGGGGCGTCTCGCCCAGCGCCAGGTCCACGTTGCGCGTGCCGGAGGCGCCGCGCAGGCTCAGCGACAGCCGGTCCCCCGGCTTCCGGCCCTCCAGAGCGCCCAGCAGGTCCGCGGTGCGTTTCATGGCCTTGCCGTCTACGGCGTACAGCACCTCGCCGGCCTGGATGCCCGCCTTCTCCGCGGGGCTGAGGGGAACCACGCGCAACACCGGCACGCCCTCATGCAACAACGTGTCCACGGAGATGAGGCCCGTCCAGGGCCGGTACAAGGTCGCCTTCTGGTCCACCGCCGACATGAAGCGCAGGTACGAAGCGGCCTCACCCCAGGTGACCTCCCAGGGATCGGGCGTGGCGTTGCCTGCGGCCAGCAAGTGCAACACCGCGGTGCGCTGCAGCCGCTCCTCGGGAAGGACGGCCACCACGAAGCCCTCGGCCTCGAGAGCATCCGACAGCTTCTCCGTGACCCGCCTGACCACGTCCGCCTCTGCCCGGGTCGCCGATACCAGGCCCTGGCGGGTCAACCGCTCCGACTCCAGTACCCGGTCCACGGTCTCACGGGGCGCCACGAAGAAGTTCAAGGTCTGGATCTTCTGCAGATTCTCGATCAGGCGTTCTTCGACCACGAGCCGGTTGCGCTCCGCAGCCGCGCTCTCCGCCACGACCCCGAGCAGCGCCAGGCTGGGGCGGATCGGGCAATCCAGGGACAGGTTCTCGTCCTTGGCCAACACGATCTCCTTGAGGAACTTGCCGGCAGCGTGTTTGACCTCCAGCTGGTGCCGTCCCGAGCACACGCCTTCCAGCTCCTTCGGCGTGACACCCATCGCCTCTCCGTCGAGATAGATGCGCGCCCCCGGCGGCTCGGAGGTCAGCGCCAGCGACGCCAGGGACTCCTCGAGACGCACGGGCTCGAGCTCGTAGTCCTGGGGCTCGGGCACGTCGAGGGTCACTCGCACGGGCTCGTGGCACTTCTTCTTCAGCTCCACCACGTGGCTGCCCAGGCCCAGGCCCCCGATCTCGGTGCGTTCTGAAGCGCGTGCCGGGTCGATGCCCCGGGCCCTCACGTCCTCGAAGCGGTCGGGGGACAACGAGCCGGCCGTGGTGGCGGCGAGTTGTCCGTCGATCCAGACCTCCACTCCTGGCGGGTCCGTGATGAAGAAAGCGCTGGCCGCCGTCCGTACCAGGTCGAGTTGCAGCGCCTCGGTTGCCTTGGGAGCGATGCTCACGCTGCGGGTCTCGGTTCGGTAGCCGTCCCGGGAGATCTCGACCTCGTACTCGCCGGCCAGCACCTCCAGGGGGAAGAAGTCGGTGAGGCTCAGGAACTCGCCGTTCAGCGAGACCCGGGCGCCGGCGGGTTTCGAGGAGACCGCGATGTACCCGACCAGGGCCTTCTTGACCGAATTGAAGAAGTCCACGATCTTCGGCGAGACCTTCTCTTTGCTCATCACGTACCCGGGCTGCACCTGGATCAGGGACCGGAAGCTGTCCGAAGCCTTCTCCTGCAGCCCGATGTTGTAGTAGGCCCGGCCGCGCAGCTCAAAGGCCTGCACCAGGATCTCGCGCCCGCGCGGCGGCAACGCGCCCTGCCGGCGCAGGTCCTCGAGGCGCGAGATGATCTCGTCGAAAAGCACGATCGACCGGCTCTGTTGCGGACCGTCGAACTCGGCCGCGGCGCGGGCCAGCAGGTCCTGCACCTGGGCCATCTCGCGCTGGGCGGCCTCCGAGAGCCCGGCCACCGGCGCGGGTCCGGCCGACTGCTGCGTCGCCGCGTGGGGCGCAAGCGCCAGTACCAGCACCACCAGGGATCTCGTCTTCACTTGAACCTCAACAGGCGCTCGGCCCTGTCGTCGTAGACGATCACCGAGCCGTCCACATCCAGCGTCAAGGCCGCCGCTCGACGGAGCTCCGCGCCGGCCACGGTGGTGAGGAGCTGCCCGGAGGGTGAAAACACCAGCACGCCCAGCTCGGCGTCGGCCAGGTACAGGTTGCGAAACGGATCCAGCGCGATGTCCACCGGCTTCTTGATCTCGTAGCCGCTGCCCCGGGCGGACACGACCCGCAACGTCTTGCCCGCCTCGTCGTACGCCTGCACGGTCTTCGCTTCCATGTCGAGAAGCACGATCGCGCCCTCGCCGTCCAGGACCATGCGCCTGACCTCGCGCTGCTTCGCGTCAGGAAACGTGCCCAGGAAGCCGAAGTCCACGCCGTCGTATTTGTACACGTGCTTGCGCTTGGAGTCCGCCACCAGCAGGTGGCCCAAGGGCGTCAACACCGCGGACTCGATCCTCTCGAGCGGCTCCACCACGCCGGGCTTGTCGGTGGGGGCGGCGAAGGCCTTGATGTCCTTGGGGCCGATCCGCACCGCGGTCCGGGCCGAGACCACGATCTCGTTGCGGGCCGACAAGGTGAGGCTGCGCAACGCCTCGGCCGTCACGCCGGCTCCCTTGCTGCCGTCCATGGCGAAGGGCAAGGCGCTCTTCACCTTGTTGGAGGCCAACCAGAGGGTCCGCTCGGGCGTCATCGCGATGGCGGTGATGCCCTTCAGGACGTCACCGGCCCCGAGGGAGAAGGACGGGTCGAGGGCAAAAACAGGCCGGCCGGCGGCGTGGAGCCGGTACAGAGCCGTGGTCCGGTTGAGCGCCAGCTCGGCCCAGGGGCTGTCGGGGAAGCGGTTGCGGACCTGCTGGAACTCCTCCATCGCGGCGCGCGGCTCGCCCTGCAGGGCCAGGCAATGGCCGATCTGGAACTGGGCCGCGGGAGCCACGTCGCTCGTGGGGTGCTCCAGGGACACGCGGCGTTCGGCCTCGACGGCCTCCGCGTAACGTCCGGCCTTGCGGTGCGCGAGGCCGGAGGCGAACAACGCGCGGGCCACCCACACGCTGCGCGGATACAGCCGCTGCACGCGGGTGAACTGGGCCAGGGCGTCGTTGAGCTCCTCCGGCTGCAGGGCCCGGTTCAGGGTCAACACGCCGAGGTAGTAGTAGGCGCCGGGCGCGCCGTCACTCTGTGCATACCGTTTCGCCACCTGGTCGAAGGCGACGCGCGCCTTCTCGACGTCGCTCTCGACCTCGAGGTGGTAGCGGCCGATCTCGAGCAGGGCGTCGTCCACCGACTCCGTCTGCGCGAAGCCGGTCACGATCGTGTTGAAGTTGTCCAGGGCCTGTTTGTATTGCTTCTTGCCCATGTAGGAACGTCCGTCCTCGAGCAGGCCGCGCGCCTGGTCCTCGGGAGAGGTCTGAGGATACGCGGGCCACGCGGCGGCGCAGGCGAGCGCGACGAGAATGCAGCGTGGCATCACTCCTTCCTCCCCATCACGTAAGCGAGTTGACCGGCCTTGATCTCGATGCGTTCCTCGCGGCGGGTGCCGTCGGGCCACTTGAAGCTCACGACGCGCGCGCCGGAGGCCACGGCGCGCTCCAGGATCGGCGGGTAGTCCGCGAACACGCCGTCGATCGAGACCTCGCAGTTGTCGGGCAGCGCCCGGATGCTGATCCTTCCGAGTCCCGGGGCCTCGACGGCCGCGGTCGCGCCGGGCCTCACCTCGAGGGTGACGCTTTCCCGCAGGAAGTGCTTGTCGGAGGTGACGCTGATCGTCTGTCGGCCGGCCGGCAACTCGATCCGCACGGTCGTCTCGCCCCGCGCCAGCACCTGGCCCTTGAAGACGACGTCCACCGGGTAGGCGGCGCTGACCACCACCGCCCCGGGCGACGGCGTCGCCTCCAGCACCAGGCGCACTTCGCCGGCCACTTGGCCCGCCGCCAGCCGCGTCTCGGCCGCCGCGAAGCCGCTGCGGGTCGCGCGGATCAGGTGGTCGCGCGCCGGGTCAACCTCGATGGCGAGGGGCGTGACCCCAGCCAGGGTGCGGCCGTCGACGCTGACCATTGCACCCGCAGGCTCGGACACGACCCGGACGCTCAAGACGCTGGGAGCCGCCGCAGTCTTTGGCGCGGCCGGCGCGACCGCGACAGGGGTCGTTGCCGAGGGTGCCGCCGGCGCCGGGGGTGCCGGCGCGGCTCCCCGGCGCGCCAGGAGCGACGCCGCCAGGGCTGCCACCACCAGCGCCACGCCGGCGCCCAGGTAGAGGCCGCGGTTGGAGGCACGAGCGGGCGGGGCGGCTGGCGTACGCTGCTCCACGGTCGGCGCCACACCCCCCCCCACGGTCTCGGGCTGCACGGCGGTGGCCGGCGAGCTATACGTGACCTCCAGCTCCGGAAAGCTGTCGTCCTCCGGCTCGGGGCCGCGGCGCTGGCGCGCCCGCTCCCGGGAGACAGTCCTCAAGAGCCGGCGTCCCTCCAGGGACTCGGGGCAACGCTGCACCACCGTCGCCAGGCGCCGCTCGGCGTCGTCGATCTGGCCCTCTTTCAACAGGCGGCGCACGGCGTGGAGCTCCTCGCCCTCGACGGCTGGCGGGGCGCTGCCGTACCTGCGCAGCGCCTCGGTCAGGGCGTCGGCCATGGCCGCCGCCGACGGGAAGCGCTCGGCGCGGTCCTTGGCCAGCGCCTTCGTCAGCACGGCCTCCAACGTCTCCCCCACGGCCCCCAGCGCCTGGAGGGACACGCTCGGCGGCTCGACGTGGGCGATCTGGTACAGCACGTCGGTGGCCGCCTCGCCGGAGAAGGGCCGCTGGCCCGCCAACAGCTCGTAGAGGATGACCCCCACCGAGAACACGTCGCTGCGGCCGTCCAGCTCCAGGGCCCGGATCTGCTCAGGGCTCATGTAGTGGACGGTGCCGACCATGTAGCCGGTTCGAGTCAGGTTCATGCCCCCCAGCTTCGCGATGCCGAAGTCCATGATCTTCACGCCGCCATCGTCGAGCAGACGGATGTTGGAGGGTTTGATGTCGCGGTGCACGATGCCGTGTTCGTGGGCGTAGTGCAGGCCCCGCAGCACCTGGATCACCGTATCGAGCTTTTCGCGCAGCGGCATCGCCTCCCCGCCGCGCACCAGGCTCTCGAGGTCGGCCCCCGGCAGGAGCTCCATGGCGATGAAGGGGATGCCCCGGTCTTCGCCGAGCTCGAAGACGGTGAGGATGTTCGGGTGCTGGAGCCGCGCCGCCGCCTTGGCCTCGACCTCGAAGCGCCGCCGGCTCTCGGTGTCGAAGGTACCCTCGGCGGTCAGGGTCTTGATGGCGACGTCGCGGTCGAGGGTCTCGTCGCGCCCGCGGTACACCATCCCCATGCCACCCCGCCCGATTCGGCCGGTGACGAGGTAACGCCCAATGCGGCGCTTGGGGCGAGCCTGGTGGTCCTGGGCGGGGAGCACGCTGGCGCCTAGTCGCCGAACTGCAGCACGACGACGCTGATGTTGTCTTCGCCGCCGCGGGCGTTGGCTTCGGCCACCAGGGCCTCGGCGGCCTTGTCGGCGTCGCCCTGCGCGTCGTGTAGCAGCCGCGCGATGTGCTCGTCGGGGACCATGGTGGTGAGGCCGTCGGAGCACACGAGCAGCAGGTCCCCGCTCTCGACGGCGTGGCTCCCGATGTCGACCTGCAGGTCGGCCCTGCCGCCCAGGGCGCGCGTCACGACGTTGCGCAGGGGGTGGCTGCGCGCCTGCTCGGCGCTGATGATGCCGCTCTGGAGCTGCTCGTTGACCCACGAGTGGTCGCTGGTGAGCTGGGTCAACTCGCCGCCGCGGTACAGGTAGATGCGGCTATCGCCGACGTGGGCCAGGTTGGCGGTGCTGCCGTCCACCAGCACCGCTGCGACCGTGGTGGCCATGCCCTCGTACTCGGTCTTCTCCTTGGTGGCCTCCAGGACCTTGCGATTCGCGAAGCGGATCGCGGTCTTGAGGCGGTTGCCGTCGTAGGAGATCGTCTCATCGAGGCCGAAGGGCCAGGTGATCTCCTCGTCGCCACTGGTGAGCTGGATGAACTCGTTGATCGCCTCCACCGCCACCTTGGAGGCCACCTCCCCGGCGGCATGCCCGCCCATGCCGTCGGCCACCACGAACAGCCGCTGGTCGGGGTTCGCCACGAGGTTGTCCTCGTTGCCCTTGCGCTTGCGGCCGACGTCCGAGACCGCCTTCCAGGTGATGTTCATTTCGCGCAAGTATCGCTCAGGGCTTTCGCCTGAGAAAGCCGCCGAGTCCACCCGGCCGGTCCTCCTCGGGCGGCGGTCGCAGGGTCGCGAGCAGCGTCTGCAGCGCCGCGTTGGAGGGATCGATGAGGGCGGCCGCCTCGGCCTCCTTGCGGGCCCGCAACGCCAGCCCCTGTGCCTGGAAGGCCAGGGCGAGGTCGAAATGCGCCGCGAAATTCCGTGGATCCCGGCGCGTGATCTCCTCCAGCACCTGTATGCCCTCGCGGGCCGTCTGGGGATGTTTCGTCAGGACGCGGCCCAGGGTCAGGCGGTACGTCGAGTCCTCGGGCTGCAGGTACACCGCCTGGCGCAGGCGCTCGATGGCGCCGCCGAGGTCGCCCCGCTTCAGCACCTCCTGGGCTTCGGTGAAGGCCGCCGCCGCCTGCGCTTCGGGCGTCGTGGCCTTGGGCCTCGCCAGCTCGGCGTCGTAGTCTTCGCGCGCACGCGGGTTCGAGAGCGTGTTGAAGGCGGCGGTGGCGTCCTTGAAGAACTCCTGGGCCCGCTCCTTCTCCGCCGGGTCGCCGAAGCGGTCCGGGTGCCGGTCCTTGGCGATCCTGGCGTAGGCCTTGCGCACATCGGCCGCCGTCGCGTTGCGTGCCACGCCCAGGATCTCGTAGTAGTCGGCCATGGCTCAGTGTTTCCCCTGGGCGGGTCCCGACTGCGGACCCTTGATGAAGCGCTGCGCCTGCTTGCGGATCACCTCGGGCACGTTCTTGTCCACCGCAATCGACTTCAAGTCCTTGGGGTTGAGACGCGGCACCATCCCCAGCGAGATGGCGAGGGGTGTGCGCGGGTTGCGCACCAGGCTCGAGATCACGTTGTAACGCTTGGACCACTCGCGGTTCGCCCCGATGATCCGCAGCACCTCGTCTGAGACGTTCTTCATGCCGGCAAACGACTCCACCTCGGCGTCGGTGAGGCGCGGGCTCCCCAGCACGGCGGTGGCGACGATGCGGTTGGGGTCGCGCACCAGGACCGCGCGTTCCTCGCGGTTGCCCTTCAAGGCCGTGACCACCTTCTCCGCGGTATTGAGCCGATACAGGCGCTGCACGGCGCTGACGCGCTCCTCCTCGCCGCGCTCCTCCTCGGTGAGGTAGCGCACGATCGCCTCGTCATCGCTAGCCGGAGGCGGCTCCTCGGGCAACTCGGGCTCGGGGGCCGGGGGGGGCGGGGCCGCGGCGGCGGGAGGGGTAGGCGGCGGGATCGGCGTCTCGACCACCCCGATCTTGAAGGTCTCGCGCAGCTCGCGCAGCCGGCGCTTCTGGTCGTTGCTCAGGCCCGGGTTCCGCTCGATGGCCTCCAGAAGGGGCGTCGCGCGGAGCAGGCGCGTCTGGTTGATGACGATCAGCTCGGCCAGCTCCGGGGGCAGCTCCGGCGCCAGCCGGATCAGGTCGGCATCGCTGGTGCTGGTGTTCTGGAGGGCCGGTTCCCGGATCTCCTTTTCGCTGCGCTCCGCGATGATCCAGGCCAGGACATCGGGCGGCGTCAGCTTGTCCTTGGCGATCGCCAACATGCCGTCCCCCGGGAAATCGCGCAGCGCCCTGTCGGCGGTGGCGCGAACCTCCTGGTCGGCGTCGCTCAGCAGGTAGTGGAACAACTCCACGAGGTCCGCCGGCTTGAGGGGCAAGGCGCCCTGGGCGGCCATGAGCCGCAGGTCGCGCGGGATGCCCCCGCGGCGGAACTGATCGACGAGGGGATTGCTGTTTCGGGCCTCGGCCATCCGGGTCAGCCGCTGGGCGGCGCTTCGGAGGGAGGATCTTGCTTGACGAGTGAGGGCAGGCTCTGCTTCGTGATCACGATGTTTCTCTTGACCTCGCCGCTGCGACCCAGCGGCACCCCGGGCTGGTCGTTGACCCGGAAGCTGACGCCGCCCGCGTTGCCGACCGAGAGCACGATCTCGCCTTCTGCGGCCAGGGTCTGGGTCTCGCCTGCCGCCAGCACGCGGTTCAGGACCGATTCACCGTCCACGGTCACCTGCACCCAGCACTCCTGCTCGGCCGTCAGGCTCAATGTCAGCTGGCTCGGGTCGCCGGCCGACACCTGGTTGGCGCCCGCTGGCGCCGCGCGGGGATACACGACCTCGTGGGGAACCGGGGCGGGAGGCTTTGGCGAAGCGTCCTCGGGACTGTCGTCGCGCGCAACCCGCGGATAGGCGAGCCAGGCCACCAGCACGGTCGCGCCCAGCAGGGTGACGGCACCCTGCGGGATCGCGAAACGACGCGGCGGCGGCGCGCTCGGCGGCTTCTCCTCGCCGTGGGCGTACAGGAACTCCGCCACCATGCGTTCCGGGTCGAGCCCCACGTGTCGCGCGTACTGGCGCACGAAGGCCTTCCGGAACAGCCCACCGGGCAACACGTCGAGGCGGTCGGTCTCCAGGGCCTGCAGGAATCGGACGCTGATCTTGGTCGAGTCGGCGATCTCGCGCAGGCTGACGCCGCGGAGCTCACGCTCGCGGCGCAGGGTCTCACCGAAGGAGGGCATGGCGGTCCAGGAGCCCGAATTCTAGCCCCGCCCGGCCCTCGCCGCCACACGCGCGGCGGCGGCCTGGACCAGCGGCGCCAGAGCGGGGTTCTCGGCGACCTCACGCAGGTCGTGTCCCTGCAGCGAGGTGAGCTGGGCGAGGGCGATCGCCACGGGTGTGCGAGGCTGCAGAACCAGGGCCAACCGCACGGCGTAACTCGCCTGCCAGCGCCCACAGGCGGCCACGGCCTCGAGCAACGGCCGCGGCGTGTAGGGCTGCTGCAGCAGGCCTGCGAGGTCCGATTCGGTCAGCCGGGGGTTCTGGAGCGCCGCGTCCAGGATCCGGGAGTCACTCTCGGCGAGGAGCGCGCGCAGCACGGCCGGCGTCGCCAGCCTGCCGAGCGTGATCCTCTCGCCCGGGCGCAGGTCGGGCAGACGCTCCTTGAGAAGCGCCTCCGCCCGCGCCCGCACGCCGCCTTCGACCCGCGGGCAAACGGCCACGTCGGCCAGGTCCCGCCAGTACAGCGCGGGCAGCAGGCGCTGGCATAGGGATCGGGGCGCACGGCCGTTGAGACAAATCGCTCCCAGCACTCGGGGGCGGTCGGACCAGGGCGGGACCTGGGCCAGGGCTTCGAGCAGCGCGACGGGGACGGCCAGCCGCAGCAACGCAAGCATGTCAAGCTCGTCGATCGGCTCGCCCTGCAGAAAGGCGCGCGCGCTCCGCAAGTCGCGCGCGCCCTTCAGCACCGCTGCGAACCAGCCCTGGTTGCGCTCCGCGTCGCGTTCCACCGCTGTGGTAGGGTACCCCACCGTCGCGCCCCGGAAGGAGGAGACATGCTGCAGGAGTTCGTCGCGTTCCTGAAGGCGTACGGGATCATTGGCCTCGCCATGGCCGTGGTCATCGGCGGCAAGCTCAACGACTTCGTGGGCTCCCTGGTCAACGACCTGTTGATGCCGCTGCTCTTGAAGCCAGCCCTGGAGGCCGCCCAAGTCCAGGAGGTCCGCCAGCTCTCGGCCGGCGGCATCCTGTATGGCAAGGTGCTGGGCGCCGGGATCGACTTCGTGGTGGTCGCCCTCCTGGTCTTCGCTTTCGCGAAGCTGGTGTTGAAGGAAGGCAGGGTCACCAAGAAGTAATGGCCATCCTCAAGGTGGCGCGACTCGGACACCCCGTGATCCGCGAAAAGGCGCGGGACCTCGACCCCGCGGAGCTCCAAGCCGCCGACTTCCAGCGCCTGGTCGACGACATGGTCGAGACCATGCACGAATACGACGGCGTGGGCCTGGCCGCTCCCCAGATCCACCTGGGCCTGCGACTCGCCGTGATCGAGGTGCCCGCCTACGACGATCGCGTGGAGGACGCCGTGCCCCTGACCGTGCTCGTGAATCCGCGGTTGACGCTGCTGGGCGACGAGAGGCGCCTCGGCTACGAGGGCTGCCTGTCGATCCCGGGCCTGCGTGGCGACGTGCCCCGCCACGCGCTCCTACGCCTCGAGGCCCTCGACCGCCAAGGCAAGCCCTACGTCCTGGAGGCCGAGGATTTCTTCGCGCGTGTGATCCAACACGAGTGTGATCACCTCGACGGCAACGTCTACCTCGACCGCATGCAGGGCCTGCGCACGTTGTCCTTCCTCGACGAGTTCGAGAAGCACCACACCGAGCGGCACGACGAGTGAGCACGCCGCTGATCACCGGGCCCCCGGTCGTGACGCTCCGTCAGGCCCCGCCCAGCCCCTACGACTCGGCCATCGCCGCGGCCCGCACCTGCTATGCGCCACGCGTGATCGCGCCCGAGGAGGTGACGCCGGCCCAGCGCGACAACATCGGCCCTCTGACCTTCGAGGCTGGCCACCACACCGTCTACCAGCACGCCCACTTCGAGTTCGGCCTGGAGAACGTGAGTCGCCAGTTCGTGTGGTCCTTCCTGCACTCGCACCCCTTCTACAACTCGGAGCAGTCGAGCCAGCGCTTCGTCCGCCTCGACGAGGTCCGCGCCCACGTCCCCGAGGGCCTCGCGGCGGCCGCCCGCGAGTTGTACGAAGGGGCCGTGCAGGTCGCCTGGCAGGCCTACCGCGAGCTGTTCGCGATCCTGAATGAAGACACCCTGCGCATCGTCGGCGAGATCCGCCACCTCACGCCCACGGCGTCGGAGAAGCGCAGGAAAAAGGTCTCCCGCGAGGCCGAGAAGAAGGCCATCGAGTTGGCCCGCTACGTGATCCCGATCGCAGCCTTCACATCGATGGTCCACACGGTTTCGGGCATCGTGTTGCACCGCCTCTGGCGCATGATGCGAACGGGCGACGTGCCGGCGGAGACGGAACGTGTGGTCTCGGCGATGGTGGCCCTGGTCAAGGAGCGCGACCCCTCCTTCTTCGAGCGTGTCGGCGAGGGCCCACTGTCCGGGGAGGACGTGGTCGAGGGACGCGCGCCCCGGCTGGCGGGCGCGGCCGACGCGCTGGTGAGGGAGCTGGAGGCGCGACTGGGCCCGCGCACGTCGCTGCTGGTGGACTTCCAACCCCGGGCCGAGACGACCACCGCCGACGCCGCGCGCGTGGTGCTGGGTGTCACGCCGGAGGCGCTCCCCGATGACGAGGCGCTGGAGCGGCTCTTGAATCCGGGCCTGAACCGCTATCGCCTCGAGACACTCCAGCTCTCGGTTCACTCGCCGTTGGCGCGCGCGATGCACCACGCGTCCTACACGTTCCTGAAGCGGCTCTCCCACACTGCCGACAGCCAGGACCAGCGTCATCGCATGGTGCCCGCCTCGCGGCCATTGATGACGCTGTGCGACACGGCGCAACCCGACTACATCACGCCGCCGCTGGTCGCCGCGAACCCCCGCGCCCTGGAGGTCTACTCGCGGGCCATGAACGCGGCCTGGAGCGCCAAGAACCGGCTCCTCGACATGGGCGTGTCCCTGGAGAACGCGCTCTACCTGCTGCCCAACGCCAAGGCGCTGCGTTTCTACGAGACGGGCAGCCTGCTGTATCTGGCCCACAAGTGGGTGATGCGCACCTGCTTCAACGCCCAGGAGGAGATCTACCAGGCCTCCATGGACGAGCTGGACCAAGTGCGCGTCCTGCACCCGCGCCTCGCGCGGCACATGGGCCCGCCCTGCGTGTTGCGCCACGGCCGCATTACGCCGACGTGCACCGAGGGCGAACACTTCTGCGGCATCCCGGTGTGGCGCAGCTTCCCCCAGGTCCAACGGCGGATCTGAGCCGGCGCGACCGGCGGCGGCCCGTTGGGGTAGGCTGAAGGCGACGGGAGGTGGATGAGACTCGGGCTCGCGGCGCTACTGCTCGTCACCACGCCGGTGGCGGGGGCCGATCTGGCCGAAGTCAAGCAACGGGGAGCGCTGCGCGTGGTCGGGGTCCTGGACGTCAAGGAGCCGGAGTTCTTCTCCCTGAAGTCGCAGGCGTCGCCGGGCTTCGACGTGGAGATCCTGATCGGCTTCGCCAAAGCGCAAAGGGTCGAGTTGAAGCTGGTTCCCGCGGAGGGCTGGGCCGGCCTGGTCCCCGCGCTGATCGAAGGCAAGGCCGACCTGATCGCAGGGCGCTTCGCCGCCACACCCCAACGCCGCCGGGCGATCGATTTCAGCCAGGAGGTGTTCCCAACCCGTACCGTGGTGGTCACGCGCAAGCCCCACGCTGGCGTGCAGACGCTGGAGGGGCTGAAGGCCGAGCGCGTCGGCAGCATCGCCGGCACCAGCATGTACGAGGCGCTGCTGGCGGCGGGGATCCCTCCCGCCAAGATCGACTCGTCGCTCTCCTCGGGCGAGCTGTCGGAGGCCCTGCGCAGCGGCAAGGTCACGGCAGGCGTGTGGTGGCTGGAGGGGGCGCTGCAGGCCCAGCGCCGAGACCCGGAGCTGAGCCTCGGCGTGGTGCTGGGCCCGCCGGAGAGCCTGGCCTACGGAGTGCGCAAGGAGGATCAGGCCCTGCTTGCGGCCCTCAACCAGCACCTGCAGGTCCTGCGTTCCAGCGGGACCTGGAATCGACTGACGATCAAGTACTTCGGCGACGCCGCGCCGGTGATCCTGAAGCGGGCCCGCGAGGAGTAGTCTGCGGGCGGGCGCCCGCTCGTCCGAAGATTCGCGACAATGCCAGGTTCGTGAGCGGGTACACCGCGAGCACCAACGTGCCTGCGACCGCCGCAAGGTGGACCACGGGTGGGCCCCAGGCGCGCTGGAACATCGGATCGCGGAAGGCTCCATTGACGTTGGCCTCGGGGCCCAGCAGCCGGCCCACCAGCACGCCGGCGACGGCCAGGGCGGACTGCAGCCAGTAGGCCCGAGGGTCGTAGCCCACGCGACGCAGGCCGTGCACGACCAGGAGGGGCGTGGCGGCGTGGTAGAGGGACAGAAGCCGGGTGAAGAGCGGCCAGCGCGGGTCCCACATGTACTCCGTGCCACCGATCCAATGGGTTTCGGTGACGAGCCGCGAGAGGAGATCGGCGGTCCAGACCACGTCGACGACCAGCATGCCAATCGCCTGGCTCGAGATCAGCAGCGGGCTGCCGCTCCACAGGCCGGCCGCTAACACGAAGACGCCCAGGTTGCACAGGAACACGAAATTGGCCCAGCCGTACGCCGACGCGTAGGCGGGCACGTAGACCGCCAGCCAGGCGATGGCGACCCAGCGCAGGGTGGGGAAAGCCGGCGTCACCCCAGGTCCTCCTCGAGCGCCCGGGCCGCCGCCCGGCCGCTCCGAACCGCGCCCTCGATGGTCGCGGGCAGGCCGGTGGCCGTCCAGTCGCCGGCGAGATACAGGCCGCCGATCGGCGTGTGGTTCCGGGGTCGCAGCTGTTCACGCTCAGGATCCGATGCGAATGTCGCTTCCGGCTCGCGCAGGACCAGCGCCCGCGTGACGGTGGCGGCCTGCATCGACGGAAAGTAGCGCCGCAGCGCCGCCTCGGCAGCGGCCTGCAACTCGGCGTTGGGCCGGGCAGTGCTGCGATGCGCCGCGCTGATGATGAAGGCGAGGTGCTGGGGAGCGCCGGCGCGGCCGTAGAGGCGGCCCTTGTCGAAGGCCCATTCGACCTCGGTGTCGCGCAACCCGACCATCACGCGATCCACCACGATTCGATCCAGCCACAGCTCCACGGAGACGATCGGTGAGCCACCGAGCTTCGGGAGGTCGACGAAGGGCGTCCTCGCCCGCCAAGACTCCGGCAGCAGGGCGCCGATCGCGCTCCAGGGCACGGCCGCGATCACCGCGTCCGCGGACCAGCGCTCGGGCGTCGCGGGCTTGCCGCCCTGGATCGCGGCCTTGGACTCGGGCCGTTGCACGCCGCGCACGCCCACCACGCGTTCACCCTCGACCTCGATGCTCTCCGCCAGGGCACGGCGCCTGACCCGCCCCCCCCGTGACTCGAAGTAACCTGCCAGGCGCTCGTGAAGCACGCCCCAGCCCCTGCGCAGGAACACCAGGCGCGAGGCCGCATGACTCTTCAGGAACGCCTCGCGGTAGACGTTGTAGAACAACACAGCCGCGGCCCGCTCGGGGGTTTCGTTGAGGATCGCGGTCGCCAGCGGGTCCCAGAGCAGCCGGCGCGCTTCTCGCCCCTGACCACAACGCGCCAGGTACTGGGCGAGTGTGATCCCGACGGGGGGCGGGCCGACTCGCACCTGCAGGCCCAGGCGGAGCGCCTGCCACTTCACCCGCCACGGAAGGCGCAACCCCAGCAGACCGATCAGCAAATGCAGTGGAGCGACGACGGGCGGGCACACCAGCGACGACCCCCCGCGCTCGTCCACGTAGTCGAGGCGCAGTCCGTCCTGGAACAGCAGTAGCTCAGCGGCGCCGGAGCGACGGATCAGGTCGATCGCTTCGGTATAGGCGGCGATCATCAAGTGCATGCCGTTGTCGACGTCCTCGGCCGTCACGGCGTCGCGGAACGACGTCGCGCGACCGCCCAACACGCCTCGCCGCTCGAGTAACACGACCTCGTGGCGCCGCTCCTGGAGGCGAATCGCGGCCGCCAAACCCGCGAAGCCGCCGCCGATCACCAGCACACGCACGTTGTTAGCCGCCGAGCAGCGTACGCACCAGCGCCCACAACTTGCGCGGGCGTGACAACCGGGTACGGCCTACGCCCAGGGGGAACCGTCGGCGCTCGATCTCCTCGAGCAGGGCGAGGTAAACCGCACCCATGATCCGGGCCGGAAGCATGGAGCGGCGGTCCTCGGCCGGCAGCAGCTTTGCGGCGCGTTCGTGGTGCCGGCGGGCCCGCGCGGCCTGGAAGGCCAGCAACTCCTGCATCGGGGGCGGAGCGTGGCCATCGCGAGCCGCACGCAGGAAGGCCTCCTCACCGACACCGAAGCGGGCCAGATCCTCGAGCGGCACGTAGATGCGGCCCTTGGCCGCATCTACCGAGACGTCGCGGAGGATGTTGGTGAGCTGCAGGGCGAGGCCCAGCTCTCGAGCGTACTCCCTGGTGCCGGGGTGCTGGTAACCGAAGATCTCGATTGAGGCCAGACCCACGGCAGAGGCCACTCGCGAGCAGTACAGCCGCAGGTCCTCGAAGCTGGGGTAACGCCGGACGTTCAGGTCCATGCGGCAGCCCGCAGCGATCTCCTCCAAAAGCGGGCGTGGTATCGGGAAGCGTTTCACGGCCCACGCAAGGTCCTTGCCCAGGGGCGTCTCGGCGCGCCCTCGGTAGCCACGCTCGACTTCCTCCAGCCAGTACCGCAGTGCGGGCTCGCCACCCCCGCCCTCCTCGTCCACGCAGTCGTCCAGGACTCGGCACAGGGAATACAGCGCGAAGATCGCCCGGCGTTTCTCGTGGGGCAGGATACGAAAGGCGTAATAGAAGCTGGTGCCGCTGGCGCGGGTGAGGCGGGCAGAGGCCGACTCCACCGCCTTCAGGCTGCGACCGCGCGCCAGGCTCGGCGTGCCTCACCGATCAGCAGCAGGGCGAGCCCCAGCAACACGAGCGAGACGAGCCCGTTTGTGAGCGCCAGCGCGGTCGAAGCTCCGCGCCCGAGCGCCGCGATCTGGAGTATCAGCGACCACAACGTCACCAGCATCACGAAGGCCATCGGAGCCAGGACGTAGAGGGTCGCCTTGCGGCTGCGGTGGAGCCAGACCGCGACGCCGAGCAGGGTCAGCGCCGCCAGCAGCTGGTTCGACGTCCCGAACAGGGTCCAGAAGTCGCGGTACGCGCCCTCTCCCGCGAGCAGCAGCAGCACCAGCGGCACGGCCGTGGTCAACCCGGTGGCGAGCAAGGCGCCGCGACGGTCCGACCAGCCGAACAGCTCCTGGAGGACGTACCGGCCCAAACGTGTCGAGACGTCGAGAGTGTCGAACACGAAGGTCGACAGGGCCATCGCCCCGAAGGTGGTTGCGAAGACCAGGTGCTGCTCGCCGATCAGGATCGACAGATAGCGGCCGAGGCCGGCCCCGTACACGACGCCCGGGCCCTTGCCCACGAGCTCCGCGGAAGAGGACATCATCACCGTCGAGAGCGCGATCAGGGCCACGAAGGCCTCGAGCAGCATCCCGCCGTAGCCAACTGGTCGGCAGTGCGACTCCTTGGCTATCTGCTTGGAGGTGGTCCCGGAGCACACCAGACCGTGGAAGCCCGAGCAGGCGCCACACGCGATCGTGACGAACAGGAACGGGAACAGGCTGCCCGTCAGCCCCGGGGCCTGCCAGGTCTTGAAGGCCTCTTGTTTCACCTCGAAGCCCCCGAAGAAGATGCCGACGGTGCCGATGACCAGCGCCATGTAGAGCACGAAGCCGCCCAGATATCCGCGCGGCTGGAGAAGCGCCCACACGGGCGCCAGGGAGGCCACGAAGCAATACACGAGGATCACCACGCCCCAGAGGGTCCCGGACAGGATCAGCACCGTGGACAGCTTCGTCCCGAGCCAGACCATGGCCAGCGTTCCCGGCACGAACACGAGCGTCGAGAGCCACAGCGGAGGTTTCAGGTAGCGCTCCACCACACCCATCAGGACCGAGAGCAGCAGGTAGAGCAGCGAGGACATGGCCACCGCGCCGCCCAGGTTGAAAGGGCGCGCCAGACCCTCGAGGTCCTCGGTCCTGCCCACGAAGGTCGAGGCCGTGATGTCGGTGAAGGAGAGGATCACGTAGACGATGGCGATCCAGATGAAGGCCATCATGGCCATCCAGGCGCGTCGTCCCAACTCGACGCGGATCATCTCTGCCACCGAGCGAGCCCCGTGTCGCACCGAGGCCACGAGGCTCGAGAAGTCATGGACCGCTCCGATGAACACGACGCCGAGACCGATCCAGAGCACGCATGGCAGCCATCCGAAGGCCTGGCAGGCCAGGATCGGCCCGGCGATCGGTCCCGCGGCGGCGATGGCACTGAAGTGCTGGCCCAGCAGGTAGAAGGGCCGGGTTGGGACGAAGTCGTGACCGTCGTTGCGGGTCACCGCCGGAGTGGGGTTGGCGTCGTCGAGGGCGTACTGGGCCGCGATGAAGCGACCGTAGAAGCGGTACGCGAGCCCGAGCGCCACGAGGACCGTCAGCGCAATCGCGGGCAGGCCCATGCGGGGCGAGACGTTACAGCACGGCCTGTGGACCGGCAAGCGGGCCGACCGGCGCCCCCGCCGCACCCTCGCGAACACGGACGGCGCAGCGGCCCCGCTGGTCGCTTGGCCGTCGATGCCTGCGTCCTGGCTCGACAGCAAGGCCACGCCGTCGTGACAGGGCCGTTGCGGACGAGATAAGTATCCGTATCATCTCTGCAACGTTCCGAGAGATCGGGCTGAGATCTCAAATAGCTAACAAATAAAGAGTTAGACAGATTATCCAGCCTGGCCTGCTTCTTGCTTATTGGCAGAGTATTCCAATCGTGCTTTGGCCCTCTGCGTGTCGGGGGTTTTGCCCTGCGGCACTGGTGCCGGGTGGGCTGGGGTTGAGGATGCTCTCGAGAGTCGGCGTGGTCGCCGGGATTGGCTTCTGGGGACTTCTAGGCATCGCGGCGTTCCATTCCTCAACCTGGCCCCTGCCCATTGCTGGCCTCCTGCTGATCGTCGTCCTGCTCGCCGCAACACGTGGCCAAGCGACAAAACGATCCAGTCCAGAGAGGTTGCTGATCATCGGCGCCGGACCACTCGCGCAGCAAATCGCCGAGGAGGCCATGGCAGCACCGTGGCGCGGCCATGAGGTCGTGGGTTTCCTCGACGAGGGCGAAGTCGCTGCCAAGACGATCCCGATGAGGCTCCTCCGGCTCGTGCGTCCCATGGACGAGCTGGACGCAGCACTCTCCGAGCTGCGGCCCGATCGCATCGTCGTGGCCTTGAGAGAGCTCCGTGGTCGACTCCCTGTGGCCGGGTTGCTCCGCGCCAAGGCCGAGGGCGTGGCCGTCGATGAGGGGCTCGAGTTCTGGGAGCGGCTCACGGGGCAGGTCGCCATCGAGTCGATCAAGCCGAGCAGCCTCATCTTCTCCAAGGAGTTCCGGAAACCGAGCTGGACGTACACCTTGAGTCGTGCCACCAGTGTCGTGGCCGCCATGGTGGGACTGGTCCTCACGCTCCCCTTGTTGGTCCTCATCGCCCTGGCCATCAAGATCGACTCGCGAGGCCCTGTGTTCTTCGTCCAGCCGCGCCTCGGCTTTCGCGGCCGGCGCTTCGATCTGATCAAGTTCAGGACGATGTACATGGCGCCTCACACGTCCGAGTGGGCCGGCGACAATGCCCAGCGGATCACGCGGCTGGGGCACTGGCTCCGCAAGTTCCGCATCGACGAGTTGCCCCAGTTCCTGAACGTCCTCCGGGGCGACATGAATTTGGTGGGACCACGGCCGCATCCGGTCTCCAACCACGCCCTGTTCCTCAAGAACATCCCCTACTATGTCCTGCGCTGCTCGATCAGGCCCGGCATCACGGGCTGGGCCCAGGTCCAATACGGTTATGCCGACAACCTTGCCGAAGAGACCGCGAAGATGCGCTACGACCTGTATTACGTGAAGTACAGGTCGGTCCTGCTCGACACGTCCATTCTCCTGTCCACGTTCGGCACCGTGTTGTTCGGCAACCCCAACCACCGTGGCAGCGCCGCCAAGTCCCTGCCTGCGATGAAGGCCGTGCTGCGCCCGGCCCAGGTCCCGCCTCAGCAGGCGACGGGATAGTTGTTGCTCTTGCAGGCCGGCAAGACGCCCGGCGAGGCGTCGTTGGGGGCCGGTGCTGATCCTCGGTGCGCGGGTCCGCTTCGAGCCTGCGACAGCACCAGCGGGTCTCCCGACGCGCGACACGAGCCGATGAAGATCGTGTACCTGATCACTCGGTCCGAGCCCTTCGGCGGAGCTCAGGTCCACGTCAGGGACCTGGCCCGAGCGTTCAAGGACCGCCAGTACGACATCCAGGTGCTCGTCGGCAGCGAAGGGCCCTTCACCGAGGACCTGAGGGCGTCCGGAATCCCGGTGTTGACCCTGCGGCATCTCGTGAGGCCGCTTCATCCGGGCCAGGACCCACGGGCGTTCCTCGAGGTCAGAGCGGCACTGAGGGCCCTGCGGCCGGCCCTGGTGTCGACGCACTCCTCGAAGGCCGGCTGGATCGGCCGGGCGGCCGCAAGGTCGCTGGGCATCCCAGTGGTCTTCACGGCCCACGGCTGGGCTTTCACGGAGGGCGTGCCCGCAGTGCAGCGCGGCACCTATTGGCTGGCCGAACGTCTCGCAGCTCCACTCTCCTCCCGCGTGATCACGGTGTCGGAGCACGATCGGCAACTGGCAATCCGGCTCGGCGTCCTTCCGGCCCAGAAGGTGGTCACGGTTCACAACGGGATGCCCGACGTCCTTTCGCCATCCCTCGGGGGGCCGAGCGCAAGCCCTTTACGCATGACCATGGTCGCGCGCTTCCAGGACCAGAAGGATCACGGGCTGCTGCTGACGGCTCTGAGCGGGCTCATGGGAATCCCATGGGAGCTGGACCTGATCGGGGATGGACCGTTGCAGGCCGCGGTCGAAGCGCAAGCGCGACGCCTGGGCATTGCGGAGCGGGTCCGCTTCCTGGGCCTGAGGCGAGACGTGGCAGAGCTGCTGGCCCAGTCGCAGCTCTTCGTCCTCGCGACGCGCTGGGAGGGATTCCCATACACGATCCTGGAGGCCATGCGAGCGGGGCTGCCCGTGGTCGCGTCGGACGTCGGGGGTGTCCAGGAGGCGGTGGTGCACGGGGAAACCGGGTTCCTGGTGCCGCGGGGTGACGAGCAGGCGCTGCGGCAACGCCTCTCCGACATGCTGGCCTCGCCCGACTTGCGTCGGCGGTTCGGAGCCGCGGGGCGGCAACGCTTCGAGGCGACTTTCACCTTCGACCGCATGATCGACAAAACAGCCGCCGTCTATCACGAGGCCGCCCGTCGCTGATCGGACTGTCGACGTCACACCCCACCCACTCGTTTTTCCAGTCTCGAAAAGGTGATGACAGGATCGGCCCCGAGAGACGGTCATCGGTGTGCTGCTCCGAGGAAGAGCTGAGCGGCCACTTGCGCCCCTCGTTGAGCTGGGCGCCTGGATGTGACCGGCGTCGAAAGGCCAGGCGCCAATGCTCGTGGAGCATGGGGCATCGCAGGTGGTCTGCTGCCAAACCGAGCCGACACCTTTGAGCCGGCCGACGTAGAAGGAATCGAACCAGACCAGCTCAACTGGGATCTCGGCCTGGAGATGCTGGCCACGGCCGAGACCGAGCACGCAGCCGCTTCTCGCGGGTCCTTCGGTGAACAGGCCAACTCTCTCCGCGCAGTTCTCTTGCGGTGCAGACTGTCGCCTCCGTTGGTCTCGAAGCGCTTCCGCCACCGATCGCTAGGTCTGTTTCCGTCAGACCCCGCGAGGTGTCAACACCTTTGTGGGATAGGACAGTCTAGAGGCTCCCTCGGTCACGGCGAGCCGGCGGCCCTCAGCTCGAGGGCAAACCCACCGGCGGCGCCCGCAGTGAGCCACGACACCGAGGGGGTCGTGTCCGCCGTGCTGGAGTGCCACTCGACCTGTGCACCCGTGGCCGGTGAGACGTGGCTCCCCTCGTCCAGCTCCGTGTACCCGGCGCCTTCCGTCGTCGTTTCGTTCGTACGGTGGCTGAAGAACGCAAGCGGCCGGTTACCGGAGCCTGCCAGGGCGGCCATCGACACGCTCAGCGACGTCACGTTGTTCGCTTGGCTGGTCGCGATCTGCCCGATCGCTCCAGAGCCGTTGCTCCCCGAGCTGTCGATGCCGTCGGCCTCCAGTAGAACCGCGTCCATGCTGGATGCAGCACCATCCAGGCTGATCGTGATCACACCCGTGCCCGCTCCACCGCTCGTCAACGCACGCCAAGCCTGGATCCGCCG
>Ga0187893_10000855_pt1 | contig 76650 bp, 68 predicted proteins | sample MA1701074metaG_FD_139574 | JGI IMG/M metagenome (GOLD analysis project Ga0187893, IMG submission 139574) | White microbial mat communities from a basaltic lava cave in the Kipuka Kanohina Cave System on the Island of Hawaii, USA - MA170107-4 metaG ...
CCGCCTCTCGTAAGAACCCAATAATCTGGACCTCTGAAAACCGCTTCTTCATCTCCAATCTCCTTCCAGTTCAGAGATTGGACTCTACATCGTTGTGCTACTCAATCAAGGGGTGGCGTCGGACCATATCTATGATGCCGCTGTATTCAACGGTGTCATTCTCATCGACCGTCAGAACTTCTCGCGAACATCAAAGATAATATCCATAAGATCGGCGCGAGTTTGGAGCAGTTGGCCGATACCTTCTATTGCGGGATGGTTCGACTGATAGGAATAGATTCATCGTCAGATGCTAGTGCTCTCGTTGGCGACTATCTTCTATTTTGGCTTGTGTCGAATGCGGGAATTGAATCTCACCACGCGGCAGCAGGACCTCTGCTTTCCTAACACGAGTGTAATGACCGATGGGGACGCTGGCCGATCCACGCCGGGAAGCTGGGTAGCCTCCGTTTGAACAGTCTCATTAGCCAAACCTGGCGTTACCAAATACCTACAGTTACTTCGTTACCTAGTGTATTAGCATCATCATTAGTAATAGTTAGTAATTATTTTATAATAAGTTATGTAACCAAACAGTTAGGCATTATACTTGCTCGCCCTTGTATGCCCCCTGCAGTCAGAAGGAGGTGATCACCACAATGACGAGCCTGTCTGATCGAGAGCTGGAGGTATTGAGGTGGATCTCAGAGGGCAAGACAAATTGGGAAATATCAAAAATTCTTCGCATTAGCGAACGAACGGTCAAATTTCACGTCCAGAACACTTTATGTAAATTTGGCACTACCAGAAGAAGTCAGGCAGTTGGGGTCGCAATGAGTCTGGGGTTGATGGGAAGTACGTCTAAAGGAATAGAAGTGGCTGCGGGTAAAATCCGTCCGGCGAGTAGCCAAACTTAATGTACTACCTTCATAATATCTTTTAAGACTTGCACAGGTTCGCTATGGCAATAAATTGGGCTGCGGATGACCAATCGGACAGATTCGAGAACATTTTTCCAACAGAGCGCATTTTAGAAGCCCACCTGGGCTCAAGTGAGTGTAGCCTGCAAGAGTGCAATTCTTACGCAGTTGGCCAATACGCTGTGTGAAGGAGCCGGATAGACAAACACGAGAGTTTCATTGATGCATCGTTTCCTGCAACCAGGGTGGTGACAATGAGATTGGCAGCCCCAGGGTGATGAGGTGAGGATCCTTAGTTCATGCAAGTACTTTTGAAGCTTATATGATGTATCAGAAAAGATATAGAACTGTATCTTTTTTGATTACCGAGAAGATGTAGAGCCTTGTACAGCACTCCAAAAGAAGCAACCCAGGTGGCCTGATTTACGGGGAGTGCTACATATTTTAGAAGGTATAACGTACTTCAACGAATGCGCTCGTCATGGGGTGTAATCGGCCAAAGAAGGAGTCCTTCTGCCCGTTAAAGATGTCCCACCCCAAAAACACTTTCCATGTATCTGTGAACGCATATGCTACAGAAGGTCTAAGGAAAAAATCTTCGCGCGGCAGATTGAGTATCGCCAATACTTCTAAGTCGAGCGTTTTATTCAACCAGCTTGCCTTAAGTCTTCCGGTGAATCCTCCCTGAACCCGATCTAGCTGTTGATTCAGCGTATCGTTCAGAACCGAGACGGCTCGTACAACGGGATCCTGTATCGCGAATGGATCATGAAAGTTAACTATGAATTTCTGGTAAAACTGGAAATTGCAATTGATATCTTCGGTGATATTTCGATCTGCACCGAACACATACATAAGAAATGGATTTTTGACAAGTGCGGAGTCACCTGACAAATCCTGCGTGTGTATGTATGCGAGTTCACCTCTTACACCATAAGACCCAAAGTTCCGCGAAAAGTCCGTTCCGAATACGTTTAGACGATTGTGAACCAACTCAACATGCGAGGCCGAAATCGGACGACCGACCGGCAAGACATCAAGGCCATGATAATAGCTGATCGACCAATCGATCCCACCTCCAGTTTTATCCAGTTTAAGCCCGAATCCTTGATCACTCCAGCTCCCGTCTGAACGTTTATCTTCAGTTACTCGAATGCCCTGAGGAACCGCAATTGGAACTGTGCTAGGATTAAACAAAGGTAACCAGATTGCTGAAAGTGTGTACTGTCCGCTATAGTAGTTTGATTTTATGGCAACAGTCCCGCTTCGACGCTCCTCTTCGTCTCGCGCAGACAGCAGAGTAAAATCTTTTGGGGTTAGGACATCGCTTGGGTTAAGTGCATCAGCGCGACCCCATACTATGCTCTGTTTCCCAATTCGAAAGTCCATCGGGCCGAGATATAGATTGGCATACCCCTCCAAAAGGCGCGCTTGCACTGACTGTCGACCTCTTAGATCTTCTTGAGTCAGGCGACCCTCAAATCTGGCATCAGCCCAGGACAGTTAATCCAGGAAGACTATGGATATTGTCCAGTCTTTTTGATGCAGAGTAGTAATCAAAACGTCCATTTCCACCGACATGAAGTAAATCACGTGTTCGGGTCAGTCCATGAGACAGGCGATCAGGTGAGGCAATAGCCTCTGGGATGTCCGCAGTTGATTCAACAAATGCTGCTTGTCCAGAAATATTCATGCAACCAGAAGTGATCGAAGACACATCGGAAAGAGCGACCTGCAAACAGCAAATGGGGCAGATCGTTGCGTACGAGGGCCCATTTAAAATTGCTATTAGAAGAGGGGTAGCAAGAGCTGTAGTGGTAATCCGGCTCAGGAGAAGGCCTTCGACAGCAATTTCTGCAGGCGCTCGTCAACGGTCGTGCATTCACAGGGGATGCACACCTCCTGCAAGAACTGCTGGATCTCTGCGGTGTGATTTATGACGATCCCGCGCTGTAAGTTTACGTGGCGCAACCACGACCACATGATCGCTTTGAGGCCCGTGTCATTCGACATTGCGACTTCGAGTAGTACTGAGTTGCGTGTAAACCGGACGATAGCACTTTCAACAGTCACTGTGTCGCCCAGCTTAGCCCCGGAAATATAGCGGACATTGTTCGAAACGATCACCCAGTTCGTCTCGCGCGACTGCAATGCGGCATGGAGCAACGGATAGTTCAAAGCCACGTGCTCCTCTCGGGCATCGAGAAAGTAGTCGAGATAACGCGCGTTGTACAGATGTCCGAAGGGGTCGCAATCTGAGAATAGAACACGCCGAACGAGAGAAGGGCGCTTATTCATCGTTCAACCAAGGTATCAGCCCGCTACAAACTGGCAGACCTGACGCACAACGTTCTTGTCGAGTATGATACGCCGGTGCCCTAGACCCTCGGTGCTTATGAATCGGAAGTTTGGTTTGCCGCTCCCGGAAAACACCTCCATCTGGGCGTGAGGAACTTCCCTATCTTTCCTGTCATGGATGAAGAGCACAGGGATCGCTTCCTTGCGCACCATGTTGGCAATGTTCATTTCACTCCAGCTGAAACTGCTATCATAGCGACGTTCGTGAAGGTCTTTAAGGTTCCGCAGCACCCGCGGCGAGATGTTGAGGAAGTCGGCAAATCTATTGAGCACCCATTCACCATCTGAAAAGCAGCTCAGGAGCACTAGCTTGCCGGTTTCAAAGCGATGCCGGCTCTTCGCTATCACTACGTTCGCGGCGCCGAATGAGTGCCCGATCATCGCTTCGCATGGGCCCAGGGACTGCACGAGATGCCCAATCAAATCGGAATACTCAATCATGTCGGTCTGCTTTCCACTCGATCCTCCGTGCCCAACTGCATCAAATGCATAGACCGAGTAGTCGGCATCGACCAGCGGCTGTACGAAGGCACCAAGCTGCGAACCCCTGCCACTCCAACCGTGGCACAGCAGAATCTTTTTCGCCCCTTGCCCCCAACGGTAGATGGCGATCTGATGACTGCCAAACGGCAGTGTGGACATCACGGCTTTGGCAAGAAATGCCCGTTCCCAAGCCGGCCACTTGGTGCGTGCCGGTGTCAGAAACAAACGTAGACACACCCGCGCCGCCAGGTTGGGCGCCATTCGGCATACCATGGGCAGCAGGCACCGCAAAGCACTTATGCGGAAACCGTTGCCATGTATGGATGTCTCCGTGGAGGGTGCAGATTTTGATTCCTGGCTCGTCATGACATGTACCTACAGAGGAGCGAATGGATCAGAGCACGGACGTATCAAGCTGTGGCTGCATGTAGGTCGCGCGGTCGAACGGATACCCGGGCAATGAGACCTTGAGGTTTCACTACTAGGCATACTATCCTAAGTATATCGTCGCTCCAGCAGTGTACAACTTGGCGATCAACCTCACAAGTTCGCTCTCAACACCCGCGGCGTCGCGACCGGCTTCGCTCGGGATATGAGCGAACGATAACGGGAAGAGAGCCGCCCTCTGAGCGCTGTATCCGCCAATGCTGTCTCAACCCGCGTGGCCACTACACCCTGCTTAAGCGATAACGCATCATCGAAAGTCATCACAAGCCAGGGTGCCATTCTCTGACTCAGGGTGGCCAGCACCTTGATCAAGCGTTCTGAACGCGTTTGCTAGGGGCAATGCACCGTACCGGCTGATCGATGCGGCGAAAGGCAATGCGCACAAGGTTCATAGCACGCACATGGAACGCCACGGCGAACATCGCGAGATACTTTTCGTAGCGTCTCACGCCGGCTTCGCCCTGAATCGCTACCGCCTCATCTCGGTGATCTTTGAGGTTAAACAGCCACTGTTTCAACGTGCGCTCGTACTGCTCAGCGTCTTGGCGTAGCCGTACTATCTCAAATAGTCCCTGCGAAGCCTGTGCAATGTGGAAGACGCGCGGCAAGTCAGACTCCGGGAAGATATCAGCGACAAACGCGTTCGGACAACCCTCGTCGAAGTTTTCGTAGGTGATCGTCTGCAGCGACAGCCCGCCGCCAGGCGTCAACCAGCGATGGCAATGCTCAAAGAAGCTGCGATAGCCGGCGATCTTTTCCTCTTCGCTCACGCCCAGACGGGCGAAATGCTCAAAGGCGCCGATCGAAACAATCGCGTCGTATGGCACGTCCGGTCGGTGGTCTTGCCAGTTCTCGATGCGTACTTCCACGCCCGGCAAGTGCAGCCCACGCACCCACTCGGCCTGCTCTCGGCTCAGGGTAAGACCCACCGCGTCTTGAACCGAGTGTTCGGATGTCAACCGCATCAGCAGCGACCCCCAGCCACAACCCACGTCAAGCACCCGCGCTGCTCGTGTTACACCCGCCTGCTCAATGTGAAAATCGAGCTTGCGCACCTGGGCTACTTCGAGGTCATCGCCGGGCTCCCACAGCGCGCATGAGTAGGTGCTGGTGCGGTCCAGCCAGAGACGGTAGAAATCGTTGCCAACGTCATAGTGGTTTTGGATCGCCTCTGGCGATGCCCCATGAGATGTGTTAGCGGTGACTGGTATCTCTTCGCTAACCATCATGCATCGACTTTCTCTGTTCGGGCGCGTTTGGCACCCTCGGCGTCCACCACCTGCGCCAAGTGATCCGCGAGTTGCACAGCTGTTGGGTAGTCATACGGCAATGTCGGATCCAGTGTAAGGCCCAGCCAGTCGCCCAGATCGCCGATCATGCCCACAGCCGCAGCTGAATCCAACCCGTAGCGATCAAACGGGATGTCTAGCAGTATCTGATCAACAGGCAATGACAGCAATTCGCTGATATGAACAGTGAGCCACTCCTGAATGCGCAGGGAAATTTCGTCCGCATTTAGGCCCATGGAATTGAAAGGCGTTGAGGTCATGTTCTCTCCTTGTGTGATTTGATTCAGGCGATGGCCAGCGTCTTGCGCGCGGTCGTCATGGGCGTTCTTACGTCCCAGGCGAGGCCAAGGTGCTCCAGAGTGCGAATCACCAGCGCCGAGATGTCCAATTGCCACCACTTCAGGCCAAGAACCGCCGAGTACGGAAATGCGTGGTGGTTGTTGTGCCATCCTTCGCCCAGGGTCAGCAAGGCGAGCCAGCTAATGTTGTGACTATGGTCCGTGGTCCTGAAACTCCGCTTGCCCACCACGTGGGTCAGCGAGTTCAGCGCCCAGGTGCCGTGATAGGCGATGAACACGCGCACCAAACCGCCCCACAGCAGGCCACGCCAGGCGCCATCAACCCCACCGATGAATAACACGCCCAAGCCTACCGGGATCAGCAGACCCAGCAGCACCCACAGGGGATAGAAGCGATTCACGCTGCGCATCGCAGAATCACGTAACAAATCCTTGGCGTACAGGGCTGTGTTCGTCAGGTCTGCTGAGAATAGCCAGCCCATGTGCGCGTACCAGAAGCCAGCCACGCGTGCGCGCAAGCTAACGCCGTGGAGTTGCGGCGAGTGCGGATCACCCGGCTTGTCGCTGAACTGGTGGTGACGTCGGTGAGTCGAGACCCAAAAAACCAATGGGCCCTGCACGTTCATGGACCCAAGCACACCGAGCAGGTAGCGGACAGAAGGGACGGCCTTGAATCCGCGGTGCGCGAAACAACGGTGGTACCCGACGGTGAGTCCGAGATAAACAACCATGTACATCACCACCAAGATGACGAGTTCCGCAGCCGTGACGCCGACCGTGGCAAGCTGCCAGCAAGCTGCGCCCGCGCCGACAAACGATAAAATCACAGTCGGCCATGCCCAGAACCGCTGCAATCGTATGAGGTAGTCACTTTTGACGGACAGCTCTTCCACCTCGACATGCCTGGCGACATAGGTCTCTTTGTCAAACAAATTCTGGTCTGGTCTCATGTGCTGGCTCTTTCTATTGATGGTGAGTGAGTGGACACAACCGAGGAGCGGCGCTGATCTACCTCCTCCAGCCTTCCTTCGATGTAACGCTGTGCACAAAGGTGCCGCTGAACTTTTCCGCTCGTAGTTCGTGGCAGTGCCCCATGACGCAAGAACACGAGGTCGTGTACGTTGATGCCATGTACGCGCGTAACGTTCTCTCGGACGATTTCCAGCGCGGTCGCGAGATCTGCGCGCTGCCACTGTTCACGCTCAATTTCCTGGGCGACAATGAGCCGCTCCCGGTCATTGATGTCGGCTACGAATGCTGCACAACCGCCTTTGCGAAAGGCAGGATGAGCCCACTCCACCGTTTCCTCGATATCAGTAGGAACGTGATTCAGGCCGCGCACGATGATCAAGTCTTTCAATCGTCCGGTAACGAAAAGTTCGCCTTCGGCGTCAACGAACCCCAGGTCGCCTGTGCGAAGAAACGGGCCTCGCATCGGGGATGAGGCCATGCGGGCATGGAAAATCTCCTGCGTCAGCGCGTCATTGCCCCAATACCCGACTGCCACACTCTCTCCACATACCCACACTTCACCGACAAGTCCCCTCTGCAACTCGAGATGGGTATCCGGATCGACAATGCGCATGTCGCTGTCGACGACAGAACCGCACGCAACGAGCGCCCGTTCGTCTCCAAGGTTCGAGGCAGGAACCGCGCGCCCCTGTGTCAGCGCACTCGCGCTCCATACCCGAGCATGCGAAGCACGCCGCTTCGTCGCCCCGGAAACGAAAAGGGTTGCCTCCGCCAGTCCATAACAAGGGTAGAACGCCTCTGGGTCAAAGCCGCATGGCCCAAACGCCTCATTGAACTGCCGTACAGTCTTGGGCCGAATCACCTCGGCGCCACAAAATGCCAAACGCCAGTGAGCAAGATTCAGAGCTTGCTTCTGCGCTTCACTCACTCGCTGTATGCAAAGTTGGTAGGCAAAGTTCGGCCCCCCCACTGGTAGTCGCCTTGTACTTTGAAATAGCTTCGAGCCAACGTACCGGCCGTTGCAGGAAAGAGAGGTGAGACATCAGAGTGCAGCCGATTCCAAGGTACAGTGGCTGGAGAATGTTTCCGATCAAGCCCATGTCGTGAAACACCGGCAACCATCCCATGACGTGATCGGTAGAGTCATGCCCGAATGCACGTTGGATTTGTGCCTGGTTATGCATGATGTTTCGGTGCGTGAGCACAACACCCTTGGGTGCCGCCGTGGAACCAGAGGTGTATTGGATGAATGCGAGGCCATCTGACTTCGGGTGGATGGGGTTGAAAGCCGCCCCTTCTTCACGTAATTCCTCAACCGAAGCCCATGCCAATTGCGCGCCTGATAAGTCCGCCTCGCAGCGCGCCACGAGCCTGGGCAACTGGGCAACCGTAGCAATTGCGAGCGTCGGCATCGCGTTCGCATAAATGGTCGCCAAACGGCCGAAATTCTGGTTCGGGCGTGGCGGATACAAAGGCACGGCGATAGCGCCGGCGTACAGGCATCCGAGAAAGGTTTCGATAAATTCGATACCAGACGGCAGCAACAGCAACACTCGATCACCTGGTCGTACCCGTGACTGAAGTGCCCCAGCGATCGCCACTGCGCGAGCGCGCAGCTGTCCGTAGGTCAATTCAATAGCCAGACTCCTTGAATCCGGCAGAAACCGAAAGGCCAACCTCTCTGACATCTCGTCCGAATGCTGGTCTAAGTGCTCAAGGAGCGTGATATTTACCTTGGTATTTGGCATACAAATTTTCTGGACACCCTAACAAGATTCAGCATTTCGAACTGACCTGGCTTTTCTGTAATAGCACGATTTCCTTCGTTAACAGTGCCATTCCCAAATTATCCGCTACATACTGAAACCACATAGCATCGTGACGAAGCCAGACTTCTCGCAGCAATTGCTCGCGAGAATTATTGCTGGCTGAGTTAATGCTTAAACTCATCGTACACACGAAATGAGGCCGTGATTCCCATCACTTCATTTGAGATCCAAGGAGTTTCTATCTAGCGCTAGTCGATGGGAGATCGCACCTGTCCATTAGGACAGGTGCGATCTTGTGCAATCCAGGTATCTTCGACATTTGGGAATTGAAGTGAAGTCGCGCAGGGGATCGAGTTTCTCAGCGACAGCGAGCCAGAATACACGTCGCATCGGTTTCGGCCGTTCGTGCGAGCCATGGGGCTCATCCTCTGTCATACGCCCCGGCGAAGTCCGCAGTCGAACGGACTAGCCGAGGCCTTCTTCGACAGTTCAAACGGGATGATTATGTGTGCCAGGCCCGTCTCGACATATTGGAGTCGGTGCAGCGGCAGGTGCCGGCGTGGATCGCTCATTCATAACCAAGAGGCACCGAGCAGCGCGCTGAGGATGCAGTCGTCGGTCAAGTTCTATGCCGCATAGTTAGTCAAAAACAAGACACGACCTGTCCACAATTAAACGGGGCAGTACAAAGATTACCGAGGAGATCCCTGTGGAACGCTTACTTTCCATGATAGTCAGATACAACTGGTTGACTGTATTGCTGACGATCATCGTGACCTGCTTGCTACTGTCGCAGGTGAGGCACCTGCAAGTCATAATAGACCCTAACACCTTCCTCCCTCAAAAACACCCTTACGTCATCACGACTAATGTCGTGGAGGATCTATTCGGATCCAAACATACGATTGTGATCGGTCTTATACCTCGACAGGGAGATATCCTTCAGCAACATGTCCTTGAGAAAATTCGTCGCATCACCAATGAGCTGTCAAAAACTCCCCGTGTCATAAAAGAAAATCTACTTAGCCTTTCAGCTCGCCGCGCGAAATCCATTACTGGCAATACGGATGGGATGAATGTGCAGCTCTTGATGGCGCATGTACCAGAGACGGACGGAGAAAGAATGTTTCTGCGACAAGCGATCGAGAGTAACCCCGTTTATCTCAACACAATTGTTTCCGATGATTTCCATACCGCAGCGGTTTTAGTCGAGTTCCGTAACGGACCTGACGGGTATCGAGGAATGATCAATGCGGTCGAATCCATAATCAAGAACGAGCGTGACGAAACGGTGGATATTATTTTGGGAGGCAAACCCGTTTTCCTCTCCTATCTCGAGCGCTATGCTGAAAGAATGGCCATACTGTTACCAATTGGACTATTGATTATCGGATTCATACAATACCTAGCTTTTCGATCCATCCAAGGTCTTTTTCTTCCTTTACTGACAGCTATATTGGCGGTCGCGTGGGGATTGGGAATAATGGGGGCTACCGGCATTTCGATGGATGTCTTCAACTCCACTACACCCATTCTAATTTTAGCTATTTCTGCCGGACATGCCGTCCAAGTCTTAAAGCGGTACTACGAAGAATATTATCGAATTGTAAATAGCTCTCAATGCACTAGGCGGGAGGCAAATACCCAGGCAGTTGTAGCGTCCCTAACAAAGATTACTCCTGTTATGATTGCTGCATGCGGAATAGCCGCGCTTGGTTTTTATTCACTTGTCGTGTTTGAACTAACATCCGTTCGTGTATTTGGGATCCTCACCGGAACCGGTATTCTTAGCACTTTGATCTTGGAGCTAACTTTTATTCCGGCTCTAAGATCACTCTTGCCACCACCAGGCGACAAGGAACGCAACGCACAAGTGCAACGATCTTTTTCACATCGGAGTGTCTCATGGATCGCCAATTGGATTACTGGAGCAAATAAACAAACCGTGGTCATTGCTGGGGGTCTCATCATTGCTGTAGCTGCGGCTGGAATCCCCAAAGTGGTTGTTGAAAGTTCCACGAAAAGCTTCTTCTCACAGAATCTCGATTTCCAACAGCACGACCTGATCCTGAATAATCGTTTAGGAGGCACCAATACGGTTCACTTTGTGTTTCAGGGAACACGTCAGGAAGCGATCAAGGATCCCCGTCTATTGCAAACGATTGTAGACGCTCAGAAGTTCTTGGAAGAGCAGCCGTACGTTGGGAAAAGTCTCTCCATAGCCGACTTCGTGAAGCGGATGCATCAAGCCGTGAACAACAACAAACCAGGATTTTACCGAATACCAGAAAGTCGGGACCTTATTTCTCAATATCTCCTACTCTATTCAATGTCTGGAGAACCTGGCGACTTCGATACCTATGTCGATTATGACTATCGGGTCGCGGACCTCGTTGTCTATCTAAAGACTGATAGTACTGCCGAATTCTTGAGTCTCCTTGGAAGATTTAACGCCTTTATGGAATCTCGCTTGCCAAGTGGGGTGACGGTCAACATAGGAGGGAGCATTCCGAACAGCGCAGCTCTCGCAGAGGTCATCGTAAGAAATAAGCTCCTCAACATCGCACAAGTTGCCACCGTAGTATTCGTAGTTGCATCACTAGTTTTTCGATCTGTGCTTGCAGGTGTACTAGTTCTTATGCCTGTTTTATTAGCAGTATTTGTAAACTTTGGATTAATGGGTTGGAGCGGAATACGGCTCAATATTCCCAACTCCTTGAGCTCGGCAATGGCAGTCGGTATTGGTGCTGATTACGCGATATACCTTCTCTATAGGTTACGTGAAGAGCTACAAAGCGGATGCTCCTTGGACGTAGCCATTCGTCAGACGTTGCTAACGGCAGGCAAGGCATGTTTCTTTGTGGCTCTTGCCGTAGCAGGGGGATACAGCGTGTTATGGCTGTCGCCGGGCTTCTACGTTCATATGTGGCTCGCCACACTGATCGTATCTGCGATGTTAGTGAGTGCACTCTCCGCCCTTACGCTTGTGCCCCTTGCTATACTTACATTCAAGCCTAGATTTGTTTTGGGTGATCGTGTTGGCGTACCGCCTCTAACTCCTGTGCGTGCTTGTTTGCTGTTCGGCGCTTTGTCCACCCTTCTATTCAGCTCACATGCCAGGGCCGCTGACCTGTCCCCCCAAAAGATCATGGAAAATAACTTTGTGGTGACGAAGGTCACAGATTCTGTCTTTAACGCAACCTTCACTTTGACAAACAAAGGCGGTCAAGAGCGCACACGCAAAGTGTATGGGGTTACAAAACTAGAAGCCAATCCGATTAATACCATGCGGATGACCAGATTTCTTGAGCCGGGGGACGTAAAAGGCACAGTTACGCTTCTGATTGAGCAAAGCGATCGCGATGATGACATGTGGGTATTCTTACCAGCGCTCAAGAAGGTGAGACGGCTGGTTTCGAACAATAAGAAAGAAAGCTACATAGGTACTGATTTCTCTTATGGGGATGTGATAGGCTACAAGCTTTCTGAATGGGAACACAAGGTGGCAGGAGAGGAGAAAATTGATTCCTCAGCAGTTTACGTCATTGAGTCAACTCCACGGAGTGAAGCAGTGCGGTCCAACAGTGGATACTCAAAGCGCAAAAGTTGGATTCGCAAAGACAATTTTGTGAGTGTTCGACAAGAATTTTGGGATGAAAATGGGGACATGATCAAGATTATTCTCGCGAATGATATTCAGCACGTCGATCCTGATCGAAACAAATGGCAGCCAATGATTTTGAGTGCTCAGAGTCTTCAGACAGGCCACAGCACTAGGATTGTGTACGATAACTATAAAGTGAATCAGGCAGTGCAAGATGAATACTTTTCTCCGCGTTATATGGAGAGGGAGCGCTAGCCCGCAGGAATTACACACACCTTCTTGACAACTAGTGGTCGAAAACTGCTGAAGCTGACCTTCCCCCGTTTCTATGCCTAGCTCGACCAATGTAGGACAAGAGCTTCTTGCGCATGTCTTTGCGTCGTCTATGGGTTTCTGCTCGTCGTCCACCTTATTCGTGTCGCCATCGCGCAGAATATTTCCGTGGCGCGGGCCGACTGGTCCAGCCCTTCTCGAATCGCCGAGTGAACGTGATCTCACCTGCGGCCGGAGGACCCTCTTAGCTGCAGAAAATGCACGATGGCTGAATGGGTCACGAGCCCGACGATCTCTTCATCGTGGATGACGATCAGCCGATCCCGCCCCTCACGCGCCATCCGTTCCAGAGCCTGAATCACGGACGCATCCGGTGCGATCACCAAGGATTGCGTCAGAGGGCTCATCACCTGGTCGACCCGACGCCAGGCCCAGAGTGCGGGCTGAACGGTCTGAATTTCGGACACACTGATCAGCCCCACAAGCCGCCCGTCCTCCAACACAGGAAAGCCTCCATAGCCGTAGGGCTGGAAATACTGGTTCACGGCCTCCTCAAGCGTGCACTGTGAAGGAATTGCGGTGACCGCCGTCACCATCAGGTCACGGATCGGGATTGAGGCCAATGACTCCCGCGTTGCGGCTTGGCGGCGGCTCGCCAATGCGGCGGCGAAGAGAAACATGCCGATGAGGAGGACCCATCCTCCGTTCGATAGCATCGAAGAAGGCAATTCTCCGCTCACTGCCCCGTACAGGACACCCAGGCCCAATAGTCCAAGCATGATTCCAAACGCGAGCCCGATCACCGCCGCCTGTTTCGTGGCCCGATAGAAATCTTTTCCCCACGCCCAGAGGCCTGCCCGCAACACGCGTCCGCCATCAAGCGGAAACCCGGGAATGAGGTTGAAGAGCCCGAGTTGCATATTGACCATACCCAGCAAGGCGCCGAGCATGATCAACCCCTGTAGGCCGTGCTGCCGTTGGATAGCCTCTGCCAGCACGACAAGCACAAAACAGGTGCCACCGATCACAAAACTTACGGCGGGTCCGGCTAGCGCGATCAAGAATTCAGCCCGTGGCGTAGGGGCTTCTTTCCGCATGTGAGCCACGCCCCCGAAAATGAACAGCGTGATCTGCTCGATCGGAATGCGATAGTACAACGCCACGTAGGAATGGCCCAGCTCGTGTAGCAGCACGGAGAGAAACAGGAGAACCGCCGCCACGGCACCCATCGCCCAGTAGCGCTCTGGAGGGAGACCGGGCAGACTTTCCGGCAGATATCCAGTCGACAGAGACCAGGTCACCAAGAGAAAGACCAGGAACCATGATGCATGGACGCGGATGGGAATTCCCAATGCGCGCCCGATCTCCCAGGACGGCAGATGCATAGACACCACCGTAACAGCTGAATGCACGTAGGGTCAAATTCTTCCGCATCAGTTCAGGTATACTACCGTTCATGCAGCGACAATTTGGCCGATTCGTGTGGCTCGTCGTCCTGTCGGCAGGGTACTTGGGGCTTTTGCCTCCGGCAGAAAGTGTTGCCCAAGTCATCAAGTCCGGTCCGCCTCGCTGCCCGGGGGTGGCACTGACGTTCGATCTCTGCCCGGTGCGCAAAGGGCCGGGCTACGATCAGCCTTTGATCGACTATCTGGTCACGCGCCGTATCCCCGCGACCTTCTTCATGTCGGGCAAGTGGATGGCTAGACATGAGGCGGAAGTGGATCATCTGCTGGGCATGGACTTTTTCGAAGTCGGGACGCACGGGGAAGTGCACGCCCATCTTCCCATGCACAATGCGGACGAGCAGCGGATGGAGATACTCGGCCCAGTCAAAGCGCTGCGCGAGCACTATGCGCATGATGCGACGTTGTTCCGGCCGCCGTATGGAGAGTACAACGATGTGACCGTCGCCGTGGTGAACATGCTCGGCCTGCGATTCATCCAATGGAATATCGAGTCAGGCGATCCGGACCCCACGCTCTCAGCCGAGCAAATTCTCAGGAGAGTCGCCACACGCGCGAAGCCCGGCAGCATCATCGTCTTTCATGCGAACGGGAAGGGCAAGCAAACCCGTCAGGTGATTGAACAACTTACCGCGGACATCTTTCCCAGGAAAGGACTCCAACCGATGACCGTCAGCGAGTTGTTGAATTGTACGCCCTCGACTCCATGACAACACAGACGATCAGAGCGATGAATTCGGACGATCGGGAGGCGGTGGTCCGACTGCTGGAAGAATCCGATCCCTGGAAGACGCTCGGCTACACAAAGGACGATTGGAACCGCATCTTTTGTCCCATCCCTCAAGGTCGTGATTGTTATGTGGTCGACCTCGATGGGCGCGTGGCGGGCATCGCCATCGTGAAGCAGAAATTCTTGTTGGGCGATTATCTCGAACTCTTGGGCGTGGCCGGGTGGGCCCGCCACAAGGGCATCGGCGGGCAGCTCTTAGGCCACATCGAACAGCTCGTCTTCGAACGAACCAAGAATCTCTTTGCCTGTGTATCGGATTTCAACGAACCAGCGAGGGCTTTCTACAAGAAACATGGCTATCAAGAGATCGGTCCCATGCCCAACTTCCTGATTCCGGGCAGCGCCGAAATGCTGCTACGCAAGACGGCAGGACCGGACAGGCGGGGCAGAGCAGATAGCCGATAGCATATGGCAGAGGAAGACGCCGCGCGGTCATACCGACTCTTGCTCTCAGCTATAGGCGATCTGCTATAAACTCTTCTTATGAAGGTCAACAAGCTGCTCCATACGAGAATGCGAGTCAGCGATCTGGACGAGACCATTCGATTCTATACCACCGTGCTGGGTCTTGAGGTCGTCGAGCAGAAGACTTCTCCCCGCGGATCACACCTGGCCTTCTTAAAAGTACCCAACAGCGAGGAGCTGATCGAACTGACCAGCTTTCCGCCGAGCGGGCCCGTGAAGGTCCAGGAAGATCTTGTCCATCTGGCCTTCCAAGTTGAAAGCCTCGACGACACGATCGCATCTCTCAATGCGCAGGGGATCAAGATTACCGATGGTCCGACGAGAACTGCCTCGGGGAGTCGATTTATCTTTCTCGATGCGCCCGACGGCTACGAGATCGAGCTGATCGAACGGCCGACCGGTGTCAACATCGTCTGATTTCGTGAATCATCGCTCGTGACAATGGCCTGACTGAGTTGTCATCGGGCCTTCTTCACCCCATTGACGATCCCGGGACACTCACAGTATTGTTCCCCGCTTCACGCACCACCCGATACCGAAGGAGCCTTGGGATGAAGAATGCCTTTTTCCGCGGTCATGGGCTTGGCAATGACTATCTCGTGATGGATCCTCGCGAGCTGACGTTCAGACTTTCTCCCAAAAACATCACATCGATCTGCGACCGCAACTGGGGAGTGGGCAGCGACGGCATTTTGGCGCTGGTGTCATCAAAGAAGGCTGATTTCGGCCTGCGGATCTTCAACCCGGACGGCAGCGAGGCGGAAAAGTCAGGGAACGGCCTGCGGATCTTTGCCCGCTATCTCCACGCCACCGGCAAGACCAAGAAGAAGCATTTCACCGTGGAGACCAAAGGCGGGGTGGTCACCATTGACCTTCATGTGGACCGGCATAAGGACGCCAGTGCTGTGACCGTCGAGATGGGAATAGCCACGTTCAAGCCAGACGCCCTCCCCTGTTCGCTCGATGTACCTGAATTGATTCAGCAGCCGATCGAGGCAGCAGGGCATTCGTTGGTCTTCACCGGCGTCAGTGTGGGCAATCCCCATTGCGTGGTCTTTAAACCGGCGGGCGCTTCCTGGTCACGTGAAGCACTGTTGACGCTCGGCCCGGCCTTGGAGAATCATGCCCTGTTCCCCAAGCGGACCAATGTGCAATTAGCCGTCCCGACCGGATCCAAAGAAATCTTCATCCTCATTTGGGAGAGAGGCGCCGGAGAGACACAGGCTTCCGGCTCGTCGTCCTGTGCTGCAGCCAGCGCGGCGGTTCGCCTCGGATTGGTCAAGAGTCCCGTCACCGTGAAGATGCCGGGCGGCATGCTGAATATCGATGTAACTCCCGACTTCAGCCTGACCATGAAAGGGCCGGTGGCCGAAGTTGCCCGAGGTTCGCTCAGCCCTTCGTTTGTGCGATCACTTCGATAGATACGCTGTCGGCCGCCGACTCAAGGCCTGGATCATCGTGTTCCAGGTTGCTCGTCCACCCTCCGCACCGTAGAATGTCAAGGCCTTCGGTTGGTCACGCTCTGGCTGATTGCTGAAAGCTGACGGCTTTATGACCACTTTCATTCAGTCTAAACTTGCGCACCTGCCCACCAATCCCGGAGTCTATCTGTTCAAGAGCGCTCACGGAGAGATCCTGTACATTGGAAAAGCGGCGGTATTGGCTGACCGGGTCCGCTCCTACTTCCAGAAAGGAACGGATCACAGTCCGAAGACTAGCCTGCTCGTCAGCCAAGTAGCCGACTTGGAAACGATGGTGACCCGGTCCGAGCTCGAAGCCCTCATTCTTGAGAGTAACCTGGTCAAGCGTCACAAACCCCGATTCAACATTGTCCTGCGAGACGACAAGCAATATCCCTATGTACGGCTCCCGATCAAGGATGATTTCCCGCGGCTTTCGATCGTGCGCCGTGTGCAAAAGGACGGAGCGCTGTACTACGGTCCTTATACCCCGGCGAACGCCCTGCGTGAGACCTTGAAAGTGATTAAGCATGTCTTCCCCCTCGCCACTTGCTCCATCGACATCGACGGCACAGCCGAGCGGGCTTGCATCGAGTTCGAAATCAAGCGCTGCATGGCGCCGTGCACGGGCAACCAGTCGAAGGAGGACTACCATCAGATCGTCAAACAGGTCCGCCAATTTCTGGAGGGACGTGACCACGAGTTACTCGACGACCTCCGAGCCAAAATGGAGGCGGCGGCGACGTGCGAAGAATTCGAGGAAGCCGCCCGCTTGAGGGACCGCCTCTTTAAGATCGAGCGGATGCTGGAGAAACAGCGCATTACACAGACTTCGGCCATGGATCAGGATGTGCTGGGGCTCGCGCGGCGAGGTGCGGCGGTGGACCTTCAAATTTTGTTTGTTCGCGGTGGCTTACTGATCGGGCGGAAGGATTTCTTCTGGCCACAGTCGGCTGATGCACCGGACAATGAACTCGTCCGATCCGCGATCGAGCAATTTTACAATAAGGATGGCCAGCCGCCGAGAGAGGTCTTGGTCCCGACCGACCTGGACGATATCGCGCTGATTGAGCAATGGCTTTCTGACAAACGCGGAGAATCCGTCCGCGTCCTGGCGCCTGAGCGTGGTGCCAAACATCAGCTGGTGCTCCTGGCTGAGGAAAACGCGGCCTCGGCCGTTGCCGACCATCTACGCAACGAAGAGCTCGATCAGCAAGCCGGTGAGGAACTGAAGCGGCTGCTGCGTCTAGAGCGCGCTCCTCGTCGAATTGAAGGGTTCGACATCTCCAATACGATGGGTAACCAATCCGTCGCTTCAATGGTGGTGTGGGAAGATGGGCAGATGAAAAAGGCAGACTACCGCCGATTCAAGATCCAGACGGTGGTCGGGGCCAATGACTTTGCCAGCATGAAAGAAGTCATCACACGGCGCTACGGCGAGACGCAGGACCTAGCCAGACCGGACTTGATCCTTATAGACGGAGGACTCGGGCAACTGGGCGCTGCGATGGACGGGCTGAAGCAGGTTGGGCAACGAGCCCTGCCTATTCTTGGTTTGGCAAAAGCCAGGAGGGAAAAAGAGGAGAGGATCTTTCTTGCCGGTCGAAAAAACCCGATTACCCTCACCACCACCGCTCCGGCCACCCATCTCTTGCAGCGGATTCGCGATGAAGCCCATCGCTTCGCGATCACATTTCATCGAAAACTGCGCGGGAAGTCACTGGTGAGCTCCAAACTCGACCAGGTGATCGGGATTGGGGAGATTCGGCGCACTCAGCTCTTGAGCCGGTTCGGCAGTCTAGACAATGTCGCGTCTGCCAGCGACGAAGCGCTGCAGGAGGCCGGCCTCAGCGCAGAGACCGTCTCGGACCTCCGTCGGGCACTTACCAAGTAAGTGCATCCGCACCCTAGAAGAGAGTACGCACACTGACCGTACCTAAGTGCACAAAGGCATGATACGTCCCGTGGACGGTCGGGTTTAAATTGTCGACAACAGTGCGTGATTCATAGAACCATTCCTGATAGGCGAGATCCAGTCCTATGCCCTTCGGCCACAGAGCCGACTTTCCGCTGCAAGGGATGACACCCAGAAATCGCCCGGCTCCCTTGCAAAGGAAACCGGTTCCAAGAGATAAGGTATGAGCCGTTAAGGAGATAGTCGCGGGGTTGAACGTTCGACCGGGAACGGGATCTTCCGTATACGTATAGCCGGAACGCACCGCGACATCCCAGTGCGGTAGCCATCGTGGATTCAACCACTTATACTCGGTTCCCAGTGCAATCACCGGTACATTGTTCCACTGTTGAGGCTGGGGAATCGTTACTCCGTTTGAGAGGTGGATATCAAGATTCTTATTCAAACTCCAACCCACATAATCGACATTGAGCTCGACCTTCCACTCTCTCTCGCTGGTGCGCACCGGCCAGACCGCGATGCCTCCGGTAAAGATGTGCGGCAACACAAGATCGGTGGAGGCATCGGCCACCTTCGCTCCATTGACTAACAGCGACCCATGCAACGGCAAAACCGCCTGACTGCGATAAACCAGCCCGACAGACAGGATCGGCTTACCGGCCTCATTTCTCACGGGGGTATACAGCAAACTGGCCGTCACGCCGGCCGCGGTCCCATTCCCATTCAGTTCGATAGACGCTCCAGCTGGGATCCCCAAGGCTCCGGTGCTTAGCTGTTTCTGCTCCACATGTCCTTCGCCGAGAAAGCTCGCGAACGTGTAAATATCCGCGCTCACACCTACTGACAGATCTTCGCTTACCTTATAGGCAATGGTGGGCTTGATAGCGATCAGCGGAAGTGCTGCCGAGGTCACAGCCGTGTTGAACGGGCCATCAACCGGGTACCGGGTATTCAAGCCGTACGGCGATGTTAACCCGATGCCGACCGTTACTGGCGAGAGAATGGGCAATCCAATAGATGCAAGATTGGCACTGAGATAAAAATTACTGGGAGGAGGCCAGTTCACGCTTCCGTTGAAGTCGCCACGGCTATCAAGACCCGTCGGGCTCTTGAACTTGACGGATCCCCCGACCAAATTTAGCCCAACGATGCTTTGGACACCTGGCACTTGGGTCAACCCGGCCGGGTTGTAGTGGATGGCTGAGGCATCATCGGCTTCTGCCGCGAATGCATTGCCCTGTCCTGCGGCGCGCGCTCCCTGAGGCTGAAAGCGAAGGGCTTGGGCGCCGGCCACCGTTGGTTCCAGGAGAGAATACGAGAGGATGAATGCAACGACGAGCCTACCGATGAGCCATGCTTGCATCCGGATCTTGGCACCCTGCTAAATTGCTTGCCCCTTCTTGCGGGCTTACAACAATCGACCTTCACTTTTAGGGATGATCTTCTCATAACAGGCGAAAGTAAATAGGGAGATGAGGCGTGCGTATGGGGACAATCGGCCCTATGTATGATCTTTAAAAGGCCCTAGCGTGGTTTTCAACTGATTTTTTGCTAACTCGTATGGTATATATAGTCGCGTCCCCAAAGGTCAGGAGGGTTTCTATGGATCATACGTCGACAAAACAACCTTTCCCGCAGACTGCTTTCGACGCTCTCTCCAAGTCTGAGTGCCGGAACTTTCTTGAGGTCCTCCATTACGCGATGCAGGCAGAGACTCCTGATGACGTGCGGGACGTGCTCGTTCTATTCCAAAACCATTTCTCCTTCACGAGAGCCTTAGGGGGGCTCGCTCGCCTCGGACCAAACCGGACCTTTGCTGGATTCAGTAATGTCGTCAACGCCAGTTATCCGGATGAATGGCTCTACATGTACTGGAAAAATGGCTTTGCGGACGTCGACCCGGTATTCAAGTCGGCCTTGAAATCACCAGGCACGCAGCATTGGCGAGAGATCTATCAGCACATGTCCTCCGAGAAAGAGCATGAGTTTATCGCTACGGCACGGCAATTCGGTCTCTGTGACGGTATCACAACAGGCTCGGTCGACCAGGCCTGTGGAGTCGCCACTTTCTGTTCGTTCGCCAGTGAGCATGCGCTCGATGCGAAACGATTGGTTCCACTCGTCGAATACGCAGGGTATTACATTCATATGGCCCTGCTCAGAACCGCCCCAAAATCCGTGTCGCAGACAGCTCGATGCGTCAAGGAGCTTTCCTCTCGAGAAGTCACGATCCTCAATTGGATGAAGAACGGAAAAACCAATTGGGAAATCGGCAAGATTCTGGGAGTCAGTGAGCGAACCATACGATTCCACATTGAGAGCATCTTCTCCAAACTAGAGGTGACTTCCCGCTCCCAAGCTGTTGCAACCGCCATCGAGCACGGTCTACCCGCCCTCCATGGGTTGCCAACCGCCAGCTAGGCATTCGATTCGCCCTAGCTGAGCCCAACCGCTCCCTTACCACCGAAGCAGCTAGGCTGCGCGCACTAGCAGCCGATCTTCTGCCAATTGTGCATATTCCACGACATCTCTTTCTTGGCCCAGTACTGGTTGGCGTCCGTGTTCCGGGCTGGGAACCAGCGTTGTCGTTGTCAGCCAATCCAGCATAGCAGGACGACACGTTGAGGCTTGGGATCTAAATTCATCTAGATCGAGTAACCCCCCGATCGAAAAAACCTCAGCCGGAGGTAACGCTACTGGCTCCCCTATGGCCCGGCATGGCCATCCCATGCGCTGAACTACCCGCAAGAGTCTGTGTTCCACCACCATATACGTATAGCGGACATCATGAAGCAGACACCATTGATACATCCCTTTGAAGGTCGCTTTCATGAGCCTTGCAGAAAGGCCACGATCTGCGATCGCTGGATCAACGGCCAGTCGAGTAATTTCCGCCGTATCGGTTTGCTTTCGAACACGATGGCTCCCCACGAGGCAGGCGCTGAATTCACTCTCCAGCATGAACGGGACAGGCGCATGAGTCATGCGGACTAATCCAAGCAGTCTGGTTTCATCCGCAAATACCCCGATCGAGGTACTCCACGTATCGTACACATCGGCTTCGAGCCGGTCGGCCCGCTCAGGCACCCACTTCAGCCGTTCAGCAAATACGCGATGTCGCAATCGATACGCCTGAGTGAGGTCTTCCTTGGTTTCGAGTGTCTTGACGAGAAACTCTCCCTCGTAGAAGGCAATTCCTTTTGCCTCTCCGGCCGCGAATGCTTGCATACTGTCTCCTTTCAGTATGGCCTGATGCGGAGCCCATATAGGGCCGATTGTCGGTAGGGGAGGCGAATGGAACCATTTCAACTAAGGAAACGTCACCTGGCGGACCCGCCAGGTGATTTTCCGTCCCCGATCACGTAGATAGTGACGCTACAATCAGATGCTGCGGTTCGGCGGTTTTGGTGGAACTCGAGCATGAAGACCGGAAAAAGGAGGTACGCGTGACAGAAGGCAGGACAAAGTTTCAACTGTTGGACGGGGGACTCCGCCCAACCCCAGCCCTGTCAGTCACCCAGTCGGTTCGACCGCTGAAGGAATCCCTCGGCATGTGCCAATTGGAACCTTGCGCAGGTGAACTGACGATCGCGTTCAAAGCGACCGAACGCCGATTGCACAAACTATTGGAAGATCGTACTCGGATTGGTCGAGACTTGCATGACTGTGTGTTGCAGTCGCTGTATGCCATCGGCCTCACCATTGAAACCTCTCAACGGACCCGGAGTAATCACTCAGTGGAAACCAAGGAATCCGATAGCAGGATGATCTGGCAAATCAATCAACTCATTCATGAAATCCGCGGGATGATTCACGAATTGGAGTCCGGTACCGTCCAAGAGTTTGACTTGCCCTCGGAACTCAACACGCTATGCACGACCTATGAGCAAACAAGCCGGTTGCACATGAAGTTGGATCTTCAGCGCAGCGCCATTGAGGTGTTGACGAATGAGGAAGAGCGCGAGATCTTGAATATCGTACGGGAGGCTCTCAGTAACTGCGTTCGCCACGCTCAGGCGACCCGAGCCGTGGTCTCGATTCGCATGAAAGAAACGAGAATTCGCGTCAGCATATCCGACGATGGTATTGGGTTTTCCACGGCTGTAGAGCAACCACGTGGATACGGGCTTACCAACATGGAAGCTCGAGCCAAGAAACTCGGCGGGACATTGTGGGTGCAGTCGAAGAGTGGAGGAGGTACGCAAGTCATTGCGGAGTTTTCATTGGAACCCCTTCTTACCCCCGTATGAAACAACCATCGACCAGCATCGTGCTCGTGGATGACCATGAGATGGTCCGCAGGGGGCTGCGCGCCCTGCTTCACCTCGAACCGGATATGACGATCGTGGGAGAGGCCGGGACTATCGCGGACGGAGTGGCGATCGTTGAGCGTCTCAACCCTCAGATGGTCCTGCTTGATGTGAAACTTCCCGACGCTTCAGTCACTGAAGCCTGCCGACGGCTTCTGGCCGTCGCGCCGAAGCTTCGGATTCTCGTCCTCACCAGTTACGCCGAGGATACTACGGTTATGGCTGCCGTTCAGAACGGGGCGCATGGATATGTGCTCAAGGATGTCCGCATGGATGACCTCATCCGTGCCATTCGCACCGTCGCCACCGGTCAGGGCTATCTGGACCCACGAGTGACCCAGCAGGCGCTCCACTGGATTCGGACCAGCTCACATCTGGGCGTGACTCCCCAAGGAGTCTCCCGATTATCCCCGCAAGAACGCCTCATTCTGCCTCTCCTGGCGGAAGGAAAAACAAACAAAGAGATTGCGGTCCAGCTTCGTTTGAGCGATAAGACGGTGAAAAATTACCTGGCGAATATCTTCGATAAGCTGCATGTCAAACGTCGAACGGAAGCCGTCGCCTGGTTTATGAAGGAAACACATGTGCCCGGGGCCGCCCGAAGTCCGAAATTCTAGGGCTCCTGTGACCTTCTAGCGCTCGCCTGTCCTCGTGAAAACTTCTTTATCCCACCCCCTTCTGGTCTTGTAGGATCGACGGGCTCTATGCTATTCCCTAATTGTTGTTCCAGGATTGGTCCACCTGCGAAGGAGAACGGGTTCGCCTCGCAGTTTCATTCGACCTAAACACCGAGATTCGTCTCTATGGGTTCGCCAACGAATACTGACAGGGCACTGTCCGTCGAACTTGCCCAATTACGGCATCAAGTCCTCGAACTGCAGCAGGCTTTAGCCAATGCAGGACAAGACCATCTCTTCGCACAAACGTGGGCGCTTGGGGCTGCCCAGGTCGGAACCTGGGAGTGGGAAGTCAGTACGAATCGTGTCATCTTGTCCTTGGAAACCGAGCGGATCTTCGGTCTTCTTCCCGGATCCTTCGACGGCACCTATCAAGGATTCATCGCCCTCGTCCATCCAGAGGACCGTCAGCCGTTCGGCGCCGCCATGGCGACGGCCGTGGAAGACCGGACGTTCTACCGCATCGAGCATCGCATCGTGACGCCGCATGGAACCATCCGGTGGGTTGCGTGCCGCGGCCGGGCCATATGCAACGGGAATAAACCCGTGGTGGGCATGGTCGGCACTATTGAAGATATCACCGCGTGTCAACAGTCGGAACCGGTCCAACAAGGCATTCAAGGAACACTTGAAGGACATGTCCGTGAACACGCGACAGGATCGGAACAGGCAGTGCTCGAGCTCAAGAAAGAAATCGAGCGGAGACAACAGGCTGAATCAGCGCTCCGGGCCAGTGAGCTATGCTACCAATCGCTTTATGAACAGAACCCCTTCATGTATTTCACGCTGACTCCCGACGGGACCGTGTTATCCGTGAACCGCTTTGGTGCCGATCAACTCGGATATCCCCAAGAGGACCTCATTGGCCAATCAATCCTGAACGTGCTTGACCCAAAGGATCAGCAGACCGTGCTGTCACAGCTCAAAGCCTGTGCGGCCACTCCCTACTCGCCTTTACAGTGGGAAGTGCAAAAGATCAGGAGCGACGGAACCCGGCTGTGGGTCAAAGAGCGGGCGCGCGCGATTCACGACCAAACCGGCCGGATCTTTGTGCTCGTCGTCTGTGAAGACATCACAGAGCGCAGGCGGGCTCAAACCCAGCTGCATGAAGCCTCGCGTTTGCTCTATACGCTTGTCGAAGAATCGGCATTCCCACTCGTCCGTCTTGATCGAGAAGGACGGGTGATCAGCTGGAACCATGCTGCGACACGCCTGTTCGGTTGGTCTGAAGAGGAGGTGTTGGGGCGTGAACTCCCCTATGTTCCCCCGGGTGAGGAAGCAACGGCCGATGCATTATGGCAAGCGGGGATCAACGGAGAGTTGGCCGGCCCGGTGGAGCTCAGACGCCGACGAAAAGACGGTCAGATACTCGACCTCCTCCTTTGGCCCGTCTGCGTCCATGACGAGTTCGGACAGCTCTCGATGGCCGTCGGCTTGTATGTCGATCTGTCGGACCTGAGGCGAGCCGAGGAGGCCAAGGTCAAGAGCGAAGCTCGCCTCCGCTCATTCCTGGACGCTCTGGACGACTTGGCGTTTGAATTCGACCGGGACGGCAGATATCTCAATGTGTGGACCCGAAACGAAGATAAACTTCTTCTTCCCAAACAAGGTCTCATCGGCAGACACGTCACGGATGTCTTCGGACCTGAAGCCGGTGCGCATTATCTCACCGCGATTCGTCAGGTCGTCGATACAGGCGAAACAGCCACGGTTGAATACATCGTACCGTTGGAAGGGGCTTTACGACACTTTGCCGGGACCTTAACACTCATCCCGGCGAGTGGGGAGCACCAGGCCACAGTGGGTTGCATCGTGCGCGACATTACCGAAAGTCGCCTCGCCGAAGAGCAAATCCGTGAAAGCGAGGTGCGTTGGAGAGCGCTCTATGAACATGCGGGCGTCGGAATTGCCCAGCTCGACTTAGACGGACGATTTCTCAGAGTAAATTCGCACCTTTGCGGGATGTTGGGGTATTCATCGGAGACGATGTTCCGGACGAGGTTTCAAGAACTCACACATCCCGATGACCTCGCAGCCAATCTTGACTATCTTGACGAATTGCTCGCCGGCAAACGTCCTTCCTATTCGATGGAAAAGCGGTATCGTCGGAGCGACAACACCTGGACGTGGGTCGACTTGACCGTCTCGCTTGTCCGGACTGCCTCCGGCAATCCGGCCTATTTCATCGCCGTTGTCCAGCATATCGATGATCGAAAGCAGGCAGAAACCCATTTGCGAAAAAGCGAACAGGCAATCCGATCGTTGCATGAAGCCACGTCACATCCTGAGCTCACCTTCGACCAGCGCATTCAAACCGTCTTGGAAATCGGCTGTCGCCGTTTTCACCTCCCTATCGGCTTCGTCACCGGCGTTCGCGGCGATCAACTGGAGCTGACGCACATTTGGCCATCAAATGGCTCTTTCACGCCCGGCATGCGCATGCCGTTGTCTCAGACCCATTGTGGCGAGACTTTGAAGGCAAATGATGTCGTGTGTTTCAACCATGCCGGAGCCTCAACGTGGTCCAATCATCCCGACTATAAGAACCTTGGACTTGAATCCTACATCGGCACCTCATTGATCGATCAAGAACGGCCACACGGCACCATCTGTTTTATGGGACCCGAGCCTCATCCCCACGGCTTTAGCCAAGCCGACAAGGATTTTTTACAACTCATGGCGCGCTGGGTCAGTGGAGAACTCCTGCGAAGAGACTCTGAACAAGCCTTGAAAGAACAAGAAGCTCTTTTACGGGCGGTCATCGAAACGGCGACTGACGCGATTTTCATGAAGGATGGTGATGGGCGCTACCGGTTCATCAATTCAGCCGGAGCGCTGGTCATTGGAAAGTCTACAACCGAAATTATTGGGAAGAGCGATGACGCAATCTTTCCTCCGGCCATCGCAACGCGTCTCATGGCCGATGATCAAAAGGTCTTTTCTGGAGCTGTGCAACGACGATTTGAGGAGATTCTCCCGATGAAGGGAGAATCTCGGACTTTCTATTCGATCAAAACCCCTCACCGGGATCAGACCGGCCGGATCGTCGGCTTGGTCGGCGTGTCACGTGACATGACCCACCTCAAACGTGCTGAGCAAGCCCTGCGTCTAACCCAGATCGCTGTCGACCGGTCCGCCGACCTCGTCTTTTGGATCGACAAATCAGCGCGCTTTCTCTACGTCAATGATGCATCTTGTCAGCGGCTGGGATACACACATGAAGAACTCCTCCGCATGACCGTGGCCGATATCGATCCGGATCATCAGATGGACCGGTGGCCGGAACATTGGGAAGAGCTGCGCCGGTCAGGTCGCCTCCGCTTCGAATCACGACATCGTGCTCAATCGGGAGAGATCTATCCCGTCGAAGTTGTCGCCAATTTCGTTGCCGTCGAAGGCCGTGAATACAACTTTGCCTTCGTTCGCGACATCTCCGAGCGGAAACGCTCGTATTCACTCCTGCAAGCCGCCATCAACTCAGTCGCCGACGGCTTACTCGTCATAGATCGGCAAGGTACGGTGACGAGTGTCAACCAACGCTTCTTACATCTATGGAATATTCCACACACACTGGCCGACAACCGAGACGACGAGGCGTTGCTGGCGTTTATGGCGGACCAACTTCGGGACCCTCAAGCCTTCTTGCGGAAGGTTCGTGAGCTCTACACGTATCGTGAACAAGAAAGCTTCGATGTGCTTGAGTTCAACGATGGACGCGTCTTCGAGCGCTTTTCACGGCCTCAGATTCTCGCCGGGGAAATCGTCGGCCGTGTCTGGAGTTTTCGTGATATTACCGAACAGAAACGCGCCGAGAAAGCGCTGCGTGACAGCGAGCTGAGGCTCCAGCATTTTGTCGCGGAAGCTCCGGTCGGGCTGTGTATTCTGGATCAAGACTGGTGCACGATCTGCGCCAATAAAGCCTTGTGTGAGTTAACGGGATATGAAGAGCATGAAATCGTCGGAAGCACGTACGCCCTGTATACGCACCCGGATGATCTCTCGGCCAACATCGTGTTGACGGATGAGTTTTTTCGAGGAGTCCGATCGAGCTACGCCTATGAAAAACGGTACATTAGGAAATCAGGTGAAATTATTTGGGTCTCAGTCAAGGCGACCCGTATCGAGCTATCAGACAAAACCGGGCCCTTTCTCCTTGCCGCAATTCAGGATATCACCGAGCGCAAACTGGCGACTGAGGAACGAGAGCAATTGAGCCGGGATCTGCACGATAACATTTTGCAAGCGCTCTATGCCGTCGGTATGCAGCTGGAGGCCGGCAAGCTCTCCATGGGGCGCTCTACCCGCCGGTCGAAAGCGCATATGACTCAAGCCGTCACCCAACTCAATAACCTCATGATCGATGTTCGGCGCTTCATTGCCCCATTGACCCAACGGACTCCCGCGAAGTTGGACTTCGGACAAGCACTGGAACAACTGACCGCTTCGATGACAGGCGCCGACCATACCACACCTGAGCTGGACATCAAGACCCCCGTCCTGTCCTTCATCACTCCCCAACTGGGAGAGCAACTCCTCAGTATCGCGCGCGAGGCTCTCAGCAATAGCATGCGCCATGCTCGTGCCTCCCATCGATGGGTGCGTCTGAGTCTGATGGATAATACGATCCGTTTGGTTATCGGCGACGACGGCGTCGGCTTTGCTGCCAAGCGCAAGCGTCGCACGGGTCACGGACTCAGCAATATGGCAGCCCGCGCCAGACGCCTCCTTGCTACGTTTGCTCTCGATAGCGCGCCGGGGCTGGGCACAACTATTACCGTCGATATTCCATTGAAGAAGGGCACTGTCTATGAATAGATCCCCACTGATTCGGCTGGTCATCGTGGATGATCATGAAGTGGTGCGCATCGGCCTCTGCGCTGTCCTCAATCTCACACCCGGGATGAAGGTCGTGGGCCAGGGAAAGCGAATGGAGGAAGCAAAAAAACTCTGTCTCCGACTCAAACCGGATCTCGTGTTGCTGGACATCCGGCTACCGGACGGGAGCGGGGTGGACGCCGCCCGCGAGATTCTTGCGAAGTGTGCTCAAACCCGTGTGCTGTTCCTAACGAGTTTTGCGGATGATCATACCGTGTTGGAAGCGATTCTCGCCGGCGCTCACGGATACATACTCAAAGACATCGCTTCCAAGGCTCTCGTGCGTGCCATTCGGACCGTGGCTTCGGGGCAAGCGCTCATTGACCCTCGCTTGACAAAACATACGTTGGAATGGCTGAAGAATCTGTACAGTGAGCCGGGGCAATCGAAGCGCCCGCTCCTTTCTCCTCAGGAGCAACGGCTTCTGCCCTTGGTGGCGAGAGGCCTGACGAATAAAGAGATCGCGCAAGATCTACGGCTGAGCGAAAAGACCATCAAGAACTACCTCTCAAATATCTATTCAAAGCTGAGTATCGGACGACGGTCGCAGATTGCCGCCTTCTATGCCGGGAGTTTTAAAGGCTCTGGTTCGCAATTACCCATGGACACTCCCTAAGTCTGACAGGGCCGGCTACTCGGAGACGGGGTGACCTGCTTCACCGTGCGGCACGCTCAGTCGATAGAATTGACACCTTGGAAGTCACTGACTAGGATACGCCTCACCGTCGATTCCTTTTCCCAGGTGTGTCATCGTTCGACCGTGAGGAGGTGTGAATGTCCGACGCTCGTGTGTCCGAATCCCAAGAGATACTTCCGTCGCCCAAACCCTCTCACTCGGCCAGCAATCAGGTCGAGGCGGTCTTCGAAACTATCGTCTTCACCAGTCGATGGATTCAAGCTCCGCTCTATGCCGGTCTCATTGTCGCGGAGCTGCTCTACGCCTACAAATTTCTCCTCGAGCTCTGGGAAATGGTGATCCACATCAACCAGATGAATGAAACCGTGTTCATGCTAGGAGTCTTGGGTTTGATCGACGTGACCATGGTGGCCAATTTGCTGACCATGGTCGTGATCGGCGGGTACGCAACGTTCGTCAGCAAGCTGGATCTGGACCAGCATCCGGACCGCCCGGATTGGCTCACACATGTCGATCCCGGGACGATCAAAATCAAACTCGCGGCCTCGCTGATAGGGATCTCCAGCATTCATCTCCTGAAAGCCTTCGTCGACGTGGCGAACGAGAACCCTGAACATATCAAGTGGAAAATCTTTATCCACATGACGTTCTTGGCCTCGGCCATTCTCTTGGCCTGGACCGATAAGATCATGCAGAAAGACAAGAAGCACTGAACGCTTCGTGCAACCAGGTCGTCGCCGATAGGCGCGTATGACCGGTCTCCATTCGAATCACGACCCCGGCCCGGCCAATCATCACGAAGATCGTGCTGGAGCGAGACTACGCTAGCGTGAGGGGGCTTCAGGAACCCACGAGACAGTCACAGACTTGATCGCTTCGACAGTGAGTGGTCCCTCGAGATACCCATCGATGTGGCACGTCCTATGGGCGGGAAGACCGCTGCTGGATAGCCCGCGCCCGAGAGCGACTATGTGAAGGCTTGGTGAACGTTCCTTGAGTTGCAGGACGTTCATGCGTTCTGTCTCATCGACCAGCCGGTCGAAATCCGCGAACAGCAGCAGAGATGTCGGTATGGGGCGTAGGCTTCTCAGTTCTTCCACGGAGATGACCGTTTGAACTCGACAGCCGAGTTTTTCTAACGTTCTCACAAGGACTGTCTGACTGACCACGTCCTTCATCATGACCAGCGCATTCCCAGGCTCGAAAGCCGATTTCCTACTATCGCTGGCTCGAGCAAGCGATAAATCAAACCAAAATTGGCTTCCTTTCCCAGGCTCACTTTCGAATTCCAGCGTTCCGCCCATCAGCTCGACGAGCTGTTTGGCGAGTGCCAATCCCAACCCGGTCCCGCCATACCTGCGTCGATCGGACCCGTCTGCCTGCACAAAAGGCTGGAACAATCGGTAGGCAGCCGACTTACTGATCCCGATCCCGGTGTCGCTGACGAGAAATCGGATACGGCTGGCCCCTGGTTGCAGCCCAGACGACGGCTCGCCGGATGATGGAGCAACCAGCTGAACGCGCAACCAAACCTCTCCCCGTTCCGTAAATTTCACAGCGTTACTGAGCAACACCGAAAGAAGACGGCCGATGCGGGCCGGATCGCCCCAGAGTCTCATCGGCACCGTCGATGCGATTTCACGGCGAAGGAGAAGACCTTTCTCTTCCGACCGCTCTTGGAACAGAGCGAGATTCTCGTCGATCACCGCACTCAACACAAATTCCTCCCGGATGAGCATGACCCGCCCTGATTCCAATTTGGAAAAGTCCAAAATATCGTTCACGATTTCGAGCAATGCTTTGGCGGACAGCCGAATCGTCTCGGCACAATCCCGCTGCTCCGGCGTCAGCTCGGTCTCGAGCAACAATTCATCCATCCCGATAATGCCGTTCATTGGAGTGCGAATTTCATGGCTAATCGTGGCAAGAAATTCAGATTTCAACCGGGCCCCTTCAAGCGCCCCGTCTCGAGCCTGAACCAGCGTGTCCTGGCTGTCCCGCAATTCTTGCATGGCTTGACCGGCTCGTAACATGTATCGCACCCGGTGTTTCAGCAACAGGCCATTGATCGGCTTGACGATGAAATCGGTGGCTCCCGCATCATACGCTTGAGTAACGGACTGATAGTCTTCCAGCCCTGTCATGATGAGTACAGGTGTATGCATGCCTTCCGGCAACCGCCGCAACTCGGCACAGACGGCAAATCCATCCATTTCAGGCATCATGATATCCAACAGCACTAGATCAGGGCGGGTCCTGACGAACACCTCAAGCCCTTGTCGACCATGTTCGGCCTCTTCAACCAACCAGCCTGATTGCTCAAGCGCTTCACGGGCGAGCAATCGCGCGACGGAATCATCGTCGATGATCAGAACGGTCGGGCAATGCTCTTCCGTCATGCCGCGGACCTCCCCTTCTCCAGCTCTGCTTGAAAGGCGGTACACGCAGCCGTGTAATGTTGCTCGAGTTCGCTCAAGATTTCGTGAGCACGATCCAGATCGTGACCGGCACCCATCAGTTCCAATTCGCGACAGTCGGCAGCCAGAACGGAGGCTCCGAGTTGGGCGCTGCTCGACTTCAGACAATGTGCGGAAGCCCGCAACTCCGCCGCATTCTTTGACAGGACGGCGCGGCGTATTCGATCGACCATCACTGGTGACGTGTCGATGTATTCAGATAAGATGCGAGCTAAGATGTCCGGGTGGCCAGGCCGTTGCAATTCGCGGATGGCAGCCAACGCCGCTTGATCAATGATCGTCGCTTCAACACGTGTGTCACCAAGCGTCTCTACCCTCTGAGGAACGGTTGGTTGTCGGCCACGCGTCTGCCGCGATGGTGAGCTCGGCGTTGCGCCGCACCCTTCTTCCAGGGTGGTTTGTCCTCTCGGCAGCCAACGAGCCAATACGTGTTCAAGTTGTGAATATGTATAAGGTTTCGTCAGGTGGTCGTCCATGCCGGCGGCAAGGCAAAGTTCCCGGTCTCCCTGCATCGCGTGTGCCGTCAGAGCCACAATCGGCACCCGGCGAATCCCTGGGCGCGCGTTGCTGTCTGTATCCCCCACTCGTTTGGCTTCATGTTCTCTGATCAACCGGGTTGCGGCAAAACCGTCCATCTCAGGCATCTGGCAATCCATGAAGACGAGCGCATAGTCCGTCGCGGCTGTTGCCGCGACCGCTTCTCGCCCGTTCTCAGCGGTATCGATCAGGCAATTGAACGCTTCCAGCATGCCGTACGCGACCTCGCGGTTGACCGGGTTGTCCTCAACCAGCAGAATGCGCACTTCGGCGGATCCGACCGGTTGATGATCGATGTTTTCAGACTCAACCTCATGTCCTAAGATGGGGATAACACCGGGCTGTGAACGGGATTACATTGCGCGAAATAGGCGGTAAATCTGAAGATGGACCCCTCACCCGGATGACTCCAGAGCTTGATGTTTCCACCCATCAATGTGACAAGCTGCTTGACGATTGCGAGCCCCAAGCCGGTCCCACCGTATTTCCTGGTGGTCGAACCATCGGCCTGGGAAAATGCGTCGAAGATGTGGGCTTGAACTTCGGGAGCAATGCCGATGCCGGTATCATGGACCGTAACGGATAGTCCGTGCAGATCCACCCGCTGATCCTCAAGAGCAACACATACCTTAATGCTTCCCTGTTCCGTGAATTTGACCGCATTTCCGACCAGATTCACGACGATTTGTCTCAGCCGTATCGGATCACCGAGCAGATAACTAGGGATATCATGGTCGATCTGCCAGGAAAGTTTCAGATGTTTCTTCTGAGCAGCCGGTCCTAACAGATCAACCGCTTCTTGGATCGTGCGACGAACTTCAAAGGGGATCGCCTCAAGCTGCAGCTTTCCGGCCTCGACCTTCGAAAAGTCCAAGATGTCGTTGATGATGGCGAGTAATACCGTGCCGGATCGGTGGATCGATTCCGCCAAATACCGCTCTCTGTGATCAAGCGCACATCGCAGCAAAAGATCCGCCATGCCCAACACTCCGTTCATGGGAGTGCGAATTTCGTGACTCATGTTTGCCAGGAACTGACTCTTGGCGCGACTGACGGCCTCGGCAGTCTCCTTGGCATGACGAAGCGTTTCTTCCGCCGCTTTTTGATCAGTGACGTCGATATTGATTCCAACCATACGGTTCGACAACGCAGTGTCGCTCTTGATCGCAGTCCCGCGCCCGAGAATCCATCGATAGGAGCCGTCCTTATGACGAAGGCGATGTTCAAGTTCGAATCGAGTTGGTCGTGCGAGCAAATATGCCTCGATGGTATTCCAAACACGGTCGTAATCGTCGGGGTGCAGCCGGCTTTTCCACTCCGTGAATGTATTGCCCAACTCGTGATCCTCATACCCAAGTTGCCGCTTCCATTCAGGCGAGAGATACACAACATTCGATTTCAGATCCCAGTCCCAAATCCCAATGTTCGCGCTCTGTACCGTCATCGTCAGCCGTTCTTCACTGGTTCGCAATGCCTGCTCAACCTTTCGCCTATCGGCAGCCTCGATGGCTAAGGCCACCGCATTCGCGATGGACGTGGCGAAATGTTGCTCTTCGCGCGTCCAACGCCGCATGGCGCCGATATGCTCATGACAGATCACACCGATCATCCTGCCTTCCGAGAGAATCGGAACGTCGAGCATGGACGTGATTCCCAGCGGCGCCAAATACCCCTCGGTAAATTCCGCAGTCCTCGGATCGGCTTGCGCGTCATCGGCTGATACGATTCGCTCGGTATCCAGTTCCTGAAAATACCGCGGATACGCGGCTGCCGACAGTTCGAGGCTTTGAGAATGTTCTCGAGTGGTCAACTGATAGAGATTGCCGCACTGAATAGCGGAGCGATCCGCCGTAAAAAACCAGATGCTGACTCTCGCTGCATGAAGACACTCCGCGGCCACGCGTGTGACGGTTTGACATGCTTCTTGAAGATTACCCCCGTAGACTTGCGGGCTTTTGGCCACTTCCGACAACCCCGCCTGGATCCGACGGAGAAGACCTTCGGTCTGTTGCCGCTCTCGCTCTACCCGCTTCTCCTGACTGATGTCTCTGAACACGAGCACCGCGCCGGTGACGGTTCCACTCGAGAGCATGGGGGTCACGACCAGCGAGATCGGCACAAACTGACCGTCCGTCCTCACCAACAGACCATCGTCCGTTCGGTACGGTTCACCGGAGGCAAGGGTCGGCAACGTGGCGTCGGTAATGAGACAGTGTTCTCGGTATTCTTCGGGTCCCGGAGAGATCATCCGATAGACAGGACGATCGCCTAGGGCATGAGCGGCTTCTCCCAACAGTTGCTCGGCGTGAGGATTCATCATCTGAATCTTCCACGCCGCATCCACGACGCACAGTCCATCTCCCAGCGCGTGCAAAACCGCTTGGAGTTTGTTTCGCTCCTGCGCGAGCTGAGTTTCGCTGGTTTGTTTGAGTTGCGTATAGAGATCCTGCATCTCCTTTGACGAGAGGGCCAGCGACCGTTCCAGAAGCGCATGGCCTTGATCGGCTTCCATATAGCTCCGGCTGATCCTCTCCAGCAGGTCACTCCACACCTCCGGCGACGGTGGAAGATGCTCGTGATCAAGGCCTAACCGCCTCAGTTGTCGCGCCAGTAGGGGATGCATGAGAAATCACGCCGCTTCGCTCAGCGTCGTCAGCGTCATCGTCTGATTGTGAAGGTCACAGGTTCCCGCCGTATGCGGAGAAATCTCCCCGTAGGAATAGAATCCGATCTGCTGCGTTCCTTTGGGAAACATATCCAGAGTGGCTTCGGTTTCCTCTTCTGTCCGCTCTCCGAGTACGAGTCGTCGGCCGACACAGCTGATGGCAACGGCTAAGGTGCAGGAGTTGGCGTCGGCCGCTGACTTGGTGGAAAGTGCGGCTTCGGACGCCCCATGGACGAGCCGATCAAAATTGGCCTTCATCAGCTGCGCGAGAGATCCTTCCGGAATATCGCCGGCGAAGGTCAGAGATTGTTCCTCTTCGTTCACCGCGAGAATCGTTCGGACCAGGCTCTTGGAATCCGCTTGATGGGCACGCAATGCGAGTGGGAAGAGGAGGCCGGTTGCCGGCAAACCGGTGGCTCGATCACCAAGATATTCCTTATACAGCTGAAGAGCAGGACGGCCATCGAGCTCGAACAGGACGTTCCCCTTTGATCTGGTAACACGCCGCTCATGGCCGAACCGATCCCAGCCACCCTTTGTTCCATGCCCGATCCTAATGCGATCTCCATAGAAACCGACAGCCGTCACAAAACCCGATTGAGGCCGGCGGTCTTGCAGCACCCAGGTCCGATGAAATCGGTCACCATCGCCGGCCAATCCGCCGGTCACCACGACGGAAGGGGATACCTCTGAATTCAGGCCCCGTACCAGTTCGCTCCCGTTCACACAAAGACCGTCTGAAAGGACGAGGATGCCTTTCAATCGTGGGTCGTTCAGCTGCCTGGCAATATGCTGCCCAGCGGTGAACGAATCTTCCGCTGAGTGAGCAGGAGCACTGGCCATGCGAAGATCCGTATGATCGAATCGGACAATCGCCGCGCTCACGCTCTCGTCGAAGATCTGTGTCCCTAAAATCTCGCCGGCGGTCGAGCAGCCGATGACTGTCGAATCGGGGTATTCATCGACCAACTCGCGGATCGGGTTGTCCGAATCGATAAAAGTGGAAGAACCGAACAGCATGATCAGTGTCCGATGGGAATCTAACCGAGGCCGATTCTTGATGGACCACCCTTCACTACGATCATACTGGAGCGTATGTGCCTCCATCTTGCACTCTTCCTTATGTCCAAAAGTCAAACAGGACACCGATCAGCACTTGCGGCAAACCAACTAGGTAGTGTTTCGGTCAGTCCATCCCAAAACTTGATAAAACTGGGGATGCGGACTGCGGGAAGGACAAATGAACGAACACTTAAGTGAATTCTATAGCCTACAGATGTACACTTATGGGCTTGGAGAAGCGCCCCGATGGTGCTAAGAGCGGGGCAAGGCTTGAATCAGTCCAGGGCCGAGCGAGACCGCCATTCGAGTCTTGCCAGTAGGGAATCCGGGTGAGAGCCACGAATGTACTGCAATATTACCCTTAGTGGGGTTGGTTGCTATGAGCAAACAGTGCCTTGAACCGAGGGAATGGCGCTAGCCACATGAAACTTATGACCAGGCTGAAGTAAGGCTTCCGCTTGCATCACGCCAATGGGGTGTCCAGGCGAGGGTCACGAGTTTGACAGCAATGTTAGCCTTGGTGGGTTTGATAGAGATGGTTTCGAGTTTCTCGTTCAACGGATCGGATGCGGCAGCCAACGCTTCACTCTCCGACTTGAACTGCGCTTCGAGATCCATCAGTTGCTGTTGAAGCGCCGCCACATTTTCCTCGGCTACCCCGACATCTTGCGACTCTTTCATGACGCGGCCGGCACTCCGGATCGCTGTCGTGGCTCGCCCAATGTTCGAAGCGCTGATCGTCTTCCGTCCAAGAAAGGCCCCCAGAATGGAAGCTCCCACGGAAATCGCCGCTTGCATCTGGCTCGAACGGGACTCGGTCTGTTGCTTTTCCTTCGCCAGCTCCGCACGTCGGACACGTTCTTGAAGTGCCGCGATCTTCGAACCGTATTTCTGGCGAAGCGCCTCAGCGCCCTTGTCGCGTTGTTCGCGTCCGGTCTGCTGCAACCGCACTCGAAAGTCGCGCTCAGATTCGCCCGGTTTAGACACTTCCTTAGTAATGGGGCTCCTGTATAACTCTACTTTCTGCGTCCTGAAGAGCCAGCCGCCGAACTCCTTGTTCCAGTCGACATAGCTCTTGGCCTTACCGGCACTTGCCGGCAAGGCAAGAAACTGTGCTTCCTCTTCTGCCTTCTGTTCAAGATCGGCCACCGCCAAATCCGTTGTCGCCCCACGGTCCCAGTCGACAGCCACTGGGCCATCGCCTATAGGTGCCAGGACAATCACATCTTGGGTCGTGTCGATCCCGCTTTTCGTATCGGAGAACCGGACCTGCGACGAGCCGAGTAACATGGGCGCATAGATCAACTCGCTGCCTTCAGGTTGCATCCCGCGCAATGGCACGAAGTGTTGCGGGACATCAGGCGGGACGATGGGACGTGCGCTTCCCTTGGGGGCCTTGACCGGTTTTCCTGCCGCGCGAGACGTATCAATCCCCTCTTGAGCACCCCGCACCGGATCCATCAGCTGCTTGATCTGTGTCCTTGTCAGAGGCCCACGGAGATAGGAGAGGCACCACCGCGTCTCAAACACGACCGGTTCATCCTCATGCACATTGTTCATCAAAAAGATCCGATTGCCGAGACCTGCCAGGGTTTGTTCCATGCGGCCACGGTCGAATTTCTTCCCGGCGCTGGTCGAAGCCCCTTCCAACCCCTCCAACACTCGGGCTTTATCTCGTTCAGTCTGCAACCGTCCAATGAACCACGTGCCGGTATTGGCCAATCCCTTGTAATCGAGATCGACGGGATTCTGCGTCGCGAGCACGACACCCAAACCAAACGCCCGCGCCTGCTTGAGCAAGGTCATCAGCGGCAGCTTGGATGGAGGATTGGCCACGGGCGGGAAATACCCGAAGATCTCGTCCATATACACGAGGGCCCGCAGACTCGTGGTGCCCGATTGAGCCCTCATCCAACCGACGATCTGACTGAGCAAGAGCGTCACGAAAAACATGCGTTCTGCGTCGTTCAAATGAGCGATTGAAAAGATCGCCAGACGTGGCTTACCCGACGAGGTGTAGAGCAGCTGCTGAATATCGAGCGCTTCCCCTTCCATCCAGGCCTGAAATCCTGGAGCAGCCAAAAGATTGTTCAGCTTCATCGCGAGCGCAAAGCGGTCCTTAGACGGGAAAAACGACTCCACATCCATCACACCGATCTTCGACACCGGCGGCGATTGGATGGCGTGAATCAGTGCTGCAAGATCGAGATCCTCTTCTTTCTTCCACGTCTGATCCAGAATCGTCGAAAGAAGAATGTGTTCGCGGCTTTGGATCGGATCGGCCTCGATCCCAAGCAAGCCCAACAGACTGGTCACGGTCGTACTGATTCGTTCACGCAGAAGTTCTGAGTCCTCACGCACATCAGCCGTCGGCGCGGCAAAGGACTTGAGAATAGAGACCGGGAGTCCGGCGTTACTCCCGGGCGTATAAATCGCGAGGTCTGCAGCATCCCGGAGGCGCTGTATACGTGCGCCATCCTGTTGCCATCCAGCCAAGCCCTTGGTCCATAATTCAGCCTGTGCCTTGGCATACTCGATTGACGACAAGCCCTTCTTGCGCGCATCGTCCTCATTGATCCAAGGCTGAAAGTCTTCGCCCTGGAGCGACGGGAACGTCAGCATCAAATCGCCGAGGTCGCCCTTCGGATCGATGATAATGGCAGGAATGTTATCGATCGCCGCCTCTTCAAGGAGTGCGAGACACAGGCCGGTTTTACCACTGCCGGTCATGCCGACGCAGACAGCATGCGTCACGAGATCTTTGGAATCGTAGAGCAGCAAACCAGGCTTGGCCTGCTTAGCCGCCAAATCATATGGCCGTCCCAGGTAGAAGACACCGAGCTTTTCGAAATCTTCCGTGGCCAGGGGTGCAGACGGGGACGCCGATAAGGATTTCTTTTCGACCCTCTCGGACTTCGCACTCGAGTCGGTCTTTTTCGATTTCGGCATACCCATACCCCCTTCGCTCAACGGCCGAGATAGATGTGTACGGTATTGTAGTGGCCTAAAGAATGTGCTACAAGCGGGCTTGATAAGGTTTCACCAATCAGGCGAGCTACGGTCCTAAGCTTAGCGGGGGATAGAAGCAGTATGGTTTGAAGGTCGATTACCGCTCGAACGATAACACATCATCGTATCCTCGATCATCACCATTCTTTGAAGATGATGAACACCGCCACCACGATAAGCGCGAACCCCACCACATAGTTCCACTTCATCGCTTCTTTCAAGTAGAGGACCGAGAAAATCGAGAACACGACCAGGGTGATGACCTCCTGGATCGTCTTGAGTTGCGCCGCATTGAACTGGGCATGGCCGATCCGGTTGGCCGGCACTTGAAAGCAGTATTCGATGAAGGCAATCCCCCAACTCGCCAGAATCACCGTGAACAAGGGATATTCCTTGAATTTCAAGTGGCCGTACCACGCGAATGTCATGAATATGTTCGAAATCGTCAACAACGCGACAGTCTGCATCGGACACACCCCTCCTTCTTTTAGGCACGCTTGGCATATTGTCCCTTGAATGCGCGCAGCAGAAAAGGAAATGAGCAATTACCGGAAAGACCTATGGAGGCGCAAGGGGTGAGCTGACCAGAAGTGACAAGAGAGCGTTGAGACAGGAGAACGCATCTGGCTGCATGTCACGCCAAACTACGTCGTCACCTTATCGAAGAAATCCCAAAAACCACAGCAAGACCAAGAGACTGACCGGTACTCCCAGGAGCCATAAGATGAAGCCTTTCCCCATTGTTCCCATATTCCCTCCTTCTTCGGCTTTAGTTCTCGCTTCTTATATCTGCAATGCGTGATTTCGTCAGTTAACCGGAGGTCTGCGACCTGTCAGCAAATGGACGAGCAGAAAAATGATCGCGATGAGAAATAGTACCCATGAAATATGTGTTGCCTCGGCGGCCGCGCCTCCGGCCCCCAACGCCGCCGCAATAAACCCTATGATGAGGAACACCAGCGCATAGTAGAGCATACATTTCTTCTCCGGTTGTGCGAAGTCCCGACCTCGGTCCGGTTCTACGCTGCCCCAACTTTTCACTTCTCAGCGTCCTTTCACTTATCGGTCTTTTCGGACTGAACAGGGTGGTGTTGCTTAAACCATTCGTCGGTCCATCGTTTCACTTCTTCTCTCTTGTCACCGTAGCGTTCCTGCACCCTGCCCTCGAACTTGTCGTAATTGCCTTCGATAATGAGCAAAGCATCATCGGTCAATTTTCCCCATTGCTGCTTTAAGTCGCCTTTGAATTGTTTCCAGTTTCCCTCGAATTGGGCCTTATTCACGATCAAAACGACCGGAGGGTTCTCCGAACACATGTTCATGTTTTTTAGATTCATAGCAGAGACCGCCGAACTGGAACCGACCGAAACGACCGTCATGATGAGAGCCGCCGCGAAGATTGGAATTGACGGAATCGTCTTCATGAAACCTCCCATGTGTTTCCTACGGGAGATACTAGGCAAAGGACGGGCCACGAAGCTCCCCAGTGCAAAGAGACTCCGGCTGAACCTTTAATTCAGTAGGGTTAAACTCAATTATTTGAGGCAGAACACCGGAGGTACAAGAAGGGTCGAAGCTGACACGTTGTCAGAGGATACGGAAGGAATGGCCAATTATTTTCATAGAAAACCATGTGTTGTGACGGGTTGGACAAGTTGTCCTAGCCACCAAATTTGGTCACGATATGACAGCCTAAAGGAAGAGTCCGGTAAGCAGTACCGTATCGTCGGTTATCGTGCCACTGCTGAGGCCCGACGCTTCACCGTTCGACGCAAGCGTCGTGTCTGACCCGTACTCCGTCGGGCGACTTTGATCAGTGAACGTAGCGCATCATTGACAGCCTGCTCGGTTGGAAAGGCTGCTGCCACCTCCGGTCTAAGCAATACGAGATTTGTCCCCGCCCGATAGGCTTTCAGATACTTTCCTCGCTCACCCGTTCCGAGGTCTTCGCTCCGGTACTCAGAGCGCAATTCGTCTTTTCTAGCCTTCTTCATAGATTATCCTCTCCCGCTTCGTCATCAGACGCGCATTGATGAAGAGCTGATGGCCATGAGCATCATCAGACACTACTTCCCCTTTTCCTTCTTAGCGGGGATGGAAGGGATGGAGTTTTCGGAGTCGCCATGGCGGAAGCGGCGAGATGTAGCGGAAGAGGATGCCACGTGCGACGGCATGCGATGCTTCATCGCGCTTCAGAGTCGCACGAGGCTAATGGTACCGATTCGGCTGCCGTCGAGACCCATCGCATCGTGGCGACCGTAAACTCCGTCCTTTCCAGCCCCGCTCATACCCCCGCTTCTTTCAGCACCTGCCCCGTATAGGACCGCTTCGCCTTCGCAACTTCTTTCGGCGGCCCTTCGGCCACAATCTCGCCGCCTCGGTCGCCACCTTCCGGCCCCAGGTCGATGATCCAATCTGCGTTCTTGATCACGTCCAGATTGTGTTCGATCACCAGTACAGTGTTTCCGGTTTCAACCAGGCGATCCAGCACATCGAGCAGCCGTTGGACATCGGCAAAATGCAGGCCGGTTGTCGGCTCATCGAGGATGTACATCGTGCGACCTGTTGCCCGCTTGGAGAGTTCGCGTGACAGCTTCACGCGCTGCGCTTCGCCGCCGGAGAGGGTCGTGGCCGACTGTCCCAGTTTCACATAGTGCAGGCCGACATCATGCAGGGTCTGTAGTTTCGCCTTGATCAACGGGATATGTTCGAAGAACTCTAATGCGTCGTCCACCGTCATGTTCAGGACATCGGCAATGCTCTTGCCCTTATGCAGAATCTCCAGCGTTTCACGGTTATAGCGTTGTCCCTTACAGACCTCACAGGTCACATAGACATCCGGCAGGAAGTGCATCTCGATCTTGATGAGCCCGTCCCCTTGACAGGCTTCACACCGCCCACCTTTGACATTGAAACTGTATCGCCCGGGCTTATATCCACGGACACGCGACTCCGGCAGATTGGAATAGAGATCACGGATGTAGCCGAAAAGGCCGGTATAGGTCGCAGGGTTCGACCGAGGGGTGCGGCCGATCGGTGATTGATCGATGTCGATGACCTTATCGAGCGCATCGACGCCCCTCAGCTCCTTGCACCCATCGATCCTGGGCTTCTTGTGATACAGCAACTGCGAGAGCGAATGGAACAGCACCTCCAACACGAGGGTACTCTTTCCTGACCCGGAGACCCCCGTCACGCAGGTAAAGAGTCCCAGCGGAATACGCGCGGTCACATTTTTTAGATTGTGTTTCTGCGCACCGATTATGAAGAGCATTCCCTTCGCCTTCCGCTGCCGCTGCGGCACGGACACGGTCTGCACGCCGCGCAAGTATTGGCCCGTCAATGAATTGGGATCGCCCATGACTTGTTGAGGCGTCCCTTGCGCGATCACATGCCCGCCATGCGAGCCTGCGCCGGGCCCCATGTCGAGAAGATGGTCGGCGGCCTGCATCGTCTCGGCATCATGCTCCACCACCACCACCGTGTTGCCGAGATCTCGCAATCGCAGCAACGTCTGCAACAGCCGTCGATTGTCGCGTTGGTGCAGCCCGATGGATGGTTCGTCCAAGATGTACAACACACCGACCAAGCCCGAACCGATCTGCGTGGCTAGTCTGATGCGTTGCCCTTCGCCCCCGGATAAGGTCGCCGCGGCTCGATCGAGCGTCAGATAGTCCAGGCCGACATTGACGAGAAAACCCAGCCGTTCACGAATCTCTTTCAGGATCCGATGTGCGATCACCAGCTCACGGTCGGTAAACTTGAGCGACAGAAAAAAGTCGGCCGCAGCACGAACCGAGAGTTTCGTCACCTCAGAGATCGACTTCTTGGCTAATTTGATGGACAGACTTTCCGGCCTGAGCCGCGCGCCACGGCAGACTTCGCAGGGTTCCAACAGTGTGAAATCTTCTTCTTCCTGACCACCCGGGGTTACGGCATAGCCGATGCCATCACAGGCCGGACAGGCGCCGTGCGGGCTATTGAAGGAAAACACCCGGGGCGTGATCTCCGGATAACTCACGCCGCAATTGATACAGGCCAGCTTGTCACTGTAGAGGCGGGTATGACCGTCCTCCGTCAGGACGGCTACGAGTCCACTGGTCAATTTCAACGAGGTTTCAACAGAATCCGCCAGTCGGCGCATCAAGGCATCGCCTGGTTTCATCACCAACCGATCGACGATAATCTCAATCGTGTGCTTCTTTTGTTTGTCGAGAAGAATGTCCTCACCTAAATCAGCGAGCTTGCCGTCGACACGGGCGCGGACATAGCCCGCCTTTCGCATCTCCTGCAGTTCCTTCCGGTATTCACCCTTTCGCCCGCGTACGATCGGGGCAAGGATCTGGAACTTCATACTTTCCGGCAAAGAGGCAATGGCATCGACCATCTGCTGTACGGTCTGCGCGGTGATCTCTTCGCCACATTGGAAGCAGTAGGGTTGCCCGACGCGGGCAAAGAGCAGTCGGAGATAGTCATAGATTTCCGTGACGGTACCGACGGTAGAACGGGGATTGTGGCTCGTGCTCTTCTGCTCAATCGAGATGGCGGGAGAGAGCCCTTCGATCGAATCGACATCCGGTTTTCCCATTTGCTCAAGGAACTGCCGAGCATAAGCCGACAGCGACTCCACATACCGCCGCTGTCCTTCCGCGTAGATCGTATCGAAGGCCAGCGAGGACTTGCCGGACCCGCTCAAACCGGTGATCACCACCAGCTTGTCGCGCGGAATTTCCACGTCGATGTTCTTGAGGTTGTGCTCTCGCGCACCCTTGATGATGATGGAGTTACCCATAAGCGCTGGATTATACCATTGAGCCGACGAATCTTGACACTCACTAGATACACGTCTAATATACGTATGATTGAAAGGATCCAGATGGGCAAATCTGCATTGCGCAAAGAGAAGTGGACCTTGTCGTTCGATCCCGGCTTGAAAAATCTGGTCGTAAAAGCCGCGAAGCGGAGAGGGGTGTACCCCGTCACCGTGCTCGAGAACCTTGTGCGGGAGAGATTCAACCCTTATGGGCATACGGATGTGGAAGACAGCGCCGCTTATGTCACCACGCTCCGGAAACAGAACCGCAAACAATCTGATACGGATTTCCTGGCCGAGATTGAAGCATGGCAAAAGTCTCGGTCCTCGTAGATACTGATATCTTCATTGATTATTTCAACACCGGCCGCTTTTCCTCACTCTTTGACCACTCCCGGTTCATCGTGTACTACTCCATCGTGACCAAGAAGGAACTCCTGACAAAACGCGGCCTCCGTGATTCCGAACGAGAAGCCATTGAAGCAGAACTTTGTGGCTGCCGTCTCATTCCTCTGACTGAGGCCATCACAAAAACGTACTCAGACCTTCGTGTTCATTACCCTTCATTGAATAAAAGTGACGCCCTCATCGCCGCGGCGGCTCTTATCAAACAACTCCCTCTCGTGACAAGGAACACAAGGCATTTTCGCGTCGTGAAGGATATCGTCCTTTTCGGCGCATAATCTTTTCGATCTCACTATATCTCCACACTGAACCGGCAATTACTTACTCACTGGTTCCTTTTCTTCACGTGACCGCTCCGGTTGCTTGCCGGTAGAGCGAATGTTGATGAGTTTATTCAAGACGTCAAACCAAAATGGCGCGCCAAGAGAAACCGCAATGGTCGTCAGCGCTAGACCGATGATCTTCAAGGCCCAACCTCCAACTCCGGATGGAAGTGACTTGGGGTCATCGGATTCGCGCGACCACCCGATCGGAAGCCCCAGTTTCTTAATTTCGGTAGACATTTGTTGGACGCGCTCCGTTGTGCCTTTCGTATCCTGAGGCAGCGGTTCTTTGGCCGTGGTCTCTGCCATTGCAACCAGCGACGCACGCAACGTCGCGTCATGAGCCAGCGTATTCGCGATCAGGATCGTATCGGCATTGACGGACAACGTGACGGCTAGTGCCCAGACCAGGATAAAGACCTGCGTCTTTCGCTTATACCATCCGGACACACGATCCATGGCATCGTCATACCACCGCTCGACATTCTCTCGCGCTTTCTTCAAGTCGCCCTCAGCATCATCAATCAAGGTAATTAGAGCACCTTTTATTTGCTCATTTGGGAGTGTGGCGACCGCATTCCGAATATCTTGCAGCGTCTTCGTCTTCGTCGAGTCGTGTGCAGGGGCGACCAAATCAAACATAGCCAAGGCGAAGGTTCGAGACGGAACATAGGAAGGGATCTTGCCGGGCTTCGCCAGGTTCTTGATCAAAGGGTGGTTGTACAACTGCTTGGCCAACCCCGTCCCTTCCGAGTCATACAGCAGATTTCGCACGCCGTCCCAGAGATTGTTGGCCCGCATATTCAAGATTCCGGCTACCCATTCGTTCAGAACGGAGCACATCAACCCCAGGAGCAGATAGAGCAGCGACAGGCTGATCGCCATTTCAAGCGCCATGGAACCGAACATGAGGTCACCTCCTCATTCGACTATCGATGCCCACTCAACTCAGACGTTCCACACCAGGCTTACCGGCCAGCTTTTTATCACGTATATCTGGCACGTAACCCAATTCCGGTCCAATTCTTCAAATGGAGAGCACCATATTCAATCAAGCAGGTGAGAGAAAGACATCCCACATGTTGCCGCATCAGAGGCAGTGGGGGCCTCATTGAGAAGACACCGAAGGTGGTCCGTAGCGGCCGCGAGTATACCAAGCAGCATGGTAACTGGCTACCTTGACAAAGCTCGAAACCGGGTGCTACCACCGTCGCATGGTAAAGTCCGATCATCCTCCCTTGGCACAAGATCCTCAGGCTCCGGCAAAAGTGGTCTCGACCTGGTCCGGACAAGCCCGCGAGGATGCCGTGCAGCGAATGTTCACGGCCATCGCGGGTGTGTATGACCTGAACAACACCCTATTGAGCTTCGGCCTGCACTACCGATGGAAGAAAATGACGGCTTCCTATGTTGCCCCGGTCGAACAAGGCGTGGGGCTTGATGTAGGGTCCGGCACGGCGGACCTCGCCCTACTCCTCCAGCCACGCATGGGAAGCAAGGGGCGTGTGATTGCGTCCGATCTCAATTATGCAATGCTGGCTGAAGGCAGTAAGAAGGTGGGGAGCAGAGGTCTGGCAGATAAGATCTCGTGCTTACAAGCAAGCGCGGAACACTTGGGATTCGCCGACAATACGTTCGATGCGGTCACAACCGGCTTTTGCATGCGGAACGTCGGGGATTTGCCGCAAGCCGTAAGAGAAATCCGCCGGGTGATGAAATCCGGAGGCCGCTTCGTGTGCCTTGAGTTTTCACGTCCGGTGTTCGGCTGGCTGCGGGCTCTCTATGATTGGTACTCTTTTACGCTCTTGCCCTGGATCGGCACGAAGGTCGCTCGGGACACCACCGGTGTCTATGAGTACCTTCCTGCGTCGATCCGAACATTTCCCGATCAGGAGCGGCTGTGCCAAATCCTCCGTGAGGCCGGCTTCAGCCAAGTATCGTACAAAAACCTCAGCGGCGGAATTGTCGCCATTCATATCGCAACGAAATGAGTGCTGAGTAGTGGACTCGATTCTGTACATTTTTCTCCCGTGTAAGAAGGTCTATCCCATTGGGATCACCTACCTAGCGGACTTTATCCATCGACGGAAACCGGAAGTCAGACAGCGAATTCTGGATCTCTCGCTGTTTCCCGTCTCGCAACGGAGTCAAGCGATCCGCGATGCCGCCACGGAGTTCAAGCCGGATCTGGTCTGCTTCTCCTGGCGCGACATTCAGATCTTTTCGCCGCATGAAGGTGATTCCTCGCTGGAACATGCGTTTAACTTCTATTTTGCCAGCAACCCCTTCAAGCGAATCACTGCGTCGATCGAAGGCGTCAAGCAGCTCTACCGCTATTACAATCACATCTATACGATCCTGTCGTACCCTTGGCTGATCCGCAAAGAGTTTCCAAAGTCCCAGATCATGATCGGGGGCGGCGCGTTTACAGCCTTTGCCGATCAGCTGATCGAAAAGCTCCCGGAAGGGACGATCGGGATTCTCGGTGAGGGAGAAGACGCCATCCTCAAGGTCATCGAAGGCCGTTCGATTGAGGATGAACGATATATCGTCAAAGAAGGGAAACAGATCCGGAAAGGCCGGCAGGGCTCACCCGCGCTTCTTGATGCTCTGACGGTCGATTTACCCTATCTCACCTCGATCTTTCCTCAGTACGGTGAATACATCGGTGAGTCGATTGGAGTGCAGTCCAAACGAGGCTGTCCTTATGATTGCGCCTTCTGCCTCTACCCCTACATTGAGGGCAAACGAGTCCGCTACCGGCCGCCCGATATGGTCGTCAAGGACATCGCCCAGCATTACCATCAATGGGGTGCCCGTCGATTCTGGTTCACTGATGCCCAGTTCATTACGGGGAGGGAAGCCTATCCTCAATGCACCGAAATCCTCGAACGGATCGTCGCTGAAAAACTCGAGATCGAGTGGTCCGGCTACATCAGAACGTCGTTGATTACCCCGGAGCTGGCCAAGCTGATGGTCCGATCAGGCGTGGGTGACCTGGAGGTTGCCATCACCTCCGGCTCGCAAGAGGTGCTGAACAATCTGCACATGGGATTCAAGCTGGAACGCCTGTACGATGGTTGTCGATACCTGGCAGAGGCCGGTTTTAAGGGCAAGGTCATCCTGAACTATTCACTCAACAGTCCCAAGGAAACGGAAGAGAGTCTTCTGCAGAGCGTCGAGGCCTACAAGAAAGTCGCCTCAATCCTCGGGGAAGAGCGTGTCTTTCCATTGATGTTTTTCCTTGGCATCCAGCCGAATACCGACCTGGAACAGCGACTGTTGGAAGAGGGATACTTGTCAGCGGGCTATAATCCCTTGATGTTGACCCCGACCAGCATCAGAAAGCTGCTCTACAATCCCGCCCCTCTCAACAAGATCATCGCCAAGGCTTGTCTTCGAGCCTGGGAACGTAAGCAAGGTAGCCGCGACCCCCGTCGATGGACCGGATCTCTCTCTCAGTCCACCGGCGAATCACCCACCTATGCCGATCAGAACCTCAGCAAGGGTATTGAGGGCAATTCGGGTCGCGACGCCCTACTCTCGCTTGAGGAGATCATCCGCTCCCGTCGACCGGTTCCATCCCCTTCACAATCGGCCGAACCAAGGGCCAGCTCAGCCGGTTGATTCTTCGTCGGACACCATTGCTTGGATCACGCTGTTTAACTTGTCTCTTGTCCATCGGCGATGCCTTGCATTCCAGTTTCAGCCGATGCTATCATCCACCTTCTTAATAGAGTGGCGTAGTACGTTAATCGTTTAATTTTCATACAATTACACGAATTCGCCTCTAATCAAGATCGCGCCTTAAGGAGGCGGTGCAATGTATAAGACCATCTATATTCCGGTCGACAATTCCGACCATTCCAATTCAGCAGTGGATGTCGGCGTTCACCTGGCCAAGACATTCGGCTCCAAGATTGTGGGAAGCCATGTCTATGCGGCAAAAATGCATGACAAACGCTTCAAACAGATGGAAGCCGGCTTACCTGAAGAATATCACGATGAAAAAGAACTCGACCGCCAGCGCCAGATTCATGATTCGCTGATCACCCGCGGACTCCAAATCATCACCGATTCCTATCTCGACTACGTCGATAAGAAATGTACCGAGGCAAATCTCCCGATCGAGCGGCGATCGCTCGAGGGGAGAAATTGGAAGGTGTTGGCTGAGGATATCAATACCAACATCTATGACCTCGTCATCATGGGAGCACTGGGTGTCGGGGCGGTCAAAGACAGTGTGATCGGCAGCAATACCGAACGCGTTGTCCGCCGAGTCCGAAACTCCGACATGCTCATCATCAAGAACATTCAGCCCTTGAATGGCGGCAAAATCGTGGTGGCTGTCGATGGAAGCCCCTACTCGTTCGGCGGGCTGATGACGGGCCTCGCTCTCGGCAAGGCCTTCAACATGCCGGTTGAGGCGATTTCAGCATTCGACCCCTATTTCCACTATGCCGCGTTCCACAGCATTTCCGGAGTCTTAAACGAAGAAGCCGGCAAGGTGTTTCGTTTCAAGGAACAGGAAAAGCTGCACGAAGAAATTATCGACAGTGGCTTGGCCAAGATCTACCAGTCTCATCTGGACATTTCCCGTGAAATAGCCCAAGCCGAACAAACCGATGTGAAAACAACGTTGCTCGACGGCAAGGCCTTCGAAAAAATCATTCAGTATGTCCGCAAGGATGTCCCGGCTTTGCTGATTGTCGGGCGCATCGGGGTCCATAGCGACGAGGACATGGACGTCGGCAGCAACACGGAAAACCTGCTCCGCAGTGCGCCTTGTAACGTGCTGGTCTCCAACCGCAAGTATGTTCCACCGATCGATACGCAAGCCGAGTACACGATCGCCTGGACCGAAGAAGCGCTACGGCGAATGGAAAAGATCCCCGTCTTCGCACGAGGGGTCGCTAAAACGGCCATTCATCGATATGCCATTGAAAAAGGGCATACGATCATCAGTAACACCGTGGTGGATGCCGCAGTTGGGCACATCTTGCCCAAAGGCGCGATGGATGCCATGCGGGCGCTCGGTGGCAGCCTGGATGCAGCTGGTATCGACCGCGACAAGATGCAGGCCGACGAGGCTGTCACGAAAGATCTCATGGGCCCGACCTTGAGCGGGATCATGACCCAGATCGTTGAGGAGAAGCCGAAACAGATCGATGCCTCCACCCAGGCCTACTTGGACCGCATGGGTCAAAACTATTTTGTCTGTGACGGCTGCGGATACATCGGGAAGGGCGACGCGCCGGTCAGGTGTCCCGTGTGCAGTGCGGATGGGACGAAATTCAAACAGGTCGATAAGAAGATTTTTGAAGTAGCCGCGACGGCTGAAGGCGAACTGGAAACGGATGTCGCCTACGATGACGTGCCGATGCAATGGACCAAAGACGCGAAAGAAGCCATCCGCGCGGTACCGGCCGGCTTTCAACGGAGGCGCGCCAAGGCCAGAATTGAGAAGAGCGCGCGGAAGCTGGGCATGACGACGATCACGCTTGAATATGCGGCGCCGATGATCAAGGAAGCGGCTGCCGAAGACTATACCCCCATTTTTTCAAACAAGGGTACAGGCACATCACCTGCCGCGGAAGCCACGCTTACAGCCGCAAATGAGAATGGCGCGAACGGTCACAGTGAAGCGACATCACGGTATTCCTGGACGGAGGACGCACAGGCCAGATTGGATCGGGCTCCGGAAGGTTTCATGCGTGATTGCACCAAGGCGCTGATTCTGAAGCATGCCGAGAAAATCGGAGCGACCGTGATTACGATTGAGGTCGCAAATGAAGGTATCGAACAGGCCAAGGGATACATGGCGGAAGCCATGAAGACCGGTAATCTCAAGGACATGATCGCCAACCTCACTGGTAAGACCAGTACCTAGTCCTGAGGACGCGGTGCTGAGTGAGCCCTTACATATAACTCGGAACTCAACCCTCGGCACTCAGCACTAGACGCCATGGGCAAATCTCTTCCCATCTTTAACGGTCCTTCCGCCCTGAGTTCACTGCAACAGCAAATTGCTCAGTTTTTCACCCCCGCTCCGAAGGGGGAAGGGCCATTCGACGGTCGGACGGTTGACGACTTCAAGCCCTATCTCGTCGCGCTGAACTTGACCAAACGTTGTAATCTCAAATGCGACCACTGCTATCTTGATGCGACAACCAAAGCTGCGGGTGGAGAGGACGAGCTAAGCACCGAAGAATGCTACCGGCTGATCGATCAGATCGCGGAAGTAAATAAGGGGTGCCTCCTCGTCATCACGGGCGGCGAACCGTTGGTCCGGCCGGATATCCTCGACATCGCCCGTTATGCCGTCAAGCTCGGTTTCATGGTGGTCTTTGGCACAAACGGCATGCTGATCGACGACCATCTGGCCAAGACCCTCGTGGAGATCGGTGTGATGGGCGTCGGCATCAGTATTGATTCATTGCAGGCGGTCAAACACGACGCCTTCCGAGGCGTGCCGGGAGCCTGGGAAGCTGCGGTGGCGGGTATTGAGGCCAGCAAGCGGAATGGCCTCCAATTTCAAGTGCATTTCAGCGCGCAGCCGATGAATTATAAAGAACTGCCCGACGTCATCGACTGGGCACATCGGCTCGGAGCGCGCGTGTTGAACGTCTTTTTTATGGTATGCACAGGACGAGGCGAGGAACTGACGGATATCACACCCGCTCAGTATGAAGAAGTGCTCGGGTATCTCGTTGAATGCCAAGATAATTACAAGGGCATGTTAGTGCGTGCCCGTTGTGCGCCACACTTCAAACGGCTGGCTTATGAGAAGGACCCCAACTCCCCGATTACCAAGGCAACCGGATACATGGGGGGAGGGTGCCTCGCCGGCACGAACTATGCGCGAGTGACACCCAACGGTGAATTGACACCCTGTCCTTATATGCCGCTGTCTGCCGGAAATTTGCGTCAACACAGTTTTGTCGATCTCTGGGAGCGATCGGACATCTTCAACTCGTTCCGGTACCCTCAGCTCAAGGGGAAATGTGGCGACTGCGAATACAGTGACATCTGCGGGGGCTGCCGCGCCCGCCCCTATGTCGACCACGGGGACTGGTTGGATGAAGATCAGTGGTGCCTCTACACGCCAAAGGGTGGAGAGAAAATCAAGGTGGCGTTCAATGTTTCCGAAGAGTCTGAAATTGCTTGGGATGACGCTTCAGCGCTCAGGTTGAGCCGTATCCCCTACTTTCTACGTGCCATGGTCAAGAAGGGTGTGGAGAAGCATGCCCGTGAAAACAATATCCCGCTCATCACCGTCGAATTGATGGAGGAACTGCGCAAGAAGCGATTCGGCAACGACGCGCCGGTATTCAACTTTGACGTAAGGAGTAAGGGGTAAAGCGTCAGGGGTGAATATCGCGGGGAGCATCTTTAACATCTCTCACCCCTTACCGCTCACTCTCTACCGACTCTCCAGATGGACACCCTTCAAAGCATCACCACCGATCTCAACATCCTGATCCCCATCGTCAACCACTGGTTTCACCTGCTTTCAGCAATCATTTGGATCGGCGGCCTGGCATTTCTCGTCATGGCGGTCACACCCGGATTGAAGAAGGCGGTTTCGAAGGATCAGATCAAACCCATCACGGATGTTTTTTATCAGCACTACAAAAAGGTCGCCGGTGGTCTCTTGGTCGTTCTGCTGTTCACCGGGGGTGTGAACCTCCACTACGTCAATCAGGTCCTGATCTCGCAAACCGGCGCCGGCGTTCAGCACCACTCCAAGTACCTCATGGTCTTCATGATCAAACTTCTCCTCGTATTGGGGCTTCTCACACTGTTTCTCTATACTGTCATTTTCAAATCCGAAGACGAAGCCGACGACACGGAATCGTATGAGGCTATTCCCTTCCAGCGAGCGGCTCTTTGGATGGGGTTCTTCATCATTCTGTGCGCTGCCGCCATGAAACATCTGCACCAGTAACAGCTGTTACCGCTGTTGTCCCTGACATTTCTTCGGTCAATTCGATAGCTTTACTGCTGAATCCGATAGGTCCAACTCGGCGGTCCACTCGACATTGAATTGTCGAAGACCTGTCGAGCACACTGCGATGCAGCGGTTGGATAACAAAGAAACTATGGCCGGCCAGGAGAGGCGATTCCAATTGGAACGTGTGGAGATGTCGAAAACGTGGCAGGATTCATAGGGATTAGAACCCCACCGGCGCCGATCGCGAATCCAGCTACACTGGCTGACCCTGAATTGGCCACATAGAGGAATTGTCCTGTGGGATTGATCGTAATCCCTACCGGTGAGGAAGTCGCTCCAGTGGGAAATGCCGTCGGAGTCGTTGGTGTCAATAGTCCTCCCGCCCCAATGGTAAACGCTGCCACTTCATTCATGCCGCTATTCGTGACATACAAGAACGATCCGTTCGGTGAAATGGCAATCCGCTTAGGGCTCGATCCCATCACCCCGGTGGAGAATGTCGGTGGGACTGTTGGTGTAAGGACGCCTCCGGTTCCAATAGAAAAGACTGCGATCGCATTCGTTCCACTATTCGCAACATACAAGAATGCGCTGTTAGGCGAGATTGCGAGTCCCTCGGGGCCTGGAGAGCTGGCACCAGTTGAAACTGTTGTGGGGGTGGTTGCGGTCAGCACCCCGCCAGCACCAATCCTAAAGCCCGATACGTTGTGAGTACCGGAATTCGCGACATAGAGAAACTGTCCATTGGGTGATACAGCAATACCTCTGGCTAGCGTTCCACTCGTAGCAAAGGTCGCCGGGGTGCTCGATGTTAATACTCCTCCCGATCCGATAGAAAAACCGGCGACGGTGTTTGAGGCGCTATTGGCGACATAGACAAATTGCCCGTTTGGTGTGACGGTGATCCCGCGTGGAGAGGATCCCGCACCGGTTGAAACAGTTGCCGGAACGGTCGGTGTCAAGTTTCCGGTCGTCGCGTTGATTGTGAAACCAGATATATTCGTGGAATTCTGGTTTGACGAGTATAGAAACTGACCATTCGGAGCAACTGCAACCCATTCAGTATTCGTACCTGTAACGAAAGTGGCTGGGGTCGTCGCAGTCAACAGACCTCCTGCGCCAATGGTAAAACCTGAGAGATTGTTGGATCCGCCATTTGCCGTATAAATCACGGCGGGAGTGCCCTGAAATCCCCCGCTGCCGCCGCCACCATCGGGACAGCCGTTGAGAAGTAAAACCATTGGCATTGCAAGCCACAACATCCAATGTAGGTGTTTCATTGTGTCCTCTAAGCAAACGTTTCATTGAAATTCATTGCACATAGCTACAAAACGAAAAGGCCATCCCACATTGGTTGATCATTCATGTGCAGCACACTTAATGAGATGTACTACTCCTTTCTCATAGAATAGAGACGCCCCATGCCTCTCACGATTGTCACAAACCTTCCTCAAGAGGCAGAGAGTACAACTTCAGTGGTTCCGCGATCAGATGCTTAGGGACGCCTTGAAGCAGGCTTACACTATCTGCGTTCACGATCGATACGGATCACTTTGTTTGTGTTGGACGAGAATGTCACCGTAGTCGTCCACTCTCCTTTGCTGGTCTCGCCGCCCCAGATGTATTGATAACTGATCAGACGCTGGCTGAGAGGTGTCGGTTCGAATTGATCGATACGGCGATCCGGCTGACCGGCTCGACCTACAACTTCAGCTTCAGTCATTCCGTAACTCAACATCTGATAGATTTCTTGGCCGAGCTCACGCGCGTCAGCGGATTGCAAACCATCCCCTATCACGCCGCTGCCCAAAGTTGTCCCGGCCAGCATCCACACTAGGATTCGATGCTTCATACTCCATCTCCACGGTTGAGGTTACCGACTGCGTACAGCTTAAAGAAAGGTTAGCTTGATGGATCAAATCACACAAATCTATTCGGAATACATAGGCGCCTGCAGCAATGAGCGTCCCACAATGAGAATAGTCTATTGTTATACGTACAACACTCGCGGGTACTTCTTTGTAATTTGATAAAATCTCAAGACTCACGGACACGCTGATACATTTTGTTGTGAAGATATCCGATCTGTGATTCGGGTGAACCCACCGAGCTGTAAGCTCGAACATACCTCTGCGCCGGGTTGTCCATCTGTGTTTTGCACCGTTCGAACCGTAAAATTGCCAGAGAAGAAGTAGTTCTGCCAATTCCCGGATCGATCATGAATCATGCTTATTCCTGGAGAACCTCCAACCTTGGCAAAGATTACAATTACATCGGCACCGACCGTACCATTGGTATCCACAACCGAATTTATGGACACAGTTCCCCAGCTAGAAAAGTCGCGGTAGGTAGCAAACCCACCGGTTCGATCGTGTATGACGCAGACGCACCAAAACGCTCCGGCAGAGTTTGTTGCGAGAAGTACGATGTCCGACCCTACTGTGCCGTCAGTATCGGCGACTGCACGGACAGTTACCGAAGACCAGTTCGCTGAGTCACGATAGGTGGCATAGCTACCCACACGGTCATGAATCACGCATACACACCAGAATGCGCCTGAAGAGTTCGTTGTAACGAGAACAACATCAGCGCCAATGTTTCCATCCGTATCACTAATATTGGCGATGGTCACGGAACGCCAGTTAGCCGAGTCCCGGTAGCTGGAAAAGCCACCGGTTCTGTCATGGATAATGCAAATACATTGAAATGTTCCAAGTGAATTGGTCACGACGAGAACAACATCTGCTCCGGCATTGCCATCAGTATCAACAACGGTATTTATCGAAACTGAGCTCCATTGCGGATCACGATATTGGCTGTAACTTCCAACTTTGTCATGGATGATACAAATGCACTGAAATGCACCAAAGCCATTCGTTGCCACAATGACGATATCATCGCCTGCGATACCATTTGTCTCTTTTACAGAATTTATTGAGACCGAATTCCAATTGGGATCGGAGTATGTGATTACTTGTCCAGATCCACCGCGCGTCACGCATATCTTGTTCGCCTGACATACTGCTACCTGGTCCACCAGCCCGTCTCCGTTAGTATCAGCTGCTCGTGCTGTCTCTAACGATAATAATAGGAACCCGGCCAATGCAAAAAGGATCGTCACCACACGGATGGCCATGATGCGCATAGTGCTCCTCCTAGGAGTTGTATTTTCGATACGAGACAGCTAGTCGGTGAATCTGCCTTTTCAGCCCTCCATTTCCTCTTTGCTTAACTGCAGAAGTCCAGCCCACAGAATTTAGTACGCTCTCATCCTCGGTACCGACTCGCAATAAACGAGCACTCCCACAATCTTTCCCTGCCTCAAGTGGTGAACCTCTTCAACGGGCGCCTAGAGCACGCGCAAATGAGCCAAGCGGTGACGATTGCGCCTAAGGGTCAAGAGCCTGAGCCTCATTCAGAAAATCTACCGCAGTCGGGTCGTCGGGAGTCCATCCCGGTTGGTCAAGTGGCCCTTCTGGAACTATCGATTCGTCTGAGGTAGAAGGACTTATCTCGCTGACTCCGGTCTCAGCATCTGTCACATCAGGATCGTTCAATACGGAGATCACCCCACTACGCGGCTCCTCGTTAGGGAGGGCTTCCGCCAAGGCACCAAGTAGGTCTCGCGTATGTGAATTCTGCATAAGGTCAACCATTGGTGTTAGCTGGCTTACTCCAATCTCGGCATCGGGCAAGAACGTTTCGTTCACTCGTGCACCTGTCTCACCATTCGATACCTCGTCTATGTCAGCTGGCCGACACCCAGCTATTGCGGCCAGCAACGTAGTCGTCAGGAAAAAGACCGACGCTGTCAGGCACTGCAATCGCATATCCATAACGTTGTCTTCACCGGCCTGGGCGTATCCTGCACCACGGTCGCAAGACCTTGCTTTCACTTTCGTTTCAATAGGCGAGGGGTTCTCACTTGATTCAATAGAGTGACCGCCTACCGGCCCTATTGGGATGTCCATAAGAAATCTCGTCCGTTACACGCTCATTGACCAACTTCGTTGCTACCACCTGCTTCGCCATAAATTGCCCTGATGAAACCGAGTCTCCTGGTACTTGCGTGGGACTCGCTACTGTAATCACATGAAGTAATGGAGTAGTACGCACTACAATATGTTGAGTGTATTTCAACTAGCATATTACCCTTAATAATCGTTTGTACTATATATGTCAATACGGCCAAATGGATGCTTAGCTATTAATTAGTAGGCCGTACCGGATCTACCGAGGATGGCGATATCTCTACACTCCCTGGCGATACTCTTGCTAGGCGATCAGCACAATCACCTCCATAGCTAGGGCAATGTGTCGATGAGAGGGAATACTGGAGTAGAGGAGCTTGCGCTACTGAGAGGTGAGAGAAGACGATCGTTGCTCTGACTTTTTCATCCTGAGATGACCAGTCCGTGCTCTGCATTTATCACTGCAAGGATGACAGGACTTGCGGTTTCGCTCGTCGTTAGGACCGGAGGTTGGTGGGAAGGTCACTCCACTCGTTCGCAGACGGCGGGAGTGTGAGTGAGACCGTGGGAAGACAGATTTATCTAGATCGGTTCAGGCCCAGAGCGCGCTTGAAGACCGATTTGAAGCCGAAGTAGCCGAAGGAGTCTTTGAGGTTGGAATAGAGCCGCTTCACGGTGCCCATCTCCGGGTTGGTGACGTACTCCATCGTCAAGGCGATCCGCTCTTCACCCTCTCCGAGAGGCGTGACCGCATGCCAGAGCTTGTCACCATTGAAAATCACCAGATCACCAGGTTCCGTGACCAGTTCAAGATGGCGCGGCTGCTTGGTCGGGTGATCCTTGAAGAGCTCACAGACCAGTTTGCAATGAGTAGACCGATCGACAAGCCCCATCAGGATCGTATAACGCGCGCCTTTGTAATAGGACGTATCGTAGTGGAATCTGATGTGGTCACCCGGTTCGGTGTAGTAGTAGAGGGCGCATGAATGGGGATCGTTGTCGGGACAGAACATGAGCTTCGCATCAACGAGTCGATTTAAGAACTCTCTGAAGGATTCGGCGCGGTAGAGATCGAGAAAGCGCGGGGCCTTCTCCTGCACCGTATAGTAGCTGACGCTTCCGCCTTTCTTGTGACCGGGTATGTAATTGCGATTGAGTTCCGCTTTGACACCCTGCGCCTGGGGAACGAGCACTTCTTCTACGAATGTACGGGGCAAGAACTGCTTGATAACTAAGAACTCGTTTTGCTCCCAATACTCTTGGCGGAGACGAGCGAACTCCAAAGCAGCGATCGCCTGGTCGACTGCGTCCGTCACGCTGTTCACAAGATTCTGCACCATCTCTATTCCCTCGACCGGTCGGTACAAGTCATTCTTACGATCCTCGAGACACCGCTCACGTTAACTTGCCAGTGACGATCAACCATAACCAGCAGCTATTCACCGCTTACGGCCCATTTAACACCGGAGCTCTCACAACTTCGGTATCCGGTGGTGTTTTAAAGTCGAACACCTCATTACCTAATCCGAGGTTGGGTTTCAAGTTCGAAAATTCAAAGACAGCCACATTGCCGCTGATTTCATGAAGAGACACGGTACGGATGAAATAGGTTTTGGGAAAGACCTCGACGACGATTTTCTGGAGACCCTGGGCAGAGTCATGTTCCTTGCCTTTGGGAATGAGCGTAATGAGTGGGATGCCACCGACTCCACGCTCTGTACCGGTGGTGGGTTCAATCTCATACGACTCATCCAATTTGGCCGCTCCCTGCAACAGTTCCAAGGGTGCCTTGGAGGCGGCCATTTGCGTCAGTTTCCCGACCAAGACCTGCTTATGTTCGGGGACGTACATCTTCACATCGTCCTGATTCACATAGATTTGCTCGCTCGCCGGATCAAGATAGTCCCATCTCAAGCGACCAGGCTTTTTGATATACACCTTGCCGGCCGACGTTACAGGCCGTTCAAACCCCTCGATCTTGGTTTTTTGAGAAAAGTCGGCCTGCAGATCTTTCGTTTTTTCATACCGTGTTTGCAACTGCTTGACGACCCCACGGACCTCCTGCAAGGCCTTCTCATCAATCGGTCCGTCTGCCGCCCAGACCGGCAAGGCAAACACGATGCTCAACGATGCCGCCAGCCACCAGCGTGTCATGCTTCCGTCGCACCAACCGGACCGCGCCGCCCAAGGACTTCACGTCGCCCGTCTCGCCCCGCCGCTCCCACGATTCCTTCCGATTCCATCTGTTCAATCATACGCGCTGCTCGAGGATAGCCGACCCGCAGGCGGCGCTGAATCAAAGAAGCCGATGCTTGGCCGGTCGACAGTACCAGATCTTTGGCCTGTTCATACACCTCGTCTTTAGCCTCCTCCGCCGCCGCTTCTTCCGACTTCAGCGATTGCAGTTCCTGGTTGTAGATCGGGAGTGCTTGCTTCTTCACAAACTCAACAACCGATCGGACATCGTCATCCGACACAAAGGACCCATGCAGACGAGCGAGGCGGCCCGTGCCGGAAGCCAAGTACAGCATATCGCCTCGGCCCAGGAGAGCCTCGGCTCCGTTCGCATCCAGAATGGTCCGTGAGTCGGTCTTCGAGGACACTTGGAACGCGATGCGTGCGGGGAAATTCGCCTTGATCAAGCCTGTGAGCACATCCACGGATGGGCGCTGGGTGGCCAGCACCAAATGAATCCCGGACGCTCTGGCCATCTGCGCAAGTCGGGCGATCTTATCTTCGACATCCTTGGGAGCGACCATCATCAGATCCGCCAATTCGTCGATCATGACGACGATAAAGGGTAACGGTTCCGGCGGCGTCGGCTTCGGTTGCATGCAACCTTGCTCTCCCTCGGCAATTGAGGTTTCACCGGCAGAGAGGCGCTCTTCTTCAGAGAGGAACTGCATCGGAAGCTCAGGCTGTTCGACCGGCGGCGCGTTGTTTTCAGCAAAGGTTTCATGCAAACCGGCGACCTTTCGATTGTATGCATCGATGTTCCGTACCCCGGCCTCAGCCAATAGCTTGTACCGCCGCTCCATCTCAGCGACGACCCATCCCAACCCTCTTGCGGCTGATTTGGGCTCCGTAATCACCGGTCTCAACAGATGTGGGATCCCTTCGTATGATTGAAACTCAAGCATCTTCGGGTCAATGAGCAGGAGTTTCACTTCGCTCGGCTTGGCGGCAAAGAGAATACTGAGCAACATCGTGTTCAAACTGACACTCTTCCCCGCACCGGTCGCGCCAGCCACCAAAAGATGCGGCATCGTCTTCAGATCAGCCGTAATCGGACCACCGAAAATATCCTTGCCCAATGCGAGTGTCAGCCTGGATCTTGCTCGACGAAAGGATTCGCTCATGACGACTTCTTTCAGGGACACCGTCTCTCGAGACCGATTTGGCACTTCGATCCCCACTACTGACTTACCCGGTAACGGCGCGACGATTCGCAGACTCGTCGCCTTGAGCGCCAACGCAAGGTCATCGGCCAGATTCACAATGCGGGCGACCTTCGTACCAGGCGCTGGCTCGAATTCATACATCGTGACGACGGGGCCGGACCTCACTTCCGTCACGGTGCCCTCAATGCCGAAGCTCATCAGGGCTCGTGACAAGACCTCGGATTGCGCTTTGAGCTCTTCATCTGACATCCGATCCATCGGCCCGGAGGGATCGCTTAACAGAATCTCAGGGTCCGGTAGCTGATACTCCCCGGACTCCGCCTGTGGAGCAATCACATCCGGCTCAGCCGCTTCTAATTCTACCGGCAGAGTTGAGACAGGAAATGGCTGAATGATTGGAGTTGGAGGAGCCGGAGTCGGTCTTGGCTCTTCCAGCCTCTCTGGGAAAGACTCCTCCTGTGCGGGCGGGATAGGCTTGGGGACTTTGACCCGTTGCCTGCGATTGACGACCTCCTTCTGGACCTCAACCGGTCGCTCGGGCATCATGGCGGATATCCCTTCACGAAGAGTACCCCAACGTTCCGGCATACGACGCACGACTTCGGCTAATGACAGGGGTGTTGTCAGCAAGAGCGACACAAGGAATCCTGCGACTATAAGAATATGGGCGCCGGTCCCGGCAAACACAGCGCGAAGGCCTTCGGCGATCGTCTGACCGACAATCCCACCGGCCACCCCCCGGGAAATCATCCCGCTCGTGAGCGTCGGCACCCCGGTCGTTTCAAGATGCAGAAACGCACTCAGAAAGAAGACTGCGGCTAAGGAGCTTGCAGCCGTCCGGAATCTGATACTCACCGGTGCCTGGGAGAAGCAGCGAAACCCTAACCGGCCTAAAAGCAAGGGAAAGAGGTAGGCCGCTCCACCGATGCTATAAAAGAACCCACCGGCCAACAACGCGCCAAAGGAACCAATGAGATTCTGAGGCGGTCTCGCAGCCGGAGTTCCGGATGCCACAATCTGCGCTTCCCCGGGCACAAACGACAGAAGACTCAACAGCATGAGCAAGCTCAATGCGATCAAGATCACGCCGATCACTTCCCGCTGAATATGAGAAGGGGGAGAAGGGGCGCGGCGGGCTTCGCCCCGCTTAGCCGAGGTGGTGGCACCCATGGAGCGGATGCTAGCACAGGGGGAGGGTCATTTCAAACGAACACGCGTCTGCATCACCACCCCTGGCTGGCTGTACTTCTTGAACGGAGGACGATTCTGAGCATCACAACGAAACGGGAGGTGACGTGTGTCGAATGATCTTGCCTTCCACCAGATACACGACCAACTCAGCGATATTGGTGGCATGATCGGCTATCCGCTCAAGATATTTTGCGATAAAACTCAACCGGATGGCACGGGTAATCGTGCGTGGGTCCTCGATCATAAAGGAGAGCAGCTCACGAAATAACTGTTCCATCAGATCATCGACGAAATCGTCATCCATGAGCACTTTCCTGGCGAGATGCGCATCTTCCTTGATGAACGCATCGATGCTTTCCTTCACCATCACCCGCGCAAGGCTTCCCATTCGTGGAATATCGATGTAGGGCTTCAGTTGTGGTTCTTCGTTTAATTCGATCACTCGTTCTGAGATATTTTCGGAGAGATCACTGATCCGCTCAAGCTCGGTGGAAATTTTCATGGCCGTCGTGACCAATCGTAGGTCACGCGCGGCGGGCTGGTGAAGCGCCAACGACTCAATGCAGGCTTCGTCGATCTCCACGTCCAGCGCATTGACCTTGTGGTCCCGCTCGATCACCTGGCATGCCAGAGCCGAATCGCGTGTCACCAACGCAGTCAATGCCTTGTCGATCTGGTCCTCCGCGAGACCGGCCATCCGCGCCAGCTTCGTTCTTAATTCGGCAAGTTCTTCGTCGAAATGTCGTTGCGCCATCGGGTCACCCGAATCGTCCGGTGATGTAGTCTTCCGTCTGCTTCTTCGAAGGGTTAGTAAATACCTGTTTCGTGAGACCGAATTCGATCAATTGGCCGAGATACATGAACGCCGTACAATCCGACACCCGCGCCGCTTGCTGCATGTTGTGCGTCACGATGACGACGGTCAACTCTTTTTTCAGTGAAAATAATAATTCTTCGATAATCCCTGTGGCAATCGGATCGAGTGCGGAACAGGGCTCATCCATCAGGAGGACGTCCGGCTTGACCGCAAGAGCCCGTGCAATACAGAGTCGTTGCTGCTGCCCCCCGGACAAACCGAGAGCGCTCTTGTGGAGCCGATCCTTCACTTCTTCCCATAAACCGGCCCCTCGGAGACTTCTTTCGACGATGTCTTCCAACACCGATCGATTTCTCAAACCTTGCAGGCGCGGGCCATAGGCGACATTTTCATGGATTGATTTGGGAAAGGGATTGGATTTTTGAAACACCATGCCCACACGCTTTCGAAGGTCTGTGATATCAATCATCGGATTGAAGATATCGATGTCGTCAATAAGAATGTTCCCTTCGTGTCGCGCACCTTCAATGAGATCATTCAGTCGGTTCATGCAGCGGAGCAACGTAGACTTCCCGCAGCCGGAAGGTCCAATGAACGCGGTCACTTGATTCTCGGGAATGTCCATGGCGATCTTAAACAGTGATTGGACTGGCCCATAGAAAAAGTTGAAGTCCTGAATTCGAAGCTTAGACTTCCCCTGAGCACTGGGCTGATGCGGTACCTTGGAATCAAGAGGGTCCATGCTCTGCATCTCCAGAGTGGAAGAAGGGGGTGCGAGGGTAGGGACACTGGACTTTATATCATACTGCTGATCCAGCATATTTCCTCCTCAGTCTATTTCGCAAGACGATCCCTGTCAGGTTAAGCGTCACCACCACAAGAATCAACACCAGCGTGGTGACATAAACCATGGGCTTGGCAGCCTCAACGTTCGGCGATTGGAATCCCACATCATAGATATGAAAACCCAAATGCATGAACTTTCGGTCCAAGTGTAGAAACGGCCAGATTGCGTCGATCGGCATAGCCGGGGCCAGTTTCACCACACCCGTCAACATCAAGGGCGCGACCTCGCCGGCCGCACGGGCCATGGCGAGGATCAGTCCGGTGAGAATCCCGGGAAGCGCCGTAGGGAGCACGACCTTCCACATCGTTTCCCATTTGGTCGCGCCCAAACCGATCGATCCTTCACGGTACTCTCGCGGCACCGCGGCAAGTCCCTCTTCGGTTGCGACGATCACGACGGGAACAGTCAGCAGCGCGAGGGTTAACGAGGCCCAGAGGATACCGCCCGTGCCGAACGTGGGAGACGGCAGTCGTTCAGGAAACCACAGGGCATCCAGAGTTCCGCCAACGCCATAGACAAAGAATCCCAATCCGAACACACCGAAAACGATTGAAGGAACCCCTGCCAGATTATTGACCGCGATGCGGACGATCCTCACAATGACCCCTTGGCGGGCATATTCCCTGAGATACAGGGCACCGATGACGCCAAAGGGGGTCACGACGAAACTCATGATGATGACCATCATGACGGTGCCGAAAATTGCCGGGAAGATCCCACCCTCGGTGTTAGCCTCGCGGGGCTCCGTGGTCAGGACCGTCCAAACATTGCCGACATAGACCCACACCTTTTCGAAGGTCGACAGATCGTTGGGTCGGAACACCCGCATGACTTGGCCAATCGAGAGAGACTTTTCTTTCCCATTGGCATCGACGGCAAGCACCGTATACAGATTCTCAGCCTCGCTTGATTCCACATGCCGAAGAAGCGGAGGTAAGGACTGCCACACGGCATCCGCACCCTCGGCCACGACCTGTTCTTCTTTCAAGAGGGTCCGTAGACGTCCATAGAAATTGCCCCACTCGCGTCGTTCCACCATGACAAGATCGACCGGTTCCGTCCGTTCAACGATTTGATCGGTGTTGATCCACCGATAGTCCAGCCCGTAGAGATCCCGATTGCCGACCTTCATCCTTATTCGCGGGATGCCTTTCGGACCAACTTCTTCACCGGCCAATTGACCGATCACATGTTTTCCATCCTTCAACGTCAATTCGACGAGGTCAGCCGGCCAGAAAAACCCGAACCCGTTGATAAGGATAAGAACCAGGAGCCCGCCGATCATGAGGAGCGAAAGAGAAAGACCCGCCCCACAGCTCCAAATGAAGAGCTCACCGCTACCGAAGAAGTGCTTGAACCATAATTTCATCAAACCACTCTTGTACTTGCTGTGCGAGATCCTCTCGCGAATCCCACGCTGACTAGAATTGACTGTATTTTTCCCTAAGCCGTTGTCGAATCAGTTCCGCCGCCGTGTTGAGAACAAAGGTAGCAACAAACAGGAGCAACCCCGCCAAAAAGAGCGTGCGATACAAGGTCCCACCATGCGGAGCCTCGGGAATTTCCACCGCAATATTTGCAGAGAGCGTTCGAAACCCGTTGAATAAGCTCCAGTCCATGATCGGTGTATTGCCGGTCGCCATCAGGACAATCATGGTCTCTCCGACGGCCCGCCCTAATCCAATCATCAGGGCCGAGAAGATACCCGGGCTGGCTGAGATCAGGACCAAATGCATGAGCGTTTGCCATCGTGTCGCACCAAGCGCCAAGGAACCGGCGATGAGATTCTTGGGAACATTGGAGAGGGCTTCTTCCGAGATGCTGTAGATGATGGGAATGATCGCAAACCCCATGGCCACGCCGACCACGATGGCGTTTCGCTGGTCGTAATTCAGGCCCAGATGCGCCTCCAGCCATAGCTTATAGTGTCCACCGAATAAGAGCGACTCCCACCACGTGTTGGTCGCAAGGCACCACCAGACAACGGCGACGATGATCGGCATCATGAACAACGCCTCAACCCCCGGCCGGACACGATGGCGAAGGGAAGCGGGCAGCGTCATATAAAGCGCGGCAGAGACGAAGATCGCCAACGGAATGACCAGGATCATCGCGGTCATCACGGGAAAGTTCCGCTCCAGGACCGGCGCAAACCAGAGTCCAGCAAGAAATCCGAGGACCACGGTGGGGAGCGCCGCCATGATTTCGATCGTGGGCTTGATCTTCGCCCGGAGATTCGGATGCATGAACATCGCGGTATAGATCGCAGCCAGTACCGACAACGGAACCGCGAGTAATACCGCATAGAAGGTGCCCTTCACCGTGCCAAAGATAAGAGGGGTCAAGCTGAACTTTGGCTCAAAGTCATCCGACCCACTCGATGATTGCCAGACAAGCTGTGGCCGATCATACCCTTCATACCAGACCGGTGAGAACAAGGTTGCCCAGGTAATTTCCGGATTAGGATTCGCAATCTGGTAATGAACCAGTCGATTATTCTCGGTCAAGCTGACGAGGCCATCGGCCTTTGGAGAAAAATAGGTGTTGCGGAGCAGACCTTGTTGCGGAGGGAGAGTGAGCAACGTCTGCTCAGACGTCGAGTAGTGCAACCGGATCTCTCCTGCGGCGTCGGCAGTAATAAACCCCTTGTCACGCTGCGAAATCGTAATGTCAGTGACCGCGCTCGAATGAGAGGCGAGCCTATGAATGGCCCTCATATGCGTCGTATTGCTTCGAGGGTGCTCCCGCACGGGTGTCCACACAGCAATCTGCCCGGACTCGCGACCGACGACAAGGCTCCGGTCCCCCATCAAGTAGGCAAGCGCGGTAATCGCTTCGCCTTTCTCGGAAGCCTGAGTAGTCTCAACTAGGACAGGCTGTGCAGGTTCCCGTACGTCGAAATGATACAGCTTCCCTTCATCCGTGCCGACGGCGAGGATTTCCGAACGACTCCCAAGCGTGAGCGCCGTCATCCGACCTGAGATGTTGGGTGTGAGATCAACCTGCGTGATCGAGGCAGTGGATGTTCCATCCGGACGTGATACGGTTCGGCTCGTCGTGAGCCAGAGATGCCGGTCTTCCAACAGAGCGGCAATCCGAACGTCGGATTCCGTGCTCTGGTAGGCCATTTTCGTGATCACTTGTGGAGTCGGTGCGGCAGGGATCGGTGCCAGAACGGTGACGAATGGGGAGATCGAACGCTCGTTATCCTTAAATTCCTGAGCGAATTCGATCGCCACCGGAATTACGCGCCCATCCCCTGTGCCCATGGCCACATTGTGCCCCTTCCCTAAGGCACGCGTTAACGTCGTGACAGCCCCATCGGGCAACAAAGCACGTGACGGGATTTTTGATGGAGCGTGAGCTGTTCCTCCTAAGAAGACAAAGTCAAGGATATCGCCGCGCAGCACATAGGCGACCTCTTGCTGTTCGTCGATTCCAATGATGGCGGTAGCAAACGAACGGTCTAGAGGTGAGAGTGAAATCGGCTCAGTCGGTATGGCGCGGGTTGGCTGAAAGAGCGGGATGACTTCTTTGACCAGAAACACACACATTCCGAGAATGCAGAGGATAATGCCGATCCCACCGGCCCTGATGATGAAGCTCGTGAGCCGATCCGTGATTGTCCTGATTTGGCGGCGACTGACCACTCCGCCAACGAAGGCCGGGGACGAAAAAGAACCCCCGCCTGACGGGGGATTTCCTTGAACAGCAGAGATCGGAGTGAATGGCGGCACTTTCATACCCTGACCGTGACTCCTCTTCCCAACACGCCCGCATTGCCACCTGTACTGCGCTTCTCACAGGATAGTGAGCGATCATTGTCCTTCACGGTGAATCTATTCCTGACAGCTGGCTTCAAACCTATTCGATTTTCGGCAATTCCTTTTCGATCACGCTCTGAGGGAGTGGGAAGAACCCATCCTTGATCGCTACGGCTTGCCCCTCTTTACTGTAGATGAACTTAATGAATTCCTTCACGAGGGGATCGAGAGGCTTGTTCGGCACTTTGTTCACGTAGATCAACAGATGCCGCCAGAGGGGGTACGATCCGTTCATGGCATTTTCCTGCGTGGGAGCGACGAAGGGTCCTCCTTCTTTTTCTGCCAAGGGAAGCACCCGTACGCCGGACGTCAAATAGCCGATCCCGCTGTAGCCGATCCCTGCAGGATCCTCCGTGATCCCTTGCACGACAGAAGCAGATCCTGGTTGCTCTTTGACCTCATCCTTATAGTCGCCGTTTTTCAGGGCATACTCCTTGAAAAACCCGTAGGTGCCGGATGCGGAGTTGCGGCCATAGATGCTGATCGGAGAAGCCGCCACATCGCTTGTACCACCCAGCTGAGCCCATCGTTCCAGGTTTTCCTGAGCGCCGCGTCGACGAGTCTTGGAAAAGATCCCATCAACTTGCGCCATCGTGAGTCCCTGAACTGAGTTGTCCTTGTTGACATAGACGGCTAGCGCATCGATGGCGACGGGGAAAGCAGTGGGCTTGTACCTGAACTTTCTCTCGAAGGCATCGATCTCGGTATTTTTCATCGTTCGGGACATCGGCCCCAGTTGAGCCGTTCCTTCGATCAGGGCCGGAGGCGCGGTGCTCGATCCCTTGCCTTCGATTTGGATTTTGACCTGAGGATATTGCTTGCGAAAACCCTCGGCCCAGAGCGTCATGAGGTTGTTGAGCGTATCCGAACCGATGCTGTTGACATTGCCGGTTACCCCGCTGACTTTGACATAGCCCTTTAAGGCTGAGTCCAGCACGATTGCATCATCGGCATAGACCAACGGGATAGGCGAAGCAAACGCCCCAAGGAGAACTAAGCACGATAGACTAGACTTAGCGATTGTTATTTCCATAAATAGTCCTTTCATAGTCACTGACACAATAGTCCCGTTCTGTTATCAGTACATTACCGGAGTGTTACAGGAGTGTTACGTCCTGCCTGGTTCAGGTCCTTGTACATTCATTTCACGGACAAGACGATGTTCTCCCCTATTGCTAACCGGTAACACGCTAGAAATTATATTGCAGCTGTGTACGGACAATATCCCCTTCACGGATGGGGTAGGGAGCGGTCTGCGTATCGGTGCGTCTGCTTCGTGCATACGCAATCGTGAACTCGAGGGCTTTGCTGATGTGCCACTCAACCCCGAGTTCCCATTCCCGGACGACATTGAACGGTGTATTGGTTCGATGCTTCTTTCCAGCGCTGTATTCTTGGTAACGTACAAATGGTATGAGGGAGGTCATCCACGGCTTATTCACGTCCCACTTGTACATCCCCTGGACGTATCCGCCCTGGATAGAACCCTCCTCAATGACGGTTCGAGTCGCGTTCAACTGAGGTCCATGGCCCCAGTTCCATTCGGCTTGGAAACCAATCGGCTGAGGATACAGCACAAAATGCACGCCCACGCGCTCATCGAGGATATTCCCGTTATTGATGAGTGCCGGAGTGCCCTGGAGGCCGGTTCCTGAAGGAGTTCCGACATTGAACGTCCCACGGTACGCATCCACTCCAAACTGAATAATCTGTCCGTAGGGCAATTCAAGAGGATAGGTGGCATGCAAGACGATATGTTTATTGTCATTGCGTTCGGAGACATTGAGGGTCTGGCCGTTATAGACCCCGACGCCTAAGACGCCGTAGTCTCCAGACCCCTTGAGACCCGAATCGATCAGTCTTCGGAATAGCTTTCTGGTCTCATTCGGCGTGTAATAGATGAACAATCCGATGTCGCGCTCGCCATTCGCCGCGCTGTTTATCCCGTCAGTTCGGTCGAAGGCAAGCCGCTGTTGACTGGACTGGAGATTTTCGAACCCAAATGGGACCTTCGATTGCCCAGCTCGGATACGCAACTCCTTTTCAGCAAACATGAGAAAGGGCACGGGCAGAAAGATATCGGCATAGGCATCACGAATTTGGGCGAAGTTATTGCTCCCATCGCCGGTCGTGCCAGGCACAGTGCCTGCAAATTCCGGCTGAAAATAAAATGATAGCCAATCAGTAATGTCACCTGAGATGACGAGGCGCACGCGGCGGAATGCGAATCCTGTATTATCCCGAATGGTGTTATCGTACTCGCTCCGTATCGATTTATCTCCAGGGAGATAGGTATACCGAGCTTGCACATAGCCTCGTATACTGATCTTGTCGAACCAGTTCTTGAGCGCGGACCGTTGTTGAACTATCGACTCCTCTTTTTCATGGTCGGCTTTCAGCTTGAGCCATTCTTCTTTCGTGATCTGCCCCTTTTCATACAAGAGATCTTCAACGCTGGCTTGGGCCACGTTGGCTGTGAAGATTAACCCGAGACCGATTACACACACTCTGACTACCAGCCACCATCCCTTCATTCGACTCCCTCCCTCCTTTGAGTAAACAGTTCACTTTCGCACTGTGCGCAGTGCGCGATATCTCACGACGTGAGGAGGTATAGAGAGCAAAAGTTAAGATGGTGCTACCGACTTATTGCGGATTTGTTAAATTGATTACGATTGGGCAAACAACACTACGGCGGGAAATTGCTTCGACCATCCATTCGTCATGACAAATAAAGGAAAAGAGAAGGTAAGTGAGACAATGCTCTCCCTAGATAGAAGAGCCGGAAAGAATTATTGAACAGGAACGCTTTTGAGAGGTTTTCTCTTAAGGTGTCGGCTGGGGAGGTTCGCGACGTAACTGTCTTAACTGCTCTTGTAACTGTTCCATACGTGTGTCTTGTTTATCCAGTCGATCCCTGAGCTCTTGATTGGTACTGGAAAGCTCTTGAATTTGATGTCGCAGGTCTTCCGATGAAGTACGACTTTGACCGCTTTCTGTTGCTGCAGGTGTGAGGGATGGCACATTGGCTCGTTCCTGATTTATGAGTGTGCCTGGAAGCTTCTCCTTCCGTACCAGGACTTCATTGACATTCAATGAAAGGTGGACTGTCTCAAATGGTGCCCATCGTGGCTGCTCGAGATCCGGTACAACCGCCACTTGAGCTGGAGCGATCACCGAAAGTTTCATCCCCTTGGTGTCTCGGATATCCCGCAGCTCTCCCCCACTTGTGTCTGTCCGAATAATTGAGGAATGGTCTGTCACAATGATATGGAGATAGCGTCCGCGGAAAAACAGAAAGCCTATCGTTCTATCTTCGCTATAGGTTACCTCCGGCTTTGGCAATGAAAACGACACTCGTTCATCAGGTTTCGCCTCTCGGAAGGCCGACACGAGATGCCCTGAGATCGTCGATAACTCCTTGGGGGTGAAGAGAGGGACAGGTTGAGGTCTTGCCACGAGGCCGACGAGGGTGCCGCTATAGCCGCTGACTTGAATACCCTGGAGAAGCAATTCCACGTCTTTCGGAGTTACATCCATCGGATGATGATTTAACGCCAGCTCAGATGTACGGGCGCCTGTAGGATCGGTCTCCAATCCAATGCGGATACCCTCTCGGTCATATACCGATCGCCCTTGGCTAAAGATGCTACAACCAGAGAGGTTGGCAAAAACGCAAAGGAGCATTCCCACAAACAATATCGATGCAACGCTACGCTTAACGGAGATGGGGTTTGTCATCTTGTCGACTTTTGGGAACACCTCCATGCCGTCTCTCTGGTGCTGCTCTTAGGAAGTTGAGCGTTTGCACAGACCGTTTCTTGCTTGAGCGTTACGTATCCTGCTTCGTAGAAAGGAAAGTCTGCGATCTCTCGTCCCTGTGTATTCCAGAAATGAACACATTGAGCAGCCACGACCGGAAAGCTGCGGGAAAGATCTTTGACGGTGAAGACTTTCCACGGACGAGTCACCCCTACAGCGATCACTCGATTACCCGGTTGGAGATTCGTCATCTCGATTGTTCCCTGATAGACGATGACAAATTCCCCGTTGTTTTCCCCATTATCCTTTGGACCGTAAGCCGGATGGTCGACGATAGGCAACTGAGAAACAACGATGATCACCGTGTCATCGGAAGACTGAGCACGCACGATCCGCCCGCCGAGTTGAACTTTTGTAGACTCCGGTCCATCGTGCCACCGGGAAAAATCAAAATGGAAATCAATGCCTTCCGTTGTCTTGGGCGGAAACACATGATGGGTAGGAGCACAGGCGCTCACCATAGCTAAGGATAGGATCAGAAGCCCACTAGCAATTTTCACATTCACCTCCTCACGCCGTTCCATCATGCATCGTCAACTACATATATCGCAACTGCCACTGTAGGAAGAATGCGTTTTGTGCAAATGGGTCCGTAGCGGCATTGAGCGCCACGCCCGGCCCCAATCCTGAATGGTGTCGGAACTCATAGTTAAACTGGATTTTCGACTGCATTTTGGGCGGAAAATTTTCAAAATAATACGTCAGGCCGACGATTTGTCTGGTATAGAGATCATCCGACAGTCTGGTATTCGGATCGAACTGCTCATACATATAGACCGGCTCAAAGTTTTCGAGAGGCCCTTCCGTGAAGAGATACTTGGCCAGGACGTACCAGGTGCGTCGATTTGCCCCCGGCGCGCCGGAGCCACCGCAGCTGTCAAGACAAGCTCCGTTGGCAGCCGTACCCACCGTGGTGGGATTCGAGCCGTCATGCCCTTGCCAATATTCTCCATAAACCACGAACCCAGGCAAAAACTTCGGGTTGTAACGAAAATCCACCCCATAGCGGTCAAAGTGGCCTTTGCCACGACCATTAATGAACGTTCCGGCGTTGTTTGACGTCCCCTGAATCATGTTGAAACTAATAAACGAGACATCGTCTCCAAAAAGCCGGATGCGGGTATACACTGCCTTCGGTTGATTGGCCCCGCCGATCCCGGACGTGTTACTGACTATGCCGTTGGCTTGAAAGTTATTGTTGTTCATGATACCGACCACGTATTCGAGACGATTCAGGACTTTGCCTCGAACATCGACGAAGTAATCGCGTTCTTGAAGGAACTCGATCGCCCCGCCCGTGCCATTCCTATTTTGACCTGGTCCACCACCGCCTCCCACTCCATTCAAATAGGGAGAACTGATGATATCGCGCAGACCGCCTGACGTTTCAGTAAAGATACCGAAGGGCATACGGAAGACCCCCATCCTGATGATGTTGAGATTAGGCGCCCAAGATTGAACCGGACGAACATCGATATAGGCCTCGCGAAAGAAGGTCGCGACGGTTGGACTGGACGTGCCAGATAAAGGTGTGTTGTTCGTCAAATTCGTACTTTGAAACTCCATCAACATATGCCAGCGCGGCAGGTAGTCGCTCAGTTTTCCCCACAACACCAGCTCGGCCCGGCGAATAGACAAGCTATCTTGACTTCTTCCTTCGGGAACATTGGCATTGACGTGTCCATACAGAAATTGTAACGCATTCAGCCCGATATTGACCTTATCCCGCAAAATCGGAAGCACTTCGGTTCTGCTCTTCCAATCTTCCAAGTTGTCCAGTCGTCGTGTTTGGTGTACGGCCTGATATTCTTGCTCAGTCCGAATCCGGAGCCATTCTTCTTTGGTGATGGAGCCTTTTTGAAGGAGAAGATCTTCCAGAGATATTCGACCCAGTGGGGCTTGGCTGGCCGGTGAAGGGCCTTTCTTCTCAGACGATGAATCGGTCTGTTGTGCCGTGACGACTGGGTTCTGCGATGGTTTCTGACTGGTTGAAGTCTCCTGAGCCAATACAGGTTGCTGTGTTAGTGCGATCGATGTGGCCATACATACTGTCCCAAGGATCATTTGGGCAGTACCCGCCGTACCGTGCAATCTTTTCATGCGAGATCCTCCTGAATATTAATGCTATATAAGGTTCAAGCTCGGTTCGGCTTTTCAGCGGACGGTTATCTCTGCACTGATTGCAGTTGTTCGGGAGGACTACCCAAGGCAATCGCCCCGTTCTGAGCTTGGGCGGGTGGGAGCGGAAACCATCCTGCCTTAATAATTGTCTCTTCTCCTTCCCGAGTCAGTATGAAGGTTAAGAACTCCTGCACTGCCTCGGGCAATGGTGTTTTGGGAGACTTGTCGAAATAAAGGTACAGTGCGTGTCGCAATGGATAAGTCTGATCGGCCACAGTCTCCCTCGATGGGGACACGAACGGCATACCGTCTTTTTCCGCAATGGGAAGTGTTCGCACATTAGATGTTTGCAAGCCGAGTCCACTGTAACCAATTCCCATAGGGTTATGATGGATGTTCAACACGACGGAGGCGGCCCCTGGATGCTCCTTGACGTCCGATCTGAAATCGCCTCCTCTAAGGGCTTGCTCCTGAAAAGTTGCCCTAGCTTCCGAGCGTTTGTCGCGACCATACGGCTGGATTGAAAGGTCCCTCCACCCATCAGCCAATCCAAGTTGCCCCCATTGTGAAATGGTCGTCTTAGCCCCGCGTTTTCTCGTGGATGAGAAGATGGCATCCACTTGATCGAGGGTCAGACCGGGTAACGGATTATCTTTAGACACGTACAGTGCAACAGCATCGACCCCCACCGGTACCGCGGTCGGCTCATAGCCATGTTGAGCGACGAATTCCTTGGCTTCGGAGTCAGAAAGCTGATGCGGTGCGGCAAGGAGTTGGAAACTGGAGGCCCGGTCATCAATCATCATGATCTTACCGGTCTTGCTGAGCGGTGGCTGTAGAAACTCCGTGACGGCTTTGGAGCTTCCCTTTTTCACGTCAATGGCGATCTTCGGCTGAAATCTCTGAAATTCCGCGATCAAGCGAGTGACAAGTGGGTACAGTGCTTCTGAACTTTGAATTTTGAAGGCGCCGCTGACCTGCTTCTTCGGAGTATATTGAGCCAGTGTCGAATTTGCGTTCACGGTCGCTAAGGGGTCGCTGTGCTCCGCTGGAGATCGTTCAGCCCAAAAGACAAGGTGGAGTAAAGAGAGCAGAATAAACCCAACCGCAACCGTTCTCTTAGAGGATGAAATCATAGACTCCTCCTTTTCGTAAGAACTGAGTACAAAGACTGTGGATGTAGGTGTAAAGGAGAAGAGTTGCGGGGAAGTAACTACGTTGTTACAGGAGTGTTAATTTTGGCTTATGGATCTGTGAACCCACAAAACCAAACTCATAATAGACGAACCTGATGGAAATGGCGCCAGTCATTCAGCACATGACGATTCACGCAAATATGCTTAGCTATTCAGTTCGTTGGGAACTTTTCTACAGCTTTTGATCGCTCCTCGGAGGGAATATGGCTATTCCAACAATCTCAGAGACAGCCAAAAATTCGGAACCTCCGTTGTGGTCAATCGGCATCGCGGCTCTCATCATTCTGCTCGCTCCGCTTGTTTTATACTCACTTGCACCGACAGGTCCCCTTCGCGACGGCGATACGGTATTTTCAGATGGCCAACAGCAAGTGCGCATCAGCAAGCCAAGCTCAACCCGACCAGAGCTGACGGACGATACCTGTTTGCTTGATCCAAACAGCCCTCTGATCGTCATTCGACCACCCACCGACGAAGCCGAGGATTCGATTATTGCCCAAGTCCAAGGCAATCCGGCTAACGAATGGCCCTTTTGCCCCGTCCATGCCGAGGTGGTGCTCAAGACCCATCAAGTATTTCAGAAGCCGGCAGTGCTTGGGACAGTGAGGGAGTTACTGACTGGAGTTTTCGGCCGATGACCGGAGAATTTGTTAAGTCTTCAGTCGTCCGGCGAATTGCTTGCGGAACTTTGCAACCTTGGGACTAACGACGACCTGGCAGTATCCTTGGAATGGATTTCGAGCGAAGTATTCCTGGTGATAGGATTCCGCTTCATACCATTGGCCGGCCGGCGCAACCTGCGTGACGATGGGAGCATCGTACAGCTTTCATGCTGCTTCGCATGTAGAGTTGCCCAGAGTTCCACCCATGTAACCGGACTCAACCGATTCCGCACCACTGACCTGATCGCAGACCGCCTCAAGACACCAAAAACAGCCGCCCGCGAGGATGGCGATTTCCTTCTCAGATGAGATCGATCGTGTTTCATCTCCCATGGTGTGAGGTGTGGAGTGAATGGTAGGAATTTTTCTCAGTACGGAGGCCGACTACTCTTCTTCTTCCTCCTCAATATCCTCGATCCCTTCATAACTCATTTCAGGAAACGACGCCGAAGCCTTTTCACAGGCAGTCTCAACCATCTCTTCGGCATCTTCTGCTGAATCGGCATCGACCAGAAACTTCACAGTGATGGCATACCTCTGTTCCACTCCCAACTCCTTTCTCTGTCGTTTTGCCACGAATTTTTGATCCATACATCAGTCATTCTGTACTTTCTGACAGTTGTGGTGGCCGTGTCAACCTCGTTTGGAAAGCACCTGTAAGGAGCATGGCCGTACGATAAAGCTATAATTCGGTGATAATCGACAGCGCTTCGTGGAGATGAACTACTTGAGGGAGAAGTGGGGATAGTGGTTGGTCGACGCAGGAGAGAACATCACTCTTCGTGCTCAAGGTCAATGAGAACCTTCTTGAGCTTCGCAAACTCGGCTGGACCAATGCGCGAAAACGCGACGCCAAAACTATTGCCATCAACCCATCGTACAGTGACTTCGTCAATCCGCAACGGCCAATCAAGCCCGGGAACGTGGAGCCGGCATTCGAATTTTGCTCCCTGTGCCACTTTCATATCGCTTTCGACTTTACAACCGCCGACAGAAATATCCAGAGTGCGTCCCTGCCCTTCCTGTTTTTGTCCAGAAAAGGTGCTGCGAAACTGCGCGGTGAATCGCGGCTGGATCCTGCGTTCCTCCGGCAGAGTTTTGGCCGGAGTCTGCTCAGTGGATTCGGACTTAAAGAGAGAACCAAGTTTCTTCAAAGAAGAACTCCTCCCTCAGATCGGACTATCCGAGATGGCCGACGACAGTTTTTGACCCCACGGAGAACCGCCCTACTTCTTGGTTGACAGAAGCATGTGGCCACGACGATTTTGCTGATAGCAGGATTCGTCCCGATCAAAGCAAAACGGACGCTCTTTACCGTATGACACGATCATCACCTGCTTCGAACTCACCCCGGCTTCCGTAAGATAGCTTCGAGCGGCTTTTGCGCGCTTATCACCTAATACGACGTTGTAGTCGCTGGTGCCACGCTCGTCGCAATGCCCTTCGATTTTCAACACCGCTCCTGGATGATCCTTCAGATACTCGGCATCGTGGTTGAGGGCTTCCATTCCGACCTCAGATAAGCCCCATTGGTCATAGCCAAAGAAAACGTCCTGCAAACCCGCCTCCACCGCAGCTTTTTCTTCTTTCGTGAGTTCGGCGCGCTGGCGAGCACTGAGCCCCGATGGATTCATCGCCGTGGAGTACCCCCCTTGCGCGAGACGCTCTTCAGACGGATTACGTGAAAATCCGCTCAATTCCCCGCTTGACCCTCCGCCAGAAATGCTCGGGACCTTTGAACTCGCGCTGCCTGATCCACCTTCGCCGTCCGACTGGAGCCATTTCGTATTACAGCCTTGGGCTGATAACAACACTATTCCCATCAGCACGACAGCTCCAGACTTTGTGACTACTCTGTTCATGACCGTTCTCCTCCGTGCAGCATTTAGATCCAGACACTCAATCAATCAGTTCGCGACTTCCGTGTCGTGAAAATCTGGCGCGAAGCCCGGGAGTTACCCTCTCCGGACAAATATAGCACCGACGTAGAAAAGTGACGGTTGCTACCCCGGCAGGGGACAATGACCTCCTGAACATAATACTTTCAATGTGTTGTAAGAGACAGGCCACCGGCGAAGCCGGTTGGTCTTGACTAGGAACGGGGAGTTTTTCTCAGTCTAAGACACTGGGTAAAAGAGAAGAGGTCAAGAAAAATGGCTGAGGAAAAGCCACAGGATTCGAGATGGCTATAGACGACTTAGCGGTATCTTCTCCGATCAGACCATCGGATCGGTTGCAATACCGCTCCCAAACCGGCCACACCACAGATAAACAACAGCATAGCTAATGCAATCACCAAGAAGAACGCCGCCCGCACATCGTGCAAAACAGGGATCATGGTATGTCCCTCCTCTTGCTCGAGTCATCAACGACCCCACCCACACTCGCAGATCCAAGGGCTCATCGGGTCCGTCTTCTGAAGAAGCCTACCACAACAGGGACATTGTGAGCTGGCCCGGATTTCGTGGACACCCGGTTAAGACTCACTGATCCGACGCTCGAACTCCAGCGGACTGAGATAGCCAAGGCTCTGATGGAGCCGCTGGCGGTTATAGAATCCTTCAATAA